>Ga0315284_10004831_pt1 | contig 19154 bp, 21 predicted proteins | sample YL17G09_16_MG_FD_203696 | JGI IMG/M metagenome (GOLD analysis project Ga0315284, IMG submission 203696) | Sediment microbial communities from Yellowstone Lake, YNP, Wyoming, USA - YL17G09_16 | ecosystem: Environmental > Aquatic > Freshwater > Lake > Sediment | place: USA: Wyoming | collected... | reverse complement strand
GACTAACGACTCTAGTCTGCGGGAGGAAGTAAAGAAGATGATCGATAGGGGCGTGTCGGTCTGCTTCATAGGGAATATAGACCAGCGCAACATTTGGCTTGCTGAGAAATGGCAGAAGACGGGCGTGGAAATAAAGCATTCGGCTGAACTGGACAAGAGAGTGAGATTCTCGGTGCTCGACAAGAAATTCGCAAGCTTAACTCTAAAGGATGAGGAATACACGACGATAGTCACTAATTCTCAGCCGATCGTCATGACCCTCTTAGACCTGTTCCAATATTACTGGAACAAGGCCATACCGTTGAAAGAGAGGAAAGCCCAACTTCCAGAAGTCTCTATCGATTAACTACTTTTGGTGGTGAAGAGACTATATATAGCCAGTCGCGCCTGAAAGATATCTAATTTTCGCTATCGCGGAGAGAGGCAATGATAGAGCTCACCCTGCCGGAGTTTGACACTGAAGGCAAGAGCACAAAAGACATGGTTATAATGCTTCTTCTAAAGAACCATCCGATGAGCGTGAAACAGCTATGGTATAGGGTCAATAGGACGTTCGGAAGAAATATTTCCTACCAGGGCGTCTACAAGACCGTATCGGCTCTGCTTATTGCCGAAGTCCTAAAAAAGGGGGAGATAGGATACGAGATAAACCTGGAGTGGATAAGGAAGGTCAGGAAATTCACCCAAGCGCTAGAGTCGACTTATGACGGGGACAGTCTGCCGATGGTCGCAGTCAGCTAACGGCGGATGGCGTCCGCGATTTTCAGCACCCTCTCTATGTCCGCCCTGTCGATAACACCTGCCAGCCTATTCCCATCGAATACAGGCACCAGAGGCAATTGGTCTCTCTCCATCACAGCCAAGGCGCCCTCGATGCCGGCCTTTATCTGGACGCGACCGACTTTCTTGGCCACGCTGCCTATCTTTCTCTTCCAGTCCTTCTTCGGCATCTTCGAGATTTCTAGGAGGCTGACCACACCGATCCCCTTTCTGTCTCTAACCAGCGCTCCCATCGCCTTTCTCGCCAGCATCTTCTTAAACGCGGACTCTATGCTCTCCTGGGAAGAGAGCGCGAGATAGCTTTTGGAGAGCACATCCCTTATCCTGAGCTTCATCAGGGCCTTATGGACGACCATCGCGTTATACTCGCCGACAGCACCGAAGGCTATGAAGAAGGAGATTATCATTATCCATATCTCGCCGTAGAGGAAGGAGACGATGAAGAGAAGGCCGGCCAGCACCAGGCTTATGTTCTTCGCTATCCTTGTGGCCCGGATATAGTCTGTACGCAAGGCGATCAGCGCCCTCAAAATCCTTCCGCCGTCCAGAGGGAACGCCGGCAAGAACAGGTTGAACACGCCCAGGATTAGGTTGGCATAGAACGAATAGAACAGTATGAGCTCTGGCAGGGATAGACTGAAGGTCTGTGTCGGGTCGAAGAACTGGGCGAGCCATGTCCCAAGCGGCAGAGAGAACAGATAAGCTATCACCAGGCAGACGTAGACCAATATTATGTTAAAAAGAGGGCCTGCGAGCGACATCTTTATCTCGATTATAGGCTTGATATCGGCGCTCTCGATCATGGCCATCCCGCCGATAGGCAACAAGACTATCTTCCTGACTTTGATGTTGTTCCGGATAGCCACGATGGAATGGACCAATTCATGTAGGGTTACAAAGAAGAATATCAGTATCAGGAGCATGGCTATCTCCGGAGCAAGCAGAATGAAGGCCAGTATGAACAGTATGAAGAACAGATGCAGCTCTATGTCGATGCCAAGCACGGATAGAATTTTATAGGAAAGATTCATTATTCTCACTATGGAATTAGCCGGTCTCTGTGCGATTTGTAATAAGGGTTCGCGGACCTTAAATACTTGCTGGAGATGCGGAGCGAGGGTATGCAGCGCCTGTTTCGACGCAGGGGCGAGACTCTGCATCAGATGTTCGCCGAAGGGGAGAGCATGGAACTAGAGAAATATCTGGCACAAATAGCGAAAGACCTTGGCGTCGACCAGAGCAGGTTAGAGCAGGAGTACAAAAAAGGGGGCATTATTTTTGGGAACGACTATAAGATCCCCTATCTCCGGTTCAGGAAAGGGGACCATGACATAGAGGACGGTACAGTCGTCTTTCTCGGAAAAGAATTGGCCTATGCGCGCGGATTCCCTAAGATACGCAGGACCATGTTCCTGGACGGTGCGCTGAAGAAGCATATGAAAGGCAGGTTCCAGGCCGAGGAGAAGCTCGACGGTTATAATGTCAGGACCATATATATCGGCGAACTGATTAGCCTGACCAGAAAGGGGGTCTTCTGTCCATATACTACAGAACATGTCAAGGCCATGCTGAAGAATAACGCGTTCTTTGGCGAGCACAAGAACCTGATGCTGTGCGGCGAGGTCGTAGGCCTTCAGAACCCCTACCAGACAAAATCCTATCCCGAGGCGAAGGATTTTGGCTATTTCATTTTTGACATAAAGGACAGGAAGACTGGCCGCTCTCTCTCTGTCGAGGAGAAGAACAGGATGATTACCAAATACAATCTGCCCTCAGTAAGGAGTTTCGGGATATTCACCGCAAAGGACAGCAAGAAGCTGCTGGCTCTGGTCAGGAAATTGGGGGTCGAGAAGAGAGAAGGGTTAGTACTAAAGGCATTGGACACGGAGAACCAGATTAAGTATACATCAAACCAGAGCACGAACAACGACCTGAGATATGCGTTCAAGTTCGTCTTTGACTATGGCCAGCAATTCATGTTCAGGCGCCTGGTAAGGGAAGCGTTCCAGGCCTACGAGCTCGGTCTGTCCAAAAAAGAGCTGGAGAAAGAGGCAGGAGAGCTGGGCAAAGCCATCCTCATCCCGATGGTTGAGACGATCAGGAGGATAGCAGAAGGACGAGAGGTCACGGAGGATTTTGAAATCAATGTCCCTGATGTCTCATTCGGTAAAGCGTTTATAGAACATCTCAAGCATCTCGGCGTGAAAGCGACGATAGAGCACATCAGCAAAGGGAAGAGAGAGACCGTCATAAAGGTCAAGAGGCATTATCCGTCCACCAACGACAAGATAAAATCCTATTTGAGCGGGGAATTCGGCAGTGATTGATATGGGACTGGAGAAGACGGCGGCCATAGTCATAGAAAAATGCATGGGGATCAAAGAGCATGAAAAAGTGCTCATAGTCACGGACAGTTTCGCGGAGAGGATAGGCCAGGCGCTGTATAGCCAGAGCGCGAAGATAACCGAGACTATAATGGTGAAGATGCCCGAGACCAGGCTAGATGGCCAAGAGCCGGCGAAAGAGATAGCTGACCTGATGAAGAAGTTCGATGTTGTGCTCTGTCCGACAAGGCACTCGCTGACCCACACCCGGGCCAGAAAAGCCGCTACTGCAAAAGGGGCGAGGATAGCCACCCTGCCTGGCATAACCGAGGAGATGTTCCTGAGGGCGGTGGATATAGATTATGATGAGATTAGGAAGAGATGCGGAAAAGTGAGCGATGCGCTGAGCAAGTCATCCAAGGTCAGGATATTGACGCGGTCTGGCACTGATTTTCACCTCGAGATAGCCGGATCCAAAGTGATTGAAGACAACGGCAGTTACACCAGGCCAAAAGACTATGGCAACCTGCCTGCTGGAGAGGTGTTTTTAGCCCCTAAGGACAGCGCTGGCATTTTTGTGATAGACCATCTCAAGGGCCTGTGCGGGCCGAAGACTAAAGTGTCTGTCAGGAACAACACCGCGCAGGAGATATTCGACAAGAACCTGCGCGAGCTGGTGTGGAAATACAAGAACGCACGGAATATAGCTGAGTTCGGGATCGGGGTTAATCCCAAGGCCGTATTGTCCGGTAGCACTCTTGAGGACGAAAAAGTCCTGGGCACTTGCCATATAGCATTTGGCTCCAATTTCGATTTCGGCGGGAAGGTCAAGTCCGAGGTGCACTGGGACGCGATTTTATTAAAGCCGACTGTCTATTTTGATGACCGGAAGATAATGGACGAAGGTGACATGCTGCTATGAAAAAACCGCTGATGCTGTCGGCCGCGATTCTAGTACTAATTTTCCTCACTTATTTCACCGTGAATTACGATGGCCAGATATTCTCCGCGATAAGGTCAGTTCAGAATCCAGTTCTAGACGTAATCATGCTGCTAATCACAAATATCGCCACGCTTTACATCGGCGTTCCGATAGTTCTGGCGCTCGTCTACCTCTCTAAAAACAGAAAGCTGCTGGCAGACCTTTTCATAGCATTGCTGATCGGAATAGCGCTGACCCTCCTGCTTAAACTGGCTATAGCGAGGCCGAGGCCGGAAGACATAATGAATGTCGGCTTCTGGGCCTCAGCCACGTTCTCCTCCTTCCCATCGGACCATGCATCGACGGCTTTCGCGATGTTCGGAATAATAGGGCATCATCTGAAAAAATGGAAATTATGGCTCTATCTCCTGGCCGCATTGATAGCGGTCTCCCGTGTCTATCTGGGCGTACATTTTCCCACAGACGTCCTGGCCGGCGCTTTCCTCGGTATCCTGGTCTCCCAGTTCGCCATAAAATACAGGCTCGGAGAGAGATTCAGGAAGGCCCTCAGAAGGATTTAGCTTTTATATTCCCGTTTCCTATTAGATTTGTGATGCAATGGTAGCCATAAAGCCCATCTGCAGGCAGTGCTTCTCACAGAAGGGCTATAGCATGGAGATACTGCTCGATCCTATAACTGGAGAGTATGTCTGCAAGGAAGACACGAGACACAGGTTCAAGAAAGAAGAAGACGGCTCATTTAGCACTGTGTAAGATTGCGTCTGCCATGGCCTTTCCACCGATAGCGGAAGGCATGACTACTTCTGCTGCCCCGGCCTGCTTCAGCTTCTTCACGCTTTCCATCCTTTCGGCTCTAGCGACCACCTTGATATGCGGATTCAGCTCCTTAGCGGTGAGAGTCACAAAGACGTTGTCCGCATCAGAGCCCATCGCAGCTATCAGAGTTCTAGCGCGCTCGACACCGGCCGACTTTAGCGTGTCTTCGCTCAGGACATCGCCCTCCATGACAAGATAGCCTTTCGCCAGAGCGTCTTTTGCCATACGGGCATCCTTCTCTAGTACCACCAGATCTTTTTTGCTTGCGTGAAGATTCCTGGCTATCTCTGACCCGACCCTGCCATAGCCGCAGAGTATGCAGTGCCCTCTCATCCCATCAATCTTTCTCTTCATCTTCATACCCCCCAATACCTCTCTTACCTTGCCTTCGCTTATGAATGAAACGACAGTGTCAAAGCCTATCCAAAGGCAGGCCCATTCCAATATCATGATGAACGCGCTTATTATGACAGTGGGCTCGCTGTACCCGAAACCCTGCCCGACCGCGCTCGACAGCGTGCTGTATACCGCCCTGCCCAATGACTGGTGCTCTATCACCGTGAATGTGGCGGTCCCTATGATTAATATGAAAATGACCATCCCAATAAGGACGAATATCTTCTTCTCGACTTTTACAAATTCCTCGATGTTGAAGTTCCCCCACTTGACCATCATATCACTGGAGTCTCTGGCTCTATCTCTGGAACTATCTCGCCGACAGGGATCTCTATCTGCCTGAGCTTGTCGGAGCCAGCCGAGTATATGACCTTAACCACGCCAACTGCCTTGTTGCCCACAGACAATTCCTCCAGCTGACTGAGGATATCTTTCCCCTTCACAGTCATGGAACCCTCGAATATGACATCTATAACATCAAAACCCGCATCCTTGACCATCTTATAGGTTTTCATAACCTCTTCCCGCATCGCCATAAGACCACCGACTCTATAAAACAGTATATATTTATAATCCTTAAGCCTAATCAAGATATTATGGAACTGGAGTCGTTGAAGAGCAGGTTATCTATTTTGATGATTGCCTCGGTAGTCGCGTGGATGTTCGGAATCCTTGCGTCCGCCGTATCCAGCAATATCCCCTCTCTTTTTCCGTCCGACTCTTACGTGACCCTGGTCTCGATATCTGTATTCGCCTTCAGCTTCCTGTTCTTCGGCTACCCTGCCCCCCTGATAATGTTTTTGGCAGGCATATTCGCCGGACTCAGGGTAAAGACAGCAGGGGTGGATATATATACAATAATCCTGTCGATGATTTGTATACTGGCCGCCTATGCCAGCATCAGGCTGGGCGGCGCGCTCCTCGACGACATGGTGAGCAAGGGCAATTTCAAGAGGGCGCTGAAGATTTCTCTAATAATGACTGCGTTGTTTCTGATTATTTCAATCGGAGTGGATTTGAGCAATCTAAGTGGAGGTTAATCATGAGCAAGAATAGCAAGGCGCTTGTCGCGGAGAAGGCGAAGAAGATAAGGAAAAAAGTTAACAAGCCGGCACAGGAAAGGCTGGCGGTCATCCTGGACGACCTGGCTGAGCACATACTCCATGGCGCGGAGAAGATATCGCAGTTCACCAACAGGAAAGAGGTCGACAGGGACTCAATCGATATAGCCGCCCACGTGAACATCAGGTCGAAGGATTTGAAGATCCTCAAAAGAGTGTAAATCTTTTATGCTCTGACGCCCAAAATATAGAACGATGAAAACGAAGACCTATTCCTATAGAGGGCGCCTCTATTCAGAGATCCCAAAAGAGATAGCCGACGCCCTAGTGATAAAGCCGGGCGACGAGATAGACTTCAAGCCCGTCTATGATAACGTTGTCATGATCACTCCTTCTAAAGAGCCTACTAAAGAGCCTACTAAAGAACAGCCTAAAGGCGAGCTGAGCAAAGAAGAGATTGAGCTGCTAAAAAAAGTAAACTCGATTAGGCACTACGATAGGACGTATGAAAAGACAGCCAAGGCGCTGAATGCCGAAGAGAAGGCCATCTTCGACGGACTGTTCAAGAAAGACGCGCTGTTCGAGTACAAGAGGACAGGGAGAGAGCTGATAGGCATAGACAAGAAATATTTCAAGTATGTGGTTGGGGAGAGAGACGAGCTGATAGAGAAGCTGGTCAAAGACGGCTGTATTGTCATAGAGGAACAGGCCCAGATGAAAGCGCTCAATGACAAGATAAGGAACGAGAAATTGCCAGTGAGGGGAATCAGGGGCTTTGACAAGAGGTATTACATCATGAGTCAGGAGAAGCTGTCGGATATAGAGCGCAAGCTCGAGAAGGTGCTCACAAAAGAGAAGACGCTGAAGGCTATTTCTGCCGAGTTGGGGCTGCCCGAGGATTTCTGCAGGGCGGCCGTCGAGATACTGCGTGAAGACGGTACGATAATCGAGAAGAGAAAGAATAGCTATGTTCTAGCCTGATTGACATGGACATCTTCGAGATACTTAAGATGTACAAGACAATAGCAGTGGTCGGCCTATCGCAAGATTCTGGGAAGGACAGCTTCAAGGTTGCCAGCTACATGAAGTCCAATGGTTACAGGATAATCCCGGTGAACCCGACAGCCTATGAGATTCTCGATGAAAAATGCTACGGCAGCCTGGACGAGGTAAAGGATGCTGAGATAGTGGCCATCTTCAGGCCGCCGGAAGAGGCCGAGCAGGTAGTGGAGCAGGCGATAAGGAAGAAGGCAAAAGTGGTTTGGATGCAGCTCGGCATAAAGAACGAGAGGGCTGCTGAGAAAGCGAGACAAGCCGGCCTGGAAGTGGTCATGGACAAATGCATCATGGTAGAGCACAAGAGGTTCCAGGAGCTGGCCCTGATCGAGAAGACCAAGACATTCATAGTCCCTATACTGACGGAGCAGGAGAACTCCAATGAATTTTTGGAGCGGTTGAAAGAATGCAACAAGCTAATAATGCTCTTTGTGGTGGACAAGACGGTCCTAAACCACGTGCCTGCAGCCTTCAGTGGCTCGAGGATAAACTCAGCGCAGCAGGTGATGGAGGACATAAAGAAAAAACTCCCGCAAAACATACTGGTGAAAGACTTCGTGGAATGGGGTGACTGGTACGAGAAGATAGAGAACATCGCCAGGCTCGAGAATGCAGACGAGATTATCATGAAGCACAGCAAGATGAGCGATGAGTTTTCTTCCAGGCTAAGGGAAAAAGGCCTTAAAGTCCGGATAATTTAGCAATAAAGTTATAAAACCCCTTTGTCATAACTATGTCCTCGAACAACCATAACATTTAAATATGTCGTCACTACAGAATAGTAACATAACCTGCGGAGGCAATCAGATGAATAAATTCAAAGTCTTAATCGGGAGTCTTTTAGTTTTAGCAACTATGTTTCTAAGTACGTACGCGCTATCGAGCCCGTTGCCGCATCCAGTATGTATGGCTGCCCTCAAGGCGCCATCACAGGTCACAACAGGGCAAGCATTGACTATCGACGCATCCTCTTCATTCTGTTTTATTTCTGGCTCTAGCCTGCGCGTTCCAATAACTAATTATGTTTTCAACTTCGGGGACGGAAAGTCCTTTAGTGGAACCAGCCCAGTTGTAAGCCATGCTTATGCCTCTGCTGGTCAATACTACCCGTCTCTAATAGTCAGCTCACAGGGTTGGCAGGCGATTGCATCCGCTTCAGTTAATGTAGTCCAAGCAGCCCCAGTCCTCCCGCAAAACCCAACAACATACGTGCCTCAGACCTCCATGCTGGTTCCAACAACGCCTTCATTAGATCCCACCTGCGGAGCCGCGGGCATGTCTAACTGCGGGAATACGCCCCCTTTCGTTACTTCATTCAACGCTGATCCACGCTTCGGCCCAGAGCCATTGACGGTGACATTCACCGGGAGCGCGACAGACCTTAACGGAGACCCATTGACATACATACTTTTCTTCGACTGGAACAACAACGAGTCACTGAACAAGACCGGAGTAATCAACGCAACAGAGTCAGTCATCGGCGCTTATACCTATACTGCAGGCATGTATCAGACGAAGATGGATGTAAGTGATGGAAAGAACAAGACCAGCAGGACCGTCACAATACACGTCAACACGACCGTGCCGTCAAATAAGCCGCCAGTGGCATGCTTCAAAGCTAGCGATACTGCCGGCTATCTTCCGTTCACCGCGACTTTTGATGGTTCATGCTCAAACGACCCCGATGGGACGATAGAGTCATATTCATGGGAGATCCTCAAAAAGGACAATGGCAGGCTAAAAGAGCAAAATGGGACCGGCACGCCAGGAGCGTTGGAATACACCTTCACTGAGGAAGGACACTACTTTGTTTACCTTACCGTGTGGGACAACCAGGGAGAGAGCAACCAGATGAACCTGACGGTGCACACCGAGCAGCTTCCGCTAAGCCCGCCGATAATCGGATGGTACAGGACGGAACCAGCAAATGGTTACGCGCCGCTGGCAGTCGCATACAAGGGCTCTGCAGTTGGGGTATACCCACTGACTTATGTCCTTTATGTGAGCACGAATGACCGGGCCAAGACAATCACCGGGGTAATAAACTCAACAGACTCTGTGCTTGGAACATGGACTTTTATCACTGGTGGAACATTTGGAAAGTATTACACTTCTGAGCTCGTCGTCACAGACCCGCTCAACAAGAGCAGGTCAAAACAGTTTAGCACTTTCGTAGCGCCTGTATGGATGAATCCAAACGCAACAGGAAATCGTGCACCTTTAGTCGGCTTCGCATACGACCCAGCAGAAGTATTAGTCAATCAAGAGGTCCAATTCACTGACACTTCAACAGATTCAGATGGCAGCGTTATATATTGGATTTGGAATTTCGGAGACGGGACGCACTCTGGCGATGATTTACTTTCCGGAGAACAGAATCCAAAACACATATACACTTCAACGGGAAACTATTCTGTATCCCTGAAAGTTTACGACAACACGGGCTTCAGAAATTATACCACAAAAATCGTGGAAGTAAAGGAGAAAGCGACTCCACCCGGAAATGAGATTCCTATAGTTAGTTTCTCTTACGAGCCAGCAGAAATATTTGTCGATGATGTTATCCAATTCACCGACACATCATATGACTCTGACGGAAGTGTGGTTAAATGGGCATGGAATTTCGGGGATGGCGCAACTTCCGATGAGCAGAACCCGACACACTCCTACTCTTTGCCAGGGAATTACACCATAACACTAACAGTCTATGACGATTTAGACGCCTCAAACACGACTTCAAAGATAGTGCAGGTAAAGGAGAAGATAACACCGCCCGAAAATCTCCCGCCAACTGTAGGCTTTACTTACCTGCCGGAAGAGGTATTCGTGAATGATGTCGTATCCTTTAATGACGCATCAAATGACGTGGACGGAGAAGTTGTTGCATGGTTCTGGGATTTCGGTGATGGTTCAAACTCTACCGAGAGCGACCCGACCCACGTTTACTCTGGCGCTGGTACATATGCCGTTTCTTTAACAGTATATGATAACCTGAACGCAACGAACAGCACCACAAAGAATATTGAGGTAAAGGTAAGACCACCTCAGAACCAGCCGCCAATAGCCCAGTTTTGGGGCAACGCCAGTTCGGGCGTGATTCCGTTCGATGCCCATTTCGACGGCTCTTATTCATATGACGTCGATGGCTACCTGACCTGCTACCTGTGGACGGTGGTAAACCCAGATGGAAGCGAATACAGTGAGAATGGGTGCAGTGACCCCTATGCTGGATTCCCAACATCTTTTTACAATTTTGTATACCACTTCAACACCAGCGGTAAATACCAAATCAGCCTGACAGTATGGGATGACCAGAATGCGAGTACAACAAAAGAGAGGGATGTCTTTGCCTATGATTACAGGTTGATAATCAACGCGTTCACCGCAGACCCGAACTCCGGCACAGAGTCTATATTGACTAATTTCAACGTCGACTTCACGGGAGAGACGCCAGTGACTTACGTGCTCTTCTACAGCATCAACGACAAGTCGCTGAACTCGACCGGTGATCTGGTATTGACGAACGTTTCTCTAGGCAGCTACAACTACACGGTTGGAGACTATGTGGCAGAACTGATGCTTAGCAACCAATACGCTAGCGCGACGGTCACTGCTGCGATACACGTCTCCCCAGTAACGCCTCCGGCGCCTGCGGGCGGAATGATGGGAGGTGGCGGTGGAGGTGGAATGTACCTTAACCAGCCAGCACCGCTTAAAAAGATGAATGGAACAACCTACTTTGGCTTTCACCCATCCTTTGCCCTGAACGGGACCAGGACTTACTCATACGACCCATCAACAAATACGACAACGATTGTATTCAAGCTGACTAACCTGGCGAGGCTCACTAGGCTGCTGTCGATAAGGGACCTGATAACCAAGGACATGGCGACCAGCATGATGGACGTCCAGGTCATACCAGTGCCGACCAACCTCTACAACATTGACCCCGACATAGGATGGAACGTAACGCTCGGATCACAGGAGACCTTCACAGCAAAGTACATCTTCAGCAGATACATTCCGTTCATCAGCTTTGACGCGATGCCTCTGCCGAAGGTGACAGAGCTAAAAAATGTCAGCGGTGTGCCGGCCGAAGTGCCTGTGTCCCCGACGACCAAAACAACAGTGCCTGGCGGGATTACTGGCTTTGTCATAACGACGCTCAGCAATCCATGGGCGGGTGCTGTGATAGTACTAGTGATACTGGTGTTCTTCTTCGTTTCGACAGACACTGGACGAGAGGCCTGGGACAGGATGGCTACAAAGATGAGCAACTTCGCCTCCTCGATAGCCGAAGAGCTTGAAGAGCCGAAAGAGTACAAGCGCGATAGGGGCGAGAGGGTAAAGAGGCTCAAGAAGCTGATGAAGAAGAAAAGACGATAAAAACCAACCTTTTTCTTATTGTTTTTTATAATCCGATAGTGTATAACCTAAGGATGTTATGGCAATACTAGCTAAAGAGCGGGTTCTGGTGAGAGAGCCAGACCTGATGGAAGACCTTGAAAAACGCGGATATGGAGAACGAGACGGCAGCCATGTCATGCTTTCGCCAGAAGAGGCGCTGTACCTCAATGAGAAGCAAGAGCTAAAGGTCGAGAGCGAGAGAGAGAAGGCGTTAGGCTACAAAGAGCTGATGAAGCATTTCACAAAGCTCGACAAGGATTTTCCGAGGAAGTATCTTGTCTTCCGAGATTTGAAGAATAGGGGATTCTGCGTAAAGACAGGATTCAAGTTCGGTTCCCACTATAGAGTTTATGCCCGGGGTGAAAAGCCGGGCTCTGGCCATGCGGTCTGGCTCGTCCACTGCATCCCTGAAGAGTTCGTATGTGACTTCTCCGATGTCTCGAGAGCGGTCAGGCTGGCCCAGAATGTCAGGAAAAAGATGATATACGCCGTTCTCGATAAGGAAGGGGACATCACCTACTACAAGATTGAAAGGATGACGCCGTGAGCAGATGCTGGTTCTGATAGGGCTCGGGCTATGGGACGAGAAGGATTTGAACCTGAAAGGGATAGAAGAAGCCAAACTCTGCGACATATTCTATCTAGACGGCTATACGAGCAAGCTTTTTGGTGCCAGGAAGGAGCAGCTCGAGAAACTGTTTGAGAAGCCGATACAGATAGCCGATAGGCAATTCATCGAGAGCGGAGAGATACTCAACTATGCCAAGAGCAACAAGGTCTGTCTATTGGTCGGGGGAGACCCACTGATAGCGACGACTCACACCGATTTACTGCTGAGAGCCAAGGAGAAAGGCATCAATACGAAAATCATTCACAATACTTCGATTTATTCTGCGATAGCCGACACTGGCCTGCAAATGTACAAATTCGGGAAATCCGCCACAGTCACTTTCTGGGAAGAGAACTTCAAGCCCACCAGTTTCTACGATGTGATCATTGACAATAATAGAAGGGGGCTCCACACCCTGCTTTTCTTGGATATCAAGGGAGACCAAGGGAAATATATGACCGCCAACGAGGCTCTAGACTTATTGCTCGAGATAGAGAAAGACAGGCCGAAAAAATTGCTGGAGAAGGGCGATGTTATAGTCTGCTGCCGGATGGGCTCGCCAAAGCAGCTGATAAAATACGGACCCATAGCCATATTGCGCAAATTCGACTTCGGTCCGCCGCTGCATATACTGATCATCCCTGGAAAGCTGCACGAGATGGAAGAGCGATTCTTGTCCCAGTTCAAATAGTTTTTTATTCAGCGCTTGTTTTACAATATCATGCCAGAGACAGTAAGAAGGAAAGTCGTAGAGAGCGGGACAACTAAAGCGGCTCTAGAGACGGCCAAACTGTTCGTCCAGCCAGCAGTCCACACTGCCATAAGTGCTTCTGATATCTTACTGACTGGCGGACTGGCGATACCTGCGGAATGGGCGGTAAAGAAACTTGTCAGAAGAGCCCAAGGCATACAAGAGATGGAATTTAAAACCCCTCTCGGCATCATCAAGTTAACTGGAAAGTTCAGAACCCTGCCCGATGGAAGACGCGTCCTTATTAAAAAAATCGATGAGGTTGTAACTAAACCAAGCATTTTATATGGGCGAGAAAAAAAGCGCCGTAATATGATTCTGCGTGCGAGGCGAAGATATGCGAGATAAACTATCGTGCTGTCTTGAGATAACCGGCGGTTGTCTGAAGAAGCTCAAGGTCAAGAAAGGCGGAGAGGTGCTGGCAAAGTTTGCGAAGGATTATTATAATGATGCTCTTTACTATAAGGAGAGAGACCCGGAGACGGCATTAGAGGCTGTGGCTTATGCGCACGGCTTTATAGACGCAGGCATCCTGTGCGGCCTGCTCGATATCAAAGACCACCATCTCAAGGTGAAGAAATGAACCTGCCCGATATCAACTGGAAATACCTTCTGATTGCAATTGCGCTTGTGATTATAATCGTACTGGCACTGATGTTTCTGCCCCAAGTTATCTCTGCAAAGACGATTAATGCTTATTTCTCACCCACCAACAAACTCGCTCCCGGCCAGAGCACTAACCTGGTTATAGAAGCGACCAACACGATTGGAAAGGACGTCACTTCGCTCGACGTAGATGTCAAAGCGGTTAACCAGGGAATAACCGTCGGAAGCTTCCAAAAACCGAGTGGCTTGATAGGCAGCGGGGAAATGAGAAAGATGATCGTGCCCATCTCCCTGAACAGCACGTTGCTGGAAGGCACGTATGCCGTGGAGATAGATGTCACTCTTGATGGTAATCCGTTTTCATCCAGAGTAACGCTGGAAGTGAAGAAGTAATGGAATCGCTTTTAGGAGGAATGAACTTGGAAGGGAAATTTGACTTAGTGCACAAGTTAGAACCGGGCTTGAAGAAGGACGCCGGTCTAATAGCCTATAACCAGATAGCCGTTGAATTGACTAAGATAGCCATAGAGAACAAAGTCAAGCCGGAAGAAGTCGTGTCTATGTTCAAGAAAATCAGGAACGGCATTTTAGAATAAGGCGTTTCACGAGCTCCGCCACCCTGATGTCTTTGCCAACCAGCGGGTTGTACTCGACGACATCGGCAGCGACTATGTCCCTCTTCTTGATTTCGCCCCACATCTTCTCAAAATCATACAGAGAGCTCGCAGGGCATCCTACTTTATCTGAGAAGACATCCACATCTATCGATAGATACACAGGGTCCTTGACCTTCTTGAGTTTCTTCACAGCCTCCTGGTCATCTCTAGTCGGGTTATAGCCATTGATTTGTACGTTGCCTAACAGGTCGTATATCCTGCGGTTCACGCATGCGTGCGAGTTCTTGAGGCCGTTGTATTCGTCGTAAAGGTCGGTGTGCGCATCATAGCAGAGATAGCTGAAATCCTTTTCATAGAGCGCCTTGACTATAGGATAAGTTATCGAATGCTCCCCGCCAAGAGTTATGAGTATGGCGTCGGGATTTTCCTCTTTTATGGATAGCACGGCCTCGTAGATGTGTTCGTTCGTCTTGTCTATGTTGCCGTGCAGTACCTCGACATTGCCGGCGTCATGCAGCTTGACTTCCTCCAGATCACCCAGCTGCGGGTCGAATCCGTCCACATGCACCTGGAAATCTTCTCTAATCCGGTTAGGGGCGAACCTGGTGCCTGGTATCTCGGTTACTGTAGAATCGAAAGGCACGCCCAATAGGACTATCTCCGCCTCTTTCAATGAGTATAAGTTCTCCCAGATTAGATTCGTCTTTCTCAGCATCCGCTCACTGTTTGTATTTTGATTTCTAAACTATTTAACAAGTAGCGCTCTATTTCGTCACGACTTCGGCCGTCTGATAGCCTTTCAAGTCCACTTCGATGAGGGAAGAGCCGTCCTTCGACATATGCACGCCTATAATCTGGTCCGAGTTCTTGGTAACAGCGGCGTTATGCGTGATTATTATGAACTGCAGCTCCTTCGAGAATTTCTTGAGCATTCTAGCAACCCTCTCTGAATTCTCTTTATCTAGGGCCGCGTCTATCTCGTCAAGCACGTAGAACGGCGATGGGTTGTAGGCCTGGATGGAGAACAGGAATGCCAGTGCTGTAACCGATTTCTCGCCACCGCTCAATAGGTCAATGGATTTAAGCGGCTTGCCCAGCGGCTTGGCTTCCAGTATCAGGCCGGACTCTAATGGTGCGTCTGGGTTCTCGAGCTTCATCTCTGCCAGAGACCCTTCCTCAGGATAGAACTCCTTGAAGTACTGCTTGAAATACTCATTGAGCGCATTGAAAGTCTGCGTGAAGGCTATCATCTTCTTCGTATCTATCTCGGCGATGAGGTTCATTATAGCCTCTCGTTCCTCGTCCAGCCTCTTGCTCTTGTCGCGTATGTCATCCACTTCCTTGGATATGTGGTTGTACATGTCGATAGCTTTCAGATTGACATTCCCGAGGTTGGTCAAATGCGTCTGCACCTCATTCAGCTTATCGGTGAGCACGACAACGCTCTCTTCGAGCAGCGAGACGTCTTTGTATTTCTGCCACTCTCTCTTCAGCTCGTTGTAGCGTATCTCCTGTTTCGTCTTTTCTATGTTCTTCTCGTTCATCTCTTCTTTGACTCTATCCGCCTTCCTATTTATCTCGCCGATCCTCTCGCTAATCTCGCGGTTCTTGCGGTTCAGAGCCTCTTGCTGTCTGAAGAGGCCCGTCATAGAAGAGGCTACGTCCCTCTCCTTAGACTCGGTCTCCTTTAGTAATCTGATGAGGTCGTTCCTCTTGTTCGAAGTGGTCTCTGTCTCCTTGTCGATAGTCACATTCTCATTATCCAGCTCGGCCACCAGCTTCTCCAGCTCCTTCCTGTTATGGATCAATACCCTCTCGATCTCGCCGTTAGTTGTCTTTATCTTTACCTCGAAATCCGTTTTCTGGTCCTTGAGGCCCTGGATATCGAACTGCTTCTGCTTTATCTTCTCGTTCAGCTCTTTGGCCTCGGGCTTGTCAAAAGCGTCTTTCATCCCCTTCCTCCTCTCGACCAGTTTGGCTATCTCCTCGTCTATCTTTCTTCGCGAATCCTCCTTTTTGGCCAGATCATCCTCGAGCTCGTTCAGGTCCTTCTGGAGGTAAGAGCTGCCGGCTTCGAGCTGCTTGACAGAATCGGCATATTCTTTCATCCTGTTGGTCCACTCCGTTACAGTGACTTCGGTCCCCCTCAGCTTCAACTCGCATTGGGAGCGCTCGTCATAGACGCGGTTTATCTCTTCGCGCAGGAATCCCAGGCGCTTCAGTGCGTTCTGCTTCTCGACGCCCAGGTTAGTCGCGTTCTGCCTCAACTCTTCCAATGCCTTGAGCTCCGCGAGACTAACGCCTTTCTTGGAATAGCCGCCCGTGACAATGCCAGACGATTCGCACAAATCGCCGTCAAGCGTCACCATGCGATTAGAGCCAATGCCGATGCTCTTGGCGCTGTCTATGTTCTTCACCACGACAGTCTCGCCGAAGACATATGAGAACGCATTTAAAAGCCTGTTATCGAAAGTTATGAGTTTCAATGCCAGTCCTACCGCCCCTATCTCTTGCAGGGTAGCCTCGGTGCTCTTTGATATTTCCACTGACCTGATCTTGTCCAAGGGTATGAAAGTGGCCCTGCCCACCTGGTTGTTCTTTAGGTATTTCACCGCCTCTGTGGCAGCATCCGCAGTCTCGGTTATCACGTAAAACAGCCTAGTGCCCGCTGCAGTCTCTATGGCTATGGCGTGCTCCTTGCTGTACTTGCATAAATCTGCCACCGTGCCTATTATCCCCTTGAGCTCCTTGTTAGATAGTACTGCTTCGACAGCGGCTGAGAATCCGGTTATGCTCTTGAGGGTCGTTATCTTAGATTCAACCGAGCTTACCTCTTTCTGGGACTTCAGCAGGTCGTCGCTGTATTTGGCGAACAACTCGTTGTTGGTCTTCTCCTGGTCATAGAGGTTCTTCAGCCTGTCCTCCTTCTCGCTCAGTTCCTTCTGCGTGCCCGCCACATCCCTCTCGAACCCCTTTAGAGTCTCTCTCAGCTTGTTTTCGCGCTCGAGTATGCCCTTTATCTCCGCTTCCTTCGCCTGGTATGCCGACTTCTTCAGCTCTGTCCTCTCTCTTATCGCCCGTGTGTCAGCATCGACGGCGTGAAGCTCCTCCTTCCTTTTTTCGATGTCAGAACCGAGTTTGTCCAATTGTCTATAAGCCTCGCCAAGGTCTTTATCGAAACGCCCGGCCTCCTTCATCAGGCTCTCTAGCTCCTCCTTAACCTGCTTAGTCTTGATCTCTATTTCCTCTTCCTTGATGATGTGGGCGTCAATCTCCTTCTCCTTTTCCTTGATCTTATTTCCGTGCTCAGAGATGTTCTTGAGAATCTCCTCGCGCTTCGCCCTGTTCTTGTCTACCATCTCTTTCGAGTGCTTTATCTTGGCCTCGGCGTCAGCAAGCCTTTGTCTTATCTCATCCAGCTCGCTCCTGACTCCGGTCTGCCTCTTGTCGTTCTCCTCAAACACTTTTTTGTTGAGCTCTCCATACTCTTCATCCGCTTTCTTGAGCTCCCCCTCATACTTGCCCAGGTCCTTGGTGATCTCGGAAAGCGCGGCATTTTGTTTACCGAGGTAGTCCAGCAGCTTTGTATAAGATTTTTCCACCGAATCCAATTCTTTCTTGGTGAGGGTCGCGCTGTACTGCTTCCTCTCATTGTTCAGCTTCTGGTACAGTTCGGCCTCTATCTTCTCCTTTTCCAGGACGTTCAGATAGCCGGTCCTCTCGCCCAGGATTATGTTGGCCTCTTTCGTCTTCTCTTGCACTTTGTTCAGCTCGCGGATTGACTCCTGCTTTTTCGCCTCGTACTCCGCAATGCCAGAGACCTCGTCTATGATCTCCCGTCTCTGCATCGGGGTCATCTTTATGACTTTAGTCACATCGCCCTGCATTATGATGTTATGGCCGTCTGATTTGATGTTCAAGCTAGATAGGGTCTCTTCTACCTGGAATCTAGTCGTTCTTTTTCCGTCCAGCCTGAAGACACTATTGCCGGTCTTGTCTATGCTTCGCGATATGGACCTGATGCCCTCTTTTGTCTTCAGGTCGATATGGACTTCTGCCGTGCCGTCCTTCGAGTAATGGTTGACCAGGTCGCTCAGCCTGTCCGCCCTGAGGCTCCTCATAGAACTAGTGCCCAATACGAAGCATATGGCATCGAGTATATTCGACTTCCCAGAGCCGTTAGGTCCCACGATAGTGGTATAGCCTGAAGAAATTGGAATAGCAACGCTCTTGAAAGACTTGAAATTCTTGAGCCTAATCTTATCGATTTTACCCACTATACGTCACCGTTATTCGTATTAGGCATCAGCAGAATTTAAATATACCTCTATTAAAACTACCATTTCCTTATCTTATAGAACTCTTTCTTCATCCTCTCGAAGTTTTCCTTTCCGACCACTATCTTCCTTCCCTTGGCAATGGTCTGCTCCTCGAGTATTCTCTGCGGGAGTGTGTCATCGCTCTTCTTCAATCCGCGCATCACGTCTATCCTTCTCTCCAAGTCAACAATTTTCTTTCCAATACCTATGAGTTTTTTGGCGTTATATTTTTTCCCCGTAATCTCGCCCATCACCTTGGCGACCCTCTCCAGGTTGACTGGGTCCACAAAGTTGCACCCGCAGCCGGCGTCTAGAACGGCGGTCTCGTCAAGAAGCTCGCTCACCATCTTGGCCTTTCCCTTTATCGAAACCCTGCCCTTCATGCCCATTTTCAGTTCTCGGAATACGGTCCATGCCTTCTGGTGGCAGCCGTGCCTTGGTCCGAACGTATAAGTAAGCAGCATCCCC
>Ga0315284_10004830_pt1 | contig 19154 bp, 17 predicted proteins | sample YL17G09_16_MG_FD_203696 | JGI IMG/M metagenome (GOLD analysis project Ga0315284, IMG submission 203696) | Sediment microbial communities from Yellowstone Lake, YNP, Wyoming, USA - YL17G09_16 | ecosystem: Environmental > Aquatic > Freshwater > Lake > Sediment | place: USA: Wyoming | collected... | reverse complement strand
GAGTCTTCGCTTATCCGCTAGACAGATCATGGTTAGGACGAGAAATAGACGGAGAAATGATAGATCGATTAGTCAAGCTTCAAGAGAAGTATGGAATAAGCCCGGCAGGCGAAGGAGGAGAAATCGAAACAACCACCCTTGATGCTCCTCCATTCAGGAAGAGGATCGAGATTCTGGAATCTGAAATCAAGACAAAAGGAGACTCTGGAGTTCTCGTTATCAAGAAGGCAAGACTGATTGGAAAATGATGTTTGTTGGCGAGCCCGCGGGTATGCGCTCAATACACCGGGCGAATTCTCGACGTAATCCCTTTCGACATTTTCTCAGTTTCATTTTTGGATCATCATTTCGTTCAATACGCATCTTCAACTTGTACACCTGCGAACTAATATACTTGAAAAACGGTGTATTCAAGGTTTTTGCAGCTACATGTTAATGCGCAGCGAGCAAGAGCCATATGGGGATCAACACCTAGACGGGTTCAAGTCAGCCTCCTTTCCAAGAGGCGCGCATGCGTGTTCCTAAAATGGTCAAAAATGGTTTTAATTCGGTTTTGCCCGTTTCTCCTGTGTTCGAGGAGACAAAATCCCCAAAGAAATCAAGAACAGACACGAAGCCCAAAGCCGTCCCTGGATCATGAAGGGCGAATAAAAACCATTTTAGGCCAATTTCGGAACAAGCATGCGCGCTACTATGAATCCTACCTAGACCAATTATAGTTGTCAGTTGCCTCGTAACCACACACTAGACAGGTAGCTCTGTATGTTCCCATTGACGCACTTCTAAGAGCGGACCTCCCAGGATATGGACCATTCAATCTAGCCCATCTTGCTGTGTGACACTTGCCCCTACACAGGATTTTTACAAGAAATTCTTCTGGAATTGATGAAGCGTATGACGGCAACTTCTCGTCTATCACTCTACTGCGAGGTGAAGATGCCAAGGCATCTATCATTCTTTTGTGATACGCAGGGTTCTCTTCCTCAGCATCGAATATTACTCGAACAGGGTTAAACTGGTTTGTCCAGCCAAAATCTATATCGTCAGTCCAAGAAACTAGAAAGATTTTTCTCGCATTTCTGGCTCTTGCTAAGTCTTGAACACAATCGTCACCTGCTTCATAATCTAGCGAATCTATTGGATAGACCATAGCTACATCTAAGTTTCGGGGCGATGAATCCCAAGAACGCGGATTGATGGTGTCTGCATAGAGAGTGTAACCGCCATGGACATTGATTGGAACGCCGCTCTTTGGACCTTTAATCAGTTTTAACACAGGTGACAAGAAGTCCTCAATGTTTCTCAGATGATTTGCTCTAAAAAGTACGGTTGCTGGCGCTGGATATTTAGAAAGGACAAGTGACAGAGCAAGAACATGCTTTTCGTTTTGATAAGTTCCAGTTAAAAGCAGAAACCTTTCTTTGGACTGAATAAACGAGAGTATTTCTTCGACTGCTTTTTTTCTTGTATTCACGGTTTAATCTTCCTCTCGATTTGTATGAAAGAATCGATATATATGCCTAACTCAAAGTCGAGCCAATATTCGTACGCCAGATGTCGGATGAAGACAACAAAAAAAAGGAAGATAGAGTTTGTAACAGTGTGTATTAGGGTCTTATAATGTAGCTATTTCACAGCTTTTTCGTTCCTACCTTTCTCGGTGTTGCCTTTGAACTCAGGGTTGTTCGGGTTCAGCTGGTTGTCGCGGTTGACTGCGCGTGCGATCACAGATTTGCTCAACAAAGCCTCTATAGCGTCAGAATACGTCTTCGTCTTTCCAGTCTCTGCCATAAGCCTCCCCACAACTGAAGTGAGCTTTGCGTGAGAGCATCATCAGAGATTTTCAGGGTCTTCAAAGGTCAAGCCTCATTAGAAACAACCACATCTCCGCAAATAACCGTTGTTAAGGGCTTTTGCTGACACCTTCTTTCGGTCTAGAAGACGGGCGCTTTCATGCCTTTTCACCATCGTGGCTTGTCTTTCCATATAGGAATAGCAGAGTGTCCAGTTCGCTGATGCTTATCCCAGAAATCGACGATAGAAAGGACATCGCCCAGCATATTTTCCTTGGAGAAACATCCTCATCAGCGATCAATCGAAGATCTGACAAAATTCTTCGAACATGAATATCTGGTTTAAATATGTTGATTCCTATATTCTTCAGAAAGTGAAAGATTGTGGTTTGTCCTATTCCTTTGAATTTTAGTTCTTCGATTATCGCAGGTGTCGAACTGACAAGGTCAAGAGGACTCTTTTGCGAAATCTCCCAGAGGTATGCCTTTAATCCTCCGAAGCGCCTTCTTTCCTGATCTACTTCGATTATTCTTCGCGCGTTTTGAATGCACCATAAGGCCTTTCTGAAATTTCTGAATCTACTGATCTGACAAATTCGCCTGGCTTGATCCTCTGGTTCATATTGTGAAAAAGCTATTTCCGCTATTTCAAATCCTCGAAAGGACTTTTTGATTGAGGGCCAATATTTTCTGATAACATCAAAACGAAATCCACTGCAATAGACTATCCAAGTCAATTCTGCGAAGATCTGTTTATTCGTAACATTTTCGACGTGGAGTTCATTGTAATATCTCAAGACTTCAGCTGCTTCAGGGCACTTCTTTAAGGTGTATGAAATCATATGATTCAATGACACACTGATCTGATCTAACATCAATTTGCTTTCGGAATGGTTCCCGGCATTGACTGACGTGGAAGAAAGTGCCAGGCTCTGTCTCATAAAATATAACTTATATTGCCATGTATACTTATAAATGCACCGAGCCAAACACTGTTCAATAGTGGATTGTCATGAGCAAACGTGCGCAATTACTGTTATTGGTTAGTGGCGGAATAGACTCGACCGCAATGATTGACTTCTATTTGCACCGCAGTCCTTCAGTCTTGCTAGTTCATTTCCAATATGGACAGCCTAGCTCCCAAAGTGAAAGAGTGGCTGTCGAAAGAATATCTGATTATTACCACCAAAAAAGTAACATAGTTAAGCTGGATTTCCCGATGGTGGAAAGAGGAGAGGAATTGATATATCGGAACCTTTTGTTTGTTCTAGCTGCGTGTTCTATGAACCCCCCTCCTCTTCGCATTGCGCTTGGAATTCATGTTTCTTCTCTGTATTATGATTCGACTAAGTCCTTTCTAGATGATTGTCAACGAGTATTGGATGGGTATTTTGCGGGCAGTGTTCTCGTTGAGGCACCCTTCATTTCTATCACAAAGCGTGATGTCATGGAGTACTGCAAATCGCACAATGTGCCTCTGCAACTCACCTATAGTTGTCTGAGGCAGAACAATCCACCCTGTGGAGAATGTAGCTCTTGCCTTGACAGGAAACGACTCCTTGGAAGCTAATCATGTGAAGATCGAAGAAACCTGCAAACCCAGACGGATCGGAAAGATCGACATAGATACTCCACTACTTGTGCCATCTTTTTCGAGCGTAGCATTTGAGAAAATCAGAGAAATCCATGAGAAATTGAGAGATTACCTGTTTAATGCGTCTCTTGTTGGAGCTTACGACCTGTTTTACAACAAGATTGATCAGAAAAGAATTTGGGTGTCAGACACTGTATTTGTGGACAGCGGAACTTTCGAAAAAAGGAATCTACCATCCAAGAAAAAATGGTCCAGTTCAAAGTGCGCGAACGTTTTCGACGCGCTGGCAGCTGACACCCCAGTCTCGAAAGTTGTAATAGTAAACTACGATCAAATTGAAACATTGAAACGACAGGTCCTTAATGCGAAAAAGCTCTTTTCGAAACATCCAGATTTCGCGACCTGTTTCCTTTGCAAACCTACGAAGCCAAAGAATTCTATTGAGGTTGTTGACTTAGTCAGGAAAATAACTTTGGTTGAACCTTTCAACATTCTGGGTTTCGCTGAGAAAGAACTCGGCAATTCCTTCCTTCAAAGGTGCAAGAATCTCTTAAGAATCAGAAGTGCCCTGAATGAGAAAAAATTGGAAATACCGATCCACATCTTCGGTTGCCTAGATCCTTTGGGCATAATCTCTTACTTCATTTGTGGAGCCGATATATTCGATGGGCTTTCTTGGTTGAAATATGGATTTGATGACAACGTGGCTGTTTATATCAATAATTCTGCAATTCTCAAAGGTGATTGGTCTCAATCCGATTCTAGTGTCAACATCTCAGCTTTTGCTCAAAACTTGAAACAATTGACCCATTTAATGCATTGCATGCGGAGATTCGCTCAAGAATACAAATGGGATTATCTCGAACTTGGCGAAAAATCACTTAGACAGGTAAAAGCTTTAACTGGTACGGCAGGAGTTCAATAGTAGGTGAAGTCTATGGGCGGCGGAGGTGGGGGTGGATGGCCTGGTGACACGAGTCCAGCTGAGCTTCTGGATAAGACCACTGCAGTAGAGAAGGAATCATACAAAACTGAATTGAACTCCTATTTTGATGAGTTGCTTTCTGATTTCAATAGAAGAAATCCTGATCAAGTAAATGCGCACTTGGAGACGATAAAGGATGCGCTGACAAAAGAAAAGATCGGGACGATCGCATTGATTTTTGGTGGTTCTGTAAAGAAGCACACGTATGTTGATGGAATAAGCGACACTGATATCCTCGCTCTGATCGAGAATACTGAATTAGCAGGGGGATCACCAAAAGATGTACTGCGATATTTCGCCGAGAAAATACGAGAGCGTCTTCGAAACACAGAAGTGCAAATCGGAAACATGACCGTAATCATAAGATTCTCAGATGGGAATGAAATACAGGTTGTGCCTGCAATCTCCACCGCCACAGGATATCACATTCCAAAGGCTGATGGGTCCGATTGGAGCACTGTCGTTAGACCGGACAAATTCGCGGACAAATTATCGAGCGTGAATCAATCAAAAGCGGGCAGAGTGGTTAGAGTCATTAAACTATACAAGGCAATCAACGAAAGCTTCCCGCAGGATCTTCACCTTTCAGGATATCATATCGAGTCGCTTGCCGTAGAGGCATTTGAAAATTATCAAGGAAACCTGACCTACAAAGATATGTTAATGCATTTTGTCGAATGTGCGTCCGAGGCAGTTCTACACCCGATCAAAGATAGAACAGGTCAATCCATCCATGTTGATGACTATCTTGGCGACGATAAGAGCTATGACAGACAAAAGGTCAGCGCCAAGTTAGGAAGAGTTGCTGCTCAGATGCGACTGGCAGATTCGGAGGCGTCATCAGAGAGGTGGAAAGAACTCCTCGAGAGCTGACAAAGGCATCATTAAGAGGCAGACGTTTCCATTTTGCTGGAAGCGCAGATCCGGAAGTCAATCGGGATACGCTAAAATATGCACACAAAATGATATACCAGCTGGCAGTCAGAGCGCTTTCAGAGGGAGCTGGACTAGTTGTCACAGTAGGCTCTGATCCTGCACACAAAAGCGGGGAGAATCTGTCAGTAATATTCGATTGGTCAATCCTCGAAGCTGTTGACAGATTTCGCAACTCTGGAATTCAGAATTGGCCCAAAGCGCAAGGGACTCCTGTGGTTGCTGTGGGGTTCGGAAACTGGAATGAGAGAATCCCCAATAGACGAAGAAATATGTGGGACAGAATCGCTGCTAGCGGGAAATTGGAATTGAGAGTCATACCGTCTGAGCTGAGTGTAGGTGGAGTTCTAAGGGAACAACAAGAAATATTCGGCGACATCCTAGTGACCCTAGGTGGTGGTCCGGGGGTATACCACCTTGCTGAGCTTTATCGAAGGAGCCGGAAATCTGTCATTCCTCTTGACATCTCGCTAAAGAAAGAAAAACCGAGTGCCTCTGAAACCCTTTTCGCACATGCAACGAAGGATCCGCAGTCTTTCTTTGAATATGAGCCTGCCCAAGAAGCCCTTGCCAAGTTTTCGAGATTTTCGTTCAGACACGGTCTTCTGAAAATAGATGAATTCGAACAAAGATTATTTGATTTTGTTTATCATCTACCAAGACCTACCGCCTTCTATGTGAGATTGCTGAACCATAGAATTCCACAGTACAAGTCTGTTGAGACTTACTTCAGAAATGTCGCAGATCCAGTTGTTGAAAGCTCTGGATATAGAAGATTCGAAATGGGTACTGATGCATCAACCGAAGCTTTCATGAACGTCGAGACATTCAAGAAGCTCCATTACAGCTCTCTAGTGATTGCGGACTTGACTTGCATACGACCAAACTGCTGCATAGAGCTTGGATACTCATTGGGTCTCCACAAGAGAGTGATTCTCACAGCTAGAGACGATACGAAACTTCCATGGGATGCAGCTTCGATACGTTGCCATTTTTGGTCGTCGAAAGAATCTGATGAAAAGAGAAAGATCAAGCTTCGTAATTTCATGAAGAGAAACATCAACAAACAATCAGTTGTGTCCTAGGATAACTTGGTTGTGCTAGGATTTCCTCAGAGATGACACGATCCTAGAGATTTGCTTCAAATCAGTAGTGCTAACAGCAAGTGTCAGGAATGCCCAAGAGCGTTGGGTGCGACTAATTCCACCAAACATACCTTGTCTCAATTAGCTTGAAAATACATGCTCCTATCAGGCATATGATTTGCTCACTAGTGAATAGACAAGGTAATGTGGCAAGTACGGGCAAATTAAACAACTGGCTAAATATCCAGCTTAGACTGCAAGCTATTACTGCCGCAATCACTATTCCAGCTGCAAAGTAGCTTCCACCAAGTTTTCTGGCTACGACATACCCGAGGCATCCTGCAAGAGCACCCATAATTGGCATGAGAATGAGCTCATAGACACCAGAAAAGGGGCTCATTAGATTGCCCCCTAGTATACCTATGGTGTAGGCAGCAATTAGGATTTTCTTTTTTGCTATGGCAGGTCTCAGGACCCCTGCAATTCTAAACTGTATGGCTAAGAAAGATATTGGTGCAAAAACATAGACCAAGGCAATGTAGAGAGCGGCAAACAACGCCACGAACGACAAGTCCCGAGTCTTCATTCCGAATTTTCACCGGTCCCTAGTGTGCTTTGACGAGTCTAATATCTTTGTCTAGTATTAGAGGGCGCCTCTAGAACTAAAAGAGACCGCAAATCTAGTAGGACTGAATGCGCGCAGCTTGATCTTTCGATATCAATCAAATACAAGTCTTAATGTCGGACCGGCAAAAGTAGTGAGAGCCGCTTTGGCGTGCCGGGTTTTTTGGGGATGCCTGCGGCGGGGGTAGAAATTCATCCGGGCGACAGCAGGAATTCATTCGAGGATCTTGCCATGTCCATAAGATATCTTTTGACCGAGTACGGCAAAGCGTTCGGGGTTGAACCACTTGTGCGCGCGCTGTGAGTGTGTGAGTGAGTGTAAGAGTGCGGTTGTTTGAGTGCGCGTAGTTGTTTGGGTTTGGGGGTAGAGTTTTACCCAACCAACCAACATTAACGACCACGACGACCGACGACCACGACGACGGACGACCACGACTAGTGAATAGGATAAGGAAGGATAGACAACGATAGCATGAGAGGGGGGTCAGAAACAGAAGAAAACTTACCCCCTCATGATAAAGCGTGCGAAAAACCTAAATCCAGTGTGTTAAGGGAAAGCGGTTCCTGTCACCGCCAATTCACAGAGCTTCTCTTTCATAAGCATAACAATCTGCGAGGAATCGCGAAGCGATGCTATTTCATCCTTTGTTACAACCACAATATTCCGTTGCTCCCTTAAAGCATCAGCGATTATGCTATGTGCACACGTCAAATCAGCAGGGTCTCCAGTTATTCCATCGTACGCGATCAGTATGCCAAAAACAAGACCGCGGCTTCTTAGTTTCGTGAGAAACCATGCGATTTCGGCGCTACTTACGGGGTTACTCCAGTTTTTGCATTCAATCAAGATTATGTTGGGCAGAAAGGGAAGACCTTTTAGAGATTTGTCATTCCAAACTGCAACATCAATTTCCTGAGTCCTAAAGACGTTTAGCGGATTGCGCTTTCTTACTGAAACACCAGGAATCTTTCCGAATAGATAGCAGACCATATCTTCTAGAGCTTGACCTTGCTCCCTAGTGGTAGTAGCAGCCGCAGCTCTTCTTAGATATTTGTTAATTACTACCAGAGATATTAGAGCCATTAGGAATCAATCCCATGGACTTGCCGATTTCGCAAGCTGCGAAGTATCTGAGCAAAACTCTTTTTGCGAAGTCCCTCGATTAGATCTCGTACATTTAGGAAAATAATCCTTGAAGCCAATCGTGTTGGGGCATCTAGTGCAAGTGCTGGACCGTAAAGATATAGAACCAAGGCCCATCCTGAGTTGCTTGCTTGAAGGTATCTGGAAACCCGATAAGCTATTTCTAGCGAATCTTTGTGGCTTCCTAATCTGCTTTTGACTTCAATCAATATCGGATTGCCTGTAAAGGGGGTTAGTTCATCAACCCACACGGCGAAGTCCGCGCCAGCTTCAGCCTTGGATGAAAAAACAACAGATATATCCGCAGCCTTCAGCGCAGACAGCACGATTTCCGCTATTTGATTCTCTTGAGCCGTAGCCTCTAGTTCATCAATTCTCTTCAAAAGGGCGTTCGCAGTTGCATCGGAAATCGGATGGCTTTGACTTTGAATATGGACTGTTTTCGGTTTTCTGATCTTAGTTACAACCAATGCTTGGTCGAGGGCAAAATTGATGGCCTTGAGATTATAAGGCGAAGCTCGAATGTAAAACATGTCCATAATGTCAATAGGCAACTCGAACTCTGGCGGCGCAAGTATTAGAGTGCGCTTCCCCATGCCAAGAGCGTATCCAAGCTCAAAATAGATGTTGGAGTTAGACCTTCTGGGATCAAGAATAGCGAGCACTATATCCGCTTTTAGAATACTATCTTTGATCCTTCTAACGATAGATTCGCCTGAAAAAGGAATCCTCGACGGAATGACAGGTTCCATTCCTCTCTTCAGAAGAAGGGATTCAATAGCGTTTAAATTTACTCCCGCAGGAGCCAGAATTAGACATCGCAACGGTCTCTTACTTATCTGCTGATCCCATTCTACTATAGTCTGGTAGTCATTCCATTCGACCTCACATATATTGAACCCAAGTCTCCCACAGTTGTTCATTCCTGAAGAAAACGTATTGTCGTCGACCCACTTTCTTATCAGTGAGAGCTCAAGCCCCTTCTTCAGGGTCGTGTGTATTCTCAATCTAATAATGTGGAACTGCTTTCTCAGCTGATCAGCTGTTTTCTTGTCAATGGTTCCTTCCCTAAGCGCTCGGTCTACATCATAATCGATCTTCTCTAGGCTGATAACTTCATAGATGTTTCTTATCTGCCCTGAATATGATTCTACATCGTTGGTGCAATATTGAATAATATAGTCGCCGACGCTTACCTTCCCGAAATCCTGATCACGTTTCTTCGCGTCCCATGAGTCATTGCGGTAGTAGCCATGCTTGATTACTTCGTCAGCATAAGTTCTGTCTCTAAAAATAGCCGCTACATGCTCAGCGGTCTTTCCGCTGCTCTGAATAAGGAAAGCTTGTCTGCCCGCCATATTCCTACCGTTCTATTCAGTTTGCCCTAACTCTATTTAGGAGTATCGTTAGGTTCTTCATCTCAGTATCGTTACCGGCTGTTTTGTCTACGCGCGTCCTCTAAATCGTAATCTGGCCATCTTTCTTGAAACTTCCTTGTCCCCTGACTCGTCACACAAGCTCCACAGATATCGTATCATATCTGTTCTCAATTGCGATGTTGTTTGGTAGCGTCGAATGTAGTTCTCCTTTAGTGGACCCATGAATACTTGATCGTTCTCTACCCACATAATGTAACCATCTCCTTCAAACCACCCGACTGCAGGATCTATTTCACTGACCCGGTCAATTACAAAGGCGATTAGAGCATGAGAATCGAATCGCCAACTGTTTTCCAAATCGTAACCTAGCATGTTGAGAAGTACGTTTGCACCCGTGAGATAGCCACATCCTAGGATCGCATATCCTGGATCATCATGGAGCTGTTCCGATAGCCCTTCGCTATTGAATTGATACAGAGAAACTTTGCCGCTATTGTCAACACTTCCAAGGATCATTTCCAAAGCGATGTCAAGGTTTCGTTTGTCATATTCTTTGAACTTTTGGAGCAGACTCTCCTCTATAATTTCAACTGCTTCCCCAAACTGGTCGAACGTCGGATGAGCCTTTTCCCATTCCTTAATGTAATGGTCCTTCAATATTGTCTCGCAAATGCTCTTCCCTTTTTTCAAAAAAGTCGAATCGCCAGCGCCTGACCAAATGGCCAATGGTGCCGCGCGTGAGCCCACATATTGTTTTCCAAAAAGGATCGGATACACTTTTCTGCATTTTCTATTCATGCTGATTAGTTCGTTTCCCATTGTTTCCTTTGAATCTGAAAACACGCACAGCCTCGCCCTACCGTTCTTGTTTGCTTCTTTCTCAGTTTCAAACTGCTTGAGAGCTATGACGAGAGTCATGTCCAAAGCCTAACCTAGTTCACTTGCAAATAGCGTGCATACTAGTTCATTCAGGCGCGCGTGTTTGTTATTTGTGACATTCTCTTTATTTGACACTTGTGGTTGACAGCCGGATTCGCGTGCGTGTGCATTCATCCATGCCCGGACGGTCACTCGGTCGGACGGACACGCAAAAAAATAAAACGTTTAAAGATGGAGTACTGAGACAAAAGGCTTATCTTAAACAGTAAGATATTAGATATGAGTGAGTTTGTGTCCAACTCCATATCACTCTGGGCCTAATGGCAGGGTGTAAAAACAGTTGAGCCAGTCTGCTAATTATTTCAACTACGATTGGTTCTTGAAAGGCAACGTTGGTATGGAAATTGTCAAGGCAATGTTGGAAAAGTCTGGGTACACAGTTTGTCACTACGGTTATGAAATCACTTTGTTGGATGCCATGTCGAAACGTACCTCAAAAAAAAGCAACTCAACGACTGGTCGTAGGATGAGGTCATCTCCTGATTTGCTCGTTTATGACGACCAAAATATAATGCTTGTCGAAGTGAAGACACGTGGCAAGTCACCGCCATACATAAAAGCAGATGAGATTAACAACCTTAAAGAATTCTGGAACGATTCTATTCTTGTTTTTGTGGTCCCAGATGGTAACGTTTTTTATGCAAAAAGAACAAACGAACTAGAAATCCAACCAAACGCATCTTATGTCCAATATTCCTTATCATATTTCGAGAAATTTCAAGATATTTTTACCAGAGTTCGATCTGAGGCCATTTCGCACTACCAGGAAATGGCATTGCTGATTTTGCAGAACAATAAGACAAAAAAAGAAATTGTCGGAAACACTCCCCGTGCCCTCTGATTTTCGAAATCTTCAACTGTATTTCCCAAAGGCGTTTAGCGCGCGCGCCTGACGGACGCAGAGTTCCAGGAAAATGCTGCGGGGTATATTTCAGAAACACAGCCTGCTTCAAGAAGATTCTGTTGCCTTTAACAGTTTTAGACGGTGTCTGAAAAAGGATTTCGAGACCGAGGTATCTAGAGAACAGCCCAATTGATGAAGGTTTATCAGTTTTGTTAAATAGAGAAGAACATGATACAGCCTCTTGTCATTGAACTGAATATGAAGTGCTAGGAGTCGAATAATGACGCAAATCTTTCTTGATGGTGTCAAAGAGGACAGAAGAGAAAAAGCTGAGGCTGAAATCAAGAAAATCTTAGACACAGTTTTTCCGGACGACGAAAAAAATCTAGTCGATTCAGTAGACATCACAGATGCCTTTCAAGAGAAAATAACAGGTCTTGTCAAAGAAAATGAAACAAACTATGACCCGCATCACGAGTATGGAACTGCTTATGCCAAGACAATACCCTTCATCAAGAAAGGAAAACTAGCTTATGCCATTATTCTAGACGGCAACTCGGTGGGAGAATGGAAAGATGACCAACGCATTTTTCGATTTGCGACATTGGCCCATGAGTCAGCGCATGTTGCTGATGGCTTTCGCAGATGGTTAGAAATCGGAAATGAGAGTTTCTTTGCAAGACCTAGCGGAAAGCAAGGATGGCTATTTCACAATGCGCTGGTGATTTGGGAAGAATATGATGCGAACAGACTTGTTGCAGAGATCCTTGAAGACACCGCTAAAGAGCTTGGAGGCAAAGTCCGGAATGACCTTATACTGAGGCATGCTGAGGAATTGATCGTTTTGCTAGAAGGCATACATGACTTTGTCAAGCAAAGTATTCGAGATTTTAGATTCTGGAAACTAAATCCAACAGAATTGTGCTATAAAATAACATCCAAGATATGTGGAATCCTTATTCTTTGCGCCTACACCTTCGCAACAGTAAATCCGTCGAATCAAGTGAATGAAGAAATGGCAGACACAGGAAAACTTGAAGGCTATCAATTCTTATTGTCAGCACATTGGCCGAAAATTCAGTCGACACTTGACGAATTGTATTTGGATAGAAAAAGATACCGCCCGGATTTAATAGAGAAGATATCTAGAGAAATAGACGAAATCGTTCGCCAATGCGGATTGGAGATTAGTGATGCAGCAGAAGGATTCTATCTTGATGTTCGTGACATTGAGTGAGAAGCGATTATCCACTGTCTAGGCTTGACTTGCACTCAAACAACAGTTCTTACCTGCAGCGGCTATCTTTCTATCTAGACTCTAAACAACAAAGCTTTTCTTCATGAAAAACAGTATTCTGTAATGAGATATTTCTCCATGCCCCTGCAGTTCTGCGATCTTCAAGAGAACTTTGGATCCCGAGGGGTTGGGTTCGGAATGGTGTGCAGATGCCTATATCCGCGCCAAGATTTTTGATCAGAAAAATATCTTGGTTCTGAACCCCCTTTTGACAAAGAACGTATCAATATAGTTACAGCATTTTATCAAACTTGCAACAAGCAGAATTCTGTTCTTAACCCCAAGATTGACTGTGTCTGCGAGGCTGAACAAAATGTGGAATTCAGAGTTCTGAAATCTCAAATCATGAAGTAGAAAAAGAATCATGACTAGCGACAAATCATCAAGGATAATTCATCTCCCCACTTTTTCTTAAGAACGCTTAAAGCAACCTATAACTGAGTAGTATGCGGGTCTTCATCATTGAAGGCATTTGTTAGTTCAAGAATGTGCCTAGAAAATGAAAGAAAATGGGCAATAGATACGATTGAAGAGCTTCAGCATGAACCTATAGCGTTCGAACTTGACCCTGCCGCAGGACATGTGAAACAGTGGTGGAGAAGTAGAATATCCGATTCCGATATTTTTCTCCTGCTAATAGATAGCGATATCTCGAATCCTGTTTTTGATGAAGTTGAAACGGCTAGAAGATACAGGAAGCGCGTTTTTGTTTTTGCGAAAGATGAAGACCGCGTACTAAGACGGAACGGCAAGAGCCTTCACAACTTGAATCTTTCAGACCATGACTTGAAAAGGTTTTATGGCTTCATAACTAATACGAAGTACAAAGCTTTTCAAAACCAGAACGATCTTAGAACAGAAATAATAAGAGTTATTGCTTCCTTATCTCCCAAGCTGAGCGGGATTCCAGAATCTCTTATTGTCCAAGACTGGGAATTACAACGAATCAACGCGCTGTATGTACCCCCAATTGGCAAATACGAAAAAGCGAGGAACATTGTTGAGTCGAACAGATTTTTGATAATTGCAGGGCCGCCTCATGTTGGAAAAACTTCTATGGCATATTTCCTTTTATCATTTCTGAAGGAGAAGTACAACCTAGATGTTATTGTCAGATGTACAGAATATCGTGATGTTAACTTACTATTCAGAGAGAAGCACCTTGGAGTTCTCCTTGACGACCCATTCGGCAAAGTTAAGTTTGAGAGTACAAGCATGGGACAATACATTGATGAAGTCTACAAGGGATTTGCTAAGAAAGAAGAAGACAAGCGGAATTTCGTCATTCTAACTTCTAGGGCCGAGGTTTTTGAAGAAGCAAGAGAGAATACAAGAATTAACGAAATGCCACCAAATATCATCGTTCAGATTTTGCAAGAAGGTGACTACTCTACTGACGATTTGGTCAAGATACTCTGCAACCATCTGGACTATTGCCTTGATAGAAATATGATAAACCACGAGGAGTATGCTTTGACACAGGCACATGCCCAAAGGATCGTGAAATCCTTGAGGTTTCCTCACAACATCGGTTTCTTTGTGGAAAACTTCGTCAAAGGTCTGACGACGCAGAATATTGAAACAGTTATAGAGAACGCGGGAAAAATTAGGGAAGAAGTAGAAAAATGGTACAATCGTATGGACAAAGACAAAGATTATGAACTGAGATTCTTCGTTTTCACAGCAGCACTACTTCCAGATAGCGAACCCTCAGCAATAGACAGAGTCTACGATGCGTTCATTGATAAAATCAATACGGATCGTAAAATGAAACTCGCGATGCCTCCAATCAGTTACATGAGGAGCAAATGCAGCACATATATAACTGAAGTTGGCCTAGTCAATTTCAGACACCCCAGTTATTTAGAAGGCATAATCAACGCAATAAGAAAGCAACAGTCCGATGACTTAATCCTGTTTTTGAGATGTATCGAACCAATCATTATGAAACCTGTTTCGCCATTCCAACCTTTATCGAGCCAGAGGTTGACCGTCAGTATATGGGATGCAATCCATGTGCTCAGAGTCTCCGCAAGTACACTACCTGACTATTCATTGAAATTGCTGGAGAATTTGATGAAGAACGCAAAGGAAAGAGGCATAATCGCAGATATATTTGGAATCATCGAACAGATTGGCCAAGCTAGTCCTGCTAGTATTCTGCCGCTTCTGGAAGAGCTAGCAAAAATCGATGATGACGATCTTAGGCATCATACTATGCATGCTATGAACAAGGTCAGTGAAATAGAACCTGACAGAACACTTGCTAGTCTCAGGAAACTAGTTCATAGTAAAGCTTGGTTCACAAGACCCTATGTTGCGTCTATTTTGGGTGAGATTGGCATAGACAACCCTGACGCCGTTCTGCCAATCCTAGAAGAGTTAATGCTGGACAGAATACACTATGGCAAATCAGATGCTGCAGAGGCATTAATAGGACTTGGGAAAAAATGGCCGAGCAAGGTAACGCCTTTAATCCAAAAACTGGCAAAGAGAAAAGATAAACAACTCGAGTATTCTATTGAATGGATCATTGGCGAACTGCAAAATGCACCTCCTAACCGATAAGCGTGGCAGGGCAATATGCGTCGTGCAGACACTAGCTCTTCTGTTTCTTCGAGCTCGGCAATTTAGTTTCAAATCGTCCTTCTATTAACTCTCGTTCTTTCTCAGTAAGTTCTCCTTTCTCTGCCGCTTCATACCAGTCTCTGATTATTTCCCCAATCTCGCTCCCGACAGCTAGTTTCTTTCTTATTTCTTTATGTGCTTCTGGCCAGCCATGTTTAACGCCCAAAAAGCATTCCCAATCCTTACATTTCATGTTTTCCGCGAATTTGTATACTATTTCATTCATTTCAGCAGTATCGGTCGTTTCAAACGTCATCACGATGCAATGAGAAAAACCCTTTGCATGATCTATTTCAGCAACGAGAAACGGTTTTCCGCCGGCATGTTCTATTGAATTCTTGACATCCCCTAATGTAGTATTTCTTTTCTTGAACAAAAGATAACCTACGGGAAGCCCTCTTCTGATAACATCTCCAACTGTTTTCTCATCAAATGGTAAGGACCTATTAAGTAATGCTACATCGATAACGTAGGGTTTGTGTTCGATAGTTTCAATGCTGTGCGCATCCTTACAGGAAGACACGGCCCAGAGTTCATCTCTTCCGAATATTCTGATTAACAAATATGTCTCGAAACCTTGATCCTCAAGCAGACCATTCAGATGATTTTTGGTGCCGTTCCAATCGCCTTTATCTATGGATGAATATCGTGCATTGATAAGGCTGATTATCGATCTTTCTCTTTTCACGCTCTTTTTGCTCATACTACTAGCCCTCCATGCTACAGGAGTAGTATATTGTAGCGCTTTTTGGTTTTAAGTGTTCGCTCATGCACTCTTCTTTGTTCGTCTTTCTAGTGTTTGCACCAGATAATCATTGCAGTGCAAAATCTAACCTGCTAATGTACTCTCGAACTGAAAAACACACTGATTTCCAACTCTCGCTTTCGCCAAGACTGGTATCGTCGTGCACATGTCTATCTAGAGCCTAAACAGGAAGGCTTTTCTTTGCAAGAAGCCTAATACTCTGTGGTGCCAAGGTTGCCAATGTCTATAGAAACGTGCAGTTCTGAAAACAGCCCCAAATGATAGGAATACTGAAACAATTAACCACGAAGCAGGCGACACCGAAAAGGCATTCAGAAAGTCATCGATTACTATATTGTCTAGAAAAGCCACGCACTGAATAAGTCGGTCTAACACACGAAAAAAGCAAGCGTCGTCGTCTGGTGTGCATGAAGCTGAAAATATACTCAGTCTTCCTTCCTTTCTGAAGATCAGTATTGATGGCAAAAAGGTGCGCCTTCATTTCTTCATTGACTTGTATCAAATCGAGATGCGCGCTTCTCTACCTTATCTTGCAACGCTCGTCGTTAGTTTCAGATAAGAGTCTCTAAACATTTGCAACTCGCACAAGTTAGACGCCATCACTTGACTTCGGAAGTGAAGAATTTGATTTCTCAGCCTACAGATTTTCTCAAGTTGTTTATTAGTTCTCTCACGATCTAAGAAAAGATCTTCGAGCTCTCCCCAATTCGAGAGGATGAATTGCCTAAGAGCATTAAGTGTAAGTTCATCAATGCTTTCAATCTTTGAGTTGTCTTCTGTCTTGACAAGTTTCAAAGCTTTTTTCAGTTCTTTGTCTTGGAACTTCTGACCGACTAAGTACCTGAGAATTGTCTCAATCTCACGTAGCAGCAAGAATGCTTCCGTCTTGCGGTTGAAAAAGTGAACCATATCGTAATTTGTGAACATCGCCAAGAGTTTTGAAGGAGAACCAACGATAACAAAATCACTTCGCGCCATCCAGTCAACACTACCTAAAATGTCTTCATCCGGACTCACAAAAATCGGGAAATTTCCGTCGATAAATGCCTTCGCAGGAAAATCCATGAAGCGTTCATTCAGACTCTTTCTATCACCCTCGTTTTTGAGCTTGCGCAACACTGAAAAGAGTGTTACTGCTCCGATACATTTTCCATTTTCAAGAACAGGCATTTGAGAATAGTTTTTGTTTAACATTATCCTGAATACATTCCTAATAGGAGTCATTGAATCAACAGTTTCGGGAAAGGGAAGATCCCCGATTATGCTCTGAAAGTTGAAGCGGTCATATTCATAGTCTACCATTTCCATGCATTCTCCTATTACTGATAATCCGGATTTTCTAATAATGGTTTTGTGTAAAGCGCGCGCTCAAGTCATCTACCTTCAAGGTATGCGTCAAGTTCGTTTTCTTTCACGCCAGCCTCTAGCAGGACTTTTCTCCACAGTCGGATAACCCTCAACGGTCCAGGCCTAACTTGGTCTGTCAGTGGCGACATTACTCCCACAGCTTTTGATATGCTGGCCAGTGGCCGTTCAGAGCTACTGATGATATGCCTAATCTCATTTACCGCGGATTCAAATTGCTGATACTCTGCAACGGCCCTGCTCTTGCAGCGGGAACACTGCCTTTCTTTGGCAGTGTCCATCCTCTCGTGCCATCTGTGGAAGCATAAGAGGCAAATGTATTCCATAAGGAATTCTATCCCCCTGTTGGGATAAAATGTTTGCCCTTCTGGCTTCTAACGCGTGCTGAACCGTTTGATGCGCTCCCAGATACGCCAGAGGCTCTGCCTGGATTCTCGAGAGGTCCCAGAGAATTTACCTGGCACTGGCGAGACATCTCGAGAAGACATACGTATCTCGAAAGCGTCTAGTCCCACGCGCACCTGCTCTAGTGTCTCGTGATATCTCGGAGACATCTGGCAGAAGCCTTCTGTAGGTTCTCCTGATGTCTGGAATGGCTCTCGAGAAACCTCGCCTAACGTAACCTTGGATTGGAATGCTTTATCTCGTGATATCTCAGGAGGAGGCCCAGTGCCTTTCTGAGCTCTCGAATAGCCCTAGAGCCTTATCTCTTCGAGTTTCGAGAGCCTCTGGGAAGAACACTCCAGAAGCCTCTCGAGACCACTCTCCAGGTCTTCCCTGATATCTGACAGGCATTGGAAGAAGTCTTCGGCACGTCTCGACAATGTTGATAATGCAACTCGAGGTTTGGTTGATCTGTGTGATTGGTCGTCGTATCGTAACTTCAGCGACTGGGAGTTCTATGACACTGCTTTTAAGCTGGGTGGGTTCGTCTGACTATGATCTGCCTATTGTCAAGTTGGGCGATGAATATCCATCCTTCGCCTAGATGCTTCTGCAGTTCATTCGACTCTATGAGCTTGTCCACTGCCTGTGTAATTGGTGGATCGAAGAAGTTTAGCTTTTCATACTCGTTGCGGTGGAAACCTATCTTGTCTTTATCATAGTATGCGTCTTGGCTTCCTGGAAGAATGTGACCAAAAAGAAATTCCTGCGTCCCCTTGTCCATTCTTCCACCATCAACGGTCGGATTTCTCAAAACGGATTCGAAAGCTTTGCGAAGCGTGTGCGGCGTTATACACGTCCATTGAGAGATTCCTGCAAGTTTCGCTGCACGTCTGATAACCTTTGCCACGGTCCTTCTCCCTAAACGCTTGCCTGATCGTTCTTTTCTATTCCACAAAGTCCATTCAGCGTGGAACAAAGGAGATTCAGAGTCTAATGGGCCGTATTTCTCGCTTCTGTCTCGAAGATACGTTCTCAATGCTTCCACAGCTTCGCGGCAAATGAACGTGTAGTACGGGATGTTGCCCTTGCACGCATCTGGGAGTCTACGTTTCATGTCGGGATATATCGGTATTCGCACGCTGGCACAACCTGCATTTAGATCGTTTGCGATGTCTCCGTAGTTGAGGGCACAAAGCGTGCTTACTCTCACTCCGCTGCTCCAAGCAACTAGAATGAGAGCTCTGTTTCTCAGGCTTTCAGCGGCAGCGGCCATTGCACGGACTTCAGAAATGGTCGGTATGTATTCGGGGCGTTTTCTGTATCGAGGTGGAATGGAATATGCGTGAAGTTTCGGGCTTTTGTTGTTGACGCGAAAGAAAGTTCTGAACCGC
>Ga0315284_10004827_pt1 | contig 19157 bp, 34 predicted proteins | sample YL17G09_16_MG_FD_203696 | JGI IMG/M metagenome (GOLD analysis project Ga0315284, IMG submission 203696) | Sediment microbial communities from Yellowstone Lake, YNP, Wyoming, USA - YL17G09_16 | ecosystem: Environmental > Aquatic > Freshwater > Lake > Sediment | place: USA: Wyoming | collected... | reverse complement strand
GACAGATACTAGAAAAGATACGGATGTGGCAGACCCATTCGCAATGATGGCGGCTTTCACCGCCCTGAACGGCCCCATCGAGGGCCAACGGCGGCGTCTCACCAAAAAAGAGAAAGCGAGACGCAAGCGGCTACGTAAGCTATCCGAAGAATCCCGGCGACGCAACCGCCTCTAATTTCCTAGCTGGAAACCGGGGCTTTGGCAAAGAAGTCGGCGATGAATTTGACAGCCAACGGCTCATTGTCGAAAAGCGTGCGATTCTTCCACAGATCTTCCGAAGGCTGATAGCTAGTTCCTTCGAAGTCCACACCACCACTCTTACCAGCATATACCACGATGGAATCGCTATGGCGATTCTCAGCGAAGCATACCGCCAGCCCATCACAAACCAGATGAAAGCCCTGTTCGCGGCCATTGCACCACGGGTACAGGTAGCCGGTCTTCGTAGGCAGACGCTTTCGAAGCATCTTGACCATCTTCTCCGACCGCCGCATACTATCGCTTCTGTGAATACGCATAGTATCTCCTCCACCCGATTTTTAGTTCGGTACGCAACGCGGCTTAATAGGCCAGTAAACTAGCTAGCGGATTCCAAGACTTCCAATAGAACTTGGAGTTGCTTCGTGCCGAGTTCATCGACAATGCTCAGCACTTCCCGCATCTTCTCGACGCCGCCCACGGCCTTGGTCAGAAGGGCGACTGTCCTGATCTGCTTCAGCAGATACGTCTGTGTGAACGAAGTCCCACAGCTATAGCATTTCTTGGATCGTGTCCCGTTGTTGATCGCACACGCTGGACAACGCTTCTTACCCTTAGGCATGATAGCCCTCCTAGTGGTCCTGGACTTCTTGCATCCAAATAGCACAGTCCAGATAAGTGCCATTTTGAGAAAGTATGGAAGCAGTAAGAGTGGGCTTGTCCTCGCAAGCAACCTTGCCCACGTATTCGGTCCGATTCTTGGTATATTCTTCCAGTATGTCGCAAGCCTCGGCGACCAACCGCTTCCGACAAGCGTAGAAATCGTCGTAGATGGCGACGACAACCGGGAGGATTATGTCGTCGCAGTCCTCGTCGTATTCTTGCCGGATGATCGCGTACTTCATCAGTTCTCCTCCACTATCAACTCGCAGCCGTCTTTTGCACTGCTGCCAAGCCGAACCCTGAGAACAGTATTCTCAGGATACTTCTGAATCGCTTCCAGAAGCCAGTTGAAAGCAGTCTTGGCATGGCCGTTGAACCCAGCCTCGATTCTCTTGACCACCGTGTCCTCGACCTCAACAACACACGCTTGGGTAGCACCCCTACGTGTAAAGACTCCAATGAAAGTTCGGTTGCAACCACACGACTCGGCGCTGCAACACACGAAGCCATCAATGTTGACGACCTCACTGGGCAAGCACCAATTGAAATGCTGACGTTGCTTGTCGCTGTAGCGTCCGACTGAGCCACAAGCCAAAAGAATCTTCATGGTTGCCTCTGTGCGAGTAGTTGGATGAAATCCACCTTCGGTAGGTTATGGCACCGATCCAATATGAACTGAATACTGCTGGTATTCATCCAGAACCGAATCCGTGACCATTTATCATTAGCCACGTAATCCACAACCATAACAGACGGCACACCGCCAATAAGCGGTATACCATGGACCGTGAATACCAACGCCCGACCATTAGGACACCGAAACAAATAGTGTCCATCGTCCTCAGCACAGGCCGTGGCAGCAGAGATATCCATCAGGACTTCCTCACGAACGACATCATCATTTGGACCGCTGGCGTCCTTAGGAATGTCGAACCAAGCTGCCAAATCGTACATCATTCGCCCTTCCAGTTCGGTTGACGCCAATTACGACACATCACACGACAACGATTCGGCTCTGGAACCGTCAAAATCTCGACTCTATGTGATTCACGCTGAGCCTGAAAAGCCGCTCGCTGGGCTTCCTGTGGTGTTCCAAATGTCTGTTCACGCATCTTCGAACCGCCTATCTTGCCTGTCTCGAACATCTTCTCGATTGGCGTGTGGCGATACTGCACCGGAACTGGCAGGCGACCAGTCCAAGATTGCACGATATAGTACGGGTATTTCATAGAACCCGCTTCCGCACCATACCGCCAGCCAAGACCTCTCGTACATATCCGTTCTTGTCGGTCCGGACGTGATGGCACACCGGGCACTCACCGATGATGTACTTCTGACCGGGACTCTTCGCCGGGTCAATGATCTCATGGCCGCAGTTCTTGCACGCCACGGTGTACTGGTCCTCGATCTCTTGTCGCTGGCTCATCATTCGCCCTTTATGGATTTCTGAATGGCTTCTGCGAGTTCCGCTTCCTTGATAGTGACCGTCGTCTCCACGTACTCATCAAGACCGGCTTCCATGGCCATGTCGAAAGCCTTCTCCCACGCCTCGTCGATCTCATTGATGTCCTCGGTGGTGCCAACCCGTACCAGTGCAATCATGTAGAAGTTGTGGCAGCCACCGCGATCGAAAGCCATGACACGGACGTTGGACCCCAAGCTCTCAGCTAGGGCGTTCAGATACTGGATGTAGACGCTGCGACGTTCTTCCGCATCGGGCGGCACCGCATCACCATCGTTGAACCCAATCTTGCTGACAAACTCATCCCAATACTGCATTGTTCGTTCCTCCACACCGTTATAGCATCAGTGGATATTGAACTTAACCGGATTTCCGGGTTCTTAACAAGGTCGGCAGGTTGGGTAGACTCATGTCGGGCCTAAGCCCATGGCAAGGATTTGCACTGTAATGACGAGTCTACACTATGTTAGCCGACTCACACTTGCGGTTGGATGGCAGCGACCGACACCTCAATGTGCAGACGGACCTTTTGGACCTCAGCACCTTCGATCTTCTTGCTCAGGACACATGGTGTGATCAACGCCATGACATCCAGAAGATTCCCGTTGAGCGACAATGGCTCAATTTCGATACACACCAAACCATCAGGCGTGTAAGCCACCGCATCGATCATGGTACCAAAAGCCATGGTGGCGACGGCGTTTCGGATAGCAGCGATGGTGGTGTCTTTCACAAGGCACCACATGGCGTCGGGGTACTTCTTGGAGAGGGCCGGTTTATCGATCTCGAGCGCGGTCTTGGCAGCCATAGCATACCTCGCAGTAAAAGGGAATGGTAAAATCCTGTCGTGATACGTTGTAGTCCCAAAGTACCCAGGATTAAACCAGCACCAACTCTCGCCGCACCAATTCCCGAGTTATCGATGTATCATCATATTCCCCAAGCTCTCGGAGTTGGTTGCCACAGCAGTTCCAACGGACGAATGTCCAATGTGGATTCTTACCTTCACCCCAGCACGTAACCACAACCTTGCAGGACACGTACTCGCCAGGGGTGGACATGAACCGCTCGATGATGTTCGCATCTTCCTCGCTGTATGGACAAGCCCGGTCATAGCGGAAGTTGTCCATGAGACCGATAGGACTCCGCAGGTCAACCACCGCGAGATGCTGCCACTTCATGGTCGATGTTAGCTTGCGCATACTGCACTTTCTTAGTAAATTCCGGGGGTTCCCAGGAAAAGAAACCCTCATATCTGGTTATGCAAATCTTCGAACCGGAATCGTTGATATCCACGACCCGCCAAATAGTCCCCGGTCTAATAGCTACCTTACCGTTGACTGCTTTGACAGGACCAATCCAGCGTACACGGCTACCAATGGTTAATCCCACGGCCAAAGTTCGGTTCACGCTGTTATGCATAATTGTACTGGACCATCTAAATGACCATGTTCTTGTAGCCAGATGATCGCCAAGCCGAGAGCATCGGCGTCGGTATCACCATGTACGACTTCTGAAACATTGTGAATATTGATCTTGGCAACGTGAGAACTATCTCCGTTGCGGCCCACTGTGATTGCTACCTTCATCTATGTTACTCCGTACGAGGTCAATGGCTTCCAATGCCTCATTTAACAATAGCGAGCACTCTTTGTGAAGTCCATCCACAATCTGGCCGCTCAACGGCTCCCCGCAGTACGGGCACTCTGGAATAATAATCTCCAAGTGCTTGGTTTCATCCAACGTCGGCATCATATCCCTCAGAATTTGGTGTTAATGCGGGTGGCCTTCACTGGCGGCAACAATCGCTCGAGCTTGGTGTGTGGAACGTAGATCGTGGCGGTGATGACTTTGTCACCAACAAGCTGTTTGGCAAGCTGCTTGGCAGATGCCATTGTTTCGGCTTGATGGGTAAAACCATCGCTGCAGACGATGATTAACTTGGTGGTGTCGAGCTTGGTGGTGTCGATTGGCTTGTCGGTCATGACAAATTCCTTTAGATTAGAACGAATAAAATGTAGACAACTGGCACAAATGCGAGCTCTCAAATATACCGGACAACCCGGAAGCTCCAAACGTTGTTTGATAGTCTTCCGATCGACAACGGATTCGATCCGATCATCACGATCAAGTGGTGTAAAATGTGTCGAACATCGAATACTTCGACGCCAGCCGGTGATCTCGTGTTGATGGCAGCCGTCTTTTTCACCGAGACAACGATGACTCGCGTAGTTACGGACCAAATGCCAACTACTACCATAACAAGGAGACCGACAAAGTACAATCTCATCGTCTGGATTAGCGGCTTCGACTATCGCACGGATTTCTGAGATGTTCATTTATCACAACCTCCAGTCTGTTATGGCACCCAAATAGGGAGGGCTTAACTACTCGATTTGTCTGGCGGGAGAGTCTTCAGGAACTGTTCGATTTCTTTGTTAGTCTTAAAGTATTGCTTGTGCGTGATTTTGTATGCTGGTGTAGAACTTACTCGAAACAGTTGTACTCGGGGTCCTTCATTATAGAAGTCTTCTGCGGCTCCGACGCCGGTGAAGCTAAGCTTCAAACCGTCATTCCGGGTATACGTGATACTTGAAAATTTGGTTTTCTTTCCACCGAAACGCCGACCATACGCAGCCAGCTTTGGCTGGGTTATGGTCTCAAGGAAACGGGTTTTCTCTTCTTGTTTGGCTTGTTTTGTGATCGCTGCAATCAGGCGAGCTACAACAGACGATTTTGTGCCAAAAAAGAACGAAACGTTTGAGTAGTCGTCTGGCTGCGGACAAGCCCAAACCATGCGACGTTTGGCAGCCTTACGAATTTTTTGTGCAACTTGGTGGATTTGTTCAGCAAACTCACCATCGCATTTAGGAGTTTCTACCGAAAAATCCGGGTCGCAATCGCAACCTTGGTAAAGTTCGGCGATTTTTGTGTCAATCTGAAACTGGTAAGTCTTGAGTGTCCGATTACCAGCAGCCCATGTGAGTCCTAGGTCAGAACGATTCATTTGCTCTCCTTAAGTGAACTTGTGTTGATTTCTGAGATGTTCATTTATCACAACCTCCAGTCAGCGGTCGCAGACTTATTCACCCGCTTACTGTTGCAACAAACTTCCAGTTCGAACTTGACGCGGCCCTGCACGACCTTGGCGCTCAAGAACGCTCGGGCTTCCAAACCAAACTCATTCACCACGCACACGCGAGCGAGCGTCTGGCTGTTCTCCAGGTCTGCCTTGTCGGCACTGATCTCAACCATCGATTCTTTGGGGTTCAACTCCTCCCATCGCGGTAAGCGAGCGTCGGTTGGATGAAATTTACGCCGGTAATTCATCTCGTGCTTGAAGCAAGCCAAGCACAGAATCATGTTGGCTCCCACACTCGGGTCGCCATACGGCAACTTCCGGACTTCTCCGGTGTTGCTGGTGCAGCGGTCGCCCTCACAACCAGGAACGTGTAATTTGCTCATGCTCCGTTATAGTCCCGTGAGGTATTGAGCTTAACTCTAGCGGAAGCACCGATGAAACCGCTTGATGTTGGCAAGCAGTTACTTCTGATATCTGAAATCTGGCCTAAGCCGACCACGCTCTCTAAGGAGCTTCACTAATTTTTTGGTTCCGATACGCCCCTTTGCGTGATTACAATTAACGCAAAGCACTTGGAACCCTTTTGGATAACTGTTCTTTCGTAACCACGACCCAATATCGACACCACCGCATGATTTACCAACCAATTCTTTTCTATGCTTTGCCCCATCATTGTTTATATGATCTATTGTTAAGAAAGCTTCCAGATTTTCACCACAATAAGCGCAACCAATACCATAGTGCTTTAATGCAATCAACCTATTGCGACGGCGCAGATTTCTAGATGATTTAGCAGCAAGATCCAAACAACGTCTACACGATGTTTTGCTGGCCTCAGCTGTCTGCCCGCAAACGCACAACCCAGCCAGTTTTTTGGTCTTACGCTGACAGCGTCTACATATTGAATCGCGATACTTCCTTACGATCCCACCCACCAATTTTTTACCATGCAGTCGAAAACTCTTTATCGGTCTTTCAGACCGACATTGACTGCATATAGCTGTACCACTTCTGTCGATCACCGGTTGTACTCCCTATTACGATCACCAAGGAACACAACCTATATTTGTCTGAAACATTTATGAAAATGGCGCAAGTTTGCGAACACAACACCCATTAGAGTAGTAAGACGTCCAGCATATGTCTCATCGTGTACACCACAACCAGTGCTATGGGCATATTCGTGGACAGCATCGGCAAGAATTTGCATTTTTCCAGCGGCCGTGAATTTCCACCGCTTACCCAACGAACGACTATTACTTGCACTCTGTCTCACAACTGTGATTGGGTTCAAAAAGAAGACTTTTCCATATTCGCCACCAGTCTCGAATTCGGCTTCCCGCTCTTCGTCCAAAATCCATCCAATAGAAAATTCCGCTTGCTCTCCAAACAGAGTGTGTATCTCTAACAAAACGGATGCCCAAGATTTAGCGAGTTTCCGGCTATAGCTAGAGAAAGCGTACGGCATGTAGTGTGTTGGGATTTCCATCCCCAAACAATCCTTGACAATGAATTCGCAACTGATTCGGCTAGCTTTGTTCATTCTCCGGACTTCATCCTGCGAAGCTTCCTCATGTACCGCCACCGCTGTCGTCAATGCAGCAGTCACCGGTGCCCGCTGATCGACCGTCGACACGCCCGTAGGAGCAGCAGTGACTTCCTCTTCGGCCGCCATCGCCACCGGCACCGTAGCGTACGCCTCATCGATGATAGCAGCGATGCTATGCTTGGCCTTCTGCATGGCCTGCATGCGGAGCTTCTCACCAGAAAAATGGTGATAACGCGGCGACGTGTCTCGGAAAGCCGACTGCTTATCCACGGTAATGTCGTCGATGAACGTGTCGAGTTCGCCTTGGTAGCGATAGTTCAGACCATCGCGGTTGGACTGCAACACGCTGGCGTCACCGCTCGTCAACTCGACCACAACACAGCGGCCGTTGCACTCCAAGTGCCGCCAAAACATCGGAATCCCATGGATTCGGACGACCAGCCGATTCGAGATCGACTTGTTCGTATATACCGTGCCCCATGAGAACTCCCGGCGACGCGAGCCTTTACGGAACTCGCCAACCAGTACCTTACCGTTAATCTCGTAGCGTCCCTTCCACTGACTCATGTACACGAAGGTCTTGAACATCTGCTCGATGTTGTAAACCTCGTCGCCAGCGATCCACACCTTGGTCATGGTGCCCTTGTAGTAATCGCACTCTTCCAGCGTGTAATCGCCACCGCTGCCGACAACGTGTTGATTGCCCGTGAAGATTTCGTAGCGTTTGTGGCAGAACGCCAGGATTTCCTTGGCTTTGCCGAACCCGCCAACCGTTCCTTGGAACTCCTTGCCGGACTCGCCCAGAGCCATGAACTTGTTGCACAGTTCATCGCGGCTCATCGGAGCACCGTTGTTGCTCCAAATCACCAGCGTGTCCTCTCCGTCCCGTTTGATGTCCACGAACAGTTCTGTGGAGTGTGGGGCGTCGATGGAGTTCTGTGCAGCTTCGCGAGCGAAGGCCCACCGCCAATCGCGGTAATCGTTGAAAGCCTTCTTGAAGAAACTCGGTCCGATCTTTACTTGTAGCTGCATGGTTGGCTCCTGTTGCTAGTCCGTTATAGCACCAAGATATGCCGCATTGAACCATCAGGGCTGGGATTTGGCGTGCTCGAAAGCTTCTCGCAAGTCCTGAAAGTAGATATGGCCTGTGTAATGGCTGTCTACAAGATGAGCAGCACCCCAGATTCGCTTGTAACTACCACAATACCAAATCCACCAGTCGTACAAGTGAAACTGGCACCAGCCCTCTCCTCTCCGTGTGTCGGGGTGGCTCTTGGCACCATATTCGGCTGCTAGTGCGAGTTCTTCGGCTTGCGTCATCTGAGGCTCCGGCTGAGGCTGCTTTCCACCGCGCACACGCCCGCGTGCACGCGATTATAGCACGGGCAGCCACAGGATTAAACTTTTCCTATAGAAGCGACCGAACTTCCGGTGAATATTCACCGGAAAGTCGTGCCGACAGATTAAGCTAGGCCGCTGCTGATGCTAATACCGACCGAACAGCAACAAACACCCCTGGTGCCCAATGAACACAAATCCTTGCACAGAAATCCCCCTGGCTCCGGCACAGCAACCTGAGAAGGCCGAGAAAATCGAGAAGCTCGACACCAAGTCCATCGAACTCTACGTCCTGGCGAAACTCGGCACACCCACGGACCTCTACAAGATCCGCGTCAGCCGCCACACGCCCACCGCCGCTCGCGTCGATGTGTTCCGACGCATGACTCGGGAAGCGGCGACGGAGTTTTACGCTCGGCGGACCTGGGACGCGGAGAGGCGTGCTGAAATCGCCAAGTCACTCCAAGCGATGGACGCCACGATCTTCAAGACCACCACCCAAATCACCGACAGCTTCTACCTCCGCACGACTCCCGATGGGCAGGTCCTAACGGCCTCGCCAGAAATCATCAGGAGATATGAATGATTTCATTGGTTGCAATCCTCTCCGTTTCCGGAGATTGATTAAATACAGTGATTTCCAACCAGGAAACTAATAAAACTGGACAACCAATGATCCTACAAGTCGTCGCAAAAAACGAATTCCGCAAGCAACCAGCATCCGAACAAATGGTGACGGTACTGCACTTCCTAGACGGAGACGTCTGGGCAACGGACCCAAACACCATGGTGCAAATGCTCCGACCGATCTTCAACTACGCACGAGGAACGATTCTCGCTCATATCCTCATGCCGGGTGATCGCGTCTGGGTGAACGTCGAGAAGCAAGTCGCCGAAGGCACCTACTACCGGAATAGCGAGTCCAGCGAAGCCAATTAAGCACCCATACCCATGGTGCTAAAACCCGATACAGGCACAATGCCTGACAGCCACACCGGCTTAAGGTGTCTCACTCCTATGGAGGCCATCACAATGGCAAAGAAGTCTGCTGCTACCGCTACCGCCGCCGCCCCCAAGCCGAATCTCTTCGCCAAGGCGAAGGAACAGAAGGCCGACGCCCCGAAGAAGTCCAAAGGGACGGTCTTCCAACTGCCCAAAGAGCTGGACGCCGAAGGCAAGCTCGTGGGCGACTCCGCCGTGCTCAACTACGCCGTGACGGAGGCCCTCGAAGCTTCGCAAGAGGAGAAGACCGCGAAGAACAAGGGCAACCTCGCGAAGGGCAAGATCGCCAAGTACGCACAGGGCGAACTGGTGAAGACCATCGCCAAGCTCGGCGTCATGCCCCCGACCCCCGTCGAAGTCGTCAACCACAACGGCGAGTCCGTCACGTACGTCGTGCAGAACAAGGCCGGACAGAATCCGGTCAGCGAAGAGCAGATCGAGTTGCTCAAAGCAGAGTTCGGAGCGGAACTCTGTGCGCTCATGACGGAACAGCGCGAGACGTACGCTTTCAACCCCAACACGATGGCCGAAACGACTCCGGACGGCAAGAGCACCGTACAGGACGTCGTGTTCGAAATCGTGTCGGCGGCTCTCGTCGAATGCAAGCGGCTTTCGGACGAGCAGAAGGCGAACATTATCGCCGCGACCACCAAGAGCTTCTTGCGGGAAACCGCGCTGCCGCGAGTGGCCGAACTGTGCGGTGCGGATGCGAACCGCATCGACAAGTTCTTCGAGTTCGCTGGCTCCAGCGTAGTTCGCTACGTGAAAGTTTGAGGATGGTCGTGCGTTCTCCGCTGGATGAGCAAACCTCATCCAGCGGATTTTCTTTTATGAAACTCTACAACTTGTCAAAATTCGAACAACGCTTACTAACGGAGATGGCCTATAGCCGCAGCGATTTCAAAAACAAATTGTCCGAGAAATTGCGCGGAGCGTTGGTTGAGTTTTACAAGTCAGAATGTGCTACTAGAAACAACCAAACTAAATGGGTTGTCCACTGGCGAAGAGAAGCACGAGACCTAATCACCGGTCTACAAGCTGTCCTGCTTGAAGCAATAAAGGGCCACTGGAACAAACTACGAGCCCTTAACGAAGTCATAGTACAGATACAAAGAAAAGACGCTTCCTACCGCAAAATAGCGGAATACCGAGTGGCCAAAGATTACGAGATGCGAAAGAAACCTAAACCAATACAGAACACCAGCACAGAAATGTTCTGGGAACTAGTGTCGGCGGCCATTCGCGAAGTAGAAAACCAATTATGAGTTTGTTCTGTCGAGTTTCGACAGATTTTCTTTTTCTCACCCTAGGAGAGGTTTTGTGAACACGTACGAAGTACGGCTCATCGTCGAAGGTCGATCCACCAGCACCACTATCACCGCCAACAGCGCCGGCCAAGCTGCCTCGCTGGCCAAGGCACAGTACGCGGGGAGTAATGTCCGCGTATTGGAAACAAACAGGCGTGACTAGTATGCACGTGCACCTACAAGGGCTGGGGATGGTCCCAGCCCTTCCGGCTCGGGAATTGCGAGTCGGAGATCACCGATTGTTCAACTACGGCTACGTCTACGACATAGTAGACGTAGAGACTGGTCCGAAATGGATAGTATTTGAACTACGTGACCCAGCCACCGGGAAGAGTCATACCTGCAAGCACAAGCCAGACACCCTCATACCATGCCGCCGCGATGGTTAAGCTTGCACTATTCCGGTGCTACAACGCCTAGCACCGGAACCATCACACAGCGAGACACAAATGGACGAACAACAAGTCAGGAAGCGTCTGGCAGCCACCAAAGCCGAAGTCCGCGACTATCAAGTCCGACTCATCAGCAAATCGCTCGAGCACTTCGGCAACGGCATCAAGAGCGTCATGATCAACGCCCCCACCGGCTCGGGGAAAACGCTACTAGCACTCGCCACCAGCCGACTCCTCCAACAACAACACAACGTCGGCGTGGCGTGGGTCGCAATGCGCCGCAACCTGCTTAAGCAAGCTGCCGCAGAGAACGAGCGGCTGGGCATCGGACTCGAGCATTGCCAATACATCAGCATGTTCGACAAAAACCCGCCATCGCACGATCACGCCGGGCGACCGATCAAGATTCTCGTGGCTGACGAAGCGCACCACGATCCAGTCGGAAGCATGGCGAACATCTACAACATCATCCGCCCCCAGTACATTCTCGGACTCACCGCCACTGTCTTCCGCTCGGACCGCGTGAAACTGAGCTTCGACAAAGTGATCCGCGATATCGGAATCCACCAACTCATCCAAGCCGGATTCCTCTCCACGTACCACCAGTACACCATCGAAGACTGGACCGTAGACAGCGTAGTAGAGACGTTCCTGCGAGAGCCAGAGCACTGGGGTAAGACCGCCATCTACTGGCACAAACGCGAGAGCGCCATCGAGTGCTGCGAACGACTCACAACAGCCGGAATCAAAGCCGACACGATCTTCGGCAGCCAGCCAGCCTCAGAACGAGAAGCCAAACTCGAAGCGTTTGACAAAGGCGAAATCCAAGTCCTCGTGAACATGATGCTGCTCACGGAAGGCTGGGACTGCCCATCACTCAAAACCGTGTTCTGCCGCGATAGCATCAAAGGCCCGACGATGCAGATTTGCGGTCGTGTCTTCCGCAAATACCCCGGCATCGACCAAAAACAAGTGGTCCAGAGCAAGCTGACACACTGGCCGATCCACCGCACTGCCACACCCGCTCTGGCGTCCGTCTGGATGCAAGATGAAAAGGAATGGCGGAGCTACGCTCAGTCCGAAGAAATCGAACTGGTCAGCCGCCGCGCGTGCATCACGCTAGCACACACGCAGACCAAGATGCCAGGATACATCTTGAAAAAGCAACAAGAAAAACAAGGTCGCCAGTTCCGACGCCACCGTGCTCCAAACATGGGTGGCGTAGACAATACCACCGAATCCGGACTGGCTCGGCGAAACGACGGCGATTTCTCTGCGCGTGACGGCTGGGTTGGTGGTTTCGGCGGTGGAGCAATCATCCACTAGGGTGCTCGGGCTAAAAATAGAGTATGAAACTCACACTCTTCAACGAATCGATAGCCCACTTCGACAAATACATCCAAGAGATGCTAATGTCGGAGCATCCGCACGGCCGTATCCAATCCTCCGAGATAATCCCTCACGGCAACTACGTAGATCTCGGGTTCGAAAACTACGGCGTGCCGGAAAAAACCTACAAAGCACTCTACACAGCCATCTATAGCACCGGTTGCAAAATACCGGGCACGAACTTCCGAATTCGTTGTGGTCCTGGCGACATATATCTCGTCGAACCCAGTGACGACACCGAAACGGCTACACTACCAAAGAACTGGCGACAAGCGATGTACATAATGCAACTCGGTGAAAAAGACGAGTTTGTATTCATCGGCAAGCTAGTCAGACAGCACCAAATAGGTACTTTCCGTAGAACTACTCTACCAAGGACACAAGATGGCTTCGGCTACAACCATCGTTCTGACCGACCGCGAGCGGCGTTGCCTGACAAATCTGCTCGTTGACGAGTTATCCTACGTCTACGAGGAAATCCGCAACCGGAAATACCGGACCATCGAAGGGGCGGAGCGGATTTTCAACGCCATCCCGGAAGTGTCTCTCCTCAGGCGGCTGAGTCCCCGGAAATATCAACGGCTCAGGAAATGCGTCCTGACTGACGCTGCCGACTGGCGGACATTATCTCCAGCCGTCTGGTGTCCAGCGAAGAATGGCACCTGATTAGGAGCAAGAAAATGGGACAAGGCAACTACATAGCACTAGGATACGGCGCTCTAGACGTTGAATATCCATCTGATGGTGTCGATGATGTATTCGACGACTGGTTTAGCGCTTTGGAAAAAATCGCCGGTCGCTCCCTTGAAACCAGCTACGAATCAGAACGCAAATACCTAGCCATCTTTGTGGCGGAAAACGCGGGACTGCGTGACGACACTATTATTCCGTCTACCTGCTTGCTGGCAAACGCCGCACAGGGTCCTGAATGGGACACAGCACGTGAAATCTGGGAACGCATCCGGGCAGCCAGCCAGGAACTAGGAGTGCCATTACCTGAGGGACAGCCGTTATTGGTCGTGGATTACGACTGAAAGCACGCTGGTCATGATTGTGCCATTCGATGTATTTAAACGGCAAATCTACCCTATTTCTCGGAAATCCAGAGGATTGGTTAAACAGTCGCGGCTCTGGTGCTAAAACCGGGCTGAAATAGGAACCACTTCCACCATTCTCACAGCGAGGAACCAATGACGACAGCGACCAAGACCACCCCCAAGATCGAGTACGCGATCACCCCGATCCGCGAGATCAAAATCGTCGACCGAACCCCCAAGGGCCATGTCACGATGATCGAAATCGAAGGCCGCAAGATGCAGCCCACAAGCCGCTTCTGGACGTCGCTCTGCAGCACGTTCAGCACCCACGGCCTGTCCACCAAAATCTTCAAGCTCTTCCAACACGACGAAGTGTTGAAGCGGCTCACCGACCGGCTCGGCGGCGACGACAAAGCCCGCGTCCGCTACGCCTTCGAAAACTACGACCCGACGCCCGGCCGACTGCTGGCAGTCACACTGCCCACGAAAGCCATCGTCCCCATCGACCGCATTGGCGAGACGCTCGGCCGCTACAACGCGCTGTCCATCGAGTACGGCGACGGCATCGTGCGTTCCACGCACACGCCGAACCATATGGCCGATTTCAAGATCGGACCCGACACGATGGCACACCAATACTGCATGGAGACGCCCATCGACGGCTTCGGCAGCCCGCTGATCTACCTGTCGCTCCTACGGCAAGTCTGCAGCAACGGCATGGTCGGCTACGCTCGGGCCTTCCGATCCGAAATCAGTATCGGTCGTGGCAACAACGCCGACGCCGACGTGATGTTCAGCGTTGAGCGAGCACTCGACTCGTTCAGCAACGAGGAAGGCTACCAAGCCCTCCGTCAACGCTACGAGTCCGCCACCCAATCGTGGGCCAGCATCATGGAATGCAACCGCATTCTCAAGGTGTTCACCGCGATGGCACAGAAGAACATGTTCATCGACACGCCCGCACCCAACGCGAAGATCATCAACAGTCTCGCCAAGAAGCGGACGGCCGTGATCGGTGGTGACGGAGCTGAACTCGAAGGCAACCCGACCGCCATCAAGATTCTACGAGCCTACTCGCAACTGACCGGCGACCTCTGCTCCATCTACGGGCTGACGCACCTGGACGCGCTCAGCCGCAAGAAGATGCAGCAGCTTCCGGCCCGCTGCTCGATGTATGAGTTGATGAACCTCACGACCGAGGTTGCAACGCACTTCTGCGACGCGCGGAACGGACGGCTCCTCCACGCCGAAATGGGCAACATGGTGTCCTGCGAGTACGACCTCGAAGGGACGAAAGTCCCTGGCGGCAAGGAAGTCTTCCAGGACTGGTTCTTGAAGGAATAGAACCGACAAACCACAGAGAGGGAGCAGGACTTACTGCTCCCTCTCTTCGTATTTCAAAAATACGAAAAGTCGGTTAAGCTCAATACCCATCGACGCTATAACGCTCTGGAGAGCCACGATGCCCACCAAAAACGATTGCGACCGCTGCGAAAATACGCATTGCCGCTGTCGCTGGTGCCGTGGCAGCAACGACGAGTGTATCGATTGCACGTTCACCGAATCTCCCGGCTGCTACATGAAACCAGATAAGGCTAAAATCGACATGGTTAACGAACTATTCGACGGAGACGACTTGTACGACACATTCATGGGCCTCGAACCGGGCGAAAACAACGACCCACTCTACAACCCACTCAACTACGCCTACCCCATGGCCATCGAAACCGGCCTCCCACAACTCATCGAAATCATGGTCAAATTCCTGCCCATCCAAGGCAAGGACAACATCCCAGTAGACCTGATCGGCGAATCCGATATCTTCCGCGTACCAGTCAGCATCGAAGACGTCCTCATCGACGCCGAAGACAGCTACCAGGACGACCAACTCGAAGAACAAGTCCTCCAAGACGAGCTTCAAACCGACCAAAGTTGGTACATCATCCCCACCATCGTCTACGCCCGCTGGCTCTACGGCTCCCTAGCCGACTACATCCCCGGTGCACGACAAATCGACCCCGACAGCGAACCGGGCGAAGGCACACTCACCAGAGAAGAAGTCGCAGAACTCATACCCGCTCCAGTGCTACTGGAACGCATCAAGCAATATCGCGAAGAAGTCGCAAACGATCCCAACGCTCCGTCCGGTCTCCTCGACCTGCTCAATCACTTCTCCGGCCACGCGGTCGAAGACAAAAATATGGATGATTGGCAAGACGACGATATCGATAATGAGGCTGGCTGAGATCGGGTTGGAGAGCCCCTTTTCGCCGCTTCAGACGGAGAGATCAGAAGAGTTTTGAAGGAGACTCTTTTGGTCTTTCCACACGGAGGGGAGACGGATGGGGCTTTGAAGGAGACCCATTCCCTCCCCTCCACTTTTATACCCACTACATACAGGACAGCTACCATGCGAGCTAAGCAAGTCAACGCTAAACGGCTACTCCAACTCATCAAGTTTACGCCCCACATACCAGACGGCACCGCTGGCGACATCAAAGTCACACATTACACACACCCAGCCAACAAACCAATCCAAGTGGTGTCCATGCGAAACACGCTACTGATGGGCTACCATCAGATGCACCTCTCGCTCGACAAACCACTAGATGTGTCTCAACTGAGCTATAACGGCGGCGTGTGGATGACTTCCGAACCGCAAGAGCTATGGCAAATGGACCTAGCCATCAAAGAAGCATATGGCAACGTCCTCATCGGTGGTCTAGGACTCGGCATCATCTCACACATGATGTCCCGCAAACGGAAAGTCAAATGGACAACCACCGTCGAAAAAGATGGTGATATAGCGTCCCTGGTTTGGCCCTATATCTCCGAACAGCGTCGAACATTGGTCATTGATGACCTCTTCAACTACCTACGAGACCTCCAGCCCGGCGTTTTCGACTACGCCTTCTTCGACATCTGGCAAGGGACCGGCGAATGGGTCTGGAGATCACAAGTAGTGCCCCTTCGGCGACTATGCTGTGGTAAAATCAAAACCGTCCGTTGCTGGCAAGAAGAAGAAATGCACGGACAACTATCCAACATCCTACGACGCCTCCCAGACTTCTCCGAGGACATACATCTACCAGACTACTATGAAGTCTTCCGGCAAGCCTGTTGGGCACAGGGTATCGGCACCAGAGATCAATCGGCATCCAACCCAGATGTTGACTTCATCAAGCTCATGACCGCCACCTATAACGATGCCCGTTGTTGGCTGGCACATATCTACGCCACCTGCGCTGGGTCCAGTCTTTGGGAGAAATATTTCGGCGACCTCTGGGACGAACTCGTCAAGCCCAAACTCAAACTCGAAGAAGAAATAGATACCCAAGATATCTCAGACAGTAATTTAAACCAAACCACTCCGCCGCTATAACGAATTACGAGATTTTACCCTTCCCCTTTACCACGAGGTATGCTATGGCTGCCAAGACCGCGCTCGAGACCGACGAACTGGCCCTCTCCAAGAAGTACCCCCACATCATCAAGGGCACCATCCGGGATGTGTCCAACGGCAAGGGCAAGTTCCACCACAAGCGATCCGTCGAGATCAAGTGCACCTTCAAAGGCTGCAAAGAAACCCGCCGCGTCGCCACCTCCGACCTCGCCCAAGTCAAGTTCTGCGAAGAACACACCAGGTCGGAACGCCTCCGCCGACGCCGGGCCGCCCGCTTGGTGACAGTCGAAGTCTAGTCAACTCTTACTCGGCGATGAGGATTACAACAGATGGGTACCTATCCCGCGATCGACGCCAAAAACCTCAACATCCTCATCGCCGAAGGGCTCATGGGTGAACGCCGTAAAGAATGCGACCTAGTCGACATCCTCGATGACGTCGTCAACAACGTCCGCCAGCACCCCGCAGCCCGCACCGTAGTCCTCGATGTACCAATGAAGACCGAGGACTACACGGGCACCATCACCTTCTGGGTCGCGTACGTCTGGACGGGTCCGAAACAGACCACGAAGAAAGCCATCGAAAAAGCCATCATCGCGGTCCTGAAACAGAACTACGAGGAAGAGAATGGATAAAAGACTTGAAGCTCTACGAGCGAAACTGCACGCAAATGCACAACTCCGCAAGGAAGGCACATTACCACCACTCCCACCCGAGTACGCGGAAGGTGCCCGTAGAGCCGAAGCCAAAGACCGTAAATGGCAAGCCCGAAAAGAGCAGCTACGCAAGGAAGGCAAACTGCAACAGCTTGCAACTGAAGAAAAAGAAGAATTTCGATTCGTAGTGTCGCCACCCAAGTTCCCAAACGAGGAACCCACTCGTGAGTTCGACCAGTTCGAACTCACACCCATTCCCAAAAGGAAACGAAAGCGAAAAAAGGAGCCAGTCGAAGAGTTGGACGCTCTCGCTGGCTTCGGGATGACATCTGAAGAGAAAATCGGCAAAGCCCTGGGCCTCGTACTGGCCCTCATCATCGCTTTCATCTGTCTTTTCGCTGTCTGCAACAAAATGAACAGCGACATCGCTCGTGACAAACAAACACAAGAACGCATACAGGACTTGACAGAATCACAACAAAAACAATTCCGGGGCAAACCGTGAAAGAAATCGACTGGCCCTTCGTCGCTGGCGTCGCCTGCCACACCGTCTGGTGGACTTTCAAATATCTCTGGAAGTTCTTCTGGATCGGCCTAGCAGGCATCGTACTCATCACAACCATTCTAGGATTGTCCGTCAACAAAGCCAAGCAAGATAACCAGTAAATCTACAGTATGAGCAAACACTTCGAAAAAGAACTGCAAATACTGCTAGAACAATACCCCGTCAACCGCACTATGCGGGAAGCAGCCCGACGATCCAAACAAGCCAGAATCATCGCAGAATCGCGAGAACCACAAACTGGCTGTTACTGGTGGATACCACGACCAACAGGCTGGGTACTCTATGAGTTCTTCGACTCGCAATATGGCGAGACCATGCACGAAGAGATCTGGAGAAAATACCTAGCACCGACATTATTTGAACGTCCCTCCAAAAATCTACTGCTCGCCTACGCCGGCCTACCACGAGGCCGCGTCTCCAAAATAGCCAAAGGACGTTTCGCTGTCTACCATGGCAAAGACGCACCTGGCAAACTATCACACGTCTCCAGCAAATTCAACCTGGCACCCAAAACCTACTCGCTCATATTTGACGTCCACGAGCAAATGATTCCAGAGCACTACTACGTCGTCAAGAAACTCCTACCACACGACCTCCCACCGCCGAAATCCATAGGATATGCGGATTACGAGGACTTGTTCCTTCCGTAAATCGTCATCCGCAATCACAAAGCTATCGTCTTCAGGGATGACTATCTAAAGCCGAGCGGCAGGTTATTGGGATTGAAAAGCCTGTCAGTTAAGCCCCTTTTCGGGGTATTACTGCTTGGCTGTCTAATTCCCTCACTGCCGCTCTGGCCACTCTATTCTAGCACGGGACTTAGCTGGAATTAATTCCCAGTGCTAACAGCGTGCCGATGACAATTTCGTGACAATTTGTCCTCCGCAAAAATATCTATGGAGGACCCAAAAAATGGCCAAAATCACAAGCGTCGTCGGAAATCTCAGCGGCACCATCACCTATACCGACAACCATAATCGGTACTTCTACGGCCAAGTCGAACGCATCGACCCCAACCGCAACCTAATATGGGCCACCGACGCCGCCCAATCAGAAGAAGCCTACCGAACACTACTCTGCACCCTCGCCAACTACGCCACCCTAGCCGTAGTCT
>Ga0315284_10004825_pt1 | contig 19160 bp, 20 predicted proteins | sample YL17G09_16_MG_FD_203696 | JGI IMG/M metagenome (GOLD analysis project Ga0315284, IMG submission 203696) | Sediment microbial communities from Yellowstone Lake, YNP, Wyoming, USA - YL17G09_16 | ecosystem: Environmental > Aquatic > Freshwater > Lake > Sediment | place: USA: Wyoming | collected... | reverse complement strand
ATATATATATTCATGTCACAATCACCTTATAGTTTTAAGAAAGGTTATAAATATGGTCTTACAAGACATAAACCAAGAATCGAATACAAACCTAAACCTAAACCAATATTATCAGATTTTGAGTTGCCTAATAAATTTGATTTAACTAGAGCGATAGAATTAATGCAGTTGTCCATATTTGCTTATGATCAGTTAAATTATTTTAATACTCAAGGAAATGGAAGTGTCGATGGTTGGTCGTTTAATAATGCAGATTATGCATCTTATAGTGTCATGGAAACATTATATACATATGAAAAAATAGATAAGGTTACAAAAAAAATTCCAATAGGATTTATTGCAAAAAAAGATAATCTCTCATCCGTTCCTGATTTTTTTGTATGCTGGCGTGGAACTATAACAGGTCCTGAATGGGTAAGTGATCTCAATTTTAAAAAAACAACGTGTTCTTTTTTGAAAAATGGAGAAGAAGTTCATGAAGGTTTTCAAAATGTTTATACTGGAGGTGACGATGAACTAGGCGACAGTCCACGAAAAGTAGTATTAGATTATTTAGATTTATTAAATGCAACAACTCCGGGTTACAATCTATGGATTACTGGTCACAGTTTAGGAGGAGCGTTAGCCGTGTTAAATATTTGCGATATTGTAGCGAACAATTATAATAAAAATGCAAAAATGTATAACTTTGCTGGTCCGAAAGTTGGTAATTCTGCATTTGCTACTACATTTGAAAAATACATTGGAACAGGTTGTTGCAACACGAATGCATTAAATAACTGTTGTAGTTGGCGCGTTGTGAATACAAATGACGAAGTTCCAAAAGCACCTCCGAGTAGTATAGGAATCATAGAAACTGATTACGTTCATGTGAATGGTTGTAGTGGAGTGTCTGTATGCAATAACGTGAATTCGAATGACAATAGTTTAAATGGATTATTTGAAATTACGTTTGCCAATAGTGTAAATATTGCAGCAGCTCATAGTGCCGCAACATATCTTAGTACATTACAAAAATTAAGACCATTATAATTATTTCAAATGTGTGTTATATTGTTTTTATAATAAAAAAATCAATATAAAAAATCAATATAATAATAATTTTAAGAAAATTGAAATATGAATATATAAATATAAAAACTATATACTCATAATAATATACTTGGTGAATAAACATGACTTTATCCAGCGAACCTGTAAATAAAAAACTGCCCATTGGCGTCGGAGAAGAATCATTATTGTATTCGAGAGCCGTCTTGTCTCAAAAGGTGCAGCTACCGTTTATTCTTGTCGGAACAAATGTGGAAACAACGATACGACACACGATATCATCCAAAATAGAAGGCAAGTGCATCGTGGAAGGGTATGTGAGACCGGGGTCTATAAAAATAATAAATATATCGAGCGGGACGTTGCAAGGCAGATTTATTGAATTTGAAGTGGTATTTGAATGCAGCATTTGTTGTCCGGTCGAAGGAATGCAGATCAAATGTTATGCCAAGAATATAACGCAAGCGGGTATACGGGCATTTACAAGCTTGGATGAAAAGAATTCTCCGGTAATTATTTATGTTTCTAGAGACCATCATTCAAGCAACGAGTATTTCAATTCCATTAAAGAAAAAGATGCCATTCGAATTCGTGTGATTGGACAGCGGTTCGAATTGAATGACAAACAAGTGTCGATTATTGGCGAGCTTTTGCCCAAGGCGGCGATTACTTCTGCTTCTTCTACGGCTTCTTCTGCTTCTTATACGGCTTCTTCTAGTCAAGGACAAGGGCCTGCAAAAAAGAAAATTATAATTCGACCAAATAGACAATAGATGGTGAATAAAATAAAATGGTTGTTGGAATAAAAATTAAATATAAAAAAATCAATTTATAATTCGTAATAAAAAAATATTTATTGCAATGAAGATTGTAACAAACTGTTGAAATTATCTTCGCTCGGTTTTGCTTCAAAATCGACAACGTCACCGGGAGAACGCTCCAGCTTAAATGACGGGTACCCCTTTACATTAAAAGCATCTGAGAGCGGTTTGCCTTCTGCACTGTCGCAATCTACGCTTTTAAACAGCACATTGTAGTTTCCCACCTTCATGTTTTGATTTTTTTCGGTATATGCATCCCAAATTGGTTTCGCCGTTTTACAATGGGGGCACCAACCGGTTCCAAACATATAAAGGGTAGCCGTTTTTCCATTGGCGTCGGGGGCGTTATCGCCCATATTCGCGGCATAACCTTCAATGTGCGAACCTAAATAAGAACCGACATAGTTCCTGTAGACGTATATTCCAATCCAAATAAATAAACACGCTACGAGCAGCATGACGAGAATGTGTGTTTTAGAGTATGCAGTTTCAAGAGCAATCTTAATATTTTTTGCAGAAAATGCCATGATTGAATTGTTGTCGGGAATACCTTTATCGTTTATAATATATATTATTATAATATTTAATAATTAGTATACCTACGAATTATTAAAAAAAAATTAATTATTATTTTATTTTTGTTAAATAATTAAATATAGATTATATTTAATAGAAGTATTAGAGTTATAAACAATAATGAAGAAAACAAGGTCAAAAAAAATTAATTATAGGAAAATACGGTCAAACAAAACAAGAAAAAATAAATCTCTAAAACGCGTATTTTCAAAGGAAGAGTATAACAGCGGGGATGGAATGTTGACGTCAGTGTGGGGACCGCCAATGTGGCATTTTTTGCACACTATGAGTTTTAATTATCCTATAAATCCGACTGCAGAAGATAAAAAAAATTATTCTGAATTTATTCATAATTTGAGGTATGTGCTACCATGTAAATATTGCAGAATTAATTTAACAAGCAATTTAAAAGCCAATCCGCTCCTAGATTGTCATTTAAAGTCGCGCGAAGAATTTTCTAAATTCGTTTATCGACTTCACGAAATCGTGAATAAACGTCTCGGGAAAAAATCGGGACTTTCATACTGCGACGTTCGAGAGAGATACGAGCATTTTCGATCACGTTGCACGAAAAATGATCCGCCGCCCAAGCTGTTTAACTTTTCAAAGAAGAAGGAAAAGGGGTGCACGGAACCGCTTTACGGTCACAAAGCCAAATGCATTTTACATATTGTTCCTCAGACAATGGATGTTCCTTCTCTCCGAGTGGATAATAAATGTGTAAAATATAAAATGGATACGGGTGGTGATAGCAGCACTAATGAAAAATAATAAATATTTATTTTTTATAACATTTATTTTATATAACATTTATTTATATAAAACAAACATTTTACAATACAAAAAAAAATATATACACATTATAAATAAAAATAAATTAAAAAAATGTTGAATAAGGTCGACGGAATTTTATTTCTTATTTTAGCACTATTGCTTGCACTCATTGGTTCCTTCTTTTACACACCCGTTCGAGAGAATTTCATATCCCATCTTCTTCAACCGGGGACGTTTCCAGAAAGTGTTTCGAAACCAATTCTGTATGGCGACTACCCCCTTCAAAATGGGGTTTTGGGATTATCGGAGTTGAATAGTAAATCGTTGTCGGCATTTTATCCCGTTTTTCCGAGCAGTTATCTTCAACGAACAAATAATGTGCGGTATTGGGCAACTCCCAATGACGGCACCTGCGCTCCGGCCAACATGTGTGGAATGTTATATGATAATAAAACGTTGAATATTCCCAAGTTTCCAAGAATGGTTCCGTTTTCATCGAAAGATACGCGGGTCAACATGTATGCATTTGATGAGAGTGCGAATTCAGATGTCGCTGGAACCAATTGTTAAATTTGGTTGTTGTTGGACTATTGCGCGAATCATGAAAATGTAAACTGTCACGACGCGATTTTCCAAATATCACTTATAAATAATTTGGGGTTTTTACAACTTTATTTCTCTAAGCTCTTAATTCTATTGTTAGAAGTGTTAACTTCTTCCAAAAAATTTGGCTCATACCCTTTCTCTTTGGCACTGTAAATTATGGCTGCCAAATCTTTAGGAAGGCACTTTCCGTCAAACGGAAAATCTTTATTTTTAAAGATGCATGTATGATTTGGACCTATACGCGGGTCCAATAACCAGCACTCTCTCACCTCATTATAATCGACTCCCCAATGCTTACAAATTTGATTGAATTCGTGGCAAAAAATAAGTTTCGTACTGAAAAAGGCATTCTCCATATATTTTGCGAGTTCCGCACTGGTTTCATCGGTTTGTTTATAAATCTTTGTTGGACCGCTAATTATTTGAAACATGCTGACTAATTCTGCGGTATCCCGTTTATCTCCACCAAATGTATAAAAACTATGATGTTTAATATATTTGCAATTAAAATAACCAGTGTCGTACGTTGATTCACCAATGTATTCCGGACTAAAACAAATTCTTTTTCCCGATTTTTCTTTTAATCTCTTCGTTGTTCCTACCGCTACCGTCGATTTTATCAAAATTAGTTGTGTGTTGATCCATTCCATAACTTCTTCAACGATGCTAGTATCGCACTGTCCATCATTTCCGGTAGGTGTAAATACGCATACTACCGCCAAATTGCATTCATTTATCTCTTCTTTGGTGCAAGATTCGGCAATAAATGGATCATAAAAAATGACATTGTAATGACCTTTAAAAAAATTAAACATTGCTTTTCCTACATATCCATAACCGACAATACCAATTTTCATCTTTTATTTATGTAAAAATATATTTTTGTTTTTATATACTTATTTTTCATATTGCATACATTTAAAATATTTAAATATGAATGTTAAAAGAACAACCCTGAATGACATTTTTTTTCGTCTGCAACAGAAATAAGAGCAACCGAACCATCTTCATTGACTTCAATTTTTGTTTGCAATTGTGTTGTTTCGCTCGTATCATTCTTTTTATCATTCTTTTTATCATTATTTTTAACCACACGACGTTTGGGGGCGCGGTGTTCATACCCCGTCACCTTTTCTGTTTCGACAATTTTCCAAAGTGCTTCAATTTTAACAACTGCATTTTTAAACCATTCTTCGTCTCTCGAAACAAGAACACAACTATACACTTCCAGGCGCCAATAAATGTTTTTGATCCATGTAATTGTGTCAAAGGTGTGTATTATTTGTTCAAACCACTGGTCAAATTCTTCATTACAGGTTATGGTAAGCGGAGCGTATTGATAAAACGGTTTATCATCTTTAATAAAACACACAATGACTCCGCGCCGTTTTCCGTCGAGTGTGTAATTCCATTTGAAAGGGACTTCATCGCTTTCTTTGTTTGAATCAGCATGAAACGCGCCCTCGTCTTCATATTCTACAAACTTGGTTTCTAAAAAGTCGCATTCTGGTAGACGACACACTTCCATTTGAATTTGCATTTGAATCCAATAATCTTCCTTGGGAATGCCTGTAATTTCTCTCGAAACCACGTTTTTAATTTCGACCATTCTGCCATATAAACGAGATAGCGGACACACGTTAATCCCATCTGGTGATGCACCAATAAAATAATGCGCGGGATTCGGATGTTTTATGCAGCCAAACTCTTGGACCCTTGTGTTATTTATAATTTCATATAAATCTTTTGACACTTTTTCGTATTTTTGACCCCAATGAAGCGGAGATTCCGTGTTTACTTTATTATATTTGTTCACATCAATGGGACTGCATTTTTCGTATATTAATTGATTTTGAGAGGATTGGCTTCCAAAAACTTTCCAAACCGAACTTGCAGTAATTAACCCGTGGCGGTGTTGATACCATTCACCCGTTCTTTGTTCTGGTTGATAAACGGATTCTAAATACTCTATTTTTTTTCTCATTTTTTCTATACAGTTGTTTTCAACTTTTACATTTTCCTTTTTTATTTCATTTAATTCAATTAATTCACACTGGTGAATATTATTGTTCTGTTTATAGGTATTCATTAATTTTAAAATAATATCCATCTCTGGCAAGGTTACGTCTGTTTGTGTTTCCACATCCACTCGTGTTGCGGGTGCGTTTTTTTTTCTCATGTGTAAATCTATTTCACCAACCTTGAACTATGTTAATTATATATTTATGTTTATATTATATTTTTATAGTTTATGTGCTATGCGTTACGTTCTTGCTAAATGCGGAACAATGTAGCGTGTGTGTTTGCATCCATACACGCGCATCTGGACAGAATCAATTTTATAAAAATCATTTTTATATAAAAATTGATTTATATAAAAATTGATTTATATAAAAATTGATTTATAGTTATTTATTTATCATTAGTTAGAGTATATATACGTACGCGATTTTATAATGGGATCAGAACAGTCGTTGTTAAACAATTCAACTTGCACCATTGTTTCCATCGAAGGAAATATCGGGTCTGGAAAAACCACAGGTAAAGAGAAATTAAAGGAATACATTATGAAAAAAAAATCTGCAGATTCAACCGTGGTGTTTGTTGATGAACCAACGGACGAGTGGCAAACAATACAAGATGAAAATGGTGTTCCGATCTTGGAGAATTTATATGGCGACTTGAAGCGGTTTGCATTTCGATTTCAGATGATGGCATACATTTCTCGACTCAAAAAGTTGAGAGATGCGCGGAGAAATCCAAATGTAAAAATAATTATTACGGAACGCTGTCTCATCACCGATGCGCACGTATTTGCAAAAATGCTTTATGATTCAAAACACATTGAAGAAGACGAGTATCAAATTTACACGAGATGGTTTGACGAATTTGCGAAAGAAGTCGAACCTTCGTGCATCGTTTATTTCAAAGCATCCACCGATGTTTGCATGACCAGAATAAAAAGGCGAAGTCGCGCTGGAGAACAAGATATGCACCGTGATTATTTAGACAAGTGCAACAATTATCATGATCAATGGTTAATAGAAGACCCGGCGAATTTGATTCCCGTTTTAATATTAAATGCGAACGAGGAAAACTCCGACTACAGTGCCGACAGTTATAAATACATTTATGATATTCGCACGTCAAAAATTCTCGGAGTGTTGCATCGTTTAAAAATGCATGTGAACAGCAGTAGCAACAGTAACGCTTCTTTATGCGTGAATGTATAACACGTTCAATTGTTTTCGAGGTTTATATTTCAGTATATCCAATTCTCTCAAAGTGGTTGGAAATAAATCGCAGCCGTAAATGTCTTGTAAAAGCAACCACTCAAACATTCCTCCCGTATAAATGAATACATTTTTTATTCCAAGTTTTACAAGTTGTTCATATTTTGAATAGACGGTTTCATCATTTGAATTGGTTCCGTATATGATAACCGCAATATCGTTTGTCGAATGCTTATTATTATTATTCAGTATTCCATTTATCGTTTCTTCTTCTTCTTGTATTCCAACCGTATTTTGAATCAAACACGACTGCCAAGATTTATCCATTGTATTTATAATTGCGTATTTTTTTCCATTGTTGTTTTTATTATTGAATGCATTTTTACACGCATCTTGCACATCTTCATAATTTATTTTATTTTTTGAGTGCGTTGACCCCATTTTTAATTTAATCAATAATGAAACAGTAAATAAATATTAAATAACCGATTAAATAAAACTATGCGCATTTATTTAATATTTTTTTTTAAACTTTAATAATTTCTTTTATATTTTTATAAATATATGTGTTGATATTTATAAAAAATTGATTTATGATTTGTGCAAAAAAATAATCGATAAAGCGACTTACTGACTTTACGACTTTACGACTTTACTGACAAGACAATATAATAAATATAAAAAATACAATGGGTTATTTGAATCATTCCAATTATTCGATTATAACTGCGGAACCGAATGTAAACGGCACACTCATTGAAGATTCAAATACAAATCCGTATGATGAAAAATTGATGAATGGTTTGATGTATTTTGGAGTATCATTGGTATTTGGAGTTCCAATATTAATGTTCCTTTTATGCGTGTATAAAATGAGAGGAAATTCACCGTGCAATCTAAAAGAAGCGTGCTGTTGTGATTTTTGTTAGGTTTAGGTTTAATCAACCTCTTCAATGTTTGGTCCAGAACTCGCGTTTTCACTTGCAGGTCCAGGGGGACCACCGTGCCCCCCTCCATACAACTTGGAAACAATTGGCGCAACAATGCCCTCCAACTTTTTTTGCTCCGCTTCATATTGTTCCGCATCCATTTCTGACCCCGACGCCGTCTCAAGCCACTCGAGCGCAGATTTGCACGCATCCTCAATCGTCGCGCGATCGTTTTCGGTCAACTTGTCTTTTAATCCGGGTTCAGAAGTCGAATTCTTCACAGAATATACATAGTTTTCAAACCCGTTTCGAGCGTCGATTTTTTTCTTGTGTTTGTCGTCTTCCTCCTTGTATCGCTCCGCCTCGGAAACCATGCGCTCAATGTCGTCCTTTGACAGTCGCCCCTTGTCATTCGTGATTGTGATTTTGTTCGACTTTCCGCCGGCTTTATCCATCGCATTCACGTTCAGCACGCCATTCGCATCCAAATCAAACGTCACCTCAATTTGCGGAACACCGCGCGGCGCAGGCGCAATACCCTCCAATTGAAATTTGCCCAAAATGTTGTTGTCCCTTGTCAGCTGGCGCTCACCTTCAAAAACTTGAATTAAAACACCCGGCTGATTGTCTGCGTACGTTGAAAATGTTTGACTCTTCTTGCACGGAATCGTCGAATTGCGCTCAATGAGTTTGGTCATGACGCCACCGGCTGTTTCAATTCCAAGCGACAGCGGCGCAACATCCAGCAATAAAATATCTTGCGTAACTTTCGACTGACTGCCAGTCAAAATTGCCGCCTGAACGGCCGCGCCATACGCCACCGCCTCATCCGGATTAATCGACCGATTCAGCTCTTTGCCATTGAAATACTCCATAAGCAAACTGCACACTTTCGGAATGCGCGTGGAACCGCCAACTAGCACAATCTCGTTAATGCTGCTTTTCGACATTTTAGAATCTCTTAGCACGCGATCCACCGGGTCAATGGTTGAACGAAACAAGTCGATGCACAGTTCTTCAAATTTTGCGCGCGTAATTTTGGTCATGAAATCCGACCCGTCGAACAATGAGTCCACCTCAATCGTTGTTTCCGTAGACGCCGACAGAGTGCGCTTAGCGCGCTCACACGCGGTTCTCAGCCGCCTGAGTGCCCGATTATTTCCGGTCGGGTCCTTCTTGGATTTGCGTTTAAACTCTTGCACACACCAGCTCACCAACCGATTGTCAAAATCCTCCCCTCCCAAATGCGTGTCTCCCGCCGTGGCTTTAACCTCAAAAATGCCGTCATCAATGGTGAGAAGCGACACATCGAAAGTTCCGCCTCCCAAATCGAAAATTAAAATATTACTTTCGCCTTGTCCCTTTTTGTCGAGACCGTACGCAATCGCGGCAGCAGTTGGCTCGTTGATAATGCGCAGCACGTTGAGACCGGCAATTGCCCCCGCGTCCTTCGTGGCCTGTCGCTGACCGTCGTTAAAATATGCCGGCACTGTGATTACCGCATCTTTCACCACGTCGCCCAGATAGCTCTCCGCGATTTCCTTCATCTTTATTAGCACCATTGCAGAAATTTCTTCCGGGGAAAATGTCTTCTCCTCGCCTTTAAATACCACCTGAATATGCGGCTTTCCGCCGTCTTTTCCAACAACCTTGAAAGACCAGTGTTTCATATCATTTTGAATACTCGAGTCGTCAATTTTCCTGCCAATCAAACGCTTGGCGTCAAATACTGTATTTTCGGGATTCATCGACACCTGATTTTTTGCTGCATCTCCGATAAGGCGCTCGCTTTCCGTAAATGCTACATAAGACGGCGTTGTTCTGTTTCCTTGATCGTTTGCAATAATTTCCACGCGCTCATTTTGCCACACACCAACACACGAGTATGTTGTTCCCAAATCAATTCCAATCGCTTTTGACATGTTTGTTATAATTTATCTTGTCGTGATTTAATCTGTTAAAATCTTTTTAAATGATTTCAATAAAATATTTATTATTTTAAATGAATTCGGTTGCTTAAATTCGTTATTTCGTCGATTCGTTATAAAATATATTAAAACCATTTAAACCAATTTTTAATATATTATAAAGAATTGAACTTTTAAATATCAGTTTATTTATTTATCGATGAGAACTAAAAAAATTAAAAATGATTCGAATTCGGGAGTCGTAATAAAAGAATTGTCGCCGACCCTCTCGCATAATGCAGTAGATAATGTTGTAGATAATCTTGTAGAAAATGTAGATAATGTTGTAGAAAATGTAGATAATCTTGTAGAAAATGTTGTAGAAAATGTAGATAATCTTGTAGAAAATGTTGTAGAAAATGTTGTAGAAAATGTTGTAGAAAATGTTGTAGAAAATGTAGATAATCTTGTAGAAAATGTTGTAGAAAATGTTGTAGAAAATGTTGTAGAAAATGTAGATAATCTTGTAGAAAATGTAATTTTAAATACGGTTATAGTCGAAAAGAAAAAAAGAGGTAGAAAAAAGCTGATTAAACCCGATACTATTGATTCTCAAAAAAACGAAAATATAGAAAATCATAAACTCGGCGGCGTGTCCGAAGAGGGTGCGAAAAATAATGATGAAAATATGGGTAAAAACGCGGGTAAAAAAGAAAGGAAACCGCATAAAATCAAGATTCCAAAGATTGAAAAAGAGCAAAGCTGTGAAGAAGACATTCAAGAGCCATCATCACCGTCTTTGTCCTTGACAAATGTGGTCGTTCATAAGAAACGGGGGCGAAAACCGCGTGGCGGCAAAATCATTCATGAAAATCAAATGCAAACAAACAACACTCCGGAAGTTCCAAATATTATATTACATTTAAAGTGCGTATTGTCGGATTTGAAAAAATCAAACGAACTAAATTCAAATAAAATAGAAACGTGTGGCGACAATGATAAAAAATGTGGAATATTGTGTTACAACGATGACGATCAGAATAATATATTTTCTTCAAACATGTCTAGTGTAACAAGTTATGAAAAGTGTGATAAAAATAGAAACCACAATAAAGGTATCATCGCGAACGCAATGAAAGAAGAAGAACAAACGGAATCGACGATGACGAATGTCTCTGCACCAAATCAAAAATACGATCCGTCGTCATTTTCTTCTTCAAAAAATATGCATCATACTCATACTTCAACCGAAACAAGCGCAAAGACGCAAAGTGCCTTTTCGGATAAAGAATTCGGCGATTTTGATTTAGAATGCAAAAATGCAACGAATAAAGAAATATGGAAGAAAATTTCGCAGCTCAAGTTGAATTTTCATAGAAACGACTCATTGGGTATGCAGCGTTCTGCGTGTTTTTGGGACACGTGCGAATTTGATACGCCTCCAATTCACATTCCAATGTCGTCAACAAAGGGGTACGGGTGCTTCTGTCACCCCGAATGTGCCGTGGCTTTTTTGATGAATGAAAATATTGACACGTCTGTTAAATTTGAACGCTATTACCTTTTGAATTCCATATACGGTCCGATATATAATTACAATAAAAGCATCAAACCGGCGGCGAATCCGCATTATTTGTTGAATAAATTTTACGGAAACTTGACAATCAACGAATATCGAAAATTATTTCAGTGCGAACAAGTTGTTTATATGGTGAATAAACCGCTTACGAATATTTTACCGGAGCTGTATGAAGACAATAATGATTTTTTTATCGGGAATAAAATTATCCAAAATAATGCGATTGAAATAAAAAAAAAGATTGTTAAAAATGCAAAATCTTCAATTATTAATGAAGCATTTGGTATAAAGTAAAAATAAAAATAAATATAAAAAGATTTATCTATTATTAATTACTAATAGATAAATTCTTTTATTAAATTCTTTTATTAAATTCTTTATTAAATAAATTATTTTGAAAATTAGTTGAGATCGAATGGAGATAATAGAGAAGTTGCCGGATGACATTGTTGTATATATTTACACAAAAATTATGAAGAGATATCGATTTTGTAAAGGCGAGCTCGTCAAATTGATTGATTTAGACAAGTATTCTTTTCTAGAAAACGACATTTGTCGCCGGACTACCCGTTTTTATCAAACTGCTTACCAAACTGCTTCAATGGATGAGAATGGAAATGGAAAAAAATATCGTATAGATTGCCGCATTCCAAATGTAAGTGAAATTTACAATAGAAAAGATTTACACATAGATGATGATATGATTTGTATAGAATTAACAGAAGATGATAATGATAATTCATTGCATTATGAAGTTTTAAGATTTCGGCTTAAGCGGATCGAAAATATAAATAATGAAAAATTACCCTCGATATATCACAGGGGGGGGTTGACCGATTATGACTGGGATGTGTTTAGTTATTCTTATAAAATATAAAATATTAAAACAAAATATTTAATTTAATCTATTTTATCTTTTATTATTTTTACATTTTGTTCATTTTTTAATGACTCATTTTGTTGATTTCTTTTTTCCATAGCTTTTTTTACTTCTTCTATTTTTTTTGCTCTCTCTTGTTGTACGATAAAATTTCGCGATCCCGAGTCCATGATGTCGCGTATTACTGAAAACACTTTTTGATTTTTTGTTTTGTTTGCATTTTCATCTTTTTTGGGCGAAATCCCGAGATACTCACCAACGACTTTCATTGTATCGTTATTAAACTCTTCCAATTTTTGAGTTGCTTGAATCTCACCGTAATTTGTTTGCGTCATTATAAATTGAATTTGTTGTTTACGCCGAACTTCCATTTTTTCCTTCAACCATTCGTTTCTTCGTTTCTGTTCTTCTTTCTTTTTTTCGACAAGGTCAATTTCAGAAGGATCAGAAGGATCAGAAGGAGCGTTGTGGATTTGGGTTCCGTTATTTGCCATAAGTTGTTGTTCTTGTTGATTCATTTGATAAATGTTGGGGTATATATATATTATATATAGTTTGTATTAAATATTTTTTAAATCATATTAAACAAACATTTATATTAAATATATCGTAGCTGCATCAAATAAATTAAACAAATAACCCAATGAGTGCCGAAAATACACGAAATAAAACCGTAAACGTTCATGGGATTCGGTTTGATATATCTTCTATATTAAATGATGTTACGACATCAATACAAAATAATATTCAAAAATCGCTTGATGGCGCATTGAAAGATTATGAATTGTACAAGTCGACTCATGATGCCATACTTCAAATACCGTTTGTTCGCGATCTCTACATTCAAAATCAAGAGTTGATTTCTCAGCTTGACCAGCCCATTCATTTAAAGATTGATGAGATTTTGCCGCCACCATCTCCTGTGGTGATGCGTTCATATTTCCAGTTTGGCTCCAACGACATTGAACTGAATAAAAAACTATCATCTGACGAAGAAGAGTCGACAAGTACAATCCAAAGCGAAAGCGCAAGCGAAGCAGAATCGAGCGAAGCAGAATCGAGCGAAGCAGAATCGAGCGAAGCAGAATCGAGCGAAGCAGAAGAAGAAGTAGAAGCAAGCGCAAGCGCAAGCGAAGCAGAAGAAGAAGAAGAAGAAGAAGCAGAAGAAGAAGCAGAAGAAGAAGAAGCAGAAGAAGAAGCAGAAGAAGAAGCAGAAGAAGAAGAAGAAGCAGAAGAAGAAGCAGAAGAAGAAGCAGAAGAAGAAGCAGAAGAAGCAAGCGAAGCAGAAGAAGCAAGCGAAGCAGAAGAAGCAGAAGCAAGCGAAGCAGAAGAAGCAGAAGCAAGCGAAGCAGAAGAAGCAGAAGCAATAAGCGCAAGCGCAAAAGAACCAGAAAAAGCAGAAGCAGAAGAAGAAGAAGCGGAAATAAGCGCAAGCGAGGCGGAAGAGGAAGTGTATGAAATCGTGATTAAAAATGTCACTTATTTTACAACAAATGAAAATGATGGAGATATTTATTCATGTGTAGACGGTGATGTTGGCGAAATTGTAGGAAAATTTAAAAACAAAAAACCGGTGTTTGCGAGACGTAAATAAAATAAAAATCTTAGTAAAATAGTTTATTAAATCAAATTAAACAATTAAATAAATAATAAAAGTTTGTTAATTTTTATTATTTTTATAGTTATATATTATATACGTTTTTTGTTTATTACATTGTTATATATTAAAATTGTTATACCATGATTGTTGAATACATTTGTCCGCCCGCAATATTATATTTAGCTTTTTCCATTACTCAGATTATAATTGATATGTTTAGAGGTGATACAACTACCGCGTTTTTAAAATTTATTGTAATGATCGTATTTACACTCGCACTAAATTTATTATGCAGTGCGGGGTTGGGTATCATTTCATGGTTTATTGTTTTTATCCCATTTATTTTAATGACATATATTACTACAGTGTTGGCTTTTGCATTCGGAATACCAAAAAAAGATAATTTGCGGCCCGAACGACCCGAACGCAAATCACGCGAAGATCACGAGCGCGAACGAAATCATAACATTGTGGGCGGATGCGCCGGAACACGTTACGGTTGTTGTTACGACGGAACTACTGCCAAAGTAGATCATCGCGGCTCAAACTGTCCGCACAAACATCGACAGAATCCCGACCCAAAACCCGACCCCAAACCACACCCTGAACCTAAACCACATCATAAAAAAAATATTGGCGGTTGTGAAGGAGAACAATACGGATGCTGCGAAGACGGTAAAACAACAAGGCCTTGTCCTAAAGGAATGGTTCCAATACCCAGCAGTAGCACAAGCAGCTCTGAACCAGCCCCTGCGTCGTCATCACAGTGTGCTGGTAGCGAATTTGGTTGCTGTTCAGACGGAAAAACGCACGCCATTTCAAAACCATGTAAAGGCGAAACTAGTCCGATCGATTAGAATAAATAACTAATTTATATTTGAATTATGGATTTCCCATTTTATATAAATAACAAATATACGAATACGTTGTTGGAAAAATACTCGATTTTTCAATATAAGGAACATTGTTTTTATCACAGTAGCCACGAATGACATGTTGGATTTGTCGCAGTGAACTATGTGGAATATTTGGAAATAAATGATGTTCTATTTGAATGTCCAAACCAAAACACAAAAATCTTGTAATTGGATCATCTGTTCTGTAATTCATTGCACTTGAAACTTGGTTATACAAAAAATCATTTTTATTTTCGGTGTTTATTTGAATGCACTCGTGATGTATATGAGATGACTGTGAAATTAAACCAAACGTTAATCCAAAAAAACCATAAAAACATAATACTTTTGTTAACCCCAAATAATAAATTGCAATAATCACAAATAGTTTATTTGAATTTTTTAATGAAAAATACATGTGTGTTTTTGATAATATACCGCCCAAATAGAAATATAAAAACGTCAATATAAATTGAAACTTGTGAGCGTATTTTAATTTAGTTTCATTAAACACTCTAATGGTGTTTGCTTGGCCGGCAAAATTATCTGCGTCATACGTCGTGTCAGTAAAACTATGATGTAAGTAGTTATGGTTATGTTTCCAATAATTTATATTTACATATGGAAAATAGTTAGAATACAATAAATTATATTTTTGATTTTTAAAACCGCAGTTGTGTGATGTTTCGTGAAATGCTACTCCAGAAAATCCCAACGTGGTTACACCCATCAAAATCATCCACCAGTAAGACAAATTATTTCCATTCAAAAAACAATATCCCCACATTCCCAAGTGCACAGACAACATAAATGCGTTGTATGCTATTTCTTTATTAGACCAATGCAGCGGGATTTTCTTTTCGTGGATTTCATCATAAACTAACTTTTTCAATTCACAATAATTATCATAATCATAATTCGTATCGTATTGTATATTTACGTTATTAGGATGCACCTCATATTTCGGTAACATTGTTAATATGGTTTTAGGATTTTTATGATAAGCATAAATCATAGGAGTAATATTTGTATCTGGTTTCAAATGATTAAACACGTCTATTCCACCAGGATGGACTTTTACAAACTCTGTTAAATCATAGAGTTTATCGTGAATTTTATAGCAACGACGACAATCCGCTTGTGACTGGTTATATAATTTCATTTCTTGTAAATTTAAATATTTATGTTGTGTAAATGTAAATATAGTATAAATATAATATATATATAATAATATAAAAATACTATTATATTATATTATTATATATTACTTGGTCCTTTCGACATTGTTCCTTTCTATAAAATAAAATGAATAAAAATGTTTTATGTCAAAACATAAAAAAAACGTATCATGATAATTGTAATGATTTTGTTCTATCAGAAATCGCAGAAATTGAATTAAAATTTATTGCATTATTTATTGGTGTAACAGGAATTGTTTATTTAAAAAACAATAAAGAATTACTTTCTGAGCTTTTATTTCGAATTGGTTACAGCTCATTCTTAGCAGCGACAAAAGTATCAAATGCATTGAGACGACTTAAGAATTTTTTTGTTTTTTCTCAACCCACCACTACTTTTGATGAAAAGAAGACATACATTTATGATGAAGTGAAAGTAATTAAAAACGGGGTTCGCCACGCGTCGTTTGAAACAATGTCGACGTTTAATGAATCATCATATTTAGGAAATCCAAATCACTATTATGACTTTGGTGAAGTTGTAGAAGAATCTTGTTCTTCTTCTTTTGATTCCGATCTTGTTAATGATGCACCATCGTCTTCGTCGTCACCATCGTCTCCGTCGTCACCATCGTCTACGTCGCCATCTCTATCATTGGAAGAACCGCTATTTATAATGGAAAAAAATGATTCTGAAAAAACGCTCGAGTTCAAAACTTTTGATTTTATCATGCATACAAATTATAGATATCCCGAATCAACCGAAACATCAAAACAAAATTATACAAGGATATATAAGACATTTTCGGAAAATGACTATGGAGCAGATAGCACAATGTATGAAAAATCAAACGCGGAAATGATTATTTGTAATATAGAAATAGATGGCGATGACGCCGAGTATGAAATTGATTTGTCACAACCCTATAATTTTAATGTCGTCGGAAATATCGTTTTGGATGAAAAATTTGTATACTGGTACATGCTTAAAAAATACAATTACGCGATTGAACCTTTAACAAATTATAAAATTACGTGCATCACAAAGGACATTAAAATGTTTCAGCTTGATCGGTCGTGCAGTTTGCGCGTTCATTTGAATGCATATGAAGAGGTCGAAGAGGTCGATCAAATCAAATTGAATTCTTAATAAGCGAAATTATTTACATTTACAATAAATAAAATATAGACAATATTTATACTATTTATATTAATTATTTCAAAAATCAATATAAATATATTATCTTATTAAGTTATTATGGCATCGTTCGAAGGAATTCAAGCAACGTTGACTAAACGCCGCACACAAAATAATAATAATACCACTACCGCCAATAATAAAAATATGACCACCGCCAAATCGTGTGAAAATAATACAAATATTTTCAAAAAAAGTCCCGATTTGGAATCAAAAGATGTTTCGTTGTTGCACAATCTATCGGATGCATGGATTCTTTGGGCGCATTTGCCCCACGATACCGACTGGAGCTTGAAAAGTTATATGAAGATTTATGAATTTAATACGGTAGAGCAGGCCATCACCATCACGGAAACGTTGCCACCCGTTTTGGTTACCAATTGCATGTTGTTTTTGATGCGAAAGGGCATCAATCCAATTTGGGAAGATGAACGAAACCGTAATGGCGGTTGTTTTTCATACAAGATTCCAAACAAGGATGTGCCCGATGCGTGGAAACAGCTTTCGTATTCGCTGGTTGGGGAGACCATGTCCGATAATAAAAAATTGTTGCCGCACATCAACGGAATTACAATCTCTCCAAAAAAGAATTTTTGCATTATTAAAGTATGGTTTGCAAATTGCTCGTTTCAGGACGCGGCCGTTATTCGCGAAGTGCACGGAATCACTTCACACGGTTGCTTGTTCAAACGACATGTGCCGGAATATTAATATTTTTAATATTTTGACACCAAATTAATATTCAATTTATATTTATTACAAAAATATAAATTGAAAAGTTTTGAATTAATTTTTAAATATTCAGTGTTTAAACAGGAACAAGTCAGATGGAAATCGCAACGCCAATGCCAGTCACAGACAAATCAAAGTCCAAGTCCAAGTCGGGACTTGGCAAGTCGTCAGGATTAAAGAAAATGAACAAAAAGGAAGCATCCGAGTGGTTTCAGGGTCTGTCACCTGTCGAGCAATTATTATTGAAACAAGAAAAAAACTCGTCTTCAAACGAAGATAAAAACCCCAAAAAAGAAATGCATGAGCGAGAGCGTGAACTCCTACTCAAACGACGTTCCGAACACGAAGCATGCATGAAAGCCCAGTTGCAATCCAAGGCGGAAATCACGCAACAAATTCAAAAATGTAAAGACATGCGCAGTCGACTGATTCCACACCAAATGAGGTTGGAACAGATGCAGCTGCATGAATTCCACTACACTTTTCACAAGCACTACGCGGAATCATCATCCAAATTCTTTTACGAACTTGGCATGTTGAAAGCCAAGGTTTTATATGAATTGGGCTTGATACAACGTGAAGAAAAGGTCCTTTTCGACATGCACGAAAAACACCACTGCATCAAAAAATCAATCACAGAAATTATTAAAAAAACAAAAACAACCGCGCTTTCAAACCCATATACACGAATCCAAACAAAAATTTATGTGGACAACGTCTACAAAATGGTGACAGTGTAAGGGTTTGAAAGCGCACTTGTTGTGTTGTGGATTACTGTAATTAAATGATAGTCGCCAATTTGTTTTTTTTCTCGAATGTATCTGCTCATTTTTGCAGCACATTCGCACATTGAACACGCCAATTTTTTTATAATATTGAATATAATATTGAATATAATATTGAATATTATTGATTTAAAGTAATTCTTAGTAATAATACTAAATGAATCCATCTAATTTTATGGAATATAGAGATTTACATTACGAACGAACAAATGTAGGTTATGATTGGCAATATCCAGAAGGCGGAATAAAGTGTAAAAATTATGAATTATGTGAACATGTATTACCACCCAATTGGTTCAGTTGGTGTGGTAATTATTTATGTTGTTCGTGTGATAATAGTTCTTCCGGTTTTGGATGGAGAGAATTAGAATTTAAAGATTGCAACGAAGAGTGTATAATATGTAATGAAATCGTAA
>Ga0315284_10004823_pt1 | contig 19165 bp, 21 predicted proteins | sample YL17G09_16_MG_FD_203696 | JGI IMG/M metagenome (GOLD analysis project Ga0315284, IMG submission 203696) | Sediment microbial communities from Yellowstone Lake, YNP, Wyoming, USA - YL17G09_16 | ecosystem: Environmental > Aquatic > Freshwater > Lake > Sediment | place: USA: Wyoming | collected... | reverse complement strand
ATCCTGATAAAGTATAAGTAGGTACATTTAAAACGTTTCCAATTAATGTAGATGCACCACTTGAACCTGTTACGGTTAAACTTGTTGCTGCTGTTCCTAATGAAGTTAAATAAGTTGAACTATCAACACTACCATCGGCTTTTAAAAATTGTGATGATGTGCCACCCGTTTTAATAAAGCCCGTTGTTTCAATCGTCGTTGTTGCAACTTGACCAGCAGTTAAAACTTGTTGTAAGGTTGGAGTTGTTGGTGTAACCGTTGGTAAAAAAGTTAAAGCACTTAAAGCTGTTACGCCATCCCCTAACTTAAATAACCCCGTTGTTTCATGATAGGCAGGTTCTCCCGCTTTTAATATCATTGCAGCATTAGTAGTAAACCATGCTGTGTTTTTGGGAGCGTATCTTAATTCTACTGTTGCCATTTATAAAGTCTGTATTATTGTTGCTGGTGCAGGGTCGGTTAATGTTTGTATAATCTCTTGTAATACTTCAACCGTATAAGTACTATTAGGGTTTAATGTAGTTAAAACGTTCCCGTCTTGGTCTACTATTGTAACTATGCCAGCTGTATTAGTTACAGGCGTTGAACAAACCGAACGGTCATAATGTTGAACTACTGATAACTCAAAACCCCACCCACTTACATCATCATCATAAACCGATTGTAAAGGCTCTAAAGTTATATTTTCATTAATAGTAACATTATAATAAACCTCTAAATCATATCTAATTTGTGAGAATATCTCTAATGCCACCTTTTGCATTTCACTCATTAGCACATCCATATTTCTATTGTCTTGATGTACTAAATCTAAGAATACAAAAGCAAAAGATGAAGTATGTATATTGCCATCTAATATAACAGGATTAACAGTAACCCCCATTAAAGGGTAAGTTATTTGTTCAGCAGCTCCAAACTCAGGAACTCGGTCAAACAAAAAAGTACCACTACTTAGCTGGTTGTGGTTTGTTTGTTTGTCGTTGAATAACTGTTTTAGTTGGTTTTGGCTTAACATTTGCTTTCTCGAATTGTTCTAATTTTTTAATGTGTTCTTTTTTGATTCCCATTATTTATATATATAATTATCGCAATCACAATCGTTATCGTCGTCTATCATAATGCCGCTTGTAAAGTTATTTTTATTAGGCATTATTTCATCACGTTCAGCGTTACTAATGTATAAAGGGTAACTACTAACATATCTGTTTAAATAGTTAGTAACACGTTGGGCGTAAATCTCCGCTTTGTTTTTTGACCGATCCATTAAGAATTGTATCTCGGCTAAATCGGCAGCAGATGAATTTTCGCTATTCTTAATCATTACGCCTTTATTCATTAGTCTATACTTCATGTCTGGCATAGCCTCCATTTTAGCATAGTGTAACATACAAGGCACAACTAAATCTAATAACGTTTGATTTAAAGCAGTAACAGTTGATGCTGTTACTTGACCTAACACTTCATTATATAAATTAGTTCCTAATAATGGAATGATATAAAAGTCCTGCACTTCTTGAAGTATAGGGGTTAATATAGTCATATCAACATTTTTGTTGATGTTGGTATATTCTTTTAAATAGTTTTCACTTATAATTAAACTAGCCATTATTTCTTAGTTCTTGATTTAGTTATTGCTTTCCAGATGTGACGACAATAAGCAGTTGTTTGTTTTGTTTCTGGGTTGGTATAAAAACCACCTCTAAACGACCAAGCATCTTCTCCAAATACATTAGTAATATCATCTATGCTATCACGTGTCCACGTTCTAAATTTAGATAATGCTAATAGTCTTTTACAAAACGGTCTGCTAGTTGTTTCTACTCTTGGCACATCGTCACGGGTTACATATTTGTAAACGGTGTATAGTTCCGTTTCAATCTTAGGCGTGTTAGTTTCTAAACCTTTAGGTGTAATAGATACAACATTGTTTATTGAAGATATTAAACCTGCAACAACTAAACTGTTAATTATATTCTTAACCGTTTCAACATCTAAACCTAACATCTTTGCAGCTTTCTCTGGTGTTGTTTCTGGTGCGCCTTTTAATAAATCTAATACTTGTTTTTCTGCATCTGTAACAAATTTATGTTTTGCAAATTCAAAATTAAAAGCTTCAGCATTGCTACCAAATGTTACAAACTCCTCACTTACTACTACATCATCATTATCATCAATTGCACTACCCTCGAATAAAGATAGCACATAATCAGTCATGTCTACATTTTTATCAAACTTACTAAATTGAGCCTCAGGTGTTGCAAATAATATATTAATATCTTGGTCACATAAACCGTAACTATTCTTTAACATCATTGCAGCTACTTCTTTAGTAGTCTTTTGATTTGCAACCTCACGAATTAAACGTTTAATGTTAATCCATTGTTTGCCTGTTAAGTTCTTTAAATGCTCGTTAACTTGCGTTTCTGGTATATCAGCAAGGTCGCCATCTACAGTTACTTTATCTTTTATCTCAATACCTAACTTTTTAGAATAATGCTCACGTAAAGTATCTAAATCAAATAGACTTTGAAGTAAAGCAGTATCAAAAGGTAAATCTACATTAGCCGGTTGTTTCTGTTTAATTTCTAATAAAGATAAATCAACACCGTTAACGGCCGCTAAATATTTAATTATATTTAAGTGTATTTCTTGACGATGCTCAATATAACTAAACAGCCATCTTTCAAACTTCTGTAAATAAATAGTGTTATCCCCAATGTTAACCGAACCATCAAAAATAGATGCTAATGCAGGGTCTGTTCTGTGAGCGGTAAATATATTTTGTTGTGAACGTTTAGCAACCTGCTCAAACATTTTATCTAAATCGCTTTGTGAGAACGTTGTTAACTCAGCTTTTTGACCGCCTTTATCAACAAAGTTAAACATCATTTTACCCGTGTTAGAAGTGCCTTTAAACTTTCTATCAAAAAACTTAGCGTATTTTCTTTGTTCTTCCTGAGTTGGTTCTCCATTAAATAAAGATAACATAGCACTTGCAAACATTCCATTCTTAAGATGGCTATAATTAAAATTAGTTATCTCAATGTTTGTTTCAATATCTTGTAAACCTTGTTGATAATTTGGAGCGGGGTAAATGTTACCAAATTCCATTGCACTCATAACCTCGGTTTTATAATATAAGATTTGAGTGCCTGTTCTAATGTTAGGGTTAAAAATTGGGTATTCAACAAATGATTTGTGTTTATGCGCTTGGTCATTTACACAACCGTTATCATCAACCCATTGCTCACAATAGAAAACTGTTTTACCATCTGGTGAGCGTCTAAATTTACTAAATTCTTGATTGTAAACTTCTGCTATTCTGCCGTTAAAATCGTAAACTACTTGTAAAGCTATGCCATCAAAGATTTCAAAAGGTGTTACGTTTTTTCTAAATAAACTATTCCAATCTTCAAAGCGATTAGCGTGTGATAAGAAATTATCGTATTGTGCTTGTTGTGCTAATGTTAATTTACTCTCATCATAACATAAGCCTCTACCATAAACATGGTCAGCCTTAGCCTTTATAATAGCACCATGAACAGCATCACGATTGTATAGTTCTAATAAATAATTTGGGTGCGAATTATGCTCACCCCATTGTAAGTATTTACCACTAGACATTTTTCTAATAGCAGGTTGAAACGAGCTATCAAATTCTATTTGTAAAAGGTTACCTACTTGCGTTATATTATTGGCCATTTGTTACGATTGATGTCCTTACATCTTTATAGTATATGTTTGTTACCGATGGAGCTTCCCACCACGCCTTACCGTTTTCAACTTCGCCCGTTAACGTTCTAATGTCTGTTGTATTTATATTTGTATAATCGAATAAACTAGCATCTACTGATTGATAAACGTAAAATGAATAACTACCATAGTCATCAAATAAAACGCCACCCGTTAAAGGTGTAACCACTCCAACGGTTATAACAAAACGTTGCTTGTTATTATCTAATTCAGTATAGGTATTTGTACAAGCTACTTTACGCCCCGTGTTATCATTAATGAAAACAAACACAAATTCAGGATTTGCAATAGTTGAATTTTCCGTTACCGAAATATCAATGGTATTAGCTCCTGTAATTAATTGCATCATCTTATATATTAAATACTAAAAACTTTGAATTGTTACTAAATAAAAATGCCAACCTTACGGGGTTGGCACTTAACACATGAAAAGAAAATTTAATTAAGCAGGTAACAATAATAAAGCAGCTAAAGCACTTGGAACTACATTTGCATAAGTTCTCTCTTCGCCTGTTAATATAATTGTATATCCAGAATCATCATTACCTAGCTTACCACTTGCAGCAGTAGCCGTTGTAATTCTCATTCCAAACTCTTGACCTAATAGTCTAAATGCGCCATTCTTATCTTTAACCATCCAAATAGTATCTTGCTTAGCTAACAATAAAATTTGTTGAGCAACAGCCGCTTGTTTCTTTGGAATGTATAAATTTAAAGTAATTGCATTTGACATTGTACCGTTTGTGTTATTTGTTAACACTTCTGTTTCGTCTGCTTTACCGTAGTCAAATTCAAAACTCCACATCTTTTTGCCACTAGCTAAAAATGAGGCTACGTTAGTAATACTACCACTCGCAGTAGTAATAGTTCCTTGCGTATAGTTTGAATACTCAACGGCATAAACGTTAACTAATCCAGGCGAACCATCTCTACAGTCCCTTGATATTCCCGATGTTATCGGGCAGCTTGATAATGCCATGTTTTTATATTTTTTTTAATTAAGAGGGGTTAACTTAATAACCCCTCAATTTATTTATACTCCTAAGTACTTGTAAATTCTAGTTGGGAATGCAACTTGAACTCCTAGTTTCCACTCAGCGTGAAACTTAAGGTTTTGGTCGTCATCTGATTTCCAAACTTTGAATTTCTCCTCTTCGTTTGCCATGTCAGTACCGATGTACATATTTTCAGGCTCGATAGCGTAGATGTAACTTAAACCAGATAAACCAGCAATCTCAACGATTTCAATGTTTGCACCCTCAGCGTATAACTTAGTTTCTTCGCCTGTAGTATTGAATAAATTATCAGTACGTAATTTGAAACGGTAGTTAGCTGCCATTTGTGGAGACATTAACATTTTGATAGTTGGGTTGCCTTGATAAACATCATTGTCAGCAATAACTAAATTAGCTAATCCTTTGATAACAGTACGGCTATTTGCCTCACTCCATACAGTTCCTGAGTAAGTACCACCAATAGTTGCGGCATTAATGATTTTTACAAATCCATCAAAACGATTTAAGTAAGCGTTTAATGAAGTTGTATCACCTTGCCATAAAGCAACCTCGATATCACGTTTAGCATATTCCATTGTGTTGTCAATGATTTCTTTTGTGTAAGCTAAAGAATCATAATCTCCACCTGCTGCTAATTTCTTTTGTGTAAAGTACGGCTCTAAATCACGCTCACACCAAAGCATATCAATTTTTGATTTACCTACTGTGATAGTACGTTGAGTAATTGTAGTTGAACCCGATGCGTTAAAAGAACACGCTTGAGCTTGAAATACTCCACGAGTATTAACAACGCTAATAGTTTCAGCTGATTTGATACCAGTTTGTTTGTTTTTTACTAAGTCCATTGTTGGCGAACCTGTAAATAATTTAGCGTAGATTAGTTGTTCTGGTTGCTCTACGTATGCAACCGCTGTTATTGAATATGCCATTGTTTTATGTTTTTTTTATTTGTTTATATTTATTTATTTTAATCCTAGTTTACCAAACATTTTATCTGATTTAGAGAAAGAACGCTCAGGCGCAACAATTGGATCTGCCATTGGTGTATTCAATAAATCGTTAAACGTTTTTGAGAATGTTGCTAAAGTTGATTTTAATTCTGTATTATCTTTTTCTACCGAATCAAAACGAGCTACCAAAGCCGAGATAGTTTTGTTAGCGATTTCTAACTTAGCGTTAACATCGTTAACCGCAGCATCCATAGCCTCTTGATTTACAGGCGCAACGGGTTCAACAACTTCGCTAGGTTTAAATTCTACTAAAAGACCAGCCTCGCCAATTGTTAAAGTGTCTCCATTTTCTAATACGTGTTCTCCAGCAGGTGCAGGAAGTTCGCCATCAGGAGTTACAACCGTTACAATTGTTTCGTTTGGAATAGCAGATGGAGTTGAGTATTTTACTACCGTACCATCTTTAGTTTTAATCTCACCTGCTACAGGCGGAACAGTCTTAGCATCTGCGTTATTCACAGGCTCTACGACTGGAATTGGTGTTTCAAATTTAAAAGCTTTTGCAAAAGTTTCCTTTTGTTCGGGGCTTAAAATTGAGTTTACCAAATCTTTAAATGTTTTTTTATCGTTCATATCTATTAAATACTTAAGCTTTAGTTTTGTTTACTCTAAAATTACGCTTAGCAAATGGGCGCAAAATTCATCACTTAATTCGGTTGCTGCACTTTCATAAAAATTACCCTCAACACTAAAGCCTGTATAAATTCCCGTTTTAATAAACTCATCCCAAACGTTACGGTCACCTATGTAAATAAAACCAAACCAAGTCCCATCAACTAAATGCTCCTGCCCTAAAGGTGGATTAACACCCATAGCACGATTAATAATAAACGATTGATATAAGTAGCTATCGTTAATCATTCGTGTGTTATCGTGCATTTGGTTTACGTTATTAGCGTAGCTTAATTTAGCATGTTTCTTTACAATTTGCTCAATTGTTTTAGATGAAAATTTAACGTTATATTCCTTTTTGGTTTTCTCATCAATGCGAGGTATAGCCATGTCAGGTATCATTAATGCACCTGCTAAGATTTGTCTATCTCCCGTTGGTGTTGCAAAGTTCCCTTTTTGTGAACCACAAGTGATACGAATTGTTTTTAATTCTTTGTTAGAACCAAAGGCGAAGTAACCTTGTTCTATCGCCGGACTGTCGACGGTTGCAATAGCAGTCACGCCACTAGCATCTTTTACATCGTCTTCAATTGTTAAATCTATTAGTTCCATAATTATTAAATACTAAATTATTTTGTTTGTTTACTTTAGAATGTGCTTTGGCTAATAGCTGTATCAATCCTTTGTGATGAATGTCTTATATCGCTTTCAGTTACAAAAGCTTTAATAGGTTGGTATTGATTGTTTTTATTTCCTGTAAAAGTTGTTGTAGTTGTTGGGTTTAATGCTGTTGGTGTTATATTAGGACTAGCCGAACCTCCACCTGACGAAATAGATGGCGCACCAACAGATACGCCTCCCGTATCAATACTACCTCCATCAAATTTAGCACTCGCTATTTTTGCTACTGTTGCAGCTGTTGATATGGCTGCAAAAGCTAATGATGCAATACCAGCAGGATTAGGAACTGCCCCAATTGCAACGGGAGAAGATGCTAAGGATGCTGAAATAGATTTATAACCATCTATAACCGCTAATCCTAATTGAAGAGCTTTATTAACGTTAAATTGTTTTTTAGCTAAGGCTAATTCCTCCGCTGAGCCTTTTGTTGCTTTAGCTATTTTATAGTTAAAGAAAATGTCGGTTAATTGTTGGGTTGATTGTAAACTGTTTTTTACTAAATTTGCATTTTCTTCATTCTTTTTGATAGTTTCTAGTCTTTCTTTTTCATTCCATGCCTTTAGATTTTCATGATTGATTTGATTATATTTCTCATCAACACCCATTAACTCTTGTAGCTCTATTTCTTTTTCTATTAATTTAGATTGTTTAAGAGTTGCGTCTCCTTTTAATTCAATTTCATTAAACTCTTCTTTTTCTTTTATCTTTAGTTCTTTTCTATTGTTTTTATCCGTTTCCTCAATAACATATTGTTGTACTTTAGCACCTTTAATAAAATCTAAACTAGCCGTTAATTGTTTTTTCTTTTCGTCGTCAAGTTCGCCACCTGCTCTAACAAAAGCCTCAATTTGTTTTGCTATTAATAAATTAGTATCAATAATAGCTTGTTGTTTTTGTTTCTCTAATTCAACCGTATTTTTACCGCTAACTTTAGCAACCGCTATTTGTCTATCAAAAGCGGCGGTTTGTTCGTTTAAAGCTGTATTTGACTTTTCAGCAAAACTTGTTATTGCCTCGCCTTGTTTATCTAATTCAGTATTAGTTAATCCAATTGCATCTGTAAAGGCATAAATCTTATCAGTAATTGATGTGAATATATCCCCTAAGAATTGAAGTGATTTAGCTACTAATCCATTGCCCTCGCTAAGTTCTTTCCAATTTTCAACTAAGTAACTTATACCCTCGATTAATAAAAAGATAGGAATGGCTTTCATTGCCGAGCCTACACCTTTAAAACCAGTTGTTATTTTATCAGTATCAAAGTCTTTAAAGCCTTGCCCCAATAAACTAAATGAAGATGATATTTTTTCAACTCCGCTACCTTGTAAAGACTTTGTAGTGTCTTTAAGGTCATCCATTTTATCCTTAAGTTCAGCAACTCTTTTAGCTGCTTTACCATCGCCATTTAAGGCAGCCGATTGAGCAGCTTTTAATTCAGCTTTTAATTCCTTAACGGAGTTAATAGACTTTTGCACCCCATCAACCTCGATGCTTATTACTGTTTTTTCTGCCATTATATTATAAATAAATTTGCCCCTGTTGTTGTTAATGTTATTTTGCCCCATTGAGCTGCAATACCTACATAAGGCATAGCTGCACCGCTTACAGTTCCGCCGCCTATATTATTAGTAAAGATTACGGTATTTACACTTGCATCTGTCTTTACAAAATAAACCTTGTAATCAATCATATCAGCAACATCCCATGTTATTGTTACGTTACCAGCCGTACAATCAACATAAACTATTCTATTGTTGTATGTTGCATCTATTGTTGTATTAGCTGTTAACGTTATACTATTAGCCGAATCGCTACCCATTAATGATGAATTGCTATAAGTGTTATCTATAACAATATCGGTTAATCCTACACCTGTAAAGTTTACAACATCACTTTGAACAACAACCCCTATACAATTAGTTAGGCTTACACTTTCCGCTCCAACTGCAATATAATTACCACTACCTCCGGTTATTAAAGAGTTATTTCCTAGTATAAGATTATCCCCATTTGATATATTACCATTAGCTATTCTACCTAATTCAGTATTGAACGGGTCGGGAGGGTTTGGAGCAACACCACCAGCCCATGCGGGATATTCCGCCAACTTTAATAAAGTAACCTCAGTACTTTCACGTTCATTAACGTTATAGTTATTAATCGTTTGAACTTTAAAATAAGCGTTTAACGGATGCCCTACGTAAATTTCTTTTCTAAAACTAAAAGCCTTAATTCTATTTTCATCTAAATTGAACCACGCTTTAACAATACAACTTCTATCGTCTGTTAGCTCGTTAACCATTTTAGAGTAAAACCTATTGTATAAATTATTAGCTGTATAAGTTGCTTGTTGATAGTTGTAATAAACTTCTTTTGGTGTGTCCCAATTTAAACTAACTGTAGGGTTATAAGGATTATCACTATCCCCAATGTAAGGATAAGTAGAATAAACAACATCGGCTGCTAATGTGCTTTTTAAAGTCCATGTACCCCATGATGTGTTTATAATACCACCGTAATATAAATTACGAGGTAAAGACCTAAACGGCTTTAATAAACCTGAATCAAATTTATGAATCTTAGGTATTAATATACCAGTCCCGGCACATTCAACCATAGGAGTTGAGGCGTATATTAACTCAGTCTTTTTAACTCCATTTACAAAGTCCGTTACATTATCTTTATAAGCAAAACCATAAGCCTCTTTGTATTCTTTAAAATATAATTCGTTATAAACATCCCCATCCGATTTATTAGTGAATTCATAACGTTTACAATCCAAAGCGTTAACGGGTTGTATTTGATAATCTTTTTTATGGTCTAATAAATCAGTCCATTTTTCATTAGCAGTAGCGGCAATATAAAAACCATCGTCTCTAGGTTCAATAATATAGTTTAATGGATTGTTAGGGTCTATTTCTAGGTATAAGTTTGCCGCTTGTATTTCAGTCATTAACCAATCTCTTTGTTTAACCTGAGTTGGTAGGGCTTGGTTAACTTCTACTAAATCCCCCTCAGTTATCGATAAGTCATCAACAACTGCAAAGTATTTTGTAGTTTGTAAAGTAGATGGAAATAAAGGATTGTAAACAACACCGCCAAAAGTTTGAGTAACAGTTGTAACACCGTTATTAATAGGAACTAAAGCACCTTTATAAACATTTAAAGATAAATTAACTGGCTTAACTTCAACTCGGTATTTAACTCCAGCAGTAAAGATACCAGAATGATAACAAGTTATAACCATACCAGCCGAGGTAACTAAAGGCTGTAAATTAGATGCCACAACAACCCATGCAGAAATAGCAGCGTTATAACCCATTATATTAACTAACACATCGCCTGTAAATAATGAAGTACTCGTAACCGCATTTAAAGAGTTTGTAACTGTAAATCCAACGCCATTTATCTCGGTTACTAATTTATACTTACGTGTTACGGGTACTGTAAACTCTCCATTAGCCGTGTTATAAATACCCCCTGCATCATTGTAAGGTGCAGTTGTATCTTCATTAAATAATACTACATCCGTTGTTGGTGTTGCTATATTCCATAAAGCACCAGCTACAAAAGTACCCGTATATCCCGTTCCCGTTTGTGTTGAATTTCTACTCGCAAAGAACTCAGCATCCGCCCTATCGGCTGCACTAATCTTAAATAATTCAGTACTTTGAAATACTAATTCCCTTTTATACGCCGCACTATCTAAACGTGTTGAGGTCCATGTGTAACCAGCATCGGCAAATATCTTAGCCATTAAATCACGCTTAAAAATAGCTGGTCTAAAATGCTTAACGTGAAATTCTGTTTCACTATTAATTTGGTTTAACCCTAAGTTCATTAATCCATAAGCATAGCCAACGCCTAATGTAGGAACGGCTAAAACATTGGCAGCCGTTAAATTATGGTCATAAGCACTCATGTCGATATCATCGGCTGAGTTAACATTGCCTGTTATTAGCTTGTTGCCTATTGATATAAATAAATTACCTAGTATTCCAGTTGCTAATATCTCGTAGTTCTTTTCTTTACTGTCAGGATTAACGGTTACGTTTGTTATCCTTAAGTCTCCATTAAATTGTATTTTATCATTAATGAAGTATTTAATACCACATTTTAAACGTGGGTCAAATCCTGTTAAAGAGTTGTTAAGTTTCCAAATATGACTAAAAACAATATCAACTTCTTTAGTGCCGGGTAATATAATTGTTTTAGAATAAGAGGCATTACGTTTATCAGGATTGCTAACATCGCTAATAAGAAAAGATAAAGCAATTGCTATCTCTTGATTATAAGAAACATCGGTTTCAACTCCTGCTTGATTAGTTATAATAATTTTAATGTTAGCCACGCTGTCTATTGTTTTGGTGTGTGTAACTAAGGTTAATTTGTAATTGTCTTAATCTTTCTGTATTAAATGGAGTGTAACCAGTATCGGTAACTTTAACGCCTTTGTAAGTTGTTGAGCTGCCTAAGTCAAGTCTAACATCGGTAGATGCGAATAAGTCTTTATGTATTGCAAACTCGGCATCGGTTAACCAATCTGTATTTAAAATTAGGTTATCTTGAATGGTTACGCCTTGCACTTTCTCGCCTAATAAAGCAGGGTCTAATGTAGGAATGCCACTTGGGAATGTCCACATAGATTTTTTAAAGGTGCTTACTAATTTAGTTGATGATAAGGTATGTGCCAAAGAACAGTTAATCGATTCGTAACCGCCTTTGGAGTTTAAATAATGTAAAGTATAAACCTCAAAGCGGGGGTTGCAATCAACTGTAATAGTTTGTAATAAAGTTGTATTACTTCCATCTGTTGCCCATAGTTTATATGATGCAACACTTGAAGTTATGATAGGATAAGTGCCAGCGTTAACAATAACAAACGGGGCTGTAATTCCTAATAAGTCTTTATAACCTACCCCGATACATTGATAATTGTCTGAGTAAAGTCCCGTTCCACTATCTGGTCTGTCTATTTGATAAGCGCCTAATTGTGTACCAGCACTATCAAACGTTGCAACCTCTAAAGTTGTAAACTCGCCTACATTAGCCTGACATAAAACATATAAATAAAGCGAACGGTCTACATAAGTTTTGTTAGGTAAAGTTGTGCCAAATACTAAGTTTGGTATTGTTGTATCATAACAAATATAATTAGGGCTATAAGGAGCCATGTAAATCTTATCTAAACCTGCATTGCTTACAATGTAATCGGTATTAGCCCCAGCGTAATAAGTTGGAGTTGCGCCATAAGTTTCTCCTATATTAAATCTAATCTTTCTAGTTGCATTAGCACATTTTTTCCATCCGTATAAATTAACGGGGATATAATTTTGCACATACTTTTCAGCATAAGTTCCAATGTCGTATAATAGTTTGCCGTTAATATCCGCCTTAACATAATCGGTTGCTATAACTGTTGAGGTTATAACATCGGTTACAATGATTGTATATGTAAAATTAGGTTGAGCCGTTTGTGTTGATGTAGCCGACAAAAACTGTTCGTTATAAACAGGTGTTGGACTTGCTGGGCTTGATACTATTGTGACTGCCATTTTATACTAATGTTACTTCTTTACCTATTAAAATTGACAGCTTTGATAACATAATATCTAGTCTATCATTATTTACATTATCAATAAACGGTCTAGGCTTTACGCCATTTTTACCTATTGACCTTGCCACTATAAAAGCAAATTGTTTCGCTGCTTTTTGGAATGGTAACTTTTTAACTATTCTTTTAGTAAACCCTTTCTTTTTATTATAATCAACTGTCATTTGATATATAATGTTGGCGGGGTTTATTCCATTCTTAGACTGCCACTTAGCACCAAGTTCTTTAGTTGATGGCATCTTACCTTTCTTTCTTCCGTTTTGTATATAGTACCAATAATCTTTATTAGAGTAAACATTTAAAAACACCTTACCAGATCCATAAACAACACCGCCTTTAAACTCGATATCAGGAGGGTTCGGGTTACCTCTGCCACCTTTCTTAAGAGCCTTAAACATTTCAATTTCTAAATCCTTAGCGTATTGTTCTGTAAAGTCGTTAAGTAATTTATCTATGTCCTCTGCTAAGCTCAATCTTTCTTAATTCGTCTGCCTCCATTCGATTCTCATCTTTCATAAAGGCTAATTCGTTTAACAATCTTATTACGCTCCATTCGTGAATTTCATCTTCTTTGATGTTATTCTTTCTTGCAACTTGTTTAACTATATAAGTCCATCCCCAAAATTCCGCAAACCGTTCTCTCTCAGTTCTATTTCTATCTGTTTGTTCAGTATCATCATTGCCTCTACCCCCTCCAAATAATCCAGAGTATTGAGATTCCAATTCATTAATACTTCTAAGCAAAAAAAAACACTCGGTTGTGCTATTGACATTGGAGCTTTAAGAAACTTCTCTGCTATCTCAGCGTGTTTGTTACCATCGTAATTGAATGATAAATAACTTGCCGGTTCGTATGTTAAGGCGCAAAGTTCGTGTAGTTTGTTAGGGTAATAGTCTGGGGATTCTAATAACGTTTTGATTGTTATGTACCTACCCACGTTAATATCATTTACCGAACGTGATGCTTTGTAAAAGTTACCATTTTGGTAAGTGATAAGTTTAGGCTGTGGCTTGTATTTAACGGACTTAAGTAAACCACTTGCATAGCTTTTAAATGATACTTTAGGTTGCACTTCTTTGGTTAAGAATGCCAAAGTATTAACCATGTATTTGTAGAACTTTAAGTCCTGAGTTTCAACCCATTCAATTGATTTACCTGTAAAGAAAGATATAATTCTAGACCAATCAATGTCACCTTTTAGATGAGGGTATATTGTTTGATATTCTTCAATGGTAACTTGGTTGTATGAAGTAGGTAATCTCATACCTATTAAATACTAAAAAAGTTGATTTGTTTTAAGCAAATGAATATCTGCCTGAGTTCTTTAAAGACTTTAAAGCGTGGTAGGCAATTGCACAACTCATAACCCCATCGTCGTGAAAACCATTAGGAGCAGAGTATTTAATACTTTTAGTCTTTTGTGAGTACTCATAAGTAAATACATCAAATTCCTTTTTAAGCCAATCAACATCTAAAATACTAAATTCTTTGTTTTGGACTGCCACTTGTAAACCCTCGATAATATCTTGCTTACTTTTTGATGTGGTATAAAATGGTTCTACTCGGTTGTACCTTGCTCTTATTTGTTCAAATAATACATCTCCAATACTATTAACCTCCACGTAACACATAGCATTCCACTTGGTTAAGTGTGGCATTAAATCGTTTATAATGTTTGACCAGGTGTTATGCCGCCATCTATTACAGTAAACAGATTGCCCCTTAGAATTAAGAACGGTTAAGACTGTGTAATCGTCTGCTCTACCTAAGTCAATCCCAGCATAGTATTGTTCTGCTCCGCTTGGTGAATCGTTAACAGCTACATCAACAAATACACCCGTTCCGCCATCTACAAACTCGGCTAAGTATTCCTGCCTAAATACATTTTCGGGTAGTGTTAACCTTGCGTCATCTATTTCAGTAGGGTTAATTAATGGGTTATCATAAGAAGTCATTGTAAAAGACTTATAATTATTGTTTACCCCATCTAATGAATGGATTTTATGAAAGTGGTTTTTACCAAAAGGCGTTGAAAGGAATAATACTTTTTGCCCCCTAACTAAAACGGTTGCTCTAAATACGGAAGTCCACGCATCCTCAGGTTGGAATGCAAACTCATCCATAATAAGAAAGTCGAATGTTTCGCCACGTGCGCTATCGTAACTTTCTGCTGAATAAAAATTGATAGTTGAATTGTTTGGAGATATAAAAATTAGGTCTGTTTTATTCTTATCTTTAAATACATTTTGATTGTTTGCAAATGCAGAATCTATATCTTTAAATACTTTCTTGCATTGTTTATACACAGGACTAACCCAACCTATTTTACAATTAGGTACATTATACAACCAATATAAAGCCTGATTAATACCTAATAATGATTTACCGAACTGTCTACCAATGTTAAGAGCATAGTATTTGTAAGGTTCATTATTGATACTATGGTGTATCTTCGCTTGGTTCTCGTGTGGGGTGTATAATTTTACTACCAAACTCTGCCTTGATTTCTATATTAGTGTTCTCATTCTTAGCCTCAACTTTATCCGTCATGCCTAATTTATTCTTTGCATAGAATATACCCTTGCCCTCGTTTGCTACAATATCAACGGCTAAAGAACAAAATAAGTCATCTATCTTTTTTATAGTGTTACTTTTATGCTCACAATCTCCTTTTAACCACTCGTAATATGTTTTCCTAGCGATTGTATCACCCATAGTCATTGGCAACCATATATTGAGAAAGAATGCTATTGTAGGGATATGTCTTTCCTTTTGGTTTACTATCTTTCCGCTACCTGTTGCCACTTCTTTAGAATGGTTTAAGCACACCTCAATATATTTTTGAGCATATTCAGGTAGGCTTGTTATAAATTCTTCACTCTTTGCCATTCTGTTTGGTTTTCGTAAATATCCTGCATTAGTTCAAACAAATTATTATTTCACATTGAAAGATATGCGAGTTAGCAACATCGCATGGCATTGGGTTATTTTCAAATAACCTTTGTATTCTTGGTCTTCTTCTTAATCTTCTTTGGTTCATCTTAAAAAATTATAGTTAGATATTATTTCGTTTACAAATATACGCTTTTCTGTTGAATTATAACAATCTAATAATAAATCACAATCGGCTACGGGATTTTTAGATAAATCATTTATGCCTATATTCTTTAATAGTGATGAATGTATTAAGGCTTGTGCGCCATCGGTGTAACAATGTTGTGGTTTTTGAGCTGGTCTAATTGTGCCATCTTGTAATATCTGTTGACCTATTATCATTTCATAATCGTTACCGTATCTTTTAAAGATGTCGTAACAATTAGGGTTAAATGTTGTATCATCGTCAAGTCCATAAAAGAAACCTTGTTTCATGTTTCTTATACCTAAGTTAGTTTTAAGGTGTATTGATGCGAATGTATCAGGGGCATCTATAACTAGGAATGGTAAACCTAAGCTAACACATTCTTTAATAAGAATTTCACGTTCTGCACATAAGATTATAATCCAATTAATATCGGGTTGGTTTGGAATGCTATCTTTAATACGAGATAACATACCTGAACGGAATAGAGGTGTTATAAGGTTTAATGTCATATCCATTCTTGTGTGTGTGGTTGCCAAAGTGAATAACAAGGATGAGCAGAAATATGCCCTGTAAAATCAAAGCACTTCATTTCTTTATTGTAGTATTGTTCGCCAATCCAACCCTCGGCTACGTGTCTATGTTCTAATGATGGCTTGCCTAATGTTCTAATGTGAGCTAATGAAGTCCACCAGAATGTGCCACCAAAGAACGGCCAGCCTTTATGCTCTGGCGAGTGATGAGATGGAAACATCCAATGTTGTCCAACTGCATCAAAACCCTCATCTAACTTTTGTACTGCTGTTTGCCATTGCCCTACGTTATAGTAAGTCATTGATTTACGCCATGATTGATTAGGTTGTTCGGGGTTTGCTGCTCCTTTAGAATGGGCGTATAAAACATAGCCATCATGTTCTAATGCAAAGTTATGTAAGGGTATTTGAGTTACTTGTTCCCATCCGTTTTGAGCAGTTGCAATAACATCAAAGTTAATTTGAGAATCAATAAGATATTGAATTACGGACGCTCGGTTTGTTTCGTTACCAACAATACCAACTTTAAAAGCTGCGAGGTTATCAATTAACCCCCATTTCTTTAATGCAAGTATGTGTTGACTAACTGGTGTTTGCCATTGTCCATCTGCATAAATATGGTAGAAGTGATAGAGTTTATTTGAATCGCTCATATAATTCTTTACGTTTATCAGTTAACAAATTTAATGAAAATCTTTGTACATCTAAAGTTAATTGTGATGCTGTATCTTTTATTAAATTAGGATTACTTAAAAGATATTTAGACCACTCATTAAAGTTCCCCCATGTTAAATCAAATGAGTTGTGTTTAGTCATTAAGTTAGAATAAGGGTTAACGTTATGCCCCATAAAAGCACAACCTTTAAAGCCTGCCTCAATCATTTTTAACTCTGATTTACAATTGTTAAATTCATTGTCAACTAACGGACTAACTAATATATCCATCTCATCGTAAACCCTTGCAAATTCATAAACTGGTAAAGCTCCCACTCTACGGTATGGTTTACTAATACCACTAGGGAATTTGTATTTAACTAAACGTAAACAATACTCACGATCAACCGGCAATAGTGTTTTAAGATTATCAGTTAACATACGCTCATAACCAATATAGACTGATTCTTCTGTTTTAATAGCGTTCCAACCTGTTAATATAATTTGGCATTTACGGTTAAAGTCTTCATCGTATAAGGCGTTTTGCACATCCTTATGAATTGACATAACATCTGGTAAATGTGTTGTGCCTTGCGTAAAACCATAACGAATACGTTTAGAATTGATATGATTGTTTTGCCATACTTTGTCGTCTACATCAATACCATTCTCAATAACGTATGTATTTTTGTTATATTCTTTAATCTTACTAGCTAGTATCTCGGTTGTGCAGGTAACAAAGTGAGCCTCTTTAATTGATTCGATAATTAACTTAGGCTTTTCGTGTTCTTTGTAGTATTCATAAAGCAAATGGTCTTCGGGTAGATTCCAATAGTCGTCAAGGTCTAAACCAAAACGAATGCCAAGTTTATTAAGTACTTCTATAATACCGTTGCTATTATCTATTTCTCTACAAAATAAAACTAAGTCAATAGTTTGTAAGAAGTCATCGGGATAAATGTCATTAGGTAAAGAATGCACAATTTCAAACTCAGGATATAAACGTGCTAAAACTTCATGAGGTTTATTCATTCGATAATAAGACACAGCGTTAAACTCTGGCTTATTATCTTTAATGTTAAACGAGTGGATTAGTAGTATTTTCATCAAAAATGTGGTGTTTTAAGTTTAGTTCTTTCATTCTATGTAAACGGTATCTATTTGCATCAATTATTAATTCGTTACCACATGATGAACAAACATAGCCGCTATTAATTACTTTGTAAGCTGCGGTTATTTCTCCCATAATACCCTCACATCCACGTGGAATAAATAGTTCTTTGGCGTATAAATCAAAGAATTGAGAATGCCTAACTAATGTATCTAAAGCCTCGTCACGTGTCATCTTAATCTATTAAATAATAAACAAATAGTCATAGCCAATAAAGAAGTAACCCCTGCAATAATAATACAAAACGGTTCGTTATATGAGTAAATTAATGCCATCCAAAACGATAAACACTTTACACAACTAAATGGGTAAAGGTTTTTAAATCCCGTTGCTATTAAAATACGTTGTGGTATTGTAGATAGTTCAGCAAACCAAAACGCAAACAAAGCTATGTATAAGTAGTTAATCATTTATAATATATTTTAGTTTACTCTTTAGTATTTCGTGATATTCCCTACAACTTTTATAAATGGCACATCTTTTAATTCCAATGTATTGTGAAAACCTACCAGCGTTTTTAAATGATTTAATAGCCTCAAATCCTGCAATGTTATTATTTGAATGGTTGTAAACCCTAGCTCGGTATCTTATTTCCATCCGTTCACTATCACTATCTTTAGCTATTATTTTCTTAGCAGCCTCAAAAACTATATCCGCTGTTGGGTCATAGTCTTTACTAGCTTGGTTAATGTACATCCTATCAAAATCAAAAGCTTCTACATTTTGCAAAGTGTTGGCGTATTCCATAAGATTAGAAGTTGATCCATCGGTATGTTGTTTAAATGTGTTACGCTTTAACCAAATGTTTCTAATCGTTTTAAAGACAAAGGCGTTAAGATAACCGTTAACGTGCGCTTTAACAAAACGGTCGTCTTTAGTTTCACATATTGCTAGGATAGTTTCTTGGTATAAATCTTCTGCTATGTGAGTTCTAGGGGCGGCTACTTTGTGGCAGTATTTCAAAAAACTGTCATTTGATACTATAACTTCGATTACCTTTTGGTGTGTCATCGGTTACAAATATACTACTTTATTTTAACT
>Ga0315284_10004822_pt1 | contig 19166 bp, 21 predicted proteins | sample YL17G09_16_MG_FD_203696 | JGI IMG/M metagenome (GOLD analysis project Ga0315284, IMG submission 203696) | Sediment microbial communities from Yellowstone Lake, YNP, Wyoming, USA - YL17G09_16 | ecosystem: Environmental > Aquatic > Freshwater > Lake > Sediment | place: USA: Wyoming | collected... | reverse complement strand
ATGAACTGTACCGGAATCATGTGAAGTTCCTTATATCTGTCAGGATGTCTCTTGCCTTTGTTCGAAAAGAGTTGGATTCCATTTACGATTCTTTTCTAAATTTCGAGCATTACAATGAGAAATACGAGTTGTATTGCAAAACTGTGCGAACCACCTGGCATTATACTCAGGAACGTCCCTACAAAGAAGAAATTCTACAGGAACCGCGCCGTCTGTACATTCATTATTACTACAATATCGAGAAAGCGGCTGATGATAAGAAGGCATTTGATCGCAGATTAATCGCATTGAAGCGGGAACTTGAAACTGGTAAACCTGTTCCTGAACATGAGAAATTCTACCAGAAGTATTTCAACTGCAAAACAACACCCAAACGTGGTACACATGTAACAGTCAATGAAGATATTGTCAGCAAAGCAAAGCGCTATTTTGGCTTTTTTTCTATGATCACCAATGAGACAATGGATGGTGCTACGGCCCTCGAACTGTATCGCAATAAAGATGTTGTTGAAAAGGCATTTGGTAATCTCAAAGAACGTTTGAACATGCGTCGTGCTCTGGTCTCGTCAGAACAGAGTCTTGACGGAAAGTTATTTGTCCAGTTTGTAGCTCTGATCTACCTATCCTACATCAAGAAACAGATGCAGGTAAACGATCTTTTCAAGAAATACACGCTGCCAGGTCTATTTGATAAACTCGATGTCATTGAATGCTTCGAACTGCCGGGCAGATCACTCCAGGTGGGTGAGATCCTTGAAAAACAAAAACGGCTGTATGATGATTTGGGGGTAAGCCCTCCCGCCTCGTTATGAGTGGGCGGGAATCAAGGTTGTTGGCCACCTGCCGGATCAGCGTCCCGTTCTTCATGTAGTTGTACGAATCCTCGAACACCCGGCGCAGCAGGATCCCGGAACCATTCGATCCCGCTTCGGCTGGCAGTTCCTTTAACGTCGGGAAAAGATCCGTATCGATGAACTTCATGAGCGCATCACCCGTGATCCCTTCATCCTGTGCTGCCCAGTTCCGCCACCGGAGCCGGTCCGGCATCGGTGAGCGGTATCCCTTCCTGAACAGTTCGTACTCCTTCTCCTTGTCATCAAAGATCTTGAGGAACAGCATCCAGCTGAGCTGGCTGATCCGCTGGGCATCGCCATCGACACCCGCATCCTTCCGCATGATGTCCTGGATCGTCTTGATTGTCGTACCGACTGCCATAAAATCTGCTCCCTCACACCTGCTGTTCAGCATTCAGCCGTATAGAGACACTGCTCAAGTCGTCGTATTGCTGACATATAGTTAGCACTCCCGCCAAAAATAGTGTTCACAATCTCCATGGGGGTACCGAACGTCGTGAACGGGTCCACCCGGAGCACTTCCATGCTCTCGATATCGGCAATCCCGCCATCGGAATACTTTGACAGGAGTGCATCCAGCACCTTCCGCGCCTGCTCGCCGTACTTCGTGAAGTAATCCGCCTTCCGCACCTTTGCGACCCGCTCCCTGCGTGACATCGGAGGCTGGCCGAAAACCACGTGGCAAATCAGGTCGAAGGGATCGTAGTCCTTCCCTACCTGTTCCTGAAGTGCATCAAAGAGGACTCCCTGCTCCTCCAGTTCCTCTAATATCACCGTCTTCTGCTCCGCCTTCGTCCACGAGTTCAGGAAGGCATTCAGCGTGGCATACTGCCGGGTCACGTTCTTCTTCGTGTAGTCATCCAGTGATTCGGTGATCAGCTTCCCGTCAGCAGCAATGTACTGGACACGCTCGGAGACTACCGTCACCGGTACGTCGTTCACAACGTACCGCATAGCCCCGGAAGGCTCCCGGTCCCTTGGCTTGGGTGGATCAATGACTGCTGTCGGGTCATACAGGCTCCCGTCCAGTGGCTCCCCATCAAATTCCGGGTCAGCGAAGAGCTCGCTCACTTTCCGGAAGTCCATGATCGTAAAGAAATACTTGTTGTAATCCTCGTTGATCCGGGTCCCGCGCCCGATGATCTGCTTGAACTCGGACATCGAGTCGATCCGCTTATCGATAACGATCAGCTTGCAGGTCTGGGCATCCACCCCGGTCCCCATCAGTTTTGAGGTCGTCGTTATCACCGGATACTTCGAATCCGGCATGATGAAATTGTCCAGCTCCGCTTTTCCCTCAGGGCTGTCACCCGTTATACGGACAATGTACCGGCTGCTCTCCATCACCAGATCCGCGTTCTCGTTCACGAGATACTGCCGCATCCTCTCCGCATGATCGATATTCTCGCAAAAGACGATCGTTTTGTCATATCGTCCGGTATTTTTTAAGAAATCCGAGACTTTCCTCGCAACCAGTTGCGTCCGGGCCTCTATGACAAGGCTCCGGTCGAAATCCTTCAGGTTATAGATACGGTCCTCGATCAGGTTCCCGTACTTGTCCACCATCCCTTGGGGTGGTCGCCATCCCTGTAGATCCTTATCCAGATCAATCCGGTAAACACGATACGGAGCTAGGAACCCGTCCTCGATTCCCTGCTTCAGTGAATACTCATATACTGGCTTCCCGAAATAATGGACACTGGAGATGTACTTTGTCTCCTTGGGTGTTGCCGTCAGGCCGATGTGGGTCGCAGTACTGAAATAATCAAGGATCTCCCGCCACAGTGCATCATCAGCAGCACTGCCCCGGTGGCACTCGTCAACGATGATCAGATCGAAAAAGTCGGGAGAGAACTGCTTGTAGATATTGCGCTCCTCCTCATTACCGGATACTGCCTGGTAGAGCGAGAGATAAATCTCGTAACTCTTGTCCACCTGCCGGTTCCTGATCTTCGTCATCGCCGACCCAAACGGCTTGAAATCGTTTGTCAGGGTCTGGTCAACCAGAATATTCCGATCAGCTAAGAACAGGATACGCTTTTTCACACCGGCCTTCCATAGTCGCCAGATGATCTGGAATGCCGTATATGTCTTTCCCGTACCGGTTGCCATGACGAGCAGGACCCGGTTCTGTCCGTTAACTATCGCTTCGACCGTCCGGTTTATGGCATTCAGCTGATAATACCGTGGAGCCTTCCCAACGTCATCAATATAGTAATTTTGCGTGATAATCTGCTCTTTTCTCTCATCAAGACCTTTCCATTTCCGGTAGCGGAACCAAAGTTCTTCAGGGCGGGGAAATTCTTTGAGAGACAACTCATGCTCCATCGGTTCATAACTGCCGGAACGGTCATGCAGTAAAAACCCGTCACCGTTGGAACTGAATACAAACGGGATATCCATCATTTCTGCGTAGGCGAGGGCCTGCTGCATCCCTGCACCTACGATGTGATTATTGTCTTTTGCCTCAATGACGGCAAGGGGAATATTGGGTTTATAGTACAGGATATAGTCAGCGCGTCGGGGTTTGGCCCGGCTTACGGAGTTACCTTTGACGAGCACACGCCCATTGGTAACATTAACCTCCTCCCGGATTTGGTGAGGATGGTCCCAGCCAGACTGGGATAATGCGGGAGTGATAAATTTAGTGCAGATATCCCGTTCGCTTAACTTCTTCTTATCCAATGTGTCCATTGATTACATTTCACTCTTTGAGGAACAATCACCTAATACCTTTCTATAAAAAAAATCGCATAAAGCTAAAAGGTCTCGCACCAGAGAAATGAAAATTTTTACAACTCCACAAGCAATCTCATTTGTATGGTAGATCGCTGCAAATGCTAAAAGGGGTATAGCGGGTCAAAACAGGGGTTCTTTTCCCTAATCGGTAGGTATGGTTGATCGAGGCTGAGATTTGCCTCCCAATAGGTGCTATTAGCGGTGATTTTCAGCTTCGAATTAGCCCCAGATATCCAAATGGCCAAAGAATCGGGAGATTCCGAAAACAATAGTGCTGTTTTCTCGCGAATTAGTGTCAAAAAGCCTTCCGGAACGGGAAAATGGAGGTCAAACCGGCGAGATCAGGGAGTCTTTCCTGTGATCGTCTGGATAGGGAAAAGGGGGAAGTCAGGACACCTTTATCATAGCAGTTTTTACAACATGAGCTTCCTGAGGGTTCCTCCTTACCATCAGGCAGCAGTTCGCCCAGATCTCCGCAAGTGTCGAAGCCATCCACGAAAAGTAAGTGGCGTCGGGAATAGCGAGCGAGGAGTTGTTTGAGGGGCTGATGCAGAGTGCGTTTCGTGGGGAATTATAGAACGAGAATGGATGAGAACAATTTTCAGACTCCTAATCAGACCTCCAATATACACCAAAAAACCCGGGACTCAGTGAGAGCATTGATTGAGTAAAAATGCATCCAGTTCTCTGAATTTCTTATGGCTCCCCAGCTCCTTCCGCCGTTTCATAAGTTTTTTCAGTTTATACTGAATCCAGTCGTCGCTTTTCATTGAATCCTGTAATTCATTATAAAATCCATACAGATCTTCATATTCTGAAGGATTCAGGTTGTCAATATCCTCCTCACCAATGACCTTGCATAAGTACTTTTTTGTGCTGATGAGATCCTCAAGCAGATGGAGAGATCGGGAATGATGTGGATCGATGATTCCCAGTTCCTGCTCAAGAAGAATTTTATTATTCACGAGATCAATTTCCTGGCGTTGTAAAAATTGCAATTGGTCATCGGTTTTCTCTTCACCAAACTTTTCTGCCAAACCTCTTCTGATCTCTTCGGAAAGGAATTTTCGGGGTGGTATAAGGCGAGGTGCATTGGGACTAAAATAATGGGGATGTTCTGTCTCCACAACAACGAACGGAGAAATTTTGTTCATTATACCGTTCGAACCATCGGATATTTGTCCGGAAATTTCTGGAATCTCAAAAAAACCCGATAGATCCTGGAGGAGTTCATCAGAGGAAATTTTGTATTCTTTGAGATTGCGAATCAATGGTTTAAACTGAATCATTTTTCCCGTTGCATCGGAAGAAACAATTAACGAATATCTCTTTAGTTCGTCAGTGACAGCCAACATCTTTCTGGAACCATCAGCTATTTCTTTGATTTTTTCTGTCTCCAAAATAAAATCTGACCCATGAATTCTTACGCGGATTGCCTCTGACATTATATTTTCACGACTTTAAGTAAACTCATTATTATTCTGAATAATCAATCTATGCACCGTAGTCTCCCATATCGTGGAGAATGTCGAAGCCCTCCACGAAAAGCAAGTGGCGTCGGGAATAGCGATTGGGGGGGGTTGTATGAGGGGCTGATGCAGGGGGCGTTTTTTTGAGGAATTCACCGGACCCGCGTAAATCGGTATCACTAAAAAAAAGGAAAACGAAAATTCCCGCTTATTCTCTTTTCCCCGCATGCTTTTTTGTTGGCGTATGTTTGCGGAACTGGCCAAGGGGCACGGATGATCTTTGACCTGCGGATGTAGTTCTGGCAAGAGATTTTTGGGAAGACCGGGGTTGTGCTTTTGCGACCCCGGCCGAACTTTTCCGGGGAGTCGGTGTTCTGCTATCTGCTTGTTTTTTTGTCGTTTGCATTGCATTTGCATGAGATTTTGGATGAGAGGGGAATGCCTTTTCCGCACGGGAGACGGGTGTCGTTTGCGCAGTTTTCTGGTGGGCTGGTCCTCCTTTTTTGGTAATTCCCATCAGGTATTTATTTTTGTTCAGGTATTGCAGCAATTTAAGAAAGCCTTCGGCCTCTTCTCTGATATATCTCTCAATCGTAGTGAAATCCTTATTTTCATACCATTCCTGCACATGACTTTCATCACATTTTTTCGATGAGAAAGAATCGAGACGGGCTCCGGTAAACCGGCCATCATTCAAAAGAACGATAATAGGCTTGAGATCAAAGCGAGGTCGCTTGTAATAGAGCTCGTGACTGGTCATCAAATGCAAATTGTATTTTTTGAATTTTGAGATGATCATCTCATATTCATAATCGAGACTCATTCCAACCGGAATAAAATGAGTGACCGGCATTTCCGGCTTGAAAAACAGGTTATAGAACGTAGTAACAATACTTTTTTCGGAGCCTTCCCACTCTTTGAGAATTTTTAACTCCCCCAACGGTTCACCAGAGGGCAAATCGATTTTCTGGTATTGAATGGTGATTAATTTATCAACAGCGGGATCGGGTATTTCTCCGATGTTATATCCTTCCATAGCAAAATAGTAGGCCGGCATAATCTGATCTTAAAATTAAAGATGAAATCCTTTTCCTCAATCGGCAGAGGTATGGTTGATCAAACAGGAGATTTGCCATCCAAAAGGGAATAATAAGGCCGGTTTTTCTCCCAGAAATATCCCCTGTTTTGAATTTGGGACGTGATAATCAATAATCCGGAAACAGGCCTTTAAAAATACCCCAATAAGACCGGTTACCGGGATCTCGCCAAAAAGAGGGCAGACCCGAATTGAGTCCTGATCGTCATTTTGAGCCTTTTCAGGTACATGAGGTACGAGCAGGTCCAAAAAGACGATCGATATTTTTCATCCCAATCAGTTAATGATCAAAAGCGGGGTTCTTCTCCTTAATCGGCAGGTATGGTGATCAAACAGGAGATTTGCCATATAAAATGGTCTGTCAGGGTAATTTTTAGAGCGATAATATGCCGTATTTTGGATCTAAAACAGCAGTATGGAGTTATACATAGCGACAAAAGTTTCAGATTATGTCAGACATAATATCCGTTCGATTTGAGGAATGCACCCACTCGAAAAGATCCTTCAATCTGTTTGTCATACTTGGAAAATTATGACGCCATGTATAGTTCCAGAATCATATGCTGTAATTCGCCATTTTGTGCAACCTGATCCAAATCAACTCCTCTAAAAAAAGCCAATCCGGGTCCATATCAGGATCCGTCAGGATCCGGCGCTCAGGTGTCGGCATCTCCGACCACTCCCGGATGTTGTACTTCCGGCACTGTTCTGATTTCCCCCTCCCGGTGCAGCACCCACAGGTTACATGAACACCCCCTTATCTTTTTTACCCATGAAAAGAAAAGGAGTGTAAGAATGAATAAAATACCTCTGGAAACGATTGACGATGAATCAGCCATCAGGTTCCGGGACTGTTTCTCTGTACGATATATCCAGTCTGCTGCAGTATTGTGCAGGCTGGGGTACCGGATCGAGAAGGAATTTTTAGAATCCGGAGAAATTTCCGAAGAAGCACGCCTCAGGCACGAGGCATTCATTCTCAACTCGATCCTCTCATCCGTTGCATTCCTTGAATCGACCATCAATGAGCTCTACTCTGATGCTGCGGATAATGCGTACTTTTTTTATGATGAAAAGAATGTGACGCTCTTAAAAACCATCGGCGAGAAATGGAAAAACGAAAAGAACTTTGATCGTGCCCCCATCGTAAACAAGTACCAGAAAATTCTCATGATCGCAGAAAAACCCCTGTTTGATGAAGACAATCCTGTTTTTTCAAATATCCGCATCTTAATTGAAATCCGAAATTACCTGATGCATTACAAACGCGAATGGGTTGTTGTGCAACACGGCGACATGCCGGGTGACAACGAAGAAACACTGGGAGAAAAACTGGAGAAGATGCTCAGGCACAAATTTGTGGAAAATCCGCTGGCTCATAAAAACCGCCCGTTTTTTCCGGATAAATGCTTTGGCCATGGGTGTGCAGAATGGGCGGTAGTTAACAGCCTCTCATGCACGGATGAATTTTTTGAAAAACTTGAACTGCCCGCTCCCTATGACTGGATAAAAAAAGAATTAGAGACAAAATAGCCGGACTTATCTCTTCTTCGATCTCTTCTTTTTCGGCTGGTCTTTCGCCATCGACATGAGATCGATGATATAACTGCCCTCTTTACCTACGCTTACGATTCGCTCGTCGCTTTGCGCCATCTTTTCGAGATTGATCTCGTAGGTACCAGGAGAGACGATCCGGATCGTCTCCACCCGGTCATACATCTCCACTTCTTTTTTGGTCCTGGGCTCAACGACATGGAGGACTTCCTCATGAGACTCCGCAGCGATCTCCTCGATGGACATCTCTTCCAAAACATCCTTATTGATCTCGGTATCTTTGACGTAGAGGAACTTTTTGCCACCGCAACTCGCGCAACCTTTCAGAATCTCCGTTGAACCGTCCTTATATTCCCTTCCGCATTTCGTACATTTGTGCGGCATTTTAAGTCACCCGAAGTATTCAAGCATGGTCTCGTACAGGCTCTCAACATTCCGTCCGTCAAGACCGGAGACAGCAACAACCGGGTGCTGGGGGAACGCACTCCGTATCCGTGCAGGGGTTGCAGCAGGAAGATCGATCTTGTTTGCGACAATAATCACCGGGAGTTTGCGGCTCTCGATGATACCGATCATCATGATATTGACCTGCATAAACGGATCCAGGGTTGCATCCAGCATGTAGATGACCCCGTCAATATCCTCGCGCAGCCAGTGCATGGCCTCGGCAACTCCCTCTGTTGCTTCCCGGGCGCGGATGATTGCTTCATCCTTGTCCATGCCGAACTCTAAAAATTCATGGTAGTCAATCTTGGTGGTGACACCCGGTGTATCGACAATATCCATCATTATTGTGCTGCCATTTGCACCGGAGATGATGATATCTTCTTTTTTCCGAGCCCTTCGGGTTTCATGGGGGATCTCGCTCACCGGGCCGACTGCATCCCCGGTCCAGTCCCGGGCAATGCGGTTTGCAAGCGTTGTCTTGCCGGCATTGGGTGGGCCATAGATACCAATACGGGTCCGCTTCTTCTTAAAAAATCTGTTGAGAAGATTGGAAAATTTCTTCTTTACCTTACCATAAGTCTGATAAAATATCCTCATGGGAATCCTCCATGGCTGCGCATTGTACAAAGGTACAAAATATTCACCTTAACTCGTTAGTAATGTATAGAAATTGCTCTTTATTATGTTTCTTATAATCTGTCATTCCTGATTCGCCGGTGCCGGCAGGAAATCCCCTTGCATTATTACTGCCCCGCATTGTTGGTTACCCCCGCCAAATTGTATTTATACAAAGGGATGGAGTATGCTAATTGTAATCATCAGCAAAAGCACTTCAAGGAGGTGACTCATGAAAAAGACATCCAATGGAATACGGTTTGAGACCCAGGTTCCGTTACATGAAGTAATGAAAAACAATCCTACCATGATTGGCATTGAGGCGACGGTCGCAAAGGCGGCAAAAGCCATGTGCCGCGATGAGGTTGGCAGCGTCATCATCATCGAACACAACAAACCTATCGGTATCGTGACTGAGGAAGACATTACCTGCAAGGTTGTGGCAAAAGATCTCAAGCCAAGCACTGTACATGTGAACGAAATCATGAGTACGCCACTCATTACGGTGAGTGCGGACAAAACTGTTGGCGATGCCGCCCATATGATGGTGAAGCACAAGGTAAGGAGACTGCCGGTTATCAATGTAAAAAACAAAGTCATCGGGATCGTGACGGTGCGTGATCTCCTTACCGTATCCAATGAACTCAATGAGCTCCTGGCGGATCTCATCGAGATCAACCGCGAGGATATTGTCGAGCAGGGAATGTGCAATCGCTGCAGCCAGATGTCTGATGATCTCAAGCGGGTTGACAATATGATGCTCTGTTCCCGCTGCCGTGACGAGGACAATATTACATGAAAACAGCACAGGATTTCATGCTTGAGATCCCTGTGCTGAAATATAATGACCAGATAACAAAGGCACGGCAAATCTTAAGAGACGACCGGTTCCGGGAAGTCTATGTCGTGGACGCAAAGAAAAACCTCCTCGGCTATATTGATCTCACGGACGGGCTGCGGGTAACTGCGACAAAATCGAATGTAACCGTTGAAGGTTTTGTCAAGGAAGCGCCCATAGTCGGTCCGGGAGATCCCATTGAGCAGGTGGCGGGAAAGATGCGGGAATACGAGACGGACAGTGTTGCAGTTGTTGATCCCAACCCTCGTATTATCGGAGGTGTGCTCCTCTCAGATGTTTTCCCCGTTCTCATCTCCCGCAACGAACTTCACGGGACAGTTGCAAACTATATGTCCAGGGATGTGACCAGTGCAAGCCAGACAGACACGATCCAGAAGGTTTACACCATGATCGTAGAGAGCGGTTTTTCCGCGTTCCCTGTAGTTAAAAAGAAGCGGGTAGTGGGATTAATCTCCCGGCGCGATCTGATCCGCACACGGCGGGTTCAGTCGGTGATTGCCCACCACGCCCACACCACGATTGAGGCGATGATGTCTAAAGATGTGGTTACAATAGGCCCGGATGAACCGATCAGCTCTGCTGCGGAACTGCTGGTAAAGCATGACGTGAGCCGGCTTCCCGTTATTGAAAAGGACTGCATTATCGGAATTATTGACCGGCACGACATACTTTCAGGCCTTTTTAGTAAACGGCCACAAAAATAGTGATTGGAGTGAGAAAAATTCTGATAATCTGTGAACCGTATCGTTCCGGAACTATCATAAAACCAGGGTCATTGAACCATGCGGAGTGTGAATATGCACCAGAATGACCGGGGCGTCAAACAGGGCGACAGGCTCTTAAAGATGCAGGGAAAACTCGACCGGGGCCCGGTCGAGTTCAAATCCCATATTGTCCAGCAGGAAGGTGAGATCATGGGTATCGCAACCCACGATGTTATATCGATACCTCCCACGCAGAGTATTATCGGGGCGGTGGAGATCATGACGAAGTGCGGGTTCCGCCGTTTGCCGATTACCGATGCAGGTACAAAGAAACTGCGCGGGATCATCACCTCCGGCGATGTGATCAATTTCATGGGCGGCGGAGACAAGTACAAACTCGTACAGGTCAGGCATGGTGGTAACCTGCTGGCTGCGGTCAACGAGAGCGTTCGTACTATCATGACCCAGCAGATTACCACGCTCACGCACGATTCACGGATCCGGGATGCAGTGGATATTATTGTAGAAAAAAAAATCGGCGGGCTCCCCATAGTTGACACCGATGGTGTGCTGAATGGGATCGTCACCGAACGGGATGTGCTGCGGGTGCTCGGTGCGGAGCGAAGTACGCTCAATGTTGAGGATGTTATGAGTACATCCCTCCGTGTGACCGCGCCGGACTGCCCGATTGCTAAGGTCTCTCATGATATGACACAGTACAGGTTCCGGCGTTTACCCGTGGTAAGCGATGATGTGCTCTACGGTATCGTGACCGCCACGGACATCATGCAGTATCTTGGGAGCCGTGAGGTCTTCTCCCGGCTCACGACCGGCAATGCTGCAGACGTCATGGAACTGCCTGTCCGGACGCTGGTAACCGGGAAGCTCTTCACGACCACGCCGATGCAGAGCATCACCCAGGCTGCCCGCGAGATGCTGGACAAGAACATAGGTGCATTGCCCGTGATCGAGGGCTCCCGCCTGATTGGACTGGTTACCGAGTTCGATCTTGTGCGGGCATTTGCAAAGGGGTGACTTTAATGTTGGCACGTGATGTGATGACAGCACCGGTCTATTTTGTATCCCCCCAGGATATGATCGCCTATGCAAGGAACCTGATGGTGAAGCACAAAATCTCGCGGCTCCTTGTGATGGAGGAGGGGCGGCTCACAGGAATACTCACCAAAAAAGACATTGCATACCGTCTCCGGCAAGGAGAACCCCAATGGCGCCGGCGCCCCATCGACCAGATTCCGGTGGGTGCATTTACATCGGGTAAACCCACCGTCGTGTCTCCCGATACAGAGATTAAGAAGATCGCGGGTATCTTTGCATCAAAAAATATCAGTTGTGTTCCGGTTATTGAAAACCGGAACGTTGTGGGAATAGTTACCAAGACAGATTTGATGAAATCCGGTCTTATCCGCGCTCTTTCCTGCACGGTTGGGGACGTGATGGAGGATGTTGCGACTGTCAGTCGCTACCATTCGCTCGACCATGTGATCACGGTGATGAGTGAACGCAACGACAAAGTTGTTGTCATGAACAATGAGGGCACGATTGCGGGAATAATCACCGAAACAAACCTTGCATTTTTTGATAATGAGCAAAAGATTGCCGGGGTGGTTGGAAAAGATGTAACTATAAAGAGACGCGAACGGGAGGACGGGACGAGGAGTCACAGCTTACGTACTGTCGCATCAGTGATTGCCGAGGATGTAATGACCAGCCCGGTTATTGCGGTGCCCCCGGAAACACTGCTCCCCGATGCCCTTGAACTGATGAGAAAAAACCATGTCAACAGTCTTGTTGTCATGGAGAACGGTGCGATATCCGGAATTATAAAACGGGATGATATCATAAAGGAAGTGGCGAAATGACAAAAGAAGTTTTTATCAAAGATGTGATGGTAAAACCAACAACCATCTCAAAATCGGCAAAGATCACCGAAGCACTTGATAAAATGCTTGCGGAAGGCATTGATCCCCTTATTGCAGTCAATAATAACTCCGTTGTCGGTACTGTCTCCCGGCAGGCAATTGCAGAAAAGCTGGGCAGCAAACAGAACTCCGATATTGCACCCACTGCTATCCACGTGGCAAGTGTGGTTGAGGAAGATTTCACGAGTGTCTATCCTGATGAAAGTATCAACGTTCTCATCCCGCTGCTCCAGCACTACAAACTGATCGTTGTGTATGACAGTGATCACAAGTTGATCGGCCAGGTGAGTGCCGGCGATCTGCTGAAAAAGTTCCAGCCGGAAAACGGGATTGAAAGTGCAATCGAGAAGGTTATCACCATTGAGGCCGATGAGCGTGTTGTTCACCTGCGCCGCCGAATGCTCGATGACAATATCACACGTTTTGTCGTATCGGATCAAGGCAAATACATAGGAATCGTCACCGAAACTGACGTCGCTATTGCGATGCGGAGATTCCGGGAGTCGGTCAAGGACCAGCACCAGGACCACCGGATACGGAATATGATTATCAGGGACATCATGACTTCGCCGCTCATATCAGTCGATCTGACGGTACATGTGTCGGAAGTGATAGACCTGATGCTGAAAAAGAATTTCAGTTCGGTTCCCGTGATGGATAACGGCAAACTATTCGGTATCATTACACGAAGGTCTCTGATCAATGCGCTGTAGACCGTGAGCCGGGTAGTATACAATATGAGACATGTCAGATTTGATGTGCATTCTAAAAAGAAATCGGGGAAAAAAGTGAGGCAGGTAGAGGGAAACAAGGAGAGTCCATGACAGTTCAATTGCTCGTTAAAGACGTGATGACAAAGCCGGTGACGATTTCGAAATCCCAGTCAGTCAACGAGGCGCTGGATAAGATGCTCAATGAAAATATTGACCCGCTTATCGTGCTTGCCAGTCATCAGGTTGTGGGAACGGTATCGCGTAAATCGATTGCGGATAAGCTGGGGAGTAAAAACAAAGCACCGATCTCCACGGCAAAGATTCATGTCGCCAGTTCACTCGAGGAAAAAATCCCCTCGGTGTTCCCCCAGCAGGAAATCGGGGTCGTCGTACCGCTCTTAAAACAGCATAAACTGGTAGCTGTCCATGATAAAGACCAGCGCCTTGTCGGGCAGATCGGGTATGGGGAATTGCTCAGGGTACTCCAGCCAAAGGGAAGTATCGAGGGAGTGATGGAACCTGCCCACACCATTGATGCCAATGAACGGCTCTCGCACCTCCAGGCCCGGATGGCGGAGTACAACATCTCCCGTTTTGTGGTGACTGAAGCACAAAAAATCAGCGGGATCGTCACGGAAACCGATCTTGCGATCTCTCTCCGGAAATTCCGGGAGAAGGTGGAAGACCGGCACCAGGATTTCCGGTTCCACAACATCCTTATCCGGACAATCATGACAACCCCGATTCTCACCATTGACCGGAGTGCAAAGATTCCGGATGTTGTCGGTATGATGCTGAAAAAAAATATCAGTTCAGTCCCGGTAGTGGACAAGGGTAATCTTGTGGGCATCATCACCCGCCAATCGCTTGTGAACGCATTGTAACCAACGGCAGATCAGTTCCCTTTTTTCAATTATGAATTTTTTTAAAAAAATCACACCGGTGGACCTGGTGTGACAACCCTGAGTATCAATCAACCGGAAATTTTGACCAGAGGGGTGCCACCATCAACTCGCTCCTGTTATTTCAGCACCTGTCGGTTCTGGTGTTCAGCGTGCCAGGAGGAAAACGGGAAAAAAGTATGTCAGCCCCTTTTTAGACACAGAAGATTATCCTGTCTGGTCAAAAGAATGAAAAAAAATCTCAACCTTCTCCTTTCTGGCTGTGTAATTCCTTTTGGAATTCGATATAAGAATATACTACGGTGTATACCGCAACCGCAAGCGCCGGAACGAGGACGAACCAGAGCGCGTACGCCCCGGCCACTATACCGGCACAGGAAATAACGCCAGCGATCTTGAATAATTTCCCCCCGAGCTCGTGTGTCTTTTTCCAGACCGTTTTACTGCTCAATGTCCAGGGTGTGCGGATACCAACAAACCAGTTCTGTTCCGCGTGCCCGAGAAGAAATCCGATATAGATGAAGAGCCCCCCGGTAAGGAGGGGAAACGTGAGGTTCGGGCTGACCTGGTACCCGGTACTCCAGAGAATAATCTGGACCTGGATTGCCAGCATGAAGAGAACAAAAACGAGAATAAACCCCTCGTAATAGTCCCGGAATTTCTCGTAATTCTTTTTGTACGGGTCGATGCGGGGAAGCATGACGAACAGGGCAATACAGGCGGTCATAATGAGGGGGATGAGAAAGAGTCCCCAGAATTTCGACATATATCCGTCGGCCTGCCCGGCCGCGTTCCAGTGCGACACGATACGATCCGGAACTGCCGGATACATCGCGAGGGTAAGGGTGATAGTAATGATGATGGCAGCAATGATTGCCAACCTGATGATTTTCACACATCGCTATTGGGAATTGATCCAATAATAAGCTAATCACGATCGCAGTTCCCCGGCATTCCAGCGTTAGGGTTCCGGGAAGAACGAATACTCCTCATGAAAGGGTGAGTACCTTCATATCTAAGAAAAGAATGAAATCCTCTACGGCTATAGTATAGAGAGTAATTTCCTGTACCGCTCACAGGTCATACCAAAGAAAAAGATGAATAAACTCCATCTATAATCATAGGGAAAAGTGGCGTGGGAACCCCACCCTTTGGCGTACCTCCTTTGTTCCCGATTCGCCAATCGGAAGAATCCTGTTGGAATCTTCTCAGATTCACCCCCCTTTTTAGTCGCGGGGAACTCCCCCAAACGCTTATTACCAGACCCTGCCCATATTATAAAGCACCATTCATGGAGCAGTGACTATCCACTGCGAGTGTCTGTACAAGATGCGAGATTCCTCTGTTGAGGTAGCCAAGCCTGGTATGGCGCAGGTTTGCTAAACCTGTGTCCCCCTGGGACTCGAGGGTTCAAATCCCTCCCTCAGCGCTAAAAGAGAAAATCTCACACTACGAGGGGATTGGATGGCTCAGGAAGAAGACATAAAATACTTTGTAAGGGTTGGCACAACCGATCTGGATGGAACCAAATCGGTAAGGGTTGCCCTGACCGGAATCATGGGCGTAGGCAGGCATACCTCTACGGTGATCTCCCGTATGGCGAAAGTCGACGAATACGCGCAACTCGGTCGTATTGACGAGGAGTCGGTCAACCGGCTCCGCATCGCTGTTGAACAATACTCATCGAAGATCCCATCATGGATGGCGAACCGGCCCAAAGATATCTACACCGGCGAGGCAAAGCACCTCTTAGGTCCCGATGTAGCACTCTCAAAGGACGAAGACGTCAACCTCATGAGAAAGATCCGCTGTTACCGTGGTATCCGTCATGAAACCGGGCAGAAAGTCCGCGGGCAGCGCACCAAGTCTACCGGAAGAACCGGGACAACCGTCGGTGTCAAGAGGAAGAAAGAGGGAGGTAGCTAACCATGGGATATCCGGGAAAGAATCACAAATCTTACCAGACCCCAAAGCGCCCTTTCGAAAAGACGCGGATCGAATCTGAGACCCGCCTCGTGATCGAATACGGGCTGCGCAATAAGCGGGAAGTCTGGAAGGCACAGAGCTACTTACGTAAATACCGGAAAGGGGCACGCAACCTCCTTGCTATCATGTCAAGTACTGTTGACAGAACCCTTTTTGAGGCAAAGAAGGCTGAGCTGATCTCACATATGCAGCGATCAGGACTGCTTGGTCCGGATGCCGATATCGCAGATGTCCTGTCCCTGAAGGTCCAGGCACAGCTCGAACGCCGGCTCCAGAGCATTGTGTACCGGAAAGGGCTTGCCCGTTCACCAAAACAGGCACGACAGCTCATCACCCACGGGCACATCGCAATTAGTGGCAGGCGTGTCAGTATTCCGGGTTACCGTGTTAACCGGAACGAAGAGATGCAGATCACCTATTACGGCAAGTCACCGTTTTTAACCGACTCGCATCCCGAGAAATCGCGGATCACCAAACCCGCAGGAGTGAGATAAGATGGCGGCAGGCGATAAGGAAAAGTGGGGCGTTGCACATATCTTTGCATCGTTCAACAATACCATCATCACCATCACCGACCTCTCTGGCGCAGAGACCGTTACAAAAAGCAGCGGTGGCATGGTGGTCAAGCAGGACCGGAACGAGGGCTCCCCGTATGCAGCAATGCAGATGGCAGGCAACGTTGCCCAGAATGCCCGGGAGAAGGGAATTGTGGGAGTCCACGTCAAGGTGCGAGCACCCGGACAAGGAAAACAGCGCAGTCCCGGGCCCGGTGCCCAGGCAGCAATCCGTGCACTCGCCCGTGCCGGTATGCGCATCGGGCGTATTGAAGATGTCACGCCCATCCCCCACGACTCCTGTCGCGCGAAAGGCGGCAGGCGAGGAAGGAGAGTGTGATGGAGATCGAATTCAGCAGTCTTGACGATACCCTGGCACGATTCACTCTTGCGGGAGCCAGGCCGGCATTTGCCAACGCGTTCCGGCGGGCAATGATCGGTGAAGTACCGACGCTGGCAATCGAAGACGTGCGTATCTATGATAATACGAGCGCGTTCTTCGATGAGATGCTGGCGCACCGGCTCGGGCTTATCCCCATAAAAACCGACCTTTCAACCTATTCGACTCAGGAAAACTGCACGTGCGGTGGCGCGGGATGCCCGGGCTGCACGGTTACCTTCACGTTAAGTGTCGAAGGCCCTAAGACGGTCCAGTCCAGTGACCTCATTCCTCAGGATCCCAAAGCGACACCGGTATATGATAACATTCCCATCGTGAAGCTCATCAAAGGGCAGAAACTTGTCGTTGAAGCAAAAGCAATCCTCAATACCGGACGAGAGCACGCGAAGTGGCAGCCGACGCTCGTATGCGGATACAAGAATTATCCTGAAGTATCCATCAGTGAAGCCTGCGATGCATGCGGTAATTGCGTGGATGAATGTCCCCGTGAAGTCCTTGCAGTACGAGACAAGAAAGTCGAGGTTGTAACAGGAAAACTCCCTGACTGCTCCATGTGCAAGCTCTGCGAGCGTGCATGCCTGGCAAGCGGTATCGGGGATGAACCGGCAATTACCATATCCGCTGAAGCAAACCGGTATATTTTCGTGGTTGAGAGCGACGGGTCGTTGCCGGTAAAAGAGATCATGGACCGTGCACTGCAATATATCAGGGATCAGTCAAACGAGCTGGAGAGACAATTAGGTGAGATATCAGGGGATGAAAAGAAATGACAAGAATTGTGGAAAAGACGAACCCCCGTCTTACCAACCTCATATTACTCCTGAAGAACAATTCACGGGAGAATGAGGCTAAGATCTGGCGCGAGATCGCAAATAGGTTAGAGACCCCGAACAGGAATTACGCTGAGGTCAACCTGTCCAAGATCAACCGCTATGCCCAGAATGGTGAGACGATCATCGTTCCCGGAAAAGTGCTGGGCAGCGGTGTGCTGGAGCAGTCTGTGAAGGTTGCAGCGCTGAACTTCTCGGCATCAGCAACCAGCAAGATCAGGGACGCGAAAGGACAGTGCATGTCGATCGAACAACTCCTTTTGGACAATCCGAAGGGTAGCGGTGTCCGGATCCTGAGGTGAACAAAAAATGGTTACAGTTATCAATGGTGACGGATTGCTTCTCGGGCGTCTTGCAAGCCTTGTCGCACAGCGTGGGCTTGCCGGCGAAGAGATTGCCATTGTCAATGCAGAGAAGGCAATCATCTCCGGCAGCCGTGCACGTGTGCTTGCCAACTACAGGCACAAGAGGGAACGCGGTGCCAGCGGCTCCCGTTGGGGACCGTTCGTCCCACGACGGCCCGACCATCTCATGAAGCGGACTATCCGTGGCATGCTCCCGTACAAACGCCCCCGTGGTGTCGATGCTATGAAGCGCATCAAGTGCTATGTCGGTGTTCCGGTAGAATTTGTCGGAAAAGAGATGGAAGTGCTCGAAGACGCACACATGAACCGGCTGAACAACCCGGCATATGTAACGCTTGGTGCTGTGTGCACATTCCTCGGAGCGAAATTCTAAGGTGGTCCCCATGGCAAAGATCATTAATACAAGCGGAAAACGCAAGACGGCAATTGCACGAGCGACCCTGAAGGCGGGGAAAGGCATTATCCGTGTCAACTCTGTGCCGCTCGAGGCATACGGCAGCGAAGTCACACGGATGAAGATCTCAGAACCACTCCTTCTTGTACCCAAAGCAATACACGGCATCGATGTAATCATCGATGTCGCTGGTGGCGGTGTGATGGGTCAGGCAGAAGCGGTCCGTACCGCCCTTGCCCGTGGGATCCTCCTGTGGCACAACGATCCCCAGATTAAGGATATTTACCTAACCTATGACAGGACGCTCCTCGTTAACGACTCACGGCAGAAAGAAGCAAAGAAGCCGCACGGCCGTGGAGCACGCAAGAAGTTCCAAAAGTCTTATCGTTAAGATAAAAGATATGATGAGAGGTCAAAAATCGTGATACCCGTTCGATGTTTCACCTGTGGGAAACCAATCTCAACAGCGTGGGAAGAGTTCAAGATGAGACGGGAGAAAGGCGAGGATCCCAAAAAGATCCTCGACGATCTTACTATTTCCCGTTACTGCTGCAGGCGCATGCTCCTGACACATAAAGAGATCATTGATGAGCTCAACCCGTACCAGTAGATCGATATAAGAGCGAGGGGTCGTAGGGTAGCCTGGACCATCCTATTGCGTTCGGGACGCAGTGACCTGAGTTCGAATCTCAGCGACCCCATAGTAACAGTATCAGATCATCAGTTTGAGGACGAAGAATGCAGG
>Ga0315284_10004821_pt1 | contig 19167 bp, 14 predicted proteins | sample YL17G09_16_MG_FD_203696 | JGI IMG/M metagenome (GOLD analysis project Ga0315284, IMG submission 203696) | Sediment microbial communities from Yellowstone Lake, YNP, Wyoming, USA - YL17G09_16 | ecosystem: Environmental > Aquatic > Freshwater > Lake > Sediment | place: USA: Wyoming | collected... | reverse complement strand
TGCTGAATTCTTGCACTCCGCTCGCCGTCGTCAATATAGACAACGGCTATGGAGCGGCCGTTCTTGCATATAAGATACTGCTTTGCGGGAAGGAATGAAAAACAGTAAAACACTATGCTGCTTGATTGTCCTGGTTTTCTGCTCATTTCTGCTTTCAGGATGCGCCGACGTAGAGCAGAGCGGCAATAAGACAAACGAGTCGTTGTTAGAGCCGGCGTCGACTACAACGACTACCGTTTCGGAAAATGAGGCCATACAAAAAAAGCTTTCATCCCTGATAGACGAAGGAAAAATCGACGAGGCTTTGTCTCTCGCCGGCAACGAATCAAAGAAGGACCCGCAGGTCGTGCTCTACCTCAACAACATCGCAGTGTCCTCCATGCAGGACAGGAAGCTTGAAGACCTTGATAAGATCTTTTCCAAAGTCGTTGAGCTCACCCCGACCAATCCCGATACATGGTACAACAAGGCATTGATACTTGACAGGATGAGCAGGTTCGAGGATGCTTTGCAGGCTTATAACAAGACTACACGGCTTAATCCAAAAGACGCGGAAGCGTGGTTTAACAAAGCCTTGGTGTTTGACAAGCTGAACAGAACAGAAGAAGCCATCGATTCATACAACAAGAGTGCGGCGGTCAGGCCGGATAATGCGGGCGCATGGTATGATGAAGCCATAGACCTTGCCTTGCTTAAAAGGTATGATGAGGCGTTAGCAGCCTACGACAAAGCCATAGAGATAAACCCGAAAGATGCCAACGCGTGGTACAACAAAGCCAATTCTCTTGCAGCGCTGAAAAGATACGAGGATGCTGTGACGGCATATGAGAACGCGACAACCATCGATCCGCGCCATGCCGACGCATGGAATAACAAGGGCAACGCGCTCGCATCTCTCGGCAGATACGGCGAGGCGATAGCGGCTTATGGCAAGGCGATCGAAATAAACCCCCGTCATCCCGAAGCGAAGAAGAACAACGATACAGCTACGGCGAATCTCCTGGAAAGCAAGAAACAGACGGAGTGAGGCTCCTGAATACGGCTAATCCGCGCGTAATCCCATTGAATAATACTATGTTTAAATTACCAAACGTCCCCACGTCAGACGACCTGATCGACAAAGCCTTCAGGCAGGGCTCTAAGGTCGCGAAGGCCACAAGGTCTACGAGGGCTCCGAGGGAGAGGAGGATGAAGGTTTCCGAGCACCGGCGCGTAGCGCTTGTCGGAAACATCATCGAGTCTGACCTGAGGTCCATAATAAAGAATTTCCCGAGCTATGACCAGCTGTCGGAATTCCATAAAAGGCTTCTTGAAATCAAGATAGACAAAGACCGCTACAAGAAATCCCTCGGCGCAGTGCAGTGGTGCCTGAAAAACATCCAGCAGCTTAAAGGAGATACTCTCAACGAACTGAAATTCAGAAAGGATACGAGGCCTGCGCAGGATTTTCTGGGAAGGGCCGCATCAATGATCAAGAAGATCAGGAAAGACCTCGACGAGCTTATAGAGATAAAGCACATCTTGAGGGAGTTCCCGGCCATAGAGGACGTGCCGACGCTGGTGATATCCGGCTACCCGAACGTAGGAAAAAGCACTTTCATGAAGAACCTCACTGGCTCGGACGTGAAGATCGCGCCTTACCCATTCACCACCCAGAGCATAATGATAGGCCATAAGACGATAAAATATCAGAGGTATCAGATCATCGATTCGCCCGGCCTCCTTGACAGGCCTATGGAGAAGAGGAATGTCATAGAGCTTCAGGCAGCCCTCGCTATAAAAGAGCTTGCCGACGTTATTTTATTCATGATAGACCCCAACATAGATATAGAGCCGCAGGTTTCGCTTCTGAAGGAGATAAGGGAAGGCTTTGGTCTGAAGATCTTCGTCGCAGTAAACAAAGCGGATATAACGCCGGAAGAAGAGATGGTGAAGGCGATGCAGGCTGTTTCTGATTTTCCTTCTTTCTCGATATCGGCACAAAGCAAGGAAGATTGCGCGAGTGTTTTTGAAAAGATCTTCTGGGAAGTCAAAGATGCAGAGGAAGGATGAGGGAAAGGTCGAGATAGAGACGTACGGATGCTCCATGAATAAGGCCGCCTCTGAAGCAATTGCCGGACTCCTTGCAAAAAAAGGTTTTTCTATAGGCCCTGAGGGGGATGTTCTCGTAGTGAATACCTGCACGGTCAAGACGCCGACTGAACGAAAGATCGTTAAACGGCTCCACGCCCTGGAGAAGGAAGGCAGGAAGGTTGTTGTCGTCGGCTGCCTGCCGGCGGCGTGGCCTGAAATAGCCGACGAATTCCCGGGTTATTCCTTTCTTGGCACCAACATCCTTGATGTCGAATACGCGATCGAGGCCTTAACTGGTGGAGGGCGCCTTGTCAAAATAGAGAACCGTGGCGAGTGTCTTTCAGACCTCCCGAAGATCAGGGAGAACCCATATGTAGGGATTGTTCCCATATCCGTAGGCTGTCTCGGAGACTGCGCATACTGCATAGTCAAGAATGCAAGAGGCCGCCTTGTGTCTTTTCCAGAAGAGAAGATTCTGGAGGATGTGAAGAACGCCGTCGGTGAAGGCGTTCTAGAAGTCTGGCTTACATCACAGGATGCCGGAGCCTATGGGATGGATGCGGGAAAAAACCTGCCGCATCTCCTGAAAAAAGTTTCCAGGATAGAAGGCGACTACATGATAAGAGTCGGCATGATGAATCCGAACCACGTGCTCATGTTCCTTGATGATATCATTGACGCATACAAGAGCGAGAGAGTGTATAAATTCCTGCACGTGCCGGTGCAGTCCGGCGACGATGAGGTTCTTGCATCCATGAACCGCTGCTATACGGTCGATGATTTCAGGAGGATCGTCTCCGAATTCAGGGAAGAGATGGAGGATATCACAATATCGACGGATATAATAGCCGGGTATCCCACCGAGGACGAAGCCGCATTCCAGAGATCCCTCGACCTTGTAGAGGAGATAAGACCTGATGTGGTCAATGTATCGCGTTTCTGGCCCAGGCCCCATACAAGCGCGGAGGGGCTTAAGCCTCTTGCCGGAAGGATAACGAATGACCGGTCGAGAAGACTTGTCGCTTTATTTCGGGAGATTTCGCTTGAAAAAAACAGGTCATGGATAGGTTGGCGGGGGAATGTCTATGTCACAGAAGAAGTCAGAGACCGGTGTTTTTCCGCGAGAAACTATGCCTATAAGCCTGTTGTAATAGATTCCGAAAAAGACCTGCTTGGAAAAGTTTTGAAGGTCAAGATAGTCAACGCGGATCAATACGTCCTGAAAGCAGTGATTGAATAAATCACTTCTTGCCGTGTATCCTCATGTCTATCAAGCCGAAAGAGTCCACCATTATGGAGTTAAGCCTTACGAGGAGTATATACGCGACTCCTGCCGCTTTCGCCTGGGCCGAGGGCATAGAGGATAATATGAGAGTGAATAGCAGCGCGCTTCCTCCTTCAGTTATCCCCAACCCGCTTGGGGTGAGAGGTATGAACATGACTGCAGAGAGCAGGGGCTGGAGCATGAACGCGTCCCAATAGCTTAGATCGAGGTTCAGGGACCTTGAGAGAAAATACCACTGGGCTCCGACGATGAACCATCCTATCAGGTTGAGGGATATTATGGAGGCGATTTTCCTTGCATTCATGCTCTTTCTGGATTCTTGCATCATGGAAATATAACCCAGGGTCTTCTTGAGGAAGGGTATTCTTGCAACGACCTTGTTTGGTATCTGGGTATATAGGATAAGCACGATGGAAACTACAAACAGTACCGGCACGAAGGCGGCCATTATGAAATAGTTCTTTGACTCCGTGCTTATGAAAAGCCGGGAGAAATAGATCACCGCTATTATGCAGGATATTACTTTCACAAAAAAAGTCACGCCCTGCATGATCGTCAAAATGCCGATGTTTTTTGACCTTGATTCCCTTGTCTTTTTGGCGAGAGAAAACGCAGTATAGTAATAGCCAAATCTTCCAGGCGTCACGGCGGAGTACAGCATCCCGCACATGTGTGAAGGAAGTATGTTTCTCAGCCTTATCTTCCCGTCGATGGCTACTTTCAGGTTGAGCGCTGCAACGAGCTCTGAGATTAGATAGATCAATGCGGCTGCCAGGAAATACTCAGGCCTTACACTGGAAAGCACTCTGACGATGTTGTCGAATCCCATGCTCCAAAACAGGTAGAGGAGGATGGCTATGCCGAATCCGAATGCCAGCGCCAGTCTAATGGTCCCTTTTTTCATTATATAGCCGTAGTATTATAGATAATATGTATAGATTAAGATGATTATATTTACATCTCCTTCGGAAATCGTAAAATGAGCCTTGGATATTTCATCGAATCTATGAGGCCGCATCAGTGGTACAAGAACCTGATAGTTTTCATAGGGATAATATTCTCGAAAAAAATCGTGTATGCAAGCTACTGGTTTGACGTTCTTTCGGTATTCATATTGCTGTGCATCTTCTCAGGGATAACATATGTCATAAACGACATAGTCGACCTTAAAAGGGACGAGGCGCATCCCGAGAAGAGGAAAAGACCGCTCGCCTCAGGGAAGATAACGAAGGGAGAGGCTGTTCTCGGCTCAGTCGTGTTTTTTCTTGTAGCGTCTTATTGGGCGTCTCTCTTGGGTCCTGTGACTCTGGCGGCTTTCATGGTTTTCTTCACTGTAGGCCTCTGCTACAACTTCTATCTGAAACACATATTCTTGGTGGACATAATAACCATCAGCACGCTCTTCGTCATGAGGGCAAGCATTGGAGTCATATCAATGCCCAATGTCACGATATCGCCGTGGCTCATACTATGTGCCTTCCTGCTTTCCCTGCTTCTCGCATTAGGAAAGAGGAGAAGGGAACTACAGATCCTCAAGGAGGATTCCAAAAACCACAGAAAAGTCCTTGAACACTACAGCCTTGAGATAATAACGCCGCTCCTTATCTCCACGCTGACGATGTTGTTCGTCTCGTATTGTATTTACTCGGTATTGACGGAAACAGGCAGGGACATGGTCATAACCATACCAGTAATAACCTACCTCTTCTTCCGCTATTCCTATCTCATTTTCTCCGGAAGCAACGTAGCTGCGAACCCCGAAAGGGTCTTCGGAGACAGGGGCATGGTGTATGGAATGGCGCTCTGGATAATCCTTGTGATGGTGAGTCTGTATGTCCTCTGACAAACCATGCTTTGATATGCACGTGCATACCAAATATTCCGGAGACAGCCGTCTAGAACCTGCAGAACTCATCAAGATCTGCAGGAAGAGCGGGCTTTCCGGAGTCGCCGTAACAGACCATAACACTATAGCTGGGGGCATAGAAACTAGTAAGATCGTGGGGGATGTCGAGGTAATCGTCGGCGCTGAGATTATGACAGACTTTGGAGAGGTCATAGGATACCACCTGACCCAGGAAATAAGATCGCGAAGGGTCGGGGAAGTCATTGACGAGATAAAGGCGCAGGGTGGATACTTGTCGGTGCCTCACCCCTTTGATATGCTAAGAAAGGGTTCACTCGACCAAGGAAAACTGAGAGAGATAACGAAATATCTTGATTTCATCGAAGCCTGCAACGCCAGATCCTTCTGGTTCTCTAACAAAAGAGCGAGAGAGTATGCTGCCTGGAACGCCGTCCCGATGCTTGGCGGGAGTGACGCCCATATGGGATTCGAAGTCGGCGGGTGTTTCACGGTCTTCAAAGATTTTGAAAAGATGACGGTGGACCATATAGAAGCGAACGTTAATCTTTTTTATCCGTTTTATCCTCTTCTCAGGACAAAGTTTTATAAGATATTCCGGCTCTAAGACGTCAAAAAGCAAAGATGAAAGTTCTCATAGTCACGCCATACTATATCCCGTATGTGAGCGGGATGACCGTCTACGAAAGAAGGCTTGCTGAAGGGCTTGTCAATGCGGGCCATAGCGTCTCTGTGCTTACTTCCAAACACGAGAAAGGCCTGAGGGGAAGGGAAAAAATAAACGGCGTTGAGATAATAAGAAAGCCGGTATTGTTCAAGATGCAGAGGGGATCTTTTGCGCCGGGCATCCTTCTTGCTCTGCTTAGAGTCTCAAAGGATTACGACGTCGTAAACATACACGCCCCGTTCTTTGAAGCGGGTTTTCTTTCAGGGATGGCAAAAGCCGCAAGGAAAAAAGTCTTTCTCACGTATCACTGCGACCTCAGTATGAGGAACGGCCTGTTTTCAAAGACGATCGAGTCCGTCTATTACCTCTCCGTTAAGGCGGCTGCCAAAGACTCTGCGAAAATCATAGTAAACTCTATGGATTATCTTGAAAACTCGCGTCTTCGCGCTTACAAAGGAAAAGGCATCGGCGTCTTCCCGCCGATAGATACGCAGGAATTCAAAGAAAACCCTGAGAGGGACGAATTCAAGCGGCGCTTTTCGATTGGCAGGGACGATAAAGTGGTGGGTTTTGTCGGAAGGCTGACCTATGAGAAAGGCCTTACGTACCTTATAGAGGCGGTGCCAAAGATACGCGAGAAAATACCTAACCTGAAAGTGTTCATTGCAGGGGAAAGCCCGAATGTTGCGGGAGGCGCAAAAGAGTCGGTAAAAAAAGATATAGAGAGCCTCATAGAGAAAAACCATCTCGAAGAAATCGTCTTGTTTACGGGGTATTTATCCGACGAATATCTGGTCAAATTTTATTCCTCATGCGACGTCTTCGCCCTGCCGAGCATCGATCCCCTGGAGTCCTTCGGCATGGTGCAGGTTGAGGCGATGCTGTGCGGATGCCCGGTCGTTGCAAGCGACATGCCCGGGATGCGCGATCCTGTAAATCTTACGGGGTTTGGCGCCCTTGCAACGCCTAGAGATGTGGGAAGCCTTGCCGATGCAGTCGTCCGGGTGCTGGAAAACGGGGGTAGGTTCTATGTCGGCCGGGATAAGGTAACTGAGTTCTTCGGGACGGATAAAACAGTCAAAAGATATGAGGAAGTGTTCAAGCACGATTTTATTCCGGAAAAAACCAAATAAGGAGAGAAGATGTTGATTGATATCCTGAGTCTCCTGGTAGGGCTCGTGGTTTCGTACAAGATAGTATCCATCGCCTTCAGGAAAATAACGGTAGAAAAGCTCGTGAACCTTGTATTCGGCGTATACGTGTCCCTCGTCGCGGTAACGGGTTTCGCCGTAGACTACTTCAGGTTACCGCTCTCCGATTCCATAATAGTGTTCCTTGCCGTCGGGGCACTCGTCTGCCTTACAGCTGGGCGGCGAATCAACGCAACTATGATGTTGGATAAGAAGACTCTGCCTTATTTCGTTCTCGTGTTCTTGTTTTCTCTTTGTGTATACCTGTATCCGTCACTGCCCCATCTATCGCCTTCATGTTATGCCGGCGACTGCGAGACGCATTACGTCTATATACAGTACATATACGACAGGGACGCATTGGAGCACGACATAAACTACGGTTATGCAGACCTGCGGACTTATCCCTTCGGCTTCCACATAAACGCCGCACTCCTCGCGAGAGCGTTAAACGTTCCTCCCATAACGATGGCGCAGCCCTTCCTCGTACTCATAACCGTGATGACGATACTATCCTCGTACGGCATAGCGTGCGACCTTCTCAAAAGCAGAAAAAGCGCCCTGTTCGTCCCATTGTTCCTGCTCGTCTCTATTTATCCTGCGAGCATCCTGGCCTTTGGCTTCTGGGCGCAGATCATGGGCATATATCTGGTGATGCTCTTTATACTGATTCTGCTGGATTATGGAGGGACAAAAGACTGGGGGATTCTTGCCGTTCTCACGCTCGTAGAGGTTGCGATCCTTTTTGCATACAATGCACTTGCTGCTGCGCCGGTTTTGGCTTATCTGGTAGCGGCCGCCAAATTGAAAGGGAGTTGGGTTTTCCGCATGGCTCATGCCTTGTTCTTTTTTGCAGTTGTCGGGTTAATAGGTGCCGTATACATCACCGAAATGGCGCATGAAGTTGGTATAGAGAAGGGCGTATTATCAACTGTTCCGGCCTTCCTCGGATACCAAACCCAGATGCATCTCGTCCACGACGGCATCACGACGAAAGGCGATGCCGAAAATGTTGGGTACTATATCATAGTGCTGGCGTCTCTGGGAGCGTTCTATCACGTCTATGTCTTTTTAAAGGACCGAAATGCAATAGTCCACGGGCTACTGTTCCTTCTCGTGTCGTCGCTCGTACAAATAGCCCTCATGCATTACGCACTGAAAAAAGGACTCGAACCCTACTGGTTCCATAAGAACTTCTTCCTCTTCGTATATCCTCTCACCGTTTATGCCGCTGTTGGTATCGACCTGTTCACAAGGAGGCTATATGCCCGGGATCTTGGAAAGATGAAGAAGCATCTGCTGTTTTTCGTCTTTTTGGCGTTGTTGTTTGCGTTCATGAACTATAAGTCCATAAATCCCGAATGGGTGTCGAAGGATTTTGGGGTATTGGATACTTTCACAGGCACATATCTGGGGAAGGATTACCCCCTGTACCTGATGGAGGATATGTTGGGATACGATCGTACCGGCGACATCCCTTCATTGTATGATGCGGCTTTGTGGATAAAGAGTCATAGGAACTGCTCCAAGGAGCCTTGCCCGGGGGAGATATATTACTACGGACCGTATGATGCTTACTGGCTTTACGCCATGAGCCGTAATAGAATATCGGTTGAAGCAGACGAATACAACGTTCCTCGAAAGGATATAGAGCATTTGATCCCCGCCGGGGGCATATTGTATGAAAAAGGCAGTATTTACCTCTATAAGAACCAGACATCCCCTGACAGCAAAATCATACGAGTATACCAGCTTTCACTGGACAATGTGAAACCGGACGAGGGTTGATTCGAACATCCTTAAGGCCTGCCGACACGGTATTCCAATCCGGGTATGGCCTTGTCGTCTTTGTCTGTTATCCTTGCATAGAATCCCCATCCGCCGTTTACCTGCTCTACTTTCATGAGAAGCGTATTCCAGCCTTCTTTAAGGATGATGTCGGTTTTCTGGCTGTCGGGAACCGCAGGTCTGTGCGCATGATCGGCCGTCACCGAAATCCCGTTAAGCCAGATTGCTATTCCGTCGTCGCTCCCGTACCATATCCTCGCCTGCTGGCGTTTAGGCGAATAAACGTACGCATTGGCGTATGATATGACTTGCTCGCTAGGGGTGAATGCCTGGTTCAGGTCTATGTAGTCCTTGTCTAAATTGCCGTAGTATGTCCAGGTATTTGCGCCGCATGGTTCTCCCGGTTTGGGGGAGGCTTTGGATTCGTTGATGTAATCAATGGATAAGCCGTTGTCGAGACCTGCATCCCAACAATTTTCCGGAGTGATCGCCGCCGTCCGGTTGTTCGGGAAGGTGCCGCACAGCAACCAATTCCGGATGTATGGAGAGAGGATGAGGGAGCAGTTTGCCCCTATCCTGAAGGCCGTCGTGTTGTCAGGGTTATAGATCGTTTTTTCCAGCGACAGATTCAGGAACTTGTCGCCTTTCAAAACGTAAAGTATTTTGCTTGAATTAGGGTAGAGTTCACAAAAAGACCTGGCGTACGCCGTTTCATACTTGCCGCTTGGGTCTATGAAGCTTCGGTTGTTGCTATGGAAGACGTTCGGGTCCTGTTTCGTGAAAAACGCCATATAGTAGTCAAGATAATAGCAGCAGTCCGATGCCACGATGATTTTGTCGTATCCGTCTTTGACAGATTCCGTGTAAGCAAGGGCATCCCCTATTTTTGTGTGCAGGTGGTAGTAGGCATATTTGGGATATTCGTTGAAATAATGATCGTAGAAGGAATAGACGTTGAATATGGCATATAACGACAACGCAAGTAACAGGAGCAGGGCGGGTATCCTGAGATATCTCTTGCGGCCTTTTATTCTCTTGTTTAAGGAGAAAGCGATCACCGTGATCGCCGCGTATGCCGACAGTATGTCGAACAACGGGATGGCGTTGATGGTCCTTAAAGAATGCGGGATTCCCACGCACGTGAAGCTGGCCGCGATGGGGTAGGTTATCAGCCAGTAGAGCAGCAGTTGTTCCCTTTCCTTCCGCCTTACGAGGCATATCAGTATACCCAATGCCACAAGAGGGATCTGGAACAGGTAAAGCTTGCCGAAGCCCGTGACGTTGTGGCGGATGTTGTCGTCCCCCTTGAAGAAAAGGAAGTCCGGCGACAAGTGCGCCCAGTAATTCTTCAGGTATTTGTACAGATAGACCGAGTTGTCCGAATCGGCGTAGGGCGCAAGATACGACGTTGACTCCATCTCTTTCCGGGTCTCTTTCAGGACCTCTTCAGTGAATATGGAAACGGAATTAAAGCGCATCGTAGCCTTCTCGGGCGAGAAGAATAGTATGTAGACGAGCGGCGCGTAAAGGAGAGAGAATATTATCATAGGAGCGACTAGTTCATTCTTCCTGCGCCAAACCTCCTTACAGTATATCAAAAGAAGCGCCGCGATGAACATCGGGATCCAAAGCCTCGACGGATAGTAGGAGTAGCAGCCGATGCCGAATGATGCGGCGCAGTACATCAGATGGTTTTTCTTACGGTCTTTCAGCCACACATAGAAAAGATAAACGCCCAGCAAAAAGAAAGGCGTATAGGTGATCGTGTGAAACGCTATTCTGCTGACTATGTAGTCCCAGGGCGACACTGCCAGGAAGAGGGATGCAAGGATCGCCGTCCTCTTGTCGAACATCTTCTTCACTACGAAATACGTAAGGATCACGGCAAGCGTTCCATAGATGGCCGAGACCAGGCGGATGGCGAATATCGACGGGCCAAGCAGGAAAATGAAGGGTATCATGCTGTAGGTGTGTATGGGGTCCCTGTAGTCGTTGGCCGCCCTGAAGAAGATCGGCAGGAACACGCCGTAGCTGTCTTTTCCGGTGTGGAGGAGAGAGTATGCGTCGTACGCCGATATCACTTCGTCCGTGTAGAAGCCGGGAGGATCGGAGTCGAGGTATATCGTGCGGATGAAAAAGGAGAACAGGATTATCATGAGCAGCGATATGCCTGCCTTGTGTCTCTTGACCCTTTCGAAAAGACTTTTTTCTTTCATATGAATCCTGAGAGGGCTTTGAGGGGTCTTATCTCTTGTAATTCTTTATCCTGAGTGAGATCAGGGATATAAGGAAGAGTATTCCCAGAATAGTCAGCGCGTTCCCTGCGGTGTCTGCCGTCGTTTCTCCGTAGTAAATCCGCACATTTTCCTGGCTCGGATATACCAGCATGTAGGCAGGGGACACGATGTATATTTTGTCTGCGCCTTCTACCTTCCAGTTCGGGAAATAGGATACCTTGATTATGTGCGGTTTGCCGATGCACGAGGTCTTGAACTTCACTTCCTCGTTGGAGACCTGCTCGTCTATCACGCAGTTATTATCGATGCTTATCCTGCGAAGGCCTTCTTCCATGCCGGCCTGCGCGGGCACATCATTGTCCTTGGGCTTTTCGGACTGATAGACCAGGTCAGGAATCATTCTCTCGTTCAAGTCGACCATCCTCGCGTATAAGCCCCATCCGCCAGTGACCTGTTCCACTTTTAGTAGCAGCCGGTTCCATCCTTTCTTGAGTTCCATGTCGGCCGAACCCGTGTCTTGCATAGCTGCGCGGTGAGCGTGATCGGCTTTGCCAAGCACGCCGTTGACCCATATGTTTATTCCGTCATCGCTTCCGTACATGAGTCTTGCTTTCTGGTCTTTCGGCGAGTACACATATGTGTGCGCATAGGCTACCACCTCGTCTTTGGGATTCATCTTCAACCTGAGGTCAAGGTATCCTCTGCTGTTGGCAAGCTCTGAAACCCATCTCTTGCCCGAGCAGTCTGCGCCGATGTCAGGGAGCACGTTCTGCTCGTCTATGTAATTCTTCTCGAGGCCGTGATCAAGCGTGGTGTTCCAGTAGTCGGCATCGACAAGAGGACGGTCTCTGGGGTTTGGGAATGAGCCGCATAGGAGCCACTCGTTTATGTATTCGGGCTTTAGCAGGGACTTTCGCAGCATCAACTGCGCTTTGTTGTCATCGGATATCTGTGACTTGAATCTGGCGGTATCCTCGGGCGTTGCTTTGCTTACGAATGCCAGCGGCACGTCTATGTTGTCGAGATTGGTGTACCATTCAAGCGACAGGCCCCTCCAGTGACTCGTCTCGACGAGTACTGGCTCATATGCCGGCACTTCCACATAGTTTCCATTGTTGGTCTGCAGGTTGAAGACTTCATGCTGGCCGAATTTCCCGATGCTCTTCCATTCGGGATCATTTGAAAGCTCGGCCTTAAGCTTATCGTAGACGGCGACATAGTCTTTCACGTTCAGGATCTTTGCATGCTTCGTCCCTGCTTCAACATTGAATACGGTAGTCCTCTCTTCTCCTTCGACCCGCGGGATGCCTGCGCAGTGGTGAGACATCTCGCACTGGAAGTAGGAAATATAGGGTGAAGAGACCGTGGCCTGGGCATATACCCCTTCCAGAGTCCATTTGTTCGAGAAATAGGGGGTGGACTCAAATGCTCTAGGAGTCCCGAACCTGTTGTTGTCGTCGGATAGGTCGTTATGAAGTCTCCCGGGGGTTCCGGATACGAGGTCCATTATGCCTGTGTATTCAGGCCAAGGAGCCTTGGATTCAAAGCCTTCATAGTTCCACTTCGTCCAGCCGTCTATGAATGTCGTGGAGCTGTTTATCCAGATCATCATGCCAAGACACAGCATGACGGGTATAAGCCATCTGCCTTTTAGTTTAGCCGCCAGCTCTCCGACCGCATATGCCGCAAGGAGGAGCACGAAGAAGTACATCAAGGGGAAGAATCTCACGTTAGCTGTCTTAAGCGCTTCGCCATTGAAGAACGCTATGATGGACATTATGAATGCGAAGATGAGGAACAGCGACCTCCTGTCTCTTCTGATCAGTCCTACGAGGATGCCCAGTGCCGCGAACACATGGAACACATATGCGTCAGGCACCTGGTACCATGAGAAAAGGTTTCTTACGTCCCAGTCTCCGCCGTAGTCCGTCGTATAGTATAGCTTGGCTACAAGCGGCAGGAGGAAGAAGGCAAGCAACAGGAAGGAGAGGCCGTATATCTTGGCCATAGTTGTTATGTTCCTGACTATCTTATCCTTGCTCGTGTCGAAGATGAAGAATATAGAAACCAAAGCAGCAGTTATGGTCGTGCATGCATGGCTTAGCCCGACAAGCACAAACAATACCGCCGGGTATGCGGAAAACCGTCCCTGCTCTACACTTTTGTATAGGGCTCCGAGGAAGAGGATCATTATAGAGAAGCTAATGCTGTATGAGAATTCGCCGGCCAGCATGCTCGGTATGTTGCCTCCGAATACCGTGTTCTTTTCCTGGAAGAGGAATGAGAGCGAGAATATCGCGGCCACTATCGGGGTCGGGAATTTGAAGCCCATGTATCTCAGAGCGATATAGGTGAACAGGGGCAGTGTGAATACGCCGGATACCGATATTATCTTAAAGGCTATCTCGAGGGGTATGACATAGCTCAGAAGCACCATGAGCAGATAGGGCAGTATGAACTGGAACTGGAACATTGGGTAGCCGCACCATCTGCCGGGAGACCAGCCTATGAGTTTTCCGTGAGGTATTAAGTACTCCTTCAGGTATTTTGCCAGATAGTTGTCTGAGCCGGTATCGCCTCCGGTGGTCGTAGTCTTGAGCAGCATCAGGCTTGCGGGGAAGTGACTCAAAAGGAACAGGAAGATGATGAACATCACAGCATAGTTCGAAGAATCCTCCCAGCTCAGGACCTTGCGGTACCCCAGGGCGACCATCGATATCAGGAAGGCGGCAGCTATCAGGTGCGAAAGGTTCGGGTTGAACCCCGGATACCTGAAGAGCGTGATCTCGGGCGTGAGATAGGCTAGGAGGAGAACTATGGTTGCAGTAATCCAGAGAACCAGATGAAGGCGTTTTTTTAGGATACTCATTTTTTGAACTGGTAGATTATAAAGGCTAAAACTATCAGTGCTAATACCGCTATTGGGAGTATTCCAGAAAAGTTGAGCATGTCTTTCTGTTCCACTACCTTGACTATGCCGCTTGCCGTGGATGAATAGTGTATCCCGCTGTCGTCATAGTCGAGGGAGGCGAATACTACGTAGCTGCTCCCGGGCAGGGCGCCGAAGGACGATATGCCGAAGTCTGTCTTTGCCTCGCTCCTTGCAGGAATGTTGAGGGATTTTTTATCTGTGTCTGTCTTAAGCTCTCTGGGTGCGAAAAGCCGGATGTTGATGTTGTGGTCTTTAGAGTCCATGTTGCGAAGATCGAGGGTTATAGTCTTTGACTCCTTGTTCCCGAGAGTGGTTTCCTGGATTGTTCCGCCCATCTGCGAGGAGCGGATGTCTTTTACTGCTAAATAGTTTGGCGTTACTGATGAGAAGGGGTATCCGTTTGCGTCCTTGTACTCCGTGAGTATGGCGATAGAGTATTTGCCTGGCGTAAGGTTCGGCGGCATCTTGACTTCGAAGGTCCCTGTCTGAGGCATGTTGGGCTCGACTTTTCCGAGGAATAACTGAGTGGAGTTTATGCCGTCCGGAAGGAGCAATGATATTTGGACGTCGTATGCTGCTTCATCGCCGGAGTTCATAAGGCTTACGTTAACGGTCGTCGCATCCCCGGCGATGACGCGTTCAAGGGTCACAGTGTGGGTCAGAGTTATATATTTGGCCGATGCCGGCACGGTAAGTGCCGCAATTATCAACAGAAGGGCGTACGCCGTTAATTTTTTCATTCTTTTTCGCGCTAGAATCGCTGAGAGGGCAATGTTTATAAACATCTACGTAGTAAATTACTAATGATTTACGGAATAAATAATCCAAAGATGCGAGATAAAAAAGGCGAGGGAGAGGCGGCTGGCAGGAAAGAAGAACCTTTTCAGAACACCGATAAAGAGATACAGGTAGACACTTACAACATAAAGCTCGGCGACATAAGCCTTCCCATACGAATAATAGACTGCTGCGACTACGTCTTCCATTACAACATTTCGATGCCTGAAGTGGATTATGTAACAGACGCCCTTCTCGACGAGACGAAGAGAGCCCTTGTAAGCGAGCTCCAGATAGAGACCAGGAACGTCATGGACCCGAGCAGGTACTCGGACCTGAAAGAACGGTTTCTTGGGAGATCCAAGGAGAAGCTTCGGGAGGTTTTGAAGAAGTCGTCTGAGGAGGATATCGCGGTCTTGAGCAGGATAGTCGTCAACGACATGATGGGCCTGGGGGAGATGGAATACCTGCTCGCGGATCCGAAAGTCGAGGAAGTCGTCGTCAACAGCAGCAGAGAATGTGTCTGGATTTATCACAAGATACACGGCTGGGTGAAGACCAACGTCATGATAAAGTCCGAGGAAATGATACTGAACTATGCCTCAAGGATCGCAAGGGAGGTTGGAAGAGAGATAACCAATCTCGTGCCTCTCCTGGACGCCCACCTGACTACAGGGGACAGAGTCAATGCCACCTTGTTTCCCATATCCACTACGGGTAATACGATAACGATTCGTCGTTTCTCCAGGACGCCGTGGACCGTCGTGCACCTCATGGACAAGAAGTTTTCCACCATAAGCTCCGAAGCCGCAGCGTTCCTGTGGCTTGCCATAGAGTACGAGATGAACTGCCTTATCGCCGGAGGAACGGCTTCAGGAAAAACGTCAATGCTGAACGCAATACTCCCTTTCATGCCAGCCAACCAGAGAATCATAACCATAGAGGATACAAGAGAGCTTAACCTCCCTAGTTACATGCACTGGGTGCCGCTTAACACAAGGCCTCCGACGGCAAGAGGCGAAGGCGAAGTCTCGCTGCTTGACCTTGTAGAGAACTCGTTAAGGATGAGGCCGGACCGTATCATAGTCGGTGAGGTGAGAAGGCAGCGGGAGACGGAAGTCTTGTTCGAGGCCATGCACACGGGTCACAGCGTTTACGGAACCTTCCACGCCACGGGCGCGGGAGAGGTCATTGAAAGGATAACAAGCCCGCCGATGAACATACCCCCCGTCGTCCTGGGCTCGCTGCACATGGTCGTGACGCAGCACATGAACAGGAGGACCGGGCAGAGAAGGACCTTTGAGATAGCCGAGCTCATAAGAAGGGGCTCCTCAAACCCGGATATAAACGTCGTATACAAGTGGCATGCCCGCTCTGACAGAATGGAGCAGGTAGGCCCGAGCATAAGGGTGCTCGGCGAGGTTCAGATGTACAGCGGCATGACCGAGAAAGAAGTAAGGGACGACCTGGCAGGTAAACGGGCAGTCCTAGACTGGTTATTAAGGAAGAATATAAAAGAAGTAAATGACGTGGGAAAAATCATAACCGAATATTACATAGACAAAGAAACCGTGTTAGACCTTGTGGAAAGCGGTAAGGAGGCATAAAGTTGAAGCCGCACCAGTCTTTGTTCGAGTCAAAGAGGATAGAGAAGCTGGCAAGCCCGTTAAAGCCCGTGTCCAGCGGGGTAGGAATAGCATTCCCCGAGCTTAACTGGAACCTCAAAAAGGCAGGTTATAAAATAGATGCCATAGTATTCCTGTCCATTGCCTTGTTCTTCGCCATAATGGTCTTTGTCGTATCAATGCTTGCCATAGTCCTGCCCTTGGCCCTTAAAGGCGGCCTGGATGTGATAGCCGGCACAATAATGTCTGCGGTGGTCGGTTTACTCGCATTCTTCTATGTCATGCTCATCCCGAACCTCAAAATCTCCCGGAAAAGAAACCAGATAGACAAGAACCTGGAATACATGCTGAAAGACATGCAGATCCAGCTCACTGCAGGGATACCCCTGTTCGACATATTCGTGAACATTGCAAGCGGGGAATACGGCGAATGCTCGGTGGTCTGCAGCAAAGTCGTTCAAGACGTGCATTCCGGGAAATCTATAGTCAACGTGCTCGACGAGTTCGGCCTCCAGTCCCCTTCCGAATACATGAGACGGGTTTTCTGGCAGATAGTCAACGCATTAAAGACCGGCTCGAACGTTGGAATATCTCTGAAGATGATATCCATAGAGATAAGAGAAGAGAAAGAAAATAACATAACTACCTACTCCCACGAGCTGGCTCTCTGGTCCCTTGTCTATATGATATTCGTAATAGTCCTGCCGTCCATGGGGATAACCCTCATCCTCATACTCTCAAGCTTCCTGGGCGGAGCTACCGTGACCGAGGTAATCTTCTGGGTAATGCTCGCAGCCATCATATTCTTCCAAGTGGTATTCATATCGATCATAAGAAACAAGAGACCCGACATAAACTAAAATGTTACCAACCCCGGACCCGAAAACAGATTCGAAGCTGAACCCCAAGGCAAACACAAAGCCCAAGGGGAAAGGCGGAATAATTGGTTTAATAAACGGGCTTGTAGAGCTCATAACAGAGACTATCACTTACATAATCCTCACGATAGCGAACGCCATGATGCGGGTCGTTCAGTTCGCCATCGACTTAATGACGACAGGCAATGCGCGATTCGTCAAGTTCACCAAATCCCTGCAGGTAAGGCTTGGCTCGTATTTCTCAAAAAACAGCAGGACACAAGTAGGCATGATGGTCGTATACGCAGGCCTTACGCGAAACCCTGAAGAGATACTCGGCATAGTTCTGATATACAGCATAATGATATCGGCAGGCAGCATGTTCATCATAGCCGCCATAGGAGGCAGCATGTTCCCGGCAATACACCCGTTCCTGTTGGTGCTGCTGGCCGCAGTAGTTCCGTTCATAGTGATATGGATTCTCTTCTACCTGGTTTTCGTAATATTGATCGAGAGGCGTACGGCAGCCATAGAGAAGCTCCTGCCTGACGTCCTGACCATAATCAGCCAGAATATGATAGCAGGGATGACTGTTTACAACGCCCTTTGGGTAGCTGCCAGGCCGGAATTCGGACCTCTTGCGATAGAGATAGAGGAGGTCGCAAAAGAAACCCTTGGAGGCGAAGCCTTCGACAAATCCCTGATGGGCATGTCCAACAGGATAAAATCCTACAAGCTGTCAAGGAGCGTAAAACTTATGATACAGGGAATGAGATCCGGCGGCGAACTGCCAACAGTCCTTCAGGAGATAGCCAACGACATAAGGAACGAGCAGAACCTTTATAAGCGGATGAGTTCCGAAACCACTTCACAGGCGCTCTTCATCCTCTTCGCCCTGCTTGTCGGGGCACCTCTCCTGTTCGCGTCATCGCTCCAGTTCGTGAGCATATTCAACAGCATATACGACAAGATCGGTCTGGGAAAGGCTGATGTGTCCGCTATGCCCAAGCATGCAGGCATGATATCGCTGCAGAAGCTCCCTATCACGGCGGATTTCTTCTGGTGGTATGCGGTAATAACCCTTGCCGTTTCCGGCATGTTCGGAGCTATACTGATAGGCCTTATAAGGAGCGGGAAACTGAACAGCGGGATACCTCTCGTACCCGTAATCATGGTCCTGTCGGTAGCTGTTTTCATCGCGATAACGACGCTACTAGGGTCTTTCTTCAAGGGGATGATGGGGATATAAAAAACTCCGGCCTAAGGCAATAGTCCTTGCGAGGACTATGCTCAAAGAGAGCAAAGCTCTCTTTTGAGGCCGGAGTTGTGCCCGTAGGGCATGCCTTACAGGCATCTCAAAACAGGCAGATGTTAGGCATTCAGCTACGGCCCTAAAGAGGGTTTCACCCTCTTTGGGTATGAATTCGCAAAGCGAATGATAAAGACCCACAGTCTTTACTCAGACAGAAGGCTGAAAGCCTTCTGCTGATTCCTTGCCTAAAGGCCGCAGTCTGCCTGTTTTGTGATAATAAGAAAAGGATCAGGGTGAAGCATCCATGCCGAATTTATCCATCATCCTGCGAAGCTTTCTTTCGTTGCCCATGGTCTTCATCATCTTCTTCATGCGCTTATAGTATGAAAGGAGTTCTTTGACTTCTTCAGGTTTCACTCCCGCGCCGCGGGAAATCCGTTCGATGCGGTCATGCTTTATCAGGTCCGGGTCCTGCATTTCGGCATCGGTCATGGAGTCCATTGCGACCTTGAATTTCCTGAGCTTTTCTTCCTGGAGCTTGAGCATTTCTGGCGGGACTTTCGCGCCAAATGGCAGCATCTCCATCACTTTTTTCATGGGGCCAAGCTGCCTCATCTGTT
>Ga0315284_10004820_pt1 | contig 19168 bp, 19 predicted proteins | sample YL17G09_16_MG_FD_203696 | JGI IMG/M metagenome (GOLD analysis project Ga0315284, IMG submission 203696) | Sediment microbial communities from Yellowstone Lake, YNP, Wyoming, USA - YL17G09_16 | ecosystem: Environmental > Aquatic > Freshwater > Lake > Sediment | place: USA: Wyoming | collected... | reverse complement strand
AAAAGAGCAATATAGGTGATTCTGTATATTGGGTTAAAAAATATATGTCAAATGAGGAGGCTTCGGAAGTTTTCAAAATAGCCGATACAGTTATTCTTCCCTATAAGAAAAGTTATTATGCTCAGAGTGGTGTGCTCAATCTCTCTATTGGATATGAAAAACCATTGGTTGTTACCAATGTTGGAGGAATTGGTGAGGCAGTAACGAATTACAACCTTGGTACCGTTGTTGAACCTGAGAATACTGATGCAATGAGAAATGGTATTATTAAACTATTCGAAAATCATAGTGATGTGTATGGTTTCAAAAGGTATAAGGAAGAAAATAGTTGGGACAGGGTAGCAGAAAAATATATCAAGATATATGAAGGACTTCTATGCTCAAAGAGATTTTAAAGATATTTCACTACAAAGAACTCGTTAAAACTCTTGTGCTGAGACAGATTAAAGTCAAATATAAGAAGTTTTTACTGGGATATTTGTGGACTATTATTGAGCCATTGACAACTATGTTTGTGTTGATGTTTGTTATTGGCATGATTCTCAAAGCAAGGACTGAGAATTTTTCTGTCTATCTTCTTTCGGGCCTCATTCCCTGGATATTTTTCAATAGTTCCTTATCAAATTCGACAATGTCATTAATTGGAAATGCAAGCCTTATTAAGAAAATCTATTTTCCACGAGAAATCCTCACCCTTACTACAGTTCTTTTTCATTATATTAATTTCCTTTTAAGCTTACTTCTTTTTATACCATTCATCCTGATTCTTAAAATAGAGATTACCTATACTATTCTTTTTCTTCCGGTTCCCATGATTATCCTATTTCTATTTTCCTATGGATTAGCCCTTATCTTTTCCTGTATCAATGTTTATTACAGAGATACAGACAATGTAGTGAAGTATATGCTTCGGATTTTGTTTTTCCTGACCCCTATTTTTTATTCAGTTGAAGGACGAATTCCTCATGAACTCTATACTGTTTATTTAACCCTCAACCCGTTAGCAGTAATAATCATGTTGTTCAGAAGTGCCTTAATGGGGTCTGCATTACCTGATACACAATATATTTTCATTACTTCTTTGGTGAGTATAGCGCTCTTTTTTATAGGGTACTGGATCTTTAAAAGAAATGAAAATGAGGTGGTAAAGAGAATATAAATGAGTATGAACGTCATTGAATTAAAAAATGTAGGAATAAAATTCAAGATTGCTCGTTCAAAGGCATCGAGATTTAAAGATATTGCATACAGGATATTTAAAGGAAATAAATCCTCTGTTGAGCAAATTCATACATTTAAAGAATTTTGGGCTATCAGCAATATTTCGTTTACCTTAAAGAAGGGTGAGGCACTTGGTATTATTGGAAGGAATGGTGCAGGGAAAAGCACACTGCTCAGGGTTATTGCAGGCATCTATAGCCCTGATGAAGGAGAATGTAAGGTTCAGGGAAACATAGGACTCCTGCAATTAGGTGTCGGGTTCCATCATGAGCTTTCCGGGCGTGATAATATTTATATAAGTGCTGCGATATTAGGCTTAAAAAAAGGTGAGATAGACAGGATATACGATGATATTGTGGAATTTTCAGAATTAGGTGACTTTATTGATATGCCTATTAAGGTGTATTCTTCTGGAATGGTTGCGAGGCTGGGATTTTCTATTTCTATGCATCTAAAACCGGATATTTTGCTTGTTGACGAAGTGTTAGCTGTAGGAGATGAAGATTTCAAGAGAAAAAGCAGACAAAAAATTGGAGAATTTAGAGAGATGGGTAAAACCATTATTATGGTTTCTCATAATATACGCGAGCTGAAAACATTATGTGAAAGGACAATATTTCTTGAAAACGGGAGAATTGGTTTTGATGGGTCTACTGCTGATGCTGAAAAACTCTATATGGAAAGGATAGCAGAAAAGAAACAGAGAAGGAAGGCATTACGCGAGATACGCAAAATGGAGAATAGCTTGTAGATATGAAGATTCTTCACCTCCTCTACGAAAGCAAAGGTGATTATTTTGGTATCGGTGGAGTCGGTATACGGGCATATAAGATTTATAACTATTTAAAAGACAAGCACGATGTAACCCTCCTATGTAAAAAATACCCAGCGGCTCAAGACGGATATAGAGATGGACTGAAGCATATATTTGTTGGCACTGAAAGCAGGAACTTCACAAAAACTCTTCTCTCATATGCCTATCAAGCTGCTTTATTTGTAAAAAAACATGGAGATGAATTTGATATTATCATTGAAGAATTTTCACCTGCAATTCCGACATTTCTCCATTTGTATAAAAAAAGACCTGTTGTATTGCAGATCCAGGGTTACACAGGCAGGCAATATTTTAGAAAGTACAACCTGTTCTATTCAACTACTCTGTATATACTTGAGAAATTGAGACCAAAATATTATAAGGATATTATTGTTGTCTCAGATGTCACAAAAAGTAGGCTTAATCTCGATAATAAAAAAAATATTTTCACAATATCCAATGGAGTTGACGGAGAACTCTTGGAACTCAAGCCTGGTGAGTCAGATTATATTCTTTATCTCGGCAGGATCGATATACATCATAAGGGATTAGATATTCTTCTTGATGCATACAAAGAATTTTATGGAAAGTTTCCTGAGGTGAGGCTTGTTATAGCTGGGGAAGGCCGTGATATGGGTAGATTCATAGAGCTTGTCGATAAATTGCAAGGAAATATTAAAAAGAATATCGAGATAATTGGATGGATAGATGGAGAGAGGAAATTATCTCTATTAAAGAATGCCCTTATAGTAGTAATACCTTCACGATATGAATCTCAGGCTATTGTTGCTCTTGAAGCGATGGCATGTGGTAAGGCAATTATTGTAAGTGATATACCTGAGTTAAACTATGTGGTAAAAAGCGGTTCAGGGATATCTTTTAAAACAGAAAACGCTGTATCTCTGGCGAAGTCTATGAAAGAAATTATTTCAAGCAAGGAATATAAAGATATAGGAAGAAGAGGAAGAGACTGGGTTAAGGAGTTCACATGGGATAAAATAGCCAGAAGTTACGAGGAGTTTCTTTATAAGGTTTTTAAAAGTAAGATTAACCAATGAAATTATACTCACTTCTCTGTTACCGTTACTCAGTATTGTATGAAAGTAACTACAGAAATGTTTTGTATTTATTGCAGGCGATTCTCGATCGAACAAAATAAGTAGTTAAGAAATATTTTTTAGGTCTCGTAGAGGTCTAAGATAGAGATGATAAAGTTAATGATAGTTATTCACAGCCTGAAGGGAGGCGGTTCTGAAAGAGTAGTAATAAATTTGTTGAAAGGATTAGACAGGAAGGAATTTACTATAACCCTTGTCCTTTATGAGAGGGTTTTTGATTACCCAGTGCCGGAAAATACAGATATAAAAATATTAGAGATATATGCGAGCAGGAATATCTTTAAACTCGCAAAGGGTTTTATCTTAAAGATTATCAATCTTGCTTCTTTGATCAGAAAGAACAGACCGGATGTGATACTCAGTCTGCTCAGCAGCACAAATGTTACCATTATTTTGGCAAAAATGTTATCGAGAATTAAATGTAAAGTCATAGCAAGCGAACATACTTTCCCCTCTGTGTATCTTAAAAATGAAATGTATGGTGGAATTACAAAATATTTTATGAAATGCGTTTATCCGAAAGCAGACAGAATAATAGCTGTATCGGGCGGGATTAAGCAGGATTTGATCGAAAACTTCAATCTTCCTGAAGAGAAGATAAAGGTAATTTATAACCCTGTAGATATAAAGGAAATTGAACTGCTTGCACACGAAAAGGTTGAACATCCCTGGTTTTATGAGAAAGTGCCTGTAATCGTTTCGGTAGGGAGACTCACAAAGGCAAAAGGCTACCCATACTTGCTCAAGGCTTTCTCTCTTGTGAGAAAGTCCCTATTGTGCAGGTTGATGATTATCGGAGATGGAGAGGACAGAGAGGAACTGATTGGAATGGCTAAAAGCCTGGACATTGAAAAGGATATAGAATTATTAGGATTCCAAAAAAATCCTTTTAACTATATGGCTCGATCATCTCTCTTTGTTTTGTCATCACTTTATGAAGGATTTTCGAATGTACTTCTTGAGTCTATGGTGTTAGGGTTGCCGGTCATCTCTACAGACTGTTCTTCAGGACCTTCTGAAATAATTGAGGACAAAAAGAATGGACTACTGGTTCCCATAAAAGATGAAAAAGCATTAGCACAAGCTATAATGGATGTAATAACGAATGATGAACTGAAGAGCAATTTATCGAGAGAGGCAAAGGTGAGAGCTCAATTCTTCGCCCTAAATAAAATAGCTGGAAAATATAAGGACGTTTTTCTTGAGAATACTCCTTAATCAAACTAAAGATGATTATTTTGGTTTATGACTATCGGCACTTTAAAGTAATTCTTTGAATATACCAGCGAGCTGTTTAGAAATTACTTTTTGGCTATAATTTTTCTCAACAATAATGCGTCCTGTTTGTCCATAGGCTTTTGCAGAAGCTCTATTTTTATAGAAAAAAGAAAATGCATCATACCAGTCTGAGTCAGTGTTTGCAGCTAACCCCAATGCTCCTTTTGTAAGTACTTCTTTATTCATTCCAACTGGTGAGACAATTACCGGAATTCCGCAAGCCATATACTGTAAAATTTTGAAGCTGCACTTGCCTCTTGTCCATTCGTTATCAGGCAGTGGCATAATTCCCACATCCATGCGCTTTATAGCTTTAGTCTCAATATCTTCAGACCACGATATAAATTGCAGTCGATCAGTGGGCAAGGTTTTAAACTTTGGGGCCTTATCAGCAATGACTAAGATTTCCGAATCAGGATGATCAATCAGGAATTTCCTTAGGCAATCTTCAATTGCTTCAAGATATTTTAAGGTTGCAGAACTGCCAGTCCAGCCTATTATAAACTTATCATTCTTGCGGTTTATATCGGGTGTTCCAGGTTTAAATCTTTCTGTATCAATCGCTGTTGGCACAATAAAAATACGCTGTGAATAAGGTTCAAACCAAGAGGCAATATAATTATTACCAGCAATAATGACATCAGCTCTTCTCGCGATAGCAATAAGAGATTGTTTGCCAAAAAGACGGTTAAGCCAGATAGCGTCATCAACATCGAACACCAGAGGTTTTTTAAGAAGTAACTCAAATGTCAGACATCCCGGAAGCAAATCACGCTGTAACCAGGTAATGTGGTTTAGCCAGCTGCTCAAGATACCTGGAATTTGGGTAGCGAGTTTTAACCCATGCCACATTAACCCAATTGGAAAGCCATAATATTTTACATTGATTTTTTCAGGCCAAAAAGGCACTTTCGCATATTTATCGATGAGTGGTGTATATTCATGAACTTCAATGTCCATATCTTTCAGAGATGTTATATGTTGTCTGATACGAAATCGTGAAGCAGGGTCACATTTCCCGGAAGTAAGGGCTGCAATTTTAATCATTGAGTCTTCCGATAATCATTCAGTTTTCGAGCCCATACTGTCATTGTACCTGTCTGACTAAACAGACTGAGAATATAAGCGAAGGGATAAAGCAAAGAACTTTTCCAGCCAGCCTTTTTGGGATAGTTAATGAAGGCCTGGGTCAACTTGTTCTTGAATCCCCTATCCTGTAAAAAATATCCCGTACTCGCAATCAGATCATTTAATATTCTCTGATGAAACACGTTAATAATCTGCCATCCTCCCTGCTCTAAAACTAAGCGTAGAGTTTTTGGTGTATAGTGGTAGAGATGGTGGGGCAAATGTAAGGCATACCAGGCATCTTTGAATATATAAAAACCCAGGCAATCCATATTGGGTACTGATAACACGAGCCAAGCATCCGGATATGTCCAACGGTGAAGTTTCTGTAAAGTCAGAATAGGCTCGTGCAGATGTTCAAGGACCATCCATCCTGCTACAAGATTAAAAGGTTGTTGTGGTTCATGTGCAGTTTCAACGGAACCTGTGTGTACACGATAGCCTAATGCACGGGCATTTTCAGCAGCTTTAGGTGAGAATTCAATACCTTCTACTTCCCATCCCTCCTTTGCCATCTTATGCATAAAAGAGCCTGCTGCACATCCAATTTCCAGCATTCGACCAATCTTCAGTAATGGTAACCTTGTCATATTGAACTGGAAAGCTTTTCCAAATAGTTGCTTCCATAAAGGGATAGACTCATTAACCGTTACTTTCGTATCAAGATAGGGACCATAGTTGTCAGGATAGTAGAAACCAATTGTCTTTGGAGTCGGACGCGGGTTAGTTCGCATCAAACCACAACCTTTACACCGAACTACTGTAAACTCTCCGGGAAGATTAAATAATCTATCTCGTCCGGTAAGGATAAATTCGTCGTCCGTCTCACATCCTAAAGGACATGGCTTTGATTCAAGTGCAACTCCATTCAATATGTCCATTTTACCCTTTCAAAAGAAACCTTTTTATTTCTCAACAATATCCTTTAATTATCTTTTGTGGTTCATGCCACTGTTTACTCTTTTTGTGCTTAAAATAATACCTCAAATTTATTATACAAAATAGTAATAGAATGAAGAAGGGTTGTTTCTCAATTTTATAGGGTATAATAGAGCTATTTATAATTAAAGGTTGAACGCGGAATGAAGGAGCTTAAAGGAAAGATACTGTTATATATATTCTTATTTTCCTTGAGTTTAAGGTTTATTTTCTGGGTATTTTTTTATAATCATCCTGAAAGAGCTTTTGACCCTGATTCATTTGGGTATAACCAACTCGCTGAAAATTTACTTGATTCGTACACGTTCCCAAGTATTGGCAGGACTCCTGTATACCCTTTTTTCATTGCGGTAATATATTCTATTTTTGGAAAATTTCCTCAGGCGGTACTCATTCCCCAGTATTTCCTGGACAGCCTCACAGCTCTTTTTGTTGTTTTGATGTTTTTCAGAATTTCTGGAAATACAAGGTATTCATATAGTGCAGGTCTTATTTATGCCATAAATCCATTTGCTATTTTTTACTCAAATATGATTCTCACTGAAACACTTTTTACCTTTATCTTTGTAACAGCAATGTATTTTTTCATAATTTTTCTTCAGAACCAGCAGAAGAGATACCTTATTGTCTCCTCCTTTTTGCTGGGGATTGGGACACTTTGCAGGCCCATATCCTTATATCTTCCACTCCTCCTGGCGCCTTTTATTTTTACAACGGGATATAGATTCAGGTATAAATGTGTAAACGTTTTTATTATTCTCATTGCTTATTGCATGATTCTAATACCATGGTATATGAGAAATTATCATGAATATGATACCTGGAATGTATCAACAGTCAGCGATGTGAATATTTTTTATTATGAAGCTCCGGCAATTCTGATGATAAAGGACAATCCTTTCTCAATGGTACAATTTAAAATCACTAAAAGTATAGATGACCTCAATATGGGAAGGTGGAAAAAGGTAAAAGAAAAATATGGCTGGAATGAGGAAAGCGCATTTGAGTTAGCTGATGATCCTCAGCGATTGATTATATTAAGAAAAGAAGGACTTACCGTTATTCGGGAAAATCCCTTAATTTTTTTATTGTCTCATTTAGGTGGTATAGGTCGTATATTGTTTCCTTTTTACCCTTATTTTGATAAGTTTCTTGGCAGTGACTCAATAATAATCAAAGTGCTGAGCTTTTGTATCGATTTGATTATCATGGGGCTTTCATTTATCGGTCTCATTTCATTATTAAAGAAAAAAGAAACTTTATTGTCCAACAGGCTGCAAAGGATTATTATTGTGATCATGTTAGTCTTGATATTTTATTTCACTTTCCTTCCCGGTATTATTGGATATAATAGATTCAAAATACCTGTATTGCCTTATATAACCATTTTTGCTACCTTAGGTCTCTGGAGGATATTACAATTGTTCAATCAAAGGGGAGATCTTGTAAAGGAACACCTATGAGCCAATCACAAGAATATTTAACTATCAGTATCGTAATTCCCTGTTACAACGAGGAAGATACAATTGAAAAAATAATTGATGCAGTCCGTTCAGCACCGATTCATATTAAAGAAATCATAATTGTTGACGATGGTTCTACCGATGGTACAAGAGATATATTAGCGAAAAAAATCGAACCTCTGGTCAATCGGGTTATCTACCATGAATACAACAAAGGGAAGGGGGCAGCCTCACGCACAGGCATTTCTGCAGCTACAGGAGACATCGTCATCATCCAGGATGCTGATCTTGAGTATGACCCACAGGAGTATCCACTATTATTAGAGCCATTCATTCAGGGGAAGGCTGACGTTGTATTCGGTTCAAGGTTTATGGGAGGGAAAGCTCACAGGGTTGTGTACTTTTGGCACCGTGCAGGGAACTGGTTTCTGACCACTTTATCAAATATGTTCACAAATATTAACTTAACTGACATGGAAACATGTTATAAAGCATTTCGTCGTAATGTAATACAATCTATAAAAATTGAGGAGGACCGTTTTGGATTTGAGCCTGAAATAACTGCAAAGGTCGCTAAAATGGGTTGTCGCATTTATGAAGTAGGTATCTCTTATTACGGGAGAACGTATGCAGAAGGGAAAAAGATCGGGTGGAAAGACGGTCTCCGTGCCATTTATTGCATTATAAAATATAATTTATTTAGATGATAGGAGACACCATCAAGCTTAGATTGTTCTCCCATCTCTGCTTTATGTCAAATGCATTGATGATCGATGGTGAATAAAAAACGGAGTCCAATACATGAAAATTCTTCAGCTCATCTATGAAAGTTTCGACAGTCCCTTTGGTTTCGGAGGGGCTGGGGTGAGAGCGTATGAGATTTACAAAAGGTTGAAAGACAGACATGACATTACCTTGCTCTGTTTAAAATACCCTGGTGCACAAGATGGTGACATTGAAGGATTGAAGCATATCTTTGTCGGGACAGAAAGCAAAAGTCTAACTAAAAGTGTTTTGTCGTATACAATTAAGGCAGCAAAATTTGTGAGAAGATATGGAAATGATTTTGATGTGATTGTCGAGAATTTTCTTCCCGCAACACCTTTTTTTTCAAGGTTCCTTACAAAAACTCCTGTTATTCTGCAGGTTCAGGGTATTATGGAAAAGCACTCTTTTAAAAAATTTAGTCCCTTTTACTCCATCCCTATGTATATGGCTGAACGATTCTATCCCAAACTCTATGATAGATTCATATTTGTTTCCAGTATCACAAAGGAAAAAGTAATGTCCAGGATGAGGAGGGAAGTCAAGCTCTGTCACATTATACCGAATGGGGTGGACGAAGGTCTTTTCAAAGTAATTCCAGAGAATGGGGATTATATCCTTTTTTTTAGCAGAATAGATATTTATACAAAGGGTCTTGATCTTTTGATAAATGCCTTTGAACGGATAAGTGCAAAGTATCCTCAACTAAGACTTATCCTTGCAGGATATGAATTTGACAGGTTCGACAAACTTGTATCAGGGTATCCTTCTTCTCTTAGAAAGAAAATCGACTATGCAGGTTTTGTGACAGGTGATGAAAAGGTCCGGCTATTGTCCGGGGCGAAAATAGTTATCCTGCCCTCCCGCCATGAGTCTTCACCAATAAGCATCTTAGAGGCTGCAGCTTCAGGGAAACCAGTAATAATAAGTGATATAGATGAGTTGAAATTTGTTGCAGAGAATGGGTTTGGTATCACCTTTCCATCAGGGTCTGTTGACGGCCTGAGAGAAAAGATAGAACTTCTTTTAGAAAATGATGAACTGAGATATCACATAGGGTTGAGGGGACGTGAATTTTCAAAGAAATTTTTGTGGGATACCATTGCGTTAGAGTTTGAGAAAGTATTGAGTGCAACTGGCTGATTTACTCACTATCTTTTTTATTCTTTTCATTTTGTTCGAATTCCATCAATGCGATCTTCTGACCCAGTTCTTTAATCTTACCTTTCAGATCAGAGATTACTGCCGAAAAATAGAGAAGGGCTAAAATGAGAAAAAATATAACCCAGACAAAGACGAGTGCCGGGGGGTAGCCGATCCCGAGTTTCTTTGCAATGGGGTCAACTATTAAATCTGCTACAGAACTTGACATTAAAGCAATCCCAACGATAAACCATATTAGCGAAAGCTCTTCCCTGAATTTCTTTCTCCTCACGAGTTCAAAAATTATTATGGAGAGTATCAGTCCCAGTCCAAATATTATCAGCCTTATTCCTAAGTGCATGCTATTTGCCCTTTCTTGTTACCCATACCATGACTATCGCAAGAAACATTTTTATTACATAGAACATGGGCTTAAGCCCGCTGTGCATAGACTTATTACCCGTACTTTCTTTCATTTTAACCGGTGATTCAACTACTTTAAATTTCATTTTATGAAGAGCCATAATAATGTTCACATCCGGATAATCAAGAGGATAGTTATCACCTTCAGCGAGATATGAGAAAGCACTTCTGTTAAGCAATTGATATCCAGACGTTGGGTCTGTTATTTGTGTGCCTGTATACATTTTACCAATTAATGAAAATAACCATATACCTATTTTTTTTGCGATACCAACTTTAAAGCTCTCCTCAAGAAATCTCGAGCCGATGACTACATCAGCATTTTGTTCACCCATCGCTCCGATAAGATTTTGAACAGATGAAGGAACATGCTGGCCATCTGCATCTATCGTGATCACAAAATCATATCCCTTTCTTTGAGCAAATCTAAAGCCAGTTTGAAGGGCTGCTCCGTAACCTAAATTAAACGGATGATTAATGAGCATAATTCCCTTTCCTCTCACTATCGTTGAAGTGTTATCTGTCGAACCGTCGTTCACTACAAGTATATCTGCAAATGAGGCATCCTGTTTTATGGTATCTATTACTGTGCCGATAGTTACTTCTTCATTAAATGCGGGGATGACAACGAGATATCTCATAGAATATCTTTTAAGTTATTCACTATGGTGTCCTTGTCAGTTATTCTGCGGTGTGACCTCAATGCAGCTGTCTTTGAAATAATCAATGATTTCACTCTTCCAGTATATTTTCTAAGTCAAAAACTATTGGTACTATTTAAATTATCGAACTTTGGGTATTATGTCAAACAATTTCCAAAACCCCGCATGAAAATAAGGAGTTAATAGTTAAAACGAAAAGTGTTGTCTCGTTTCCTATTTCTTTCATCTGAATTTCATGCTCATTTTATCATAGTAAGAAGTCTTTTTTTAAACCCTTTCTTGGATTAATCCTTTAATGTATAATAGTTCATTTAAGAAAATGATTGAATCCTTAAAAGAAATCTCAGAGGTAATAAAGTATAAAGAGCTCTTAAGAAACCTTATCTCCAGAGACATAAAGGTCAGATACAAAAGATCAGTTCTCGGGTTTTTATGGGTTATGCTGAATCCCTTGCTCATGATGCTCATACTGAGTATGGTCTTTTCAGGACTGTTTAATGTTTCGACTAAAAACTATGCTGTCTATCTTCTTTCAGGTATTATTCTCTGGAATTTTTTTGCTCAGGGTACCTCAGCCTCTATCTTGAGCTTTATAGGCAATAATGAACTTATTAAAAAGGTGTATCTTCCAAAGGCGATATTTCCCCTTTCTGTGATTTTATCTGCTATGATTCATTTTTTCTTTTCTCTTATACCTCTTTTTATAATACTTTTCATTACAGGAACCCCTATAAGCTCTCAAATCTTCATGCTCCCGGTTGTCATTATTATGGTTGTACTGTTTTCTTTTGGTATCTCCCTCATCGTTTCGTCTTTAACAGTTTTTTTCCATGATACAAAATATATTTATGAAGTCTTACTCTTAGCCTGGATGTACGCGACACCAATATTTTATCCTGAATCCATAGTACCTCAGAAGTATGCTTTTATCTTACATCTCAATCCATTTTATTATTTCATGGATACCTTCAGAGTGGCTTTATATATGGATGGACCATATCTATCTGAAAGACTTCTCTATGGATTCTTATTTGCATTTGTAGCGTTAATTGCGGGATGGTTTTTTTATAATCGATACAAAGACAGAGTGGTTTATTATCTTTAGTAATAAGCATGTTAGTAAGTCAAAGAGGTATTTTTTATGGTGAATGAAGTAACAATAAATATGAGCGGTATTTCTGTTAAATATCGTCTGGCTAAGGAAAAACCAGAGACACTCCAGGAGTACTTCATTAACCGAGTAAAAGGCAAAAGGATGGAATATAAAGATTTCTGGGCTTTAAAGGATATAAATCTTCAACTCCGCAAGGGAGAAACTCTCGGGATTATAGGTCACAATGGCGCAGGGAAAAGCACCTTATTAAAGGTTATTGCAGGTGTCTTGAAATCTGTGAAGGGTGATATTACGGTTCATGGTTCAATTGCACCGTTGATTGAGCTTAGTGCAGGCTTCGATATGGAACTTACAGGAAAAGAAAATATCTATCTGAACGCCTCAATCCTCGGTTTTTCAAGAAAAGAGATAGACAGAAAATTTAATGCCATAGTCGAATTTGCCGAGCTGAGTGAATTTGTCTATAGTCCTTTAAAAAGTTATTCTTCAGGCATGGTCTCAAGGCTTGGCTTTTCGATTGCAACAGAAGTTAACCCTGACATATTGATTATTGATGAAATCCTCGCTGTAGGTGATGAGGCTTTTAAAAGAAAAAGCGAGGAGAGGATTTTAGGATTTAAAAAGACAGAAACCACAATACTTTTTGTTTCCCACGACATGAAAGATGTAAGAAAGCTTTGCGATAATGTCCTATGGCTTGACCATGGCATGTCAAGAATGTATGGTGATTCAGAACTGGTAACAAATGAATACCAAAAACCATGAATGGTAAGCTAACTATTCTTTCTGTGTTACCCTGAGGACCTCACTTAATGTTGTGATACCTGTTTTTATCTTCTCAGCACCGTCCTCAAGCAAAGTTCTCATACCATGATGCCTGGCCAGCTCTCTTATCTGGTTTGAATCAGAGCGCTTCAGGATAAGTTTACGCATATCATCATCAACAATGAGCAATTCGAATATCCCTGACCTGCCATAGTAGCCTGTAAATGAACATTGTTCACAACCTTTTCCGCTGTAAACGGATATATCATTGCTGATGCCAAGGGTGGTGAGTTCTTCTTTATTCGCAATTGACGGGTCTATTTCTTTGCATGCAGGACAGATAACCCTGACAAGTCTCTGGGCAAGGATTCCTCTTACTGTAGAAGAAAGAAGAAAATTCTCTACCCCCATATCAATGAGTCTTGTGATTGCGCTGGGTGCATCATTGGTATGGAGTGTTGAAAATACGAGATGTCCTGTAAGGGCTGATTGTATGGCTATCTCTGCTGTTTCGAGGTCTCTGATCTCGCCTATCATAATAATATCAGGGTCTTGCCTGACGATATGTCTCAGGGTATTGGCAAAATTCAACCCTATCTGCGGCTTTACCTGTATCTGGTTAACTCCTTTAAGCTGATATTCCACAGGGTCCTCGACAGTAATTATCTTTTTGTCAGGAGAATTTATCTTGTCCAGCGCGCCATAGAGGGTTGTTGTCTTTCCACTTCCTGTAGGACCTGTGACAAGTATAATGCCGTTTGGTTTTTTGATCAGGTGATTAAAAGCAGAGAGGGTTTGGGGAGGAAATCCCAGCAGGTTAAGATCTATTGTTATGCTTTCCTTATGGAGAATCCTCATCACAACGCTTTCACCATAGAGTACAGGAATTGTGGATACCCTTAGGTCTATCTCCTTTTCGCCGACCTGTAGTCTTATTCGGCCATCCTGAGGTAGTCTTCTTTCGGCTATATTAAGTTTTGCCATGATCTTTATCCTTGAAACAATTGCCGCCTGAAGTCTTTTCGGTGTGGATTCTATGTCATGTAATACACCATCTATGCGGTACCTGACTTTAAGTTCATCTTCAAATGGCTCTATGTGAATATCACTTGCTCTGCTCTCAACTGCCCTTGTGATGAGGAAATTAACAAGCTTTATTATAGGCGCCTCTGAGGCTAAATCTTTGAGGTGTCCTATGTCTTCCTCATCTTCTCTGATGAATTCAAGGCCTTTTTCGCCTATGTCTTCGATTATCCTGTCTATGTTCTGTGGTTCCTGCCCGTAGAATCTGGATATATATTCTTCGACTACCTTGCTGTCACCAACATATACCATGACATCTGAAGATGTTGCCACCCTGAGTGCATCAATAGTTGTATTGTCCAACGGGTTTGCCACTGCAACCTTCAAAATATTATTTTTAAGCTCTATCGGGATAATTCTGTTTTCACGAATAAAGCGGGAGGAGATCCCATTAAGAACAAAGGGTACTTTAGGCAGGTCATCTGGTTTTAAATAGTGTACGTCTTTATTCATGTTTTCACCCCTCAAAATTATACCACAAATAGTATATTAGTACGCCCCTTCCATTTTCATGACTACCTTTATTGTTTTGAACAATATCGCGATATCAAGCCACAACGACCAGTTCATAATATACCATCCATCAAGCTTCACCCGGTACTCATAACCTGTATTAGTTCTGCCAGAGACCTGCCATAATCCTGTAATTCCAGGTGCTACACTGAAGCAGAGCTCAGCAGCTTCTTTGTAGTGGTACTCTATTTCTTCCTTTGTAACAGGTCTTGGACCCACAAGGCTCATTTCTCCTTTAATGACATTGAATACCTGTGGCAGTTCATCCAGTGAAGTCCTCCTGATAAAACGACCAACCTTCGTTATTCTTGGATCATTTCTTAATTTTTGGTTTTTTAACCACTCAGCATGGGTTTCTTTATTATTTTCCAATATCTCCTTCAATTTCTCTTCAGCATCTTTGTACATTGTTCTGAATTTGTAGCACCTGAAGGTTTTGCCATTTTTACCAATCCGGTCATGAGCATAGACGGCGGGACCGGATGTTTCCAATCTTATTATAGTTCCAATGAGAGCGATAATGGGAAGGAGCAGAGGCATTGAGATTATGCTGACTGAAATATCAAAGAACCTCTTTATGAATCTGTTTGTTATGGATTTCAGGTTGTTTCTTATGTTCATGAGAAAGATCTCTTCATAAAAAAGATGGAAGAGTTTGGTATTTAACAGTGCGATACCTTTAAGATCAGGTATTACCATTGTATTGGGTGTGTGATTCTGAACGGCAGAGGTGAGAACGGAAAGTCTTTCAGCAGGGAGAGAGGGCATTGCAATGATGACTGTATTAATGCAAAGTTCTTTGATAAACTCGGGAAAGCGTTCTACAATGCCCAAAACCCTTTTCCCATTGATGGTATTCCCTATTTTTTGTTCATTATCATCGAGGAATCCAATAACATCATAACTCATATGTTTTTCTCTTTGAAGTCCTTCTGCGACAAGCCTTCCTGCATTTCCTGCTCCGAGTATCAGTACTCGTTCTCTCCATATTCCTATGTCATAAAGTAATTTTTTACCCCAGAGACGGAAAAGAGGAAATATAAATATGGATAAAACCCACATTCCTAACAATACAAGCCTTGATACTATGTCACCCATTTTCCCCAGAGTGACAATAGCCATCACCGCAATGCTCGCAAGTGAAATAGACCTTACCATTTCTCTTGCTTCGTCCCAGAAGGGGAGGTTGTTATCATAAAGACCATCATAAAATATAAAAAACATAAAGACTGCAGGTATCCACCACAACGATACAAAATGGATATACGGGAAATTGAAAAAAGGGAGAGAAGGGATGAAATATGGTATGACCTCTGACCTCAGTGTCCATGCGATGAAAAGAGAAGCATAAAAGGCAAAAAGGTCAATGATGAGAAGGCAAAAAACCTGGAGCGCCTTTTTTATTAATTTAATGATCTCTGTCATCCTGCAATTAATCCAATCCTGTATCCCATAAATTTTGTCAAAGACTCAAGAAAAATGTATGGTATCCAGAAATAGTGGCGTTGTTTAAGAACAAAACGTGCCTGTTCTTTAACAAACCTTATCCCCTCTCCTTCTGCCTGAGTATAGTTTAGAATCCAACTATTATTTTTAAAAGACGAGCCAATATTATAATAGCGCCTGAGTTGCTTTAAAAGTGAATAATTATGGGAATGGATAACCATTGCCTCAGGAACATATGCTACCTTATACCCGCTTAAGATCAATTTTGCAGCGATGAGCATGTCTTCATTTGCCCTGATACCTTCTGGAAACATCCCTGCCTTTAAAAAAAACTCTTTTTTAATAGCTGAGCAAACATTACTAAAGAAAAATGTCTTTATGCCATACTGCTTTATGTCATCAATTCCTTTGATTGACCCCGTATCAGGGTAATTAAACTGTCGTGCAAATACCTCTAATGGTGATGCCTCAGACCTTGGGATGTGTCTTCCAAATGTTGCTGCAACATCAGACATCTGCAATGGGGTAGTTAAATTGCGCAGGAGCATATCATTGAGGGGCAAGGCATCCTGTGTCATGAAAACGAGTATGTCACCGTGTGCTTCTAAGGCTGCTCTATTTCTTGTCTTTCCGTGGTTGAAGGTATGTCCCGGAATTACTATCGTCTTTGCACCAAGTTTTTTTGCAATATCAACAGTATTGTCAACCGATGAAGAATCAATTATTATTATCTCTGCGAATTTTATATCCTGTGCCTGGAGCATGGAAAGAAGCTTTTTTATATATTCACTGGCGTTCAGTGTAGGTATTATGATGGAAATCCTCATAGGATTTTATTTTATCACAGGATGAGGAACTTCTCTACGAGCATTGGACAGATTACAAATTGGCATCAAAAGGTGTAATATAAATATCAAGACTGAGACATTAAGGACAATTGGGGCCGAACAGAGAAAGTAAGGTTTTCATATGAAGATGGGAGAAAAACCATTCGTGGAAATTTTTACAGACGGGGCCTGCAGTGGTAATCCGGGAATGGGAGGTTATGGCATTATTTTGAGGTCAGGGAGCCGTGAAAAAGAACTCTCTGGCTGTCACCCTATGACGACAAACAACCGCATGGAACTGACAGCAGTTATTAAAGCGATAGAAATGCTTAAAAGGCCTTGCAGGATTAAAATAGTTACTGATTCAAATTACGTTGTTCAGGGTATGACATCATGGATATCGGGATGGCTAAAAAACAACTGGAAGAATACACAGAAAAGAGAGGTCATTAATCGTGACCTCTGGGAGAGACTCTATCATCTCATACATATTCATGATATTGAGTGGGAATGGGTTAAAGGACATGATGGTTTTCCTGAAAATGAGAGATGTGATAAGCTCGCAAGGCTTGCAATTAAAAGATATAAGGAAAAGTCGCTGCAACTTAATTCCAATGGAGCAGGTTGAGAATGAAGAACATTGATATCAAGAATCTCACAGGTATGTTTCTGATAGCTGTTCCAGGCTTAAAAGATCCAAATTTTGAACGTTCTGTTGTACTCATATGTGACCATACAAAAGATGGTGCCTTTGGACTTGTGTTAAACCGCATCCTGCTCAATAGTTTTGTACCTCTGCTCGGTTGGCTGGATATAAATGAGAGTGTAATAGATCTGCCCGTATTCTATGGAGGACCTGTGAAACCTGAGCAGGGTTATATCCTGTATACACCTGCAGGGAGTTACCACCCCTCGATAAAAATTAATGATACCATTACACTGACGACTACAAAGGAAATTTTGATTGACATCGCTGCAGGAAAGGGCCCCCCAAAATTTTTTTTTACCCTTGGATTTGCAGGATGGGCGCCGGGACAACTTGAGCATGAACTTATGATAGATAGTTGGCTGATAGCTCCTATAAACGAAATAATTATCTTTGATACTCCAATAGGTGAACGATGGAAGGCTGCAGCAGATTCGATCGGAATTGATTTAACAAGGCTTGTTTATAAGCAAGGAAGGGTGTAAACCTAAGTGTTGCATAAAAAGTGAGGCAAACATGCTGAAAAACCCCGCCAAAGCGACAGGATTTTATTCTGATTCACGTGACCGCATTTTTAACGTTTGGTGCATTTTGAAAAAAGGCTGGCTGGCCAAGCTGAAGGACTATAAGGTGTCGCTGGTCGGGCTTTTTCATCACATCTGCCTCACAAATTGAATAAAAGTTATGCAACTGATGGGTAGAATAATGCGGCGCCAGCAGGGATGTTCTACAAGGTAGCAGCAGATTTTGTTGTCCTTATTCATTTTATGTGGATCGTTTTCTTAATCGTTGGTTCATTCATAGGGAAGAACTATCGCTCAGTGAAGATATTTCATGTTGGGGGTCTTGGCTTTGCTATGATAATCCAACTTTTCGGATGGTACTGTCCGCTGACTTATCTTGAAGTATGGCTCAGGCAGAGACATGATCCGCTCCTTACCTATAGCGGTTCATTTATAGTGTATTATATAGAAAAGCTTGTGTATATCGAACTGCCGCCATGGATAATCCTTTTGTTGACGATCATTCTTATTTCACTATCAGCATATATTTATTATGCAAGAAACAAACATGTTTCAAAGAGATAAAGGGCATAAGTGCAAATAGGTACTGCTGAATTTTGAATTTGTTTAGTCCACCTGAGGCGGATTGGTGCTTAGGATTTAGAGTTTTGCTATAGAAGGGATTGCTTTGTTAAACTTATAATGATAGTTGCTTGAACAGCCTTAATTAAGAGGGTAATTAAAACACAATGGATTTTCAGGAATTATTAAACATAATGGAGAAACTTCGGAGCGAAAAGGGGTGCCCCTGGGACAAGGAGCAGACGAGGGAGTCGCTCAAACCATTTATTATTGAAGAGTCATATGAGCTTATTGAGGCAATAGAGGGAGGTGACCCGGAAAATATTAAAGAAGAGCTTGGAGACCTTTTGTTTCAGATAGTCTTTCAATGTCAGATAGCAAAGGAGAAAAATGACTTTGAGATGCCAGATGTAATAGAGAAGATTAGTGAAAAGATGATTGCGAGGCATCCCCATGTGTTTGGAAAGGCAATTTATAAAACTACAGATGAGGTTCTTCTGCACTGGGAAGAACAAAAAAAGCGTGAGGGTAAAATTCGCACATCTATTCTTGAAGGGGTTCCAGAGACATTACCATCACTGCTGCGTGCCTATCGACTTCAGGATAGGGCAGCACAAGTTGGTTTTGATTGGGATAAAATCGAAGAAGTATTAAGGAAGCTTGATGAAGAAATAA
>Ga0315284_10004819_pt1 | contig 19170 bp, 20 predicted proteins | sample YL17G09_16_MG_FD_203696 | JGI IMG/M metagenome (GOLD analysis project Ga0315284, IMG submission 203696) | Sediment microbial communities from Yellowstone Lake, YNP, Wyoming, USA - YL17G09_16 | ecosystem: Environmental > Aquatic > Freshwater > Lake > Sediment | place: USA: Wyoming | collected... | reverse complement strand
CAGGGTCTCGATTTCGGCCTTCAACTGCACCACATCCAGCCTAGCGTATTGGGCCGTGAGCCTTCGCTTGGCCGCTTGTGAGATCTCAGCGCAGGCGAGCACCCGAGCATAAGGTGTCTGCGGCCCTTCGTAGACCTTCTTCACGCGGCTCCCGATGCGGACCTTTTCCTTGAGCTTCATCACCGGGAGGAAGAAGTTAACGTAGAGCCGGTAGCGTCCATACAGCTGATTGAGTAGATCCACATGGCGGCGCGTGTGGAAGCGCCTGTAGCCCACCAGGCGGCGCACCACGGACCAGTTCTTCCCCGGCCTATCCGGCCAGGACAGGCTGCTCGACGAAGGGATTGTCGTTCTTGCGCCCGGAACGCCCACGGGTGAAGGTGATCTCCTCGGTCTGGCAATAGCGGTAGAGCTGGTTGTTGATGAATTCTGCTCCATTGTCCGAGTCAATGCCCAGGAGGGGCACGGGCAGGCGTGCGCGGATGGTCTTCAGCGCATCGAAGACAAAGCGTTGCGCCTTGGTCGGGACGGCCCGCATTTCGGTCCAGGCCGTATGCACGTCGGTGACATTGAGAGTCTGGGCAACATCGCCTTTGGAATCGCCCCCGCTGTGGTCCACGAGGTCAACTTCGACGAAGCCGGCACGGGTATCATCCCAGGCAGAGAACGTGCGAATGGGAATCTGACGCTTGAGCAGGGTTCCCGGCTTGGTGAACCCCTTGCGACGGCTACCGGGGAGGCGCACCGCGCGCCGAATGCGGCCTATGGTTGAAGCGCTAATCCTTCGCAGGCGACGGTAGCTGTCTGCACTCACACGCAGGTGGCCCTGCCGCCGCAGGTCCGAAAGAGTATTGTCCATCGCCGCCCGCAGCCGTTTGGAGTTGATCTCGTCGAACCATGCGGCCAGCTTCAAGACGGCCCGCTTGTCTTCGTCGGTGTACCCCCGTGCCGGGGGCTTTTCGGCACCCGTGCCCGCGGGCGCCGGATCGGCCCCTGGCGATGCAGCCGCCGCCCACGCAGCAAGGCACTGGCATGCTTGCGGTGGTACCCGCTGGTCTTGACCAATTCGTCCAGAATGATGCCCCGCTGCTTCTTGCTGGCGGCCGCGTATCGCCGGCGGAGCGTCCCAAGATAGTCGGCAGACGGCTTGGATTTGCCCACGAGAATGTCTCCTGTTTTGGGTAACATTCTCGATGAGGCAACGAATGCCGCCACGGCAACATTTACTCATGAGGAAACGATACGTTTTGGGTAACATTCTTAGTGAGGCAATTCGGGTGGTTGCGCGTTTGCGGATTCGGAGGACAATGGGGATGCTGGTTACATTCAGGTTTGACCGCCTGGGGTGAGGGCAAGGTCCCGGAGGCAGCCTCGTCTTTCCCGGGCGTGCGCGGCGCGCCCGCACCGCCGTTCAGCAGGAGGAACACCGTCAGCTTGTCCACCCAGATGTCCTGACGCCTCGTTCATTGCAGGTCTGGAAGCGATGACCCGCGCGCTGCAGTTGGTCACTTTGCGCGCGGCGAGCCAATAGTGAAACCGGCCAGATCGGTGGGCCGGTTTTTGTATTGGCGTGCTTTCCTTACGATCGGTTGCTACGGCGAAGCAGCCCGGTGAGATCAATTGGCTCACAACTTGGTTTCCACTGGGATGGGGAACGACATCGTCGCTTCGCACATGTGTCGACATCGAGTCGTGCCTCACTGCCGCTCTGCCGGTACGGTGTGCGAATTCGTGCTGTACCGCCAAAGCCTGATGGGCTGAACAGGTCCCCGTGCTCTCCAACTGACCCTATTCTGGAGGAGGCTTGCCATGAAACCCCGCGTTGTCGCTGCCATCTTCCTCGTCCTCTTCGTGGCTATGCCGGTGGATCCAGGTTCGGTTTCGGCGACACCTGATGATCTGTCGGCGGAGGCGGGCATCCTGTCGGCCCGAGCGCCCCTGGCAAGCGCCCCTGCCGGCCCTCAGCAGGCGCGCCACCCCGCACGCCTTCCCGCAGGCGGCGGGCCTTTCGTCGCGGCCGTCGGAACGGAGCCACCCGGGCTGGACCCCGCTCTCTACTGGGACCCGGCAGTACACCTGGTGACATCGCAGGTGTACGAGACGCTCGTCAACACCACACCGGGTGGGTCACAGGTTGTACCTGGATTGGCCGAAAGCTGGTCTGTTTCCCCCGACGGGTTGACGTGGACCTTCAATCTGCGGGGCGGAGTTGAGTTCCACGATGGGACGACGCTGGATGCAGCCGCCGTCGCCTACAACTTCGAACGCTGGTGGGATCCCGCCCATCCCTACCATATTGGAAGCTTCGACTACTTCGGAGGCGTCTTTCGCGGCTTTCGAGGCGACGCGGGCTGCCTCCTGAACGCGGTCACCCCGATCGGCGCGTCGCAAGTGCGGCTGACCTTGAGCGAGCCGTACAGCCCGCTACCGAGTGTTCTGGCCATGCCCTCCCTGGCTATCGCCAGCCCGGATGCGATCCAATCGGGAACGCTGGACACCGAGCCAGTTGGCACCGGCCCGTTCCAGTTCGTCGAGTGGGTCGCCGGCGATCACGTCGCCCTCGAGGATTACCCGGACTACTGGGGCGTCGGGCCGCATCTCGACTCGCTTGTCTTCGATGTCGTCGCCGACGAGGACGACCGATTCAACGCCCTTCAGGGGAGCAGCGCACAAAGCGTCGGGGACCTGAACCCGAGTTACATCGTGCAGGTGTCCGCGGATCCCGACCTCGTGGCCAGCTGGAGACCCGCTATGGGGATCGGCTACCTGGGGATAAACCGCAGCCACTCTCCGCTGAACATCCTGCTTGTCCGGCAGGCCATTGCCCACGCCATCGACCGGGAGTCACTCATCGCCGACCTGTACAACTCAGGGGATCAGGTGGCCGACCAGTTCCTGCCGCCCGCGGTCTTCGGCCACGATCCATCGATTGTGGACTACACCTATGACCCGCCGCTCGCCAGCACCCTGCTGGCGCTGGCCGGGTACGGGAGCGGCTTCTCGACAACGCTGTCGTTCCGCGATGTGCCGCGCGCCTACCTTCCAAATTCCGCGGCCACGGCGGCCGCCATCCGGGAAGACCTGCTGGTTGTGGGGATTGACGCCACCGTCACCCAGTACGAATCGGGCGAGTTCATTGACAAGTGGGTGAAGGGCGAACTAGACCTGTATCTTCTGGGATGGACCCAGGACTTTGCGCATCCCGACAACTATTTCACGCCCATCCTCTGCGATGGATACCTGGGATTTGGTCCAAGGGATGAGGTGCTGTGCGGCATCATGGACTCGGCCCGCGAGGAAGAAGATGTGGACGATCAGCTGGTCTTCTACGAGTGGGCCAGCGGCCGGGTTCACGACACGCTGCCGCTCCTGCCGATTGTGCACCCGCGGAGTCTTCTGGCGACCCGTCGAAGCGTCCGCGGGCTCGTGCCAGGGCTCGGGGGCATTGAGCTCTTCAAGGATGTGTGGTTGGCGAGCGCTTGGGTCCATCTTCCGCTTGTCTTGCGGTAGGCGTTGGGTGTCCGTCGGGCGCAGGTTCGAAAACCTCGCGCAGATGAGGAGCTGTCCGCCCAACTGACAGCGCCATTCTTGCCGCGGACATGCGGTCAAGGACCCTGACGCCACGGCCGGTGTGACGCGTCGACTGATCGTTGGATGTAGACGCGCGGCCAACAGGGAAGGAGAGCCACACCCAGCTGTGGAATGCGACTGAAACAAGCGGCGCAGGCAGGCCGCCGCGCTGCGGAGGAGCCAATCCCCTGAGGAATCGGCAGGCTGATCCGGGGATGAGGTTCGAACCTAACGGAACCACGAGCTCAAGGATTGTTGGCGCTTGGGCCGGCCAGGAGAGGAGCGCGAGGGGGCCTGATCCTGGTCAAGCGCAGGGGGTCTGGCCGCGCGTGACCGCAGGCATCCCGCGCGCGTGGCTGTTGTTCTTCGGGAGCTGGAAGGGAGGGAAACATCATGAAAGGGTGTTTGACCGCAATCGTTGCCATGTCTGCGATCGTTTTGGCAGCGTGTGGGGGACAGGGAGCACCTGCGCCTGCGCCCACGGCAGCCGCCATATCTCCGCCGGCCACCTCGGCGCCGCCGACTCCGGAGACACCAGCCCTTGCAGGGAAGACCTTCTCCGGTCCGATGGGTGCCGGCTCGATCACCTTCACGATCTCAGGCGACGGTCTGGCGGTCGAGCCCCGTCTGGAGCTGGCCCTCAGCGGCGCTGGCTGTGCCGAGGGAGGCGGTGGAGCCTTCACCGGAAAGATGACCCTCGCCGACCGCCTTCCGATCGAGAACATGGCGTTCAAATACGGCACGGGCGAGATCAACCCGTTCATGGCGGGGTCTGGAATCGAGCTGATCGGAAAGTTCGACTCGCCGACAGGGGCCAGCGGCACTTTCAAGTGGATCAGAGAAGAGGGAATGAATACCTGCACACTTGGCCCGCTCGAATGGACAGCCACAGCCCAGTGAGTACGATGGAAGTCTGCCTCCAGCGGCGGCCCGCGTCGCCAAGATGAAACACTGACGCTCAACCCGCGTGAGGCATGAAACACCTGACGATAACGGGCTATTGCCCTGCGCGGGACGCAGCGGGCACGGGCGTCGCCGCGGCGCGACGGCAATACGCTCATTCGGGCGCATCGCGCCGAGGTAGTAGCGATAGTTGGGCGGCCCGAAAGGTTCGCCAGAAAGGCATTTGGGAGAAAAGGTCATCGCTGTGCTAGCCGAAAACCCCGTCCGAGGTTGTTCGGGGGACTCCGGGCCTTGCGCAGCACGCCGGTCGTCGTGGTGCAATCCATTGAGGACGGGAACCGGGATGAGCCTTCCTCGCCTCGGCCAGGCTGGCTGGGGAAGGGTCCTTCCTGGAATCCTGCTCAATCCCCTGGTGCGGCCGTGCACGGTTGAAGTATTCGACGTATTCCTTGATCACGCGATGAAGTTGCCTGTCCCCGACAACCAGCAGGTGATCGAGGCATTCTCTCCTCAGGCTCCCCATGCACTGTTCGCAGATGGCGTTGGCCTTTGGAGCGCGGTAGGGCATCTTGGGGACTTCAATGGAGCTTGCCTTTGCCACTCGAGCGAAATCGTCGCCGTACTTGCTGTCCCGGTCGCGGATCAGGAAATGTGGGGTTAGGCCATAGGGGGTCGCTTCCCGAAGCTGTTGTGCCACCCAGGCGTCAGTCGGGTGGGAGGTGACGCCAAAGTGAACAACTCGGCGCGAACCGAGTTCGATGATGAAGAAGGCGTAGAACTGCCGGAAGAACAGGTCGATGACTGGCAGAAAGTCACAGGACCAAACCAGCTGGGCGTGATTCTTGAGGAAGGTTGGCCAATCCTTACCATGGGCGGGGTGGGGGCGTGCCAGGCGGACGCCTGCCCCCTGGAATGCCACCAGGGCAGCACTCTATGAGGAATAAGTCAAGGGATGTTTGAGCCGGAATGAGAAGCATTGAATTGGACTTGCCCCGTATTGGCGGACAGTCGGCGGCTTGGGCGATTGTCATGCGGCATGCGTGTGAGCCATTTCATATCACGCCTTGCCTTGCTCAGGGTGACGCAGTTGAACTCGCTCTTCGGGAACCGGCATGGTTTTCCTCCATGAGCGCACGCATCTAATCGTCCGTCTCGCTCACTCAGGCGTCCGCCCCGGCGCACGAACTTGCGAAATGGAGATCGGCTCGAGCCGTTCTCCGCATCTCACGCGGCCTCATGCGCACGACCCGCGCCGGCGGAGGCGGCACGCATGTCGCAGGCGACCACCCCGCGTGACGACCCGCGACGAATGCGGTCTCCCAGTGATCGGGATGTAGATCAGGGCAACCCCTTGTTCTGGCGGGGCAGGGCGCGCGTGGAGGATGGCCGCCATTGATACAGACCCAGGTCGATGGTTCCGTTGGCCGCAGGACGCACGCCCTCGCGGCGGAGCAGGCTCAGTTGCCGGCGCGCGGCGGCGCCTTGCAGGCTTATTCTGCCGCGCACATTGAGCACGCGGTGCCAGGGGACCCGCGAACCGCCGGGCAGGGCATGCAGCGCGTAGCCCACCAGCCGCGCGTGATTCCCGAGCCCGGCCAGGCGAGCGATCTGGCCATAGGTGGCAACGCGCCCGGGCGGTATCTTGCGCACGGCGGCGAAGATGCGCGCGTAAAGAGGTGATAGGTCCCTCAGGACTAAGCTCCTCTGGAGCGCACCTGCGGGTCAGCCGAGCGCAACATCCAGGATCATCATCACGGCGAAGCCGAGCATAGCCCCGATAGTGGCGCGATGTGTGTCACGAGCGTGCTGCGATTCGGGAATCAACTCCTCGGCCACGACGTAGATCATCGCGCCGGCAGCGAAAGCCAACGCGTACGGCAAGAGCGGTTGGACGACAATAACCGGCCGCGGCGCCCAAGACGCCGGCCACAGGCTCGACAGCACCCGAAAGCTGGCCGTACCAGAAGCTCTTCAGGCGGCTCATCCCCTCACGACGCAATGGGACGGCCACCGCGGCGCCCTCAGGCAGGTTTTGAATTCCGATGCCGATGGCCAGGGCCACGGCTGCGGCGAATGAGGCGGCAGGGAGGCCGGCGCGCAGCGCGCCGAAGGCCACGCCCACCGCGAGCCCCTCCGGCACATTGTGCAGGGTGATGGCCAGGACAAGCAGAATGCTGCGCTGCCAGCGGGTCTTGAGCCCCTCCGCCTCTTCGATCGGAAAGCCGATATGCACATGGGGCAGAATGCGATCCACGCCCCACAGAAAGACGCCGCCCAGGAGGAAACCGATCGCGGCGGGGAGCCAGGCCGGCAAGTTCGAGCCGGCCGCCATCTCGATGGACGGTGCGAGCAGCGACCAGAAGCCCGCGGCGATCATCACACCGGCCGCGAAGCCGAGCATGGAGTCGAGGACTTCCCGGCGCAGGTTCTTGAAGAAGAAGACGGCCGCGGCGCCGACGGCAGTGAGGAACCAGGTAAGACATGTGGCGAGCAGCGCCTGCAGGATGGGGCAGTGAGCGGATCCATTCGATGGCGGCCATGAGGGTCCTCGGAATGCGATGGTGACTGGACCGCGATGCGGCCGCAGGGCTAACCGGCGATGGGCGCCCATCCCACCCGGCGTGCCGCAAGCCTGGAGTGCCCAATTCTATCTCGAGGGGGCGCGGCGCGCCCGATGAGGTCCATCATTTCGCCGCCGCTTCTGCCCCAGCGGGAGCGGGGGGCGGGTGAGGCTGGGCTCGGCCAAGGGCTCATCGGCACGGGGTAGGTCGGTCCCATTCGCCAATGAGCCGTCGCGGTCGAAGAGAGGCAGGCTATAATCCGGTCACATCCCTGCGGAGGTTCATCATGCTCAAGGACTTGATCCGCAAGACGCGCAGTGTCCGCCGATTCTATGAGGAGAGGCCGGTGCCGCTGGCGGCCCTGCGCGAACTGGTGGACCTGGCACGCCAATGCGCCTCAACACGCAATGCGCAGCCGCTGAAGTACGTCCTGTGCACCTCGCGGGAACTTAATGCACGCATCTTCCCGCTGCTGGCGTGGGCCGGGTACCTGAAAGAGTGGGGCGGACCGGTGGAGGGCGAACGCCCGGCGGCGTACATCGTCGTCCTGGGGGACACGCGCATCAGCCGGAGCAGCGACACCGATGCAGGCATTGCCGGACAGACGATTCTTCTGGCGGCCAGAGAAGCGGGATGGGGCGGATGCATCATCGGCTCGGTGAAGAAAGAGGCTCTGGCGAGCCTGCTGACCCTGGCGGAGCATCTGGAGACTCTCTTCGTGATCGTCCTGGGTAAGCCCAAGGAGCAGGTGGTGCTCGAACCGCTGCCGCCGGACGGCGACGTTCGCTACTGGAGGGATGCGCAGCAGATTCATCACGTGCCCAAGCGCGGATTGGAGGAGATCATCGCCGCAGCGTACGAGTGACGCCTGGGCCAAGCTCGGCTTGGCCTGCAAAGAGCCAACAGCGAGCCCACGCGCACTGTGCGCGTGGGCTCGCTTCTATTGGTGAGCCGCCGCGGGACCGTGCCAGGGGCAGGGATCGCGCGCGAAAAGTGTCATCCGATGCGGCCCACACGCGATGGCGGAGGCAGCGAATGGGCCGGGCGCCTCAGCGCGGCCGGCCTTCGCGCGCTTCGGGCGGCGCGCGGACGCAGGCCAGCCCGAGCGCGAGCAGGAGGGGCGCCGGGAACGCAACCCAGGTGCCGAAGGGAGCGAGCAGGGCGAGGAAGACCACGCCGGCCGTGATGCCGATGGGCAGCAGGGCATCGCCGAGGACAAGCGTCAGCCCGATGAGGAAGAGCAGCACCGTGAGGGCGAGCGCGAGGGCTACCACGTGCGGACGGAAGAAGCCCAGAATGAATTCGCGGTACAAGACGAGGCGTGCGGCGTCGGCCGGGCCGGCGATGAAAAACCACGGCTGGGTCAATGCCAGGTAGCCCATAACGGCGGATGTCGCGAAGAACAGCGCGGCGAAGAGAGCGCGGCCGGCGCGCGGCCAAAGGTAGGCCACGATGCACAGGAGCAGTGAGGCGGCGTTGGCCAGGATCCAAGGTTGGCTGAGCTGCGCTGGAAGCATGTCCCCCATCCCCCGATGCGACGCGGCCGGGCCGCGCCTGGGTGCCGACCGCGATTGTACATCGTCCGCAGTCCGGTGGCCACCTTGGATACGGAGGCGTGCCGCGCGCGGGGCGGGTTGTGTTGCGGGGCCGCTCATCCGTGAATATATCCGGGCGCCGGTGAGGATGAGACTAACGAGGGCAGGGTCGATCGCAACTTGGAGGCGCCAAGAACGCGTGCGGGTCAGGGGGCGGGCGAGGTCAGACTGGCGACGAGAGGCAGAACATCGCGGATGTCGGTGAGCAAGCGGAAGCGGCCGTCTTTGGTCGACGGCATGGCGGCCGACTCGTGATCCCAGGTGAGGGGGTGCGGGATGTAGGCGGCATGGCCGCCGAGCTCGAGCACGGGCAGGATATCCGAACGGAGCGAATTGCCGACCATGAGGAATTCCGCGGGAGATACGTTGGCCTCGGCGAGGAAGTCGCGGTACACGGTCAGGGTCTTGTCGGCAACCACGTGCACGTGGCGGAACAGCTCGGCCCAACCGCTGCGGTCTATCTTGCGGGTCTGCTCGGCTAGGTCGCCCTTGGTGAGAAAGGCCAGCGGCATGGTCGGCGCCAGCGCGGCGAGCGTTTCGCCGACGTGCGCGATGGGTTCGACATCGCGCTGCAGCATGGTGCGCCCGAGGTCGAGGATGGCTTCGATGTCGGCCGAGGTCAGCCCGCCGTGCGAGAGTTGGACGGCGGTCTCGAGCATGGAGAAGGTGAAGGACTTAATGCCGTAGCCGTACACACCGACATTGCGCACCTCGTTGCGATTGAGGTGCTCGTGCGTCTGGAGCGGAGAGGCCAAGCGGGCGAGAATCCGGCCCAGGGCCTCCTTCGCTTGGCGGTAGACGATCTCGTTGTGCCACAGCGTGTCGTCCGCATCAAACCCGATCAATCGGATCATTGGCACCTCAGAACCGTGCTGGCCGGCCGCGGCCCGCTTCAGGCGAATCGGCGCGCGAGGGCCGGAGGGGTGCGAGAGCTAGTGGAGCGTGTGGCTGCCAGCGGGGCATCAGGCGACACGCGTCAGCCCGCCTGCGCTTTGACGACGGGCGGCCGGGGCTCGCGCAGCGCTGCCGCGACGAGCAGCCCGCCGAGCAGCAAGCCGAGACCATTCACGTAGAAGGGGATGGCGTGGCCCGCATGATCGTACAGCCAACCGCCGGCCAACGGCCCGACGAGTGCGCCGAGAAAATAGGCGAAGGTGTACAAACCGTAGCTTGAGCCGCGCGTATCCTCACCGGCGAGATCTGCCACGAAGGCGCGCTCCGCCGGAATCGAAGCGGCGTAGCCGATGGATTCTACCGTCCACAGAATAGCCAGCAACCCGACGCTGCGCAGGTGAGGGATCAGAATGGAGGCGAATCCCCCGACCACTAGCCCGGCGATCATCAGCGGGCGGCGGCCGAACCGGTCGGCCAGCCGGCCCATACGGGAGGGGAGGAATGCGCTGATCAGGGCGGCCGGTGAATAGGCTGCCGCCAGTGCCGTGAGGTTGGCGCCCAGCGAATCCTGGAGAAAGATCATGAGCAGCGGCCACACCATGGCACCGGAGGCCCCGGTGAGGCAGACGATGCCCATGAGCGTGAACAGTTGAGGTGATACCGGCCGGCTGGCGAGGGGGCGCAATGCGGCCGCCGGACGAGTCTCGCCCACGCCTCGCCAACCCGCCCACAAGGCCCACACGGCCGGGAGAGTGAAGCCGGCAAACACCCAGAACCACACCTGCCGCGTGTCGATTTCAAATCGCGACAGGCCTCCTAAAAGTGCGAAGCCGATGACCGTGCCGATGAGAGCGCCGCGACTAACCGCCTCATCGATGAATCCGAAATTGCGCCCGCGGCCGGTTGCCGCGGCGAGGTCGGCCACGATAGTCAGCGCCGACAGCCAGAGAAAGGCCTGCCCCAACCCCTGGAAGAAGCGGGCCACCGTGAGCATGAGCACACTGGTGGCGAAGCACAAGAGGGCCATGGCCACGACGTAGCCTGCTAGTCCGATGAGCAGGAATGGCCTCCGCCCCCATCGATCGAGGGCCCGCCCGAGGAATGGCCGCACCACGACTGGAACGAGGGCCACCGCCGAGAACAGGCCGCCGACCTCTACAGCCGAAGCCCCCAGTGCCCGTCCATAGATCGGCAGCACGAAAGAAAGGATGCCGAAGGGGAAGGACACCAGAAAGATGGCCAGCCACAATTGGGCGAGAGTCCTGGTGTGCGGAGGAGCGGGGCTGGGTTGGGTCATCGTACCTAACTGTGAGAGCGAGATTACCGTTGGTGGGCGGCATGCACGAACCCCGCGCCGCGGGATGAGCGCGAACTTCATCCTCCCAGGGCGAGGCCCAATCGGCTCGAGCGGCCGGACGAATGACCGCGCAAGAAACGGCGAAGGTCCCGCGGGCCGAACGTCCGAAAGCCGCCCGCGGCGAAGAGCGCCAGACTGACTGTCCTTCGCCGCGGGCGTGATAAAGGAATACGGAGTGGGGCGGGCTAGCCGAGCTGCTCCGAGAGATAGGCCTCTAGGCCCATTTGGCGGATCTGATCCTGCTGGGCTTCGAGCCAATCGATGTGCACCTCTTCGTCGCCGAGGATCGACTCCAGCAGGTCGCGCGTGCCATTATCGCCGACTTCCACGGCCAGGCGGATGGCCTCGTTGTAGCCGCGGATGGCGCCGGATTCGGCTGCCTCGTCGTTGGTCAGGAAGCCGGGGACGTCGGCTCCGACGCGTATTTCGTTGAGCTTGCTCACGATCGGCCGGCCTTGGAGGAAGAGGAGGCGCGCGATGAGTTTCTCGGCGTGCTTCATCTCATCGATGGCCCGTTTCTCGATGGCCTCGTGCAGGCGCTTGTATTCCCAATTGGCGCACATCTCCGAATGGACCATGTATTGGCTGATGGCCGTGAGTTCGTCGGCCAGAAGGAAATTGAGCCGGTCAAGGATTTTCGGGTCGCCCTTCATTGTCAGCTCCTGTGGGTGGATGTCGATTTGAGCGCTGGTTTGTTCATCCTGCGCACCTCGAGACGTGTGGTGGATTCTAAACCGGTCGCGGCACGATGCAAGTGGGTGGCGGACCCGCCGAACGGGGTTTCGTTTTTCCCTGCGTGCAGGATGCGGATCGGAGGAGGCCGAGGACCCTGTGGGAATTATGCTGGATGGTTCCGCCGATGCCTTCGCAGCGCTCGGCGGGGCGAGGCGCGGCTGGTGTCTTATGCGAATGGCTGTTATAGAAAGAGACCTCAGGAGGGTGTATACGTCCTCCTCACGCGCAGACGGACGGCCTGGCCTGCCCGCCCATGCCGCGACGGATGCCACACGGCGCCACATCCGCCTATCATCCCCTGATCGGGAGGATACAACGCTTCTGGTCCTCCCAAGAGGGTGGTTTGCGGAAGCGTGCTGTGGCAAACCCAAGAATGTGCGGATGGAGTGTAACGTCCGTATAATAGGAGTCAGGCACCTCCAGCGACCATACCCTTCGTCGAGAGGTCCAAGTGCCCCTAAGCTCCGATACCCTCTTCCACTTTACACACAGTCTGGACAACGTCTTGGGAATACTCACCTCGAAGTTCAAGCCGCACTTTTGCCTTGAGGACTTAAACGTTCTCGCACCTGGCAGTTCCGACAGGACTTCCCTCGAGGTGGCAATCCCAATGGTATCGTTCTGCGACATCCCGCTTTCCCAGGTCGCGAAACACATGCGCGCGTACGGGCGATACGGCATCGGGCTCACTAAGGAGTGGGGCACACGCCACAAGATAGCCCCTGTGCTCTACACATACCGGGGCTCCCGCCTAGCCAACAACCTACTCATGCTAGCCACAGATATCGAGGACATATCTCCGTCAAATCCCCGGTTCGAATCGCTTCGACACAACTTCTACCATCTGAGCTGCTATCTCAAGCCTTACAGCGGTGTCCTTGTTCGGCCAGGTCGCAGGACTCCCGGATATCGCTTCTACGATGAGCGAGAGTGGCGCTTCGTTCCGCCTTTGCCCTCACCTTTGTACCGCCTTGCGCTTACCAAGAATGAATTCCAGAACGCAGCCCGCCGCCATCGCGCTAACGCCTCGCTGGCAAAGGTCGGGCCGCTCCGCTTCCGACCTGGCGACGTCAAGTACATCATCGTCGCAACTGACAAGCAGATCGTCCCCACAATCCATAAGCTAGAAGATGGTGCTACGGGATTTGGCCCAGACCAGACCCGTCTCCTCATTTCGAGGCTTGTAAGCGCTCAACAGATACTCGCCGACTTCTGAAAGCAAGTGGCAACTGGTGCCATCCGCCGCGCTCGGGTCGGTGCCTAATCACTCACTAGTGCCGACGCGGCTTCCACCGCTGGGGGAACGCGCCTTTGCCATCCATCTCGTTGGTCATAGAACAGAAGCCGTGCCCGCCACGCCGCGCGGCATAGTTCGACGCCGTTAGGCAGCTCGGCGCTGCCCATGCACAACCTGGCCCCATCATGGGGCTAGCCCTACGGAGCAACGAATGCGCGAAGAACTTGAATTCTACGATCTGAAGAACAAGAGGCGTTTCAAGTCCGCCGAATGGAGAATCGAGGCAAAACAGGGCAAGGGCAAGCTCCGCTACTTCGCAGTTGCGAAGATCCCCGGCGCCGCTCACGAAGCGTGGCGAATTCTTCAGCAGGATTTCGCCACTGCTGCCATTCTTGACGCACCCAAGATCAACCCCTTCAAGCCCACCAGCCCAGTCCAGCCTGGGATGTTTGTCGGCCGCCTCGATGAGGTGATCCGCCTCGAACGAGCCCTCCTACAGACCAGATCCGCCAACCCCTCCAACTTCATGATCGTCGGCGAACGCGGCATCGGCAAGTCCTCTCTCCTCTTCTACACAAAGGCAATTGCGGAAGGCGAGATCCCACTTCGGGGCGAGGGCCTCAAGTTTCTGGTTATTGACACCGACATAGACCAGACCACCTCTCAACTCGGCCTCGTTAAGAAGGTCGAGATGGGCCTGAAACACGCGCTAGCCGACTCCGAGAAAGCGAGGTCCCTATTCGCTAGTCTCTGGGGCTTCATGCAACGCGTCGAGGCAGCCGGCATAAGCATAAGGCCTGAGATACAGGACCAGGCCGATGAGGGTAGCGTTGAGGAGTTCGCCTACAGCCTCGCAAGCACTGTGAACCGCTTATGCTCTGAAGAAGACTCCGTGGAGATGTTCACGACCAAGTACGACGGTGTCCTCCTTCTGATCGACGAGGCGGATAATGCGCCCCCGTCACTCCACCTCGGATCATTCCTCAAGCTTCTTCTCGAACGCCTCCAGAGACGAGGGTGTCAACGCCTGATGCTGGGCTTGGCCGGCTTGCCCGACCTGCGTACGGTCCTCACCTCCAGCCACCCGTCCTCCCTACGGCTGTTCGAAGAGCTCGAGCTCCAGCGCCTCAGTCCCGAAGAAGTTCGGGCGGTAATTCACCGGGGGATCGACACAGCCAACAAAGCGACCTCCACCTCTGTCGCCATCACGTCCGATGCTGAGGACTTCCTCGTCAGCATATCCGAGGGCTTTCCCCACTTCATCCAGCAGTTTTGTTTCTCTGCCTTTGACACCGACAGCGATCACATCATCGACGAGAAAGACGTGATGGATGGGGCCTTTCGCCGGCACGGTGCAATGGAGCTCATAGGAAACCGATATTACCGAGGAGATTTCTACGAGAGGATCAAACAAGAGAGCTACCGACAGGTGCTAAGGATCATGGCCGACCACCTTGACGAGTGGGTCACCAAGCGGCAGATCCGAACGAAGTTCAAGGGAAAGGACTCAACCCTAACCAATGCCATCCAAGCCCTCCGAGATCGACACATCATCGTCTCGAAGGAAGGCGAGCGCGGAGTCTACCGCCTCCAGAACAAAGGGTTCGCATTCTGGATCAAACTTTACACGACGTCCCCAGAGGATTTCGCGTCTCACTCGGCATGACTTGCTACTCCAGCTCCCATAGCACTCCAACTATTCCGCCTTGCGAATCCCATCCTGCGCCCGAGCAGCCTAACAACTCGGGGGGCCGACCCGCCTAGCTGCGCCAAATGGCCACTTGTCTTGCCCGCCAGGTTGACGTAGAGTGTTGTCCCGCTCACACGCGTCGGCGGGCGGCTCACCTCGAGGTCGTTAGGCGGTGCCAGACGCCACACGGAGCAACGCATGCACCTCGACCAGTTCCTTAATCTCATAGCCACAATGCTCGGTTCACTGGGAGCCGTCTATGTCCTAAGAAGCATTCTCCGTCTGACACCAGAGCTTACTGAACGCCTCGCAGGCTCTTACTTCGGTCACAACCTCTACACCATCGAATCGCTTTCCTCACAGAAGGCAGACAGTTCCACCGGCGCTGGCCTAGTGCTCATTGCACTCATCGTCGCAATCGTTAACGCTGCCTTGCCACTGCCAAGCGATATTGTCGCAACCTCTAGGCTATTCGCGATCGCTTTGGCCGCCCTCATTACCGCTGCGGCCTACCTTTGTCTCCGCCTCTTCGGAGACGCGGTTCGGTCTCGCAACCGGCGCCTCACAGAGCACTTAGTCGCCAAGAAGTACCTTGAACGCATCCTCAAGGAGAATCCCATCCCAGGATACGAAATCCCTAACGTCGCCGCGTACGCAGAGACCGTTCTTCACCTACCCAAAGTTCACAACGAACCACCTGATCAAACCCTGCGCCGAATAGCACACGAGGTCGGCATCGAAGTCCCCGACTCGATAGAATTCCGCACAGGGTGAACGGCCCGGCCAAACTTCTCACTAGTGCCGACGCCGCTCCAGGGGCAGGAGGAACACGCACTTGGCCGACCCTTCGTATCGAACCACGATCCCACTGAAACACAAGGTAGGTTGCGCGTCAGCGGCGAAGCTGCCGCTAAGCTGTCCAGAGCTTCCGCTTATGAGAAGTGCGGTACGCGAAAGGGGATGGGTTTTGACAGCGGAAAGAGCGCTGGAGGCCAGTCTCTCGTTGACGCCACCACACGACTGCCTCGCCGGAACGGGGTGGGCCCCCCTCCGAGTGGAACAAGCGCCAACTCGAACCACAATGCAAGGACCTCGGCTAGGCGACTGCCTCGAGCTCCTCTGTCTCGTCCAATTCCTCCATCGCCTCGCTCGCCGGGAGCCCGTCCCACCCCTCAAGCTCGTTGACGTCTCTGGTGAAGTTCAAGACCATCTGGATGGGCACATCGCCGGGGTGCGAATCATTGTAGCTGTCGACATCCGCCTTTACCTGGCGGCACTCCCCCACGATGTGGTTCCTCCGCAACTGAAAGGCCATTGCCATGTGGCTCCGCGGCGCTGTACGGATATCATCCCACAGCATGGTCTGCTCGCCGTCGCGGCTGGCCTTCGCTGGATGCTTGGCGCGAACCCTTCTCCCCTTTGGATCTGTGATGTACTCCTCTCGCATGGCCTGGGCCAGATCGCGGGAACAGATCCTCTCCAGGGTCGGGGGATGGATGTCATAGCGGTGAGTCTCGATGGCCCATCTTGCGATTTCCGAAGCACTCGCTGGCCATTCCTGACCGCTTTGCCGGTATTCCTTGACAATCCTTTGTAGCTGCTTGACGTAGTCAGACATCTTGAGATTTCCTTCCAGGTCTACACGTACACAGGGCAAACATGGCCATACCCGTCAGTCATTGTCATGGGCGTGATGATGCTCCTGACAGGGACGAGCATTGGGCGGAAGAGATCGTAGCGGTCAAGTCGTCTCTGAAGCTGTCCCACGACCAGACCTGGGTGAAGCCCCAGGTTCCTAGAGAACGCCAGCACACGCTTGCGAGAGAAGAGCGGCCCGACTCGCGCGATAAAGTCGGCAAGCTCAGGTTGGGGCACGCAGAATTCCGCAGCAGCGGAATTCGCGGCACGCTCTTCGGGGGACAGGCTCTCCGCCCTTGGCGAATTGACATCATCCAACTCCGAGTCCACGATGGGCGAGTCCTTGCCATCTCCGTTGAGAACGTGTTCGATCTCGTGCCGGAGCACAAACCAGAAGTTGTCGATGCGATCGAACCTGAGAGATAGCCCAATGACTGGAGAGCTGCCGAGCCACAGACAGACACCGTCGATCTTGGAGGATGACAACGGTTCCACAATCACGAGACGGACGCCGCATCCCGCCAGGAGCTTCGGAATGTGCCTGATTTCCTCAGGTGCCGTTCTCAAGACCGTCAGTTCTGTCAACGCGCTCCTGAGCATCCTCTTCGAGTACTGCGGCACCTGCATGGTTTCTGCAATGTGCTTCACCCGGTAGACCCAGGCGCACTGGATTGCAGAGTATTTCTCCGAATCCCCAATAGCTCTTGCCGCATATGCAAGCCTCGGCCGATCCTCTAGGGCCGGCACCTCAAAGTACCGAAGCAATCGACTTTCAAGCACCTGGGCATCTTCGGATGGTTGTATCCATTGCCTATTGATCATCTCCCTCACGGGATACAGACTTCGTATCCTGGCCTGGCGCGCAACTCTCTCAGATACCACGGGAGACTTCCACAGCTGGTAGGTCGAGTCAAGATTCATCCACAACTCCGCACTTGTGCCCAGCGCGGCGCCGAGGGCCTTCGCGGTTTCGGGGGTAATGCCTCTCTTCCCAGCGATGACTTCGTTCACAAGCTGATAGGGACGACCGATGATCTCGGCGAACTCCGCCTGGGTCCAGCCGCGTTCATCCAGCTCATCGCGCAAGAACTCGCCGGGATGAAACGCCTCCGCAAGCGTCCGCTCTGGCATGTCGGCCTCCCGAAACTCAGTGGTAGTCTTCAATCGAAATCACTCCTACTCGTGTCGACTTTTCCCCTTTTCGCAGTTCCACAACAAGCCGCCATTGCTTGTTGATCTTCAATGACCTTTGATGGCTTCGATTTCCCTCAAGCTTCTCGAAGTGCAGGTCTTTCAATGCGTACAGGTCCCTTTCGTCAGGGGCCGCTCGCACTATCTGCATCACTTTCCGGAATCCCCTATCCACCGCATCGCCGTGTCCTGCCGTTGAGCGCGGGTCTCTTTCCAGGTCCGCCAAGCTGGGATCGTCGAAGTCGACTTCCATGCGGTCTCAACTCTAGCACAGATTCCTGTAATGTGCAATAGCATATTCACGGAAAGTATGAAGGCAGGCATCGCAACTCTCCTGTCTATACACTACCAGAAAGCCTGGATCCGAGCCCACCTCCAATGGGGTATGGGAATGCGCGTTAGCGAAACGGACGCGCCAGGATGCCCTAGAAACGGCACTCAGGGCTGTGCGCAACCCCGTTTGGTCCCGCGCGCTCGAGGCGGTGCGCCTGGGCAATCCTGACCGCCCCGCAAACGTTCTTTGGCACCGGGCATACAATAATGTGACTCGCGATCGGAACGCGAACGCCACGAGATAGGGGGGTAGGCAGGGGGAAGTATGACTGACCCGCTTTTTATGATCACAGCATTCTTGGCGACCGCCACATTCTAGTTGGGTTGGGAAACCCGAAAGAGCCGTCAGGTGCAAGAGCTCGACCAGAGACTGGTGGCGTTTCGGGCGAAGCCTGCGAGGTGACCTGCGTGCAGGAATTAGAAATGGCAGCGAGATTGGAGGCAATGGCGTGGCCGACGATCAACCGAAGCTCCAGCCCCCTCCCCGGAAACCCCTGCACGAAATGACGGGCCGGGAGATAGTACAACTGGTCCTCTGGGCACTCCACCACGGCGAGGACGGTATTGAGGAGACGGGACTGGACGAGTTCGATAGGATCGACGACTATCTAGAATTCTATACGGGACCCGAACCCAAGCATTCCCCCCCTAAACCCTAGCGATGAACGATGCGGCCGCTTCGCTGCGAGGCTAGCGACCTAACGATCATCCTTCCCTCGGGCTACTTCAGCCAGTCCGTTGCTGCTTGCATCCTACTGCCGATCGAGGTGCGCCTCTGGGCACGCCCCGCCCCCCCTTTGAGCCGGGCGCCCCCCCATTAGCCGTCCTATTCTGTCCTATTCGCAAGTCGCGTCCTCGACGTGCGAGGAGCGCAAAGATGGCGGCGAGGTCAGCAATTGCCTCAGAAAATGGAACGCTGGGAGCCGAGCGGAATGGCATGCGGGAATGAACCTCCTGTCTTCCCACCCTGACCGCGCGAGAATGACGATCGAGAGAAGGCGGTCGGCGATCGGATGAACGCGGTGCCCTTGGTCCATAGGAGGCCTTAGTCTCTTCCGTTGCGTGTATGAGGGTCAAGGGAACATCGGGTGTTCGGATGCGCTTACCCCAGAAAGGCGCGCAGGACCCGGCAGATGCTCAGGGCGACCCAGTACTCGATCCGTGCGGCCCGGCGGCCATGACTGTAGCCCGTGTCCCACAATCCGTCCGCACGCTGATGGTCGAGGAACCAGGCCAGAGCCTCGGCGACCTCGCGATCCTCCGAGGTCATGCCCAGGCGGGCCAGCATATCCAGCACGGTCAGGATGTTCGGCCACCAGAACGGGTAGCCGAACTTGAGCCAGTACTCGCGACCGCGCCGATCGTTGTAGCGGTCCGGCTCGAACATGCGGCCCTTGAGAAGCATACCTGCGGCGCGCACCTCCGGCCGCGCGCGGTAGGCCGGGTGGGCCACCAGACCGCGCAGG
>Ga0315284_10004818_pt1 | contig 19170 bp, 10 predicted proteins | sample YL17G09_16_MG_FD_203696 | JGI IMG/M metagenome (GOLD analysis project Ga0315284, IMG submission 203696) | Sediment microbial communities from Yellowstone Lake, YNP, Wyoming, USA - YL17G09_16 | ecosystem: Environmental > Aquatic > Freshwater > Lake > Sediment | place: USA: Wyoming | collected... | reverse complement strand
ACACTCGATGCACGTAGGCCAGAGCTGGTCCGGGCCGCTCATATTCAGCAGCACCCCGCTGTTGGCGGCCTTGTCCGGCCATCGCCATTCGACGTGCAGGCGGTAGTTCTTATATCGGTTCTCGGTGCGCAGGTAGCCGTCGGGCTGCCCCGAGCAGCGGATGACGTGGTTCCGGACGCGCCACACGTTGTTGACGTCCACCGTCGGATCGGCGACATAGCGATGCCAGCCGGTGAAATCCGTGCCGTTCCAGAGCACCATCTTCTCGTCCGGTGACGTAGTCCGGGACGTGCCGTGACAGCCCGCCAAGGCAGATAGTGACAGTGCTGCAATCGCCCACCCGATCCTGCTCACCGCTCGCGCCATGATTCTACCCTCGCCAAGACAAAAGGACGTCCCACGAAATTCTTTCCGAACGATCCGGCTTCAATCGCGGTCGGATCGTGCACAGCCGGCCCGGCCGGACATTGACCCTTCTAATTACTGCATCGGCCGGACCCCGGTCAATCCGAAAATCCTCACCCCCGAGCCTCGGTTGTGACCATGTTTTGTGGCGGAACAGACCCTTTCTGTCACCCCGAGCCCAGTCGAGGGGTCTGGCCGAGATTGAAAGGTGCGGCGTTTGCGATGCCAGAGGTCTCGACTGCGCTTTGCTCCGCTCGACATGACAAACAGAAGAGCCGCCACGATATATCACCGATTCTCCCGCCGGGCCAGAATCGATTCGATCTCGTCCATCGTGCGATTCATCGCGGCCATGGTTTTCCGGAACGGCTCCGGCGTCGTCATATCCACTCCCGCCTTCTTCAGGACCTCGATCGGATAGTCCGAGCCGCCGGCGGAAATGAAATCGAGATACTTCTGAGCCGTGCCTTCCCCGCCGTTGAGAGCCTCCTCCGCCATCGCCGTCGCCGCCGTGAAGGACGTGGAGTACTGGTACACGTAGAAGTTGTAGTAGAAGTGCGGGACGTAGGCCCACTCCACGGCGTACAGGTCGTCGATCCGGCAGATGTCCTTGTCGTGCCCGTAGTACCGCTTGAGAATCTCGCCGTAGAGCTCGGTGAACGTGTCGCCCGTCAACGGCTCGCCCTTCTCCGCCTTCTCGTGGATTCGCAGCTCGAACTCGGCGAACTGCGTTTGGCGGAACACCGTGCCCCGAATCTCGTCGAGGTAGTTCATCAGCAGCGACAATCTCACGCCGTCGTCCTTGATCTCTCGCAGCATCTTGTGGATGAGCAGCGTCTCGTTGAACGTCGAGGCGACCTCGGCCACGAAGGTCGAGTAGTCCGCCAGCGGGTACGGCTGGCTCTTGTTCGCGTAGTAGCTGTGCAGGGCGTGGCCCATTTCATGGGCCAGCGTGCTGACGTCCTCGTATTGGCCGTTGTAGTTCAGCAGAACGTACGGATGCACGTCGTACGCGCTGCCGTTCGAGTAGGCTCCCGAGCGCTTGCCCGGCGTCGGATACACATCGATCCATCGTTGCTCGAAGGCCTTCTCCGCTACCGAGCGGTATTCGGGGCCGAGCGGCTGGAGCACATCCAGATACAGCTTTTGGGCGTCATCGAACGTGTACTTGAGGTCCAGACCCTTCACGACGGGGGCATAGATGTCCGAGTACTTCAGCATGTCCACGCCCAGCATGCGCTTCCTCAGTTGGAGATAGCGATGAAACGTGTCCATATTCTCGTGCACGTTCGCGATCAGTTTCTGATAGACCTCCGTCGGGATGTTGTTTCTGTCGAGGGCACGCTGCAGACAGGACTCGTAGTTCCGCGTCCTGGCATAGAAGACGTGCGTCTGCAAGTGGGAATAGAGCTCGACGCCGAAGGTCTGCTTGAACTTGCTGACGGCGGACCAGAAGGCATGGAAGACGGCCTCGCGGTCCGCCCGGTTCGGCGAGGCGCGGTGCAGCGCGTACCCGGACTTGTTGAGCACCACCCTCGCACCGTCGCTCAGGGTGATCTCCGGGTACGGCATCTCCGCGTTGCTGAAGACCGTATAGATGGAGCCGGGGCCGTCCGCCATTTGCCCGGTCCGTGCGAGGATCTTCTCCTCCTCCTGCGAAAGCGTATGGTCCTTGCTGCGGAGGATATCCAGCAGGTACATCCGATAGACCCGCAGGCCCGGCTCGGCGGCGATGAACGCCTCGATCTTCTCCTTGTCGAGCGCCACGATCTCCGGCTCCATGAAGGACGCTCTCGTATTGTACTCCGTGACGAGCTGCTCGATCTCCTGCTTCATCGCCAGATACGCCGCGTTGCGGGTATCCTCGTCGGATTTCATGGACGCGTAGCTGTGCAGCCGTCCCAGCTCCTTCGAGATATCGCCGTTGAGTTTCAGGCAGGCGAGCAATTGCGGGCCCGACTGCGTCAGTGTTCCCCGATATTGCAGGATGCTATCCAGCCGGCCCGCGAGATCGCTCTTGGCCTGCTTCCACGCCGGATCCGATGGATACAGGTCCTCCAGACGCCAGGTTTCGTCCGCCGGCGCCTCGGAACGTTGCCGCATCTGGCCTTTGCTATCCGCCGCGAATAGAGAGATTCCCATCATCATCAATGCACCCAGCATCCTTAATCGCGCCATTCCGTTTCCTCATTTGCAGTTCAATACATCCGCCACAATTGGGCCAATCCTGCTATGATAGACGTCTCGACATCCTAAGGTTCAGCCGTTTGCTGCGTCAAGGACGAAGGTCCGCCGGGACTTGCTCCCGACCCGCCGCGGGAGTACTATCTGATGATGCTTGTGAAAGGATTCCTGTTGGGGATCGCCAGCGGCGGCGTGTGCCTGGCTTACTGCGCGCCGGTGCTGGTTCCGTACCTGCTCGGCGAGGCCAGAACCGTGCGAGCCAATCTCGTGCCGGTTGGTGGCTTTCTCGCTGGTCGGCTCGCGGGCTACATGGCCTTTGCCGTCCTTGCCTGGCTCACCCATTCGGTGCTCATCGAGAACTTGCCGCATCAAAAGGTCATATTCGGCATCATCACCATCGGCCTGGCCATGCTCCTGATCGTCTATGGATTCACGGGCCGGGGCCGGGACCGGCACTGCCCGGCGATGTCGGCTGACGCCGCGGCCAAGCCGGGGCGGAGAAGCTTCGTGCTCATGCCCGTTTCGCTGGGGTTCCTGACCGGGGTGAACGTCTGCCCGCCGTTCCTACTGGCCTTCAGCAGTGCGGCCCAGCTTTCGCGACTTTGGCAGAGTCTGGCCTTCTTTGCGGCCTTCTTCGTCGGAACCTCCGTCTACGTCGCCCCGCTTCCATTGGTGGGTCTGGCCGGCGGGTGCGAGAGAATCCGAATCATCGGCCGGCTGGCCGCTGGCATCGTGGGCCTGTTCTACTTATACTCTGGCGTCGTGAGCATGGTATCCGCCCTGCACTGAGGTGTGAGAAAATGGCCGAAAGCGACAGCACGATACGACGTTTGGTCAAGGCGATTCTCCTGAGCCTGCCGTTCGCGTTGCTCATGGCGATGATGATCACGGGTGGCCGGTCTGCGCCGCCGAAAGAGGCCATCGAACTCATTGCGATGATCGTCGCATACATGTTCACCGTAGCCGTCTTCTTCCTGATCGTCTTCACCGGCCGCACCTACAAGTACCGCTCCGTGATCTTCGTCGTCTATGCCGTATGCTTCGTGATGACTTTCATCCCGTCGCTCATCGAGACCCGCGGCAGCATGGCTGTTACCCAATCGGACATGATCCAGGGCCACACGCCCTTCTGTCACATGGTCATCCCGACGACCCTGATCCCGGCGGCCCTGTCACGCACGATCATCTTCCCGGGCTCCATGCTGGAAGGCTTCGCGGCGATCGGCTCAATGCTCGTGCTCTGGCTCGGGGCGTCCATCACTCTCGGCCGGGGCTGGTGCAGTTGGGCCTGTTTCTACGGCGGGCTCGACGAGGGCTTCTCCCGGATCGGCCGAAAGCCCATCCTCAAGGGCATCAGCAGGAAATGGACCTATCTGCCGTTTGCCATTCTTGTGGCGATCATGCTGCTTTCTGCGGCGACGCTGACGCCCATGTACTGTGCGTGGCTGTGTCCCTTCAAGACGGTGACGGAATTCGAGGCCGTGACCTCGGCAACCGTCCTGGTGCAGACCATCATTTTCGTGTCTCTGTTCTTGGGTCTGGTCGTCGTTGGGCCCATCCTGACAAAGCGAAGGACGCAGTGCGGCCTGTTCTGCCCGATGGGGGCGTTTCAGTCCTTCACGAACAAGCTCAACATCTTCGATATCCGTATCGACCCGGACAAGTGCGTGCAGTGCGGCCGATGCGAGAACGCCTGTCCCACGTTTTCCATCGACGGCGAGACGATCAAGAAAGGCACGACCCGCATGACCTGCACCAAGTGCGGAAAGTGCGTCGATGAATGCCCCAAAGGCGCCGTCTCGTACCACATCAAGGGCACCCCCGTCGGCGTCAGATCGCATATCGCCCGCATGGCGTTCGTCTATCCGGCGTTCCTGGTCCTCGCCATCATGGGCAGCGGCGTGATCAGCGGCGCCGTCTATCGAATCCTGTTGCTCGTGACCACCGGAAGCATGATCAAATAAGGAGCGAGCCGATGTCTCGAATCAGAACTATCCCCGCTTATGCCTGGGCGTTCCTGGCCGGACCGATTGTGCTTGCCACCTTCATGGGCATGGGGCCCCTCGCCGGCCTGCTCGTCTTTTTCACCGGCCTGCACGTCCACCCCATTTACGCCGGCGGCGAGGTCACCCAGGTCATCAACCACGGAAGCTATCTGACGTTCCTCCATCGGCCCGTCTTTGATGGCCTGGTCCGCGAGAGGAACACCGGCTTCGTCCAGATCAAGTGGCAACCCAAGGACGCCAACCTGCCTGAGCTGATCGATGAGAAGATCGACTTCGACCAGGATGGGAAGATGGATTTGCGAATTCAGTTGAACACGAGCGCCAACACAATCGCTCTTGACCCGCTCGACAGCCGGGTCCTCTCCGCCGATAAGGTGATTGAGGTGCAGAACGCAAGAATCCTGCGAGTGAATCTGCGAAAAGAATCTGACTGACGCAACACGCGCGTTACGGAGGATGTGAGAGACCCCGCGCCGCCCGGTTCGAGCCGGGTGGCATCGTCAAGCACAGCTTGGTGATGGTCTTCTCGCAATGCGGTGCAATGATCGGAAGTCAATCAATGCTCTTATCGCCGGGCCGCTTGGCAGTGGCTTTCGTTCGCCAGTGCCGCTTTCCCCCGAGGAATGCGGCGGCGCCCTGGCGTCTGATCTTGTTCAGGTTGCGGAGGTTGGCGTCCCCGTGGCCGGGCTTGAGAAAGGCAAGCGTCGTGCACGTCTCGAACGCATCGCACTGCCAGCAGCCGTCGTGCCGCTTGTCCCGATTGCACGTGCGGATCTCGCAGTACGGGGGTCCGCCATCGCCCCGGCAGGCCTTCTTGCATCGCAGCTTCGGCAACGTATCGAGTACGGCACAGCATTGCGGGAAACCCTCGAAGGCCTTGAAAAATGGGATTTTCGAAAGGGCCTTGGCCAGGTCCGCAAACCGCTCCCCCTCGAGTCCCTTGCGCAAATCGCGGGCCAGATTGGCAATCGTCCCCTTATTGCCGGAGCAATCGCCGCAATACAGGCCGCAGTACGAGATCAGCTTCTCCTCCTTGTTCATTACGCCCCTGCTCCTCTTGTCCCGCTTATTCCTTGATCGGGGAGGGCTTCACCAAACCAATGTCATCCACATAGAGCAGGCCGGCCCCGCCAGGCGCCGGATTCGCCCGATCCCCCACGCCAATAGACATCCCCTTGATGCGATTCAGGCTCACGCCGGCGGCGGCAAAGTCGCTGAGCGGAACCTTCCACTCAGTCCACTTCGTTGTGGTCACAATCGCCGTGTCGGGACAAACCACCAAGCCCGCATGATTGGATGCATCTTTGAGCGAGACATACAGCCGCCCCGTGGCGTTGCCTGTTCTTGCCTGGACGTAGAGAACCAGCGTATCGACGCCCTCGGCCGTCCAGTCCTGGGTGGTTGCGAAGGTCCGCTCGGCCTCGCTGTACCAGGGCGAGTTGACGTTGTTGTAGTCCAGCGGCATGGACTGGTTGCCGCCGTGGACAATCGTCTGCTCCGCGAATGGAGGGGCAGTGTATCCGACCGTTGCACCGCTGCCGTTGCCCGGATTGCCCGGCGCCGGCTCCGTGTAGCCGAAACCATCGATCCAGGTCTGGAATATGCGACCGCCGACCTCGTCCGCGTAGCTCTCGAAATCATCCACGGGAACCACGGTGCCGAAACGCCAGACCGTCCCGGTCTTCACGGCATCGCCGGCCCCGATCTCATCGACCCGCCAGTAATACGTGGTCGCGGGTAGGAGCTCGCCCGGCGAGAAGTTCGGGTCTTCGAACAAACCTTTATCCACCTCCGCCGTCCCTTGGGTGACCGCGTCCAAGTTGTCCCCGAAGTACACATGGTGCATCAGGGCGGCGATGCCTCCCCGCCACTTCAGTTCCGTGGAAGGCGAAGCGGTATTTGCCCCATCCGCCGGGGAGGGGTCATAGGCGGTGAAAGGCTGGGCGAGGAAACTCCACACATTGCCCGCATAAACCGTCACGAGGTCCGGCCCGATCTCGTCCACCCGCCAGTAGTAAGTGACGCCCGGCTGGATCCCGGGCGGGTAAAAGAACAGGTTACCGGGCTGGCGGGCACCGGCCAGATTCCTCGCCGTCAGGTTCGGGTCCGTACCCACGTAAATGTTGTGCAGCCGGATCGTATCGAGAGATTTCCACGAGAGCAGGCCGAACATAACATCTCTGGCGCCGTCCGCCGGCGTGGGACCCCAGGCTTTGATCCGCGGGGAGGCGGGGACCTGGAAAAGCTGTTTCACCTCGTCGGCCGATATGGCCCGGCTGTAAATGCGCGCCTCGTCGAGGACACCGTCGAAAGCCTCATGTTCGTCCGGGTTGCTATCGTCGCTGATCGTGGCGACGGGGTCGAGGGCGGCCAGACCGGTGTAGGTCCCTTCCGCCACCTTGTCGCCGTTCGCATAGACCACATAGTTGCCGTTGTTCCACGTCAGAACAATGTGGTGCCACTTCTTGGTGGCCAAGGGCACGATGGCCGTCTTGCGGGCGTGCGTATCACCGAGACCCAGCGACAGTGTATTCACGCCGCTGTCCATGTAGATCTGGATGCGGTCGGAATAGGTGGCGGCAGCGGGCGGACGGGCGGTGGTATGCCCGAAGAAATAGCGGGTCCGCGCTGCCTGGGGCTCGTTCAGGTACCCCCACAAAGAGACCGTCCCTGCCGTCACGGACATGCCCGTCGTCGGGAACTGGACGCCGGCTTCGTCCACCGCCGTCGAGCAGGACAGGCCGCCCCCAAAATGCCCGGGGACCCATTCCAACCCCTGCCCGTAGAGGGTGCCGTCATGCCCATTGCCGGACGAGTCGGCGGCCGTTGTCCCGCTCTCCTCGTCCAAGAGGAAATAAGAGGCCAAGCCCGCTTGAAGGTCCGCCCGTGCCGCTCCAATCCCAACACCCAGAAGCACCATGATGCCTATCATTATGACCTGTCTCTTGAACATACGCATCCTCCGAAGACCGTAAGGCCACGCACGTGCGCCGTTCCGCAGACGCTGCGGTGGCGAGAGTGCCTTGAAGACAGTGTTCGATCCCGAGCACCGTTCTCCATTGTAGGCATGGGACAATGGCAATGCAAAGGAATTCATGGGACGCGTGCAAGGTCGGCGCCTGCATGGAGGGCGCGTCCCACTACGTCTTCGCCCCACCAAGCTGCCTGACATGTGCGGCGTTTTCGGAGATTTGGTCCTGATACCGCGGATACATGCCGACGATCACGCCGTCGGTGGGCTTGAGATGCTCGAAGGCGAACTTGAATGCCTCCTGCACCGACTGCTTGTCACTGCACTTGCGACCCGCCCCCAGGATTTTGAAGCCCAGGCACGGCTGGCTGACCTGTCGGGCCACCTCGGTCATCGCCATCGGATCGGAGGCGAAGAACGAATAGCCAATCTGGAGCGTGGCAACGGGCGGCATCTTCGCCAGTTCCTCCTGTGTTCTCGTCAGGTGGTAGAAGCAGGTCATGAAGAAATCGACCTGCCAGCCCTCGTCGGCGATCCGCTTGACGCAGTCGGGATTGTGGGCCGAGACCCCGGCCAACACGCCCGCGTCGTGAACGCGCTTCACGAAATCATGGACCTGCCGGCTCTTGCCTTGCTGGAAGAGCCGGTCGGTGACCCCGCCGTGATGGGCGACTGCAATGGCCTGAGTGTCCCGGACCACTTGCTCAATCGCACCGCTCGGCGCCTCGCTGGAGTGTAGGCAGATGAACTTCATCTTCGATCCCCGCTCCCCCAAGGTTCGAGTGACGCCGGCCATCAGCTCCGGATTGCTGAACTGGTGCGCGTTGATCCCCGCGCGTTCGCAGCTCCACAGGAACTCGACGACTCGCTCGGCAGTGAAGTACTCCCGCATGTGCTGGTCCATGATGGGGCCCATGTAGGAGTATCCGCTGATGGGATTGGAGCCCACGACCAGCCGGGTGACCTGGTGGTCGCCCAACCGGATCGTCGGCAGCAGCGCCCCGGGTGAATTGACGGTTGCCGGCGGAGTCTCCTGCGCCCGTGATAGGTTGCCAACCGCCAGAGCCGATCCGGTCACGGCGAGCGAAAACCGAGAGAGAAACTCCCTGCGTGAGGTCTCCTTCGTGTCACGTTCGTCCGGGTGCATACCGACCTCCTCATGAATTCCTGGGACGCCATTTCTCAGACTGACCGGCACCATTGTAAGCAGGACACCGGCACCAATGCAAACGGGAATCTCCGCGACAGATGAGAAATGGTTTTCAGCACTTGACATTTCCAGGGGAAGTGCTATCGTTTAGTATCATCCAATGGCGTATCGAAACACCGGGACAGGACGCCATTCCGGAAAGCCGCTCGGCGACATCGCCAAAACGGTGATCCATACACTGTGTTTTCGGAGGATCGCATCATGAAGAAGTGGGCATTTCGAGCATCTCCATCCGTGTTGATCGCAGGGACCCTGGGTCTGCTGTGGCTGGGCGCTGCCGCCCGCGGCGCTGCCGGCGACGGCCTCGTTCCCATCCCCATCGACGGATCCATCAAGCTATCTCCCTACGGCGGCTTCACGTGGGAACAGCCGCCGCTCGAGTGGGACGCGCTGTCCAAGACGCCGTTCTTCTGCGGCTGGGACGAGCCGGCGTATGCCGAGGAGATCCCCAACGCCACGGAGAGCCTGGCGAGCCGTCCGGCAGACGACTTCCGGCTTGCAGGTCCGATGCCCGTCACCAGCATCCACTGGTGGGGATCGTATCAAAAATGGCAGCAGTCGGCGCCCCCGGCCCCGGGGCCCGATGCCTGGCGGATCACCTTCTCGGCCAACACGCCGGAGGATGCCTTTGTCGCCTACGGCCGCCCGGGGAAACAGCTTTGGCAGTTCGACGTCCCGCCGGATCAGGTCCGCATGGAGTGGGTGGCGTTCGACCGTTTCCCCGATCAGCCCCAGGACAGTTGCTTCAAGTACTCGCTGGACCTTGAGCCCCAGTACTACTTCTGGCCGAACCCGTACGAGGGCGACATCTTCTGGATCAGCATCACAGCCGTGTACAAGACCCAGAGGCCCGACCATGTGTGGGGCTGGAAGACGCGGCCCCGACGCTGGATGGATGGCGCGGTGGAGTTCGTCAGCCAACTGAACGTCACGCCCTCAGGGCTGCCGATCAGTGCCATCTGGATCGCACCGGTGGAGGCGACGGACGCCTGCGGCCAGAAGGCCAAGTATGACATGACCTTTGCTCTGGACACAGACCCGGTTTGGATCAAGTGGGAACAGCCGTTCACGGGACTGCGAGACTGGGCCGGCTACGCGGATGAGCCGTCCACGGCCAGGGGGGCCAGCGCCTCCAGCATTGCGCTCAAGTGGCAACAGGAGCCGGACCTGAGCGCCAACGGCTTGGGCGTGGACGCCACCGTGGATACCCCGAAGACCTGGTCGGCCCAGATTCTGGCCGACGACTACAAGTGTACGCTCTCGGGCCCTGTGACCCAGATCGAAGTCTGGGGTTGCTATTACCTGGACGCGCTGCCTGGAAACGATGCCAACAACGTCCAATTCACCCTCGCCATTCGCGAGGATCTCCCGTTCAACCGTTTGGGCTACAGCATGCCCGGCCAGATTCTCTGGACCAGGACCTTCAAGAAGGGCCAGTTCACCGTGCAGCAGAGCACCTCCCAGAGACAGAGCTTCTCCAGCCCGTGCAACGGCGAGTACATCACGAACAGCCAGAAACGGACCTTCAAGTACACGTTCACAATCGACCGAAGCCAGGCCTTTGTGCAGACCGGGACCTTTGAGAAGCCCGTGGTGTACTGGCTGAGCGTGCAGGCTCAGGTGGCACAGTCCGGGGGCAGCACGGCCCGGTTTGGGTGGAAGACATCCACGAGCTTCTGGAATGACGACGCCGTGTGGGTCCAGGCCCAGGAGCCTTACTCTGCCACGTGGCAAAAGCTGAACTATCCCGCCTTTCACCCGCGCGCCAATCAGCATACGGCCCTGGCGTTTACGATCATCACGTCCGACAAGTCCACCACCGAGCTGATCGACCGTCAGGTGGCGGACGACTGGAAGTGCGAGCAATCCACGCCGGTCGTCGCGGCCGCGTGGTGGGGCTCGTACGCCGGGTACACCGACGAGGTCTGCCAGTGCAACCCCTTGCCAGAGCCGGTCAGGCCGGACTACTTCCTGCTCTCCATCTGGTCCGATGTGCCCAAATCCGATCTGCGCAACTCGCCGGATTTCAGCCATCCGGGCCAGAAGCTCTGGGAGTACCGGGCTTACCAGTATGATGAGGTCCAGGTCGGATCCGACAGAGACCCGGCGGGGTCCCGCACCCTCAACGGACGCGAGCCCGTCTTCCGGTACTTCGTGACGCTCCCGCCGGACCAGCGGTTCAATCAGGAGCCGGGCAGCAACGTGTATTGGTTCAGCGTTGTGGCGGTGTATGGGTATCCCAAGGTCGCCAGTTACCCCTGGGGCTGGACCAACCACGAGAAGACGTTCAACGACGATGCGGTGGCCGGCTCGGAGATCATCGGCGCCGCGGGCAAGAAGGTCTGGACCTGGCAGCCGCTTAGGGACCTGACGGGGATCGGCGAGGACATGTCCTTCGTCCTGTTCCAGCAAGCCCAGATACTGGGACCTCCGCCCAAGCTGCCGTAAGCGGGCGGACACCTGATGACAGCCGCCATCCGTTCCGGCCCCGTACGCATGGCTCAACTTCCCGACGCAAGGGATTGAGAACACATGAAAACGCCGAGGCCCACGCTGTGAGAGCGTGGGCCTCGGTTTTCAATATGCTTGCCGGCGGAGACGCACCGTTTCGCATCTCCCCCGTCCCGGACAACGCCGCATCACCGCAAGACCGTGTACAGGCGGCTGTCCGGCATCATTGACTACGGCTTGACCACACGGATGTCATCGATGAACAGTCTTCCGGTGCCGTCCGCCTGCGGATTCTTGCGGTCGCCGACGCCGATGTACATCTTCTTGACTGCGCCAAGGTTCACGCCGGTGAACTGGCTCAGCGGTATCTTCCACGGGGTCCAACTCGTGGCCAGCACGGCCAATGGGTCGGGATTGACGACCACGGCGATTTTCCCGGTGCCGTCCTGGATCGCCACATAGAGCGAAGCGGGATCGTTGCCGGGATGGTCGTACCCGATCTCGGCCACCTGCCACGGGCCGGTCGCCCCGGTGACCTGGACGTTGGAGAAGACGGCCGTGGTGACTGCGTTGCGGTTGGTGGCCGTCACGGCCAGACCGATGTAGACATCGCCCAGCATCGGGACGTCGATCGTTGATGTCGTCCCATCGGTGGCCGTGATCTTGGTCCAGGTGGTCCCGTTGGCCGAGTACTCACCGGTGAAGGTGTTGCCCTTGCGGGTCAGGCGGACCCAGTACGGCAAGGGATTGGAGCCTGCGGCGGTCGCGAACTGCGTGGTGTTCAGGCCGGCATCCGTGCGGTACATGAACTCGACGAGGTTGGCCGGTGTGACGATCATGTGTACCTGCTGAGCCGCCGGCTCCAGACCGACACGGACGAGCACGCCGGCCTTGGCCCACGTGGCAGTGTTCACAAGGCTCTCGACCCGGACCGTGAGCGAGCCGTCACCGCTGAGACGCTTATACGCGTAGCGGAACTCGTCGGTGACATTGACGATATCCGCGCCGCTGGCGCTCATCGTGATATTGCCCGGCGAGGTCTCGATGAAGCTGACCGGGTAGCCGTGCACCTGCAGGCTCAGATCGGTCACGCCGTTGACTTTCCAGTTCTGAGGCGAGTCCCAGGTCCGCTCGGTCTCGGAGTAGTACGGCGGGACGATGTTGTTGTAGTCGAACGGCATCGACTGCCTGCCCCCGCGAACGATGCTCGGCTCGGCAAAGGGCGGGTTGGTGTATCCAACGGTGGAGCCGGTGCCGTTGCCCGGATTGCCCGGAGCGGGCTCGGTGAAGCCCCAGCCATCGATCCAGGTCTGGAAGATGCGGCCCTCGACGTCATCCACGTAGCTCTCGAAGTCATCGACCACGATGAAACCGGCGGTCGTGAAGCTCCAGACGGCTCCCTTCCACGGGCTGTCCGCCGCCGCATCGTTCACCTCGTCCACCCGCCAGTAGTAGGTCTTGTTCCATTCCAGAGCACCGGGGATAAACGTATTCTTGTCCAGCGCCTGGCTGCCCTGGTAAACAGCGGCATCGGCCGGCGTGGCCGCAGCGACGGCCGCCTGGTCGGTCCCGAAGTACACATCATGGGTGACGGCCTCTTCGCCGACGGACCACATCAGCGTCACGTCCTGTGGGACATTGACGTCATTGTTCTTCGGGTGAATCGCCCGAGCCCTGACCGGCGGTTGCAGCGGACCGGCCGGGATAATCTGGCGGGCCACAAACGGCGTCTGCCACGAGAGCTGGGCCACGGCCCCGCCGATGTTCTCATAGTACTCCATCCGTAGCGGATAGATTCCCGGATCGAGCTTCTGCGGCTTGCTGGCGTGGTCCGTCGTGCCTTGATCGACCCAGCTATCGACGATCATGGCATCGCCAAGCCAGAGTCGCGCGCCGTCATCGCTCGTGGTGATGAACGTGTACGTGTCGGCGATCGCGATCTCCAGGTCCGCCGTCCAGCGGGCGGAGAAGTTGTCGGTGCCGATCGGCGCACCAGGACCGCCGGGATCGCCCCAACTGAAATCGATAGCGGGATCGATACGCGTCAGTGCCGGTGCTCCCGCGACGGTCATGTTGTTGAAGTACTCGCCCTTGGCGCCACCGCCACCGTCGGTCGTGGTGAAGCTCCAGACCTCCCCCGCTTGTTTCGCCGTGCCGACTTCATCCACCACCCAATAATAGGTGGTCTGCATCGCCAGTTTCCCGGGTTCGAAGGTTGTCACATTCAGGGACCCCTTGAAGACGCCGGCGTCGCGAGCGGCCACTTTGGCCTGATCCGTGCCGAAGTACAGCTCGTGCTTGAAGGCATTTTGACCCGGCAGCCAGCTCAAATCCGTATCCGGATCGATCCACTTGTCGCCGTTGCGCGGGTTCGGCGCATAGGCGGTCAATGGGGCCGTGGTGAAGCTCCAGACGTCGCCCTGGTAGACCGTCTTGTTATCGGCCTCCATCTCGTCGATTCGCCAGTAGTACGTCGTCCCGGGTTGCAGCCCGGCAAAATGATAGTACATCGTTTGCACTTGCATCTGTTTGGCCTTGAAATCGGCCTGTCCCAGATCGGGGGTCGTTCCCAGATAGATCATGTGCCATTGTGCGGAGGAGCCTGACGTCCACTGCATCAGCGGCTGCATCACCCCGGTGGCGCCGTCAGCCGGACTGGGGGCGTACGCCTTTGGACGAAACGCCAGCTTCTTGATCTCAGCCGCTGACAGAATCGTATTGTAGACGCGCACGTCGTCGATCAAACCGGTGTAGGTCTCACCCCACTGGTTGTTTCCGATTAGAAACGGTCCCGTGCCGGCACTCATGGCGGAGCCGTTCAGCCGCTCGCTCTCGACGCCGTTGACATAGAATATCAGTCCGTTGGATGTGCCGGGCTTGAATGTAGCAGCCACGTGCTGCCAGGTCCCGGCCTTTAGAGGCGATTTGGTCCCGTTGTGATCGAGAATGCCCGGCGTCGTGAACCGAAGGTTCGTGCCGCTGGCCTTGAATGCATACCCCAGAGTGTATCCAACAAAGCCTCGATCGCCGCCGAGCGCCCCCGGATTGATCCAACAGGCAATGGTAATCGGCCCGTTGATGTTCAGCTTGGCGGGACTGCCGAAATCCACCCAATCACTGCCCCCGAGTTCGAGCGCTCCGCCGCTCATACCCGCCGCCCACTGCGGACTGCCCTGGAAGGTCCCATCGATCGCATTTCCACTCGAGTCGTGAGCGACCGTGCCGGTCCCTTCGTCGAATGTCCACCAGCCGATAAGGTCGGCGGACGCCATGGGCGCGAACCCCACTGTACAGACGAAGACAAGAGTCATCAGTTTCTTATGCATAACTATTCCCCTTCTCGCAAGACAAACACGATCCTTAGAAGTTGCCTACGTGAAAACATCGTGGCAAGCGGCTCCGGTCCGACTTGGGCCAGAGCCACCTGCCTCTTTCTATCATGGCGTACGGAAAACTCTCAGGCCCGTACAGCCACGTCATTTCCAATCACTTGCCTGCACTGCCGGTCAGGGTTGTGGCGCCGGCTTGATGACCCGGATGTCGTCGATGAACAGCATGCCTGTGCCGTCCGCCACCGGATTGCTCCGGTCGCCGACGCCGATGAAGATCTTCTTGACCTTCGTCATGCTCACGCCGGTGAAGCTGCTCAACGGAATCTGGATCTCGGTCCAGGCCGTAGAGTTCACCGCCGTGGCGTTCGTCACCACAGCCACCTTGTTCGTGCTGTCCTGAATGGCGACGTACAGGTCCTGTGCGCTGTTATAGCGCGGGCTGGCGATCTCGGCGCCCTGCCATGCGCCGGTGACACTGCCGGTGGTCTTGATGCTCTCGAACTGGAACGTACGCTGCTCACCGGGCTGATGCGAGGTGACGCAGATACCGATGTACACAGGACCGCTCATGACTACGTCCGCCGAGTTCAACGTCGTCCAGGCGCTGCCATCAGGCGACGTATAGGCGGTGAACGTATCACCGATACGCTCGAGCTTGACCCAGTACGGCGGTGCAATCACCGCGGTCATCGTGGTGTTCGACGTAGCGTCGTTCGCGTTCATATCCAGACCGGCCGTCGCGCGATCCTGGAAAGCACCTCCGTTACCGGCGGCTCCATCGTTGTTGGCCGTGAGGACCATCATGGCAAACGCGGAGTCGCCATCGAGGCTGTCGCGAATCATCACACCGCCCTTGGCCCAGGTATTCGTGCCTGTGCCGACGCTGGTGACCTTGGCCACGATGGTGGCGTCGCCGCTGAGGCCCTTGTAGGCATAGGTGAACTGGTCACTGGTGCCCCAGATATCCGTACCGTCGCCTGTGAGGGTCATCTTGCCGCCGGTCTCGGTGACCGCTACGCTGGTCACTTGGGGATAGCCTTGGACTTGCAGGCTCAGGGTGTTCATGCCGTTGAGCGTCCAGTTCTGAGGCGAGTCAAACGTCCGCTCGGTCTCAGAATAGAACGGACTATCGGCATTGTTGTATCCGAACGGCATGGACTGTCTGCCGCTCCTGACGGTGGTCCTCTCGGCGAACGGAGGGTTGGTGTAACCAACAGTCGAGCCCGTGCCGTTGCCCGGATCGCCTGGAGCGGGTTCCGTATAGCCCCAGCCGTCGATCCAAGTCTGGAAGATACGGCCTTCGACGTCATCGACATAATCCTCGAAATCATCGATCACAATGAAGTTGGCCGTGGTGAAGCTCCAGACGGTTCCCGTCCACGGGCTGGCCGGATCGGTCGTGCTGATCTCGTCCACTCGCCAGTAGTAGGTCTTGCCGAACTCCAGGGCGCCCGGATCGAAGCTGGTGTTGTCCAGTGTCTGCTGGCCGCGATAGGCAGCACTGCCCTGCGTGCCGTTGGCCACCGCATCCTGGTCATCGCTGAAGTATATCTGATGGGCGGTCGCCTTAATGCCGGCAGTCCATTTCAACTCAGGCGACTGTGTGGTGTCGGCAGCGCCATTCCGCGGCCGAGGACCATAGGCCCACAATGCCTCGAACGGCATGAGGTAACTGCCCGCGATCAACTCGCGGTTCGGGATGCCCGCACCCTGCCATGCGGCCGAACAGGAGTCCCCGCCGCCGCCTTCCTTCCACAGGGCCATCAGGTAGTACCGGCCCGCTTCCAAAGCGATCTGCTTGGACTTCTGACCGGGCTCTTTGTCCCACTCCTGTGCATTGGTCCAACTGCTCACCGAAGCGATCATTTCGGCACCATCCGGATCGGGCCCGAGGAAAAGCTGCGCATTGTCATCCGCAGCCACCCAGAAGGTGTAATTGCCGGCGACCGGCACGTGCAGCCAGGCCGACAGCTTGCCGCCGTAGTTGTCCCCGATATCAGCCGGAGACTCGAAGTCGGGCATCTCATTGACGTCGCTCGGAGCGCCGGGATACCGCGAATCGGCCAGCAGATCGTTCACCGAAGTGCCGGCGCCGGCATTCAGCCACAGCTCGCGTTTGGCCTTGCCCAGGCCGGGGATCGTCGTCGTGAAGCTCCAGACATTGCCGACCTGCTTGTTGCCCATGGCATCGATCTCGTCGACACGCCAGTAGTACGTCGTCTCCAGGGTCAGCGAAGGCAGTTCCAAGGCCGTGACGAGTAATGAACCCTTGGAGGCGGCAGCTGCGCCATTAGCCACATCATCCTTGTTCGTGCTGAAATAGGCCTCGTGTTTGAACGCACCCTGGCCGCCCGTCCAGGCGAGGTCGGTATCAAGGTTCTGGTACAGGGCGCCGTCAGCGGGCACGGGCTGGTAGGCTGTCAGCGGAGCCACGGTGAAGCTCCAGACATCGCCGGTCCAGATCGTCGTCAGGTCCGCCTCGATTTCGTCCACGCGCCAATAGTACGTCGTCCCCGGCACCAGGATCGGGACGAAGTGCATCAGCACTGGCGTGCGAGGGAGGACGAGATTGGCCGGGCCGAGATCGGGGGTCGTGCCGAAGTAAACGTTGTGGAACGTGGCGCTGTCGCCGGGGCCCCATTGCAGCAGGCCCAACATGACACCCTGGGCGCCATTGGCCGGACTTGGGTTGACTGCCTTGGGCCAACGCGGCGGATTGCCATTGAAGAGTCCCTTGATCTGCTCGGCCGTCAACGCATCATCGAAGATCCACACATCATCGATCATCCCCAGAAACTCACGGCCGGATTCATCCGTTCTGCCGATGGTAAGATTGGCCGTGCTACCGGTAGGGACAGATGCCCCGGTCCCGGCCACGCCGGCAGGCTCGCCGTTGAGGTAGTAGCGATGCTCACCATCCACCACGGCCGTCACGTGGACCCATTCATTGAGGGGAATCTTGCCTGTGCTCAGCGTACCGATATAACTGCCGGACGGTCCGGTGCTGAAGTGCAGGGAAGCGCTGGCCTCCGTATAGAGGCTGTACAGACGGGGCGCGCCGCCCTTGGCAAGAATGCCCTGCCAATCATCGCCTGCGGGGCCTTTGTACCTGCCCGCATTGATCCAGAGACAAACGGTGGCCTTACCTGTTGTCGGGTTCAGGCTGGGGCTATTCGGGACATCCACGTAGTCGTCCACGCCATCAAACTTCAGCGCTTTGCCGACTTTCCCAGTCACCCATTGGGGGCCGCCCATCAATTTTCCGTTGTTTTTCTTGCTTGAACTGTCCTTGGCCGTGGTTCCGGAGCCATCGTCGAGCTTCCAGTGTCCCAGGACACCCGCCCAGGCGCCGCTTGCCAAACAGAGCACCAACAGGATGCTGATTAGAAGTGCGAGTTTCTTCCACATACTCCGATCTCCTCAAAAACAAACCGTCACGAATCATCACTTGCCGGCCACACCGGCTCTCTTGCCTCTCTCACCGATACCCCATGGTGAGACTCACCATATCCCTGCTGGTTCCAGCCAACACCTTTCCTCCGGAATCCGGGAGCAAACCAGACCACGCCCAAACACCTTATCAAGGGCAATCCTGGCTCCGCCGGAGCCGCCTTGGCCCGCCCGTTACAATCTGAATCTCATGTGCTTTTCGAACAGTACCTTCCCTCGTCCCATGGCATTGCTCCCACAGTTACGGCTTGATGACCCGGATGTCGTCGATGAACAGCATGCCTGTGCCGTCCGCCACCGGATTGCTCCGGTCGCCGACGCCGATGAAGATCTTCTTGACCTTCGTCATGCCCACTCCGGTAAAGCTGCTCAGCGGCATCTGAACCTCAACCCACGTCGCGGAGTTCACCGCCGTGGCGTCCTTCACGACAGCGATCTTGTTCGTGCTGTCCTGGATGGCGACGTACAGGTCCTGTGGGCTGTTATACGTCGGGCTGTCGATCACGGCGCCTTGCCATGCGCCCGTGACGCTGCCGGTGGTCTTGATGCCCTCGAACTGGAACGTACGCTGCTCACCGGGCGCGTGTGAAGTCACGCAGATACCGATGTACACCGGACCGCTCATGACTACGTCCGCCGTGCCCAACATCGTCCAGGCGCTGCCATCGGGCGACGTGTAGGCGTTGAACGTATCACCGATACGCTCGAGCTTGACCCAGTACGGCGGTGCGATCACCGAGGTCGACGTGGTATTCGACGTAGCGTCGTTCGCGTTCATATCCAGACCGGCTGTCGCGCGATTCTGGAAAGCAGCTCCGTTACCGGCGGTTCCATCGGTGTTGGCCGAGAGGACCATCTGCGCACTTGCCGATCTGCCATCGAGGCTGTCGCGAATCATCACACCGCCTTTGGCCCAGGTATTGGAGCCTGCGCCGATACTGGTGACCTTGGCAACGATAGTGGCGTCGCCGTTGAGGCTCTTGTAGGCGTAGGTGAACTGATCGCTGGCGCCCCAGATGTCGGCGCCGCTGCCGGTCAGGCTCATCTTGCCGCCGGTCTCGGTGACTGCTACGCTCGTCACCTGCGCATAGCCTCGAACCGCCAGGCTCAGGGTGTTGACGCCGTTGACCGTCCAGTTCTGAGGCGATGCAAACGTCCGCT
>Ga0315284_10004817_pt1 | contig 19171 bp, 16 predicted proteins | sample YL17G09_16_MG_FD_203696 | JGI IMG/M metagenome (GOLD analysis project Ga0315284, IMG submission 203696) | Sediment microbial communities from Yellowstone Lake, YNP, Wyoming, USA - YL17G09_16 | ecosystem: Environmental > Aquatic > Freshwater > Lake > Sediment | place: USA: Wyoming | collected... | reverse complement strand
ATCGTTTGCCAAAATCACTTAACTTCTTTGGCGGCTTGACTTTATCCCAATTATATTGTGCATCGAGCAGCTCGCCGCACTTTGGGCACTTGAAGATTACCTCGCTGCAATCGAATTCTGCGGCACAATCGGGGTTAATACACTTCTGAAAAGCCGCATCAGCTTTGCTCATAATACAAAACCTCCTGTCGGATTTTACCGGCATTATAAACCATCGGCTTTAATTTTCAACCGTATAATAGCCAATAGAGCAAACAGCCCGCGAAGCGGTACCACAATTTTGCACTTTGCACTTTAACTTTTACGCTTTTCATCACCATCATCACCCCTCCTCCGAAGCCAGATTCAAAAGAAAGATTGAGAAATAATCGTAAATGAGGTATCGTAGCCCGTTGCGTAGAACTGCTCCAGCAACGAACGAAAGTCAGTTGCGAGGAAAAAATGGCCAGCTGGAGCAACGCGTAAGTCTCGCCGTAATCACTAAGGGACGAAGGCGGAACAGAAACGAGTTGTGAAACCAAGATGAAAACATTTGTTTAGCCACAGAGGACACAGAGTAATTTATTTTTTGACTAACTCCGATTTTAACTGTTCATATTCATTCTGCATTGCATCGGATTGCCAACCATAAAAATCCCTGATAGCTTTATTGATATCAGAAGAAATACTTGCTATGATTATAAGCTCATCGCCATCTGGTTCAATATCGTTATTATATACAACAGATTTGGGTTCTCCATTCTCGTATTGTACCCGGACTAACTTCCGTGTAACATTCCTGTTAAGATGAACAGCTCGACTGTATTTCCTATAAAATGCCGTATATACTTCCACCCATCCCTTTCCCAAATCATTGTATAATTGCTCAACACAAGGCAATTTTTCTATACCTCCCTTTTGGTACTTATCGATATCTATTTCGACTTGTTTAAGTGCTGATTTTATTTCTTCGGTTTGAGAAAGATTCTGAAGGAATTTCTTATCTTGCCATAAGCGATTGAGTTCCCATCTTCTTAGTCTTTTGTATACCTCATCAGATTTAGTTTTTTCGTCGCTTGCGGATACATTTAATGTCCATCGCAAAACAGCATAAGTCTCGACAAGAATTCTTAACAAACCATGCGTCGAGAGTATATGATTGCTTGCCAATGTCGTTAAAGCCCCTGATGTTTGTGATTCAGCCGCCAATAAAATACCCATTAATTCAACATCATGATTACTTGACATTTTTTCTTTGCAAGTACGTGTCTGCTCATACCACTTCATTATGGTATCAGCCACAATACTAAAAGTGTCATAATTTTTGCTTTCCATTCTTCTCTGCGTTCCTCCTGTGGTTATTCATATCACTTTAAACTCTATTTTGGCCGATTCCACTCGCCGTGCGTGCCCGCCGTGCCGACGCTCGTCGCGGCAGGCGCCCGTCGCAGCAGGTTTGAAGGGCGGTGTTTGTTTTTAACTGGTCGTTGTTCTTAAAAGCTTCCTTTATCACCCCTGCTTTCTCCCAAAAAATGCCTATAATTCGGCCATAAAACATTAAGCAGATATTATCCCCCAATATCCCTTTTTGTCAAGAAATAATAGCGGATAGCGTATAGGAAAATCCAGAGCACATTTTGGATGGATTCGTCAGGCTCACTACAGGCTTTTAACTTTTGACTTTTTACCTTACCTGTACGCTATACGCTGTACGCTATACGCTGTCTTTTGCATTGATTTGTTCTATCAGGCCGGGCAGCTCTGCCAAATGCTCGATTCGCCGGACACCAGCAGGTATCCGTCGGCTGGCATTGGTGTAAGCAGCCTTCAAAACGGCCGTCATACCGGCTTTGATGGCGGGTTTGATGTCCTTATTGATGCGGTCGCCGACGAACAATATGTTTTCCGGTGCTTCGCCAATCCTCCGGGCGGCAGCCTTGAAAATGCGGCAGTCGGGCTTTCGAAAATCGAACTCGTACGAATAAAGTCTGACCGAAAAGAACTCCAGTATGCCTAACTGTTCGAGGTGTTTTTCCAGCGAGCTGCTGTGGACAAAGGTGTTGGAAACTATGCCTAATTTCAGACCGAGCCGTTTTAGTTCTGCCAGAATATCAGCTGTTTGCGGCTCGATTCTGCCGACCCTGCTCAAAGGCTCGTACCAGAGCCACGCAAAGTGCCGCCATTGCTGCTCGTCGAGCCTGATGCCCCTTTTTGTACCGGCCTTTCTTAGCAGGAGCAGGGCATTAAAGTCCCTGCCGGTTATGCCGGAAAGTAAGCACCGCAGGCGAAGGGACACAAGATTGCGCCAGCTGTAAAAGCAGAAATTCCCGACCGGCTGACCCAGACTTTCGAGGAAATCATACGACAACCTGGCGCTTTGCCTGAAAAGCACGCCTGTGTTGACCCTGCCGAAGTTCAGCAGCGTCTCCCCGAGATCGAAAAGTACCGCTTTGATCATTCCCTATTCTCTCAACGGCGGCAAATAATCACCAAAGGCCTGACGGACCCATTCGAACATCTCTTCATCGGATATAGCCGAAACCCTGTTCGCGGCATACTCGGCATCGATTCTGTCTTTTATTTTCGTTATGCGTCGGTCGTGCTTGGCGATTTCAATTTTGTACCTGGCCTCTATCCAGTGTTTGATGCCTGCCGCACCGCTCTTGTCGGTAATTGCCACACTGACAGGACGTTTCAGGAGTTTTTGGGTATCAAAGCAATTGTATATCTCTTCGTTCTTTAACAGCCCATCGGCGTGGATGCCGGCTCTGGTAACGTTGAAATCTCTGCCCACCAGCGGATAATTGTGTGGAATTTCAAATCCGAGTTCTTTTACCGCATATTCGGCAAGCTCGGTTATTGCCGCATAGTTTACCTGAGCGTTTGCGCCAGTCATCTGGGCATGTTCGACAACCAAAGCCTCCAGAGGCGGGTTGCCTGTTCGCTCCCCTACCCCGAATATGGCACCGTTGGCGGCGCAGCAGCCATACAGCCAGGCCGTTGCAGCGTTGACCAGCACCATGTGCAGGTCATTGTGTCCGTGCCATTCCAGCCACTCAGCCGGCACACCGATTTGCCGCAGCCCTGCAACAAGCCTCGGGACGCTGCGCGGCAAACTTACTCCGTTCCACGGCAGGCCGAATCCGAGCGTATCACAAAGTCGAATCTTGACCGGCTTTCCATACTCTTTGGCCAGCTTCATCAGCTCAGCAGCAAACGCAAGTGTAAAACCTTCGTAGTCGGCTCGCGTTATGTCCTCAAAGTGACATCGCGGGACCACGCCATTATCGAGGGCAGCCTTGGCAATATCGAGATATGCATTCATTGCCTGGGAGCGGGTCTTTCGCAGTTTGAAAAATATATGGTAATCACTTGCCGAGGTTAAAATGCCTGTCTCAGCCAGCCCCATCTGCGAGACAAGCTTAAGATCGGCCGGAACAGCCCTTACCCAGCCGGTAATTTCAGGAAACCTGTACCCCCGCTCTTTGCACAGTTCCACCGCTTTTCTGTCGCGATTCGAGTACAGGAAAAATTCACACTGGCGAATTAAGCCGGCACCGCCGTCTATTTCGTGTAACAAATCGAATACCTTCAGGACTTGCTGCGGTGTGTAGGGCGGCCTGGCCTGCTGGCCGTCGCGGAAGGTGGTATCGGTTATCCAAATCTCCTTTGGAATATCGTACTTGGCTGTGTGTTCGTCGAAGATTATCCTGGGAAACTCGGTATATGGGAAAGTCTGGCGATACAAATTAGGTTCTTTAACATCCACGAGTTTATGACTTTTTTTCGCCATCTTAGTCTCCGGTTTACGTTTTTGACAAATCGGTTATACACCCGGCAGCGCATTAGGAGTTACCCGTTGCATCTGCTGGAGAATGAATAGTAGCCGAGGTGGGAATCGAACCCACACGCCTTTTCGGGCAGGGGATTTTAAGTCCCCAGCGTCTGCCTTTCCGCCACTCGGCCCGAGCCGATAGGTTAATGCATTTTGCAGACCTTTGCAACTTGTTTTCCCGGTCTTTCGTGTCTTCGCCGAGGCTTAAAGAAAATCTCGATGGAATTGGAACAATTTGCTGATAGAGGTGGGTTTTATACTTTATTTTTTACTTTTTTGTCTGAATCAAGGTATAAACCGACGGAGCAGGCTGGTAATTTGCTCTTTTATCTGAACCGCTCGGGTTCTGCGCGCCAGTGACCTGAGTTGCCACTGGCCGCCGGCCAAGGTTATGGCTTTTTTAATTCGCTCGGCAGCGGCCTCTGAACGGCCTATAGCCAGATAGACTACAGCAGAATCCCGCAGTGCCCAGACATGGCCTGGCCTTAAATCCAGGCTGTGGCCGAAGAGCTCCAGTGCCTCCTCGAACTGGCCTTTTACGGCACTGACAAGCCCCAGATAATAATAGGCTTCCGCACCGACAGAGTGCTGCGAAGAACCATTTGTATCTCCTGAGATTCCGGGATCGATGTTGATGGCCCTTAGCATACAGTGTGCAGCACCGTCCAGCTCACCGATTGCCAAAAACATCGACCCCATAGAAACCAGTACGTCTGCATCCTCCAAAGCCAGCTTCATCTCGGAAACCAGATAATCTTTGGCCTCTGCGTTGTTTCCTTTCATAAACGCATACTGGGCCAGCCTGTACCGAGGTCCTGTGAGGGTATTGTCATTTTGAATCGCTTCGTTGAACAGTTCTGCGGCCAGTTCGTAATCGGAGCTGTTAAAAGCAATCTCTCCGAGATAGAACAAGGCAGCAGCAAAACCGGGTTTTAATTCGAGGATTCTGTTAAACTTTTCTTTTGCCGATTCGATATTGTCGATGCCCAGCAAAAGCAGGCCGAAATCGAGGATAACTTCAATATCCCCGGGATTAACACGAAGCTCCGAGAGGAAATGCTCCTGAGCAAGAGTATTATTGCCATCTGCCAGGTAGGCCTGCGCGATTCGATAGTTAATTTGCGGATGGGCAGGTTCGAGCTCTGCGGTCCTTAACCAGCAGCGGACGGCTTTTTTGTACTGGCCCCTGACAAAAAGACTGTTGCCGATATTATAGTAGCACAGTGCACAGTCCGGTTTTATCTGCTGGGCAAGATAAAACATCTGCTCGGCCAGGTCGTGCTGGCCCATTTCAGTATAAGTAATTATGCGATTGCAATAGCACGGCTCGAACGCAGGGGCAAGCTTCTCGATATGCTCGAAGGTATCGATGGCTAAATCATACTGGCCCAGGCGTGTATAATCGACCGCCAGGGAATTTAATATCTCAGGGTCCAGCGGGTTTAGCTGCCCGGCCAGCTCATATTCGCTTATCGCATCTTCGAACCGGTCAATAGTGTCGAGGGTAAGGGCCTTGTTGAAATGCCATGAGCTGTTTAGCGGATTTATCTCAAGAGCTGCTTCGAGCTCCATCAGGGCCAGTGCTATTTTGCCGTCCTCATAGAGTTCGAAGGCCCTTCGTGCCTTGTTCTCGCCCTTCTCATACGAATCAAATAATGTATCTTCGTATTCCATTGCAATTGTAATGGCTTTTTTTAATTCAACGTTCGACTGCTCACCCAGGTGCGTTTCGGCAATACAATATCGCAGGGTTAGCGGTTTTTTTGCCGGCTTTATTTCTTTTTGGCTGCAGCAAAATTTTTGATGGCTATTTACCTTGTAAGCGTTTATTATAGCTTGGCTTACCTCACTGAGAGCCGACGGACTCTGCCGATGAGCAAAGCAGAGGCCTTTGTTTTTCTGGAAAGCGGGCGCTGGTAGTCTTATAATACGGGGCTGGAAAATAGCGAATATAAAAAACTGTATGCTAAACCATTTTGGAGAAATGTGACAATGGTCAGAGAAATAAAGGGCCGGGTAACAGCCGGCAAGGGCAGCTATGCTATTGTCGTCAGCAGGTTCAACGAATTCATAACCGCCAGACTGCTGGCCGGTGCGGTAGATTCTCTACAGCGACATGGTGCCTCTGATGACCAGATAACCATAGTCTGGGTACCGGGTGCCTGCGAGATTACACAGGCAGCCAAAAAGCTTGTCGGCAGCAGCAAATACGTTGCCGTGCTTTGTCTTGGCGCGGTTATACGTGGCCAGACAAGTCATTACGACTATGTCTGTCAGCAGGTATCGCGTGGTATCGGACAAATCAACTATGATTCAGCCACCCCTGCAGTATTTGCCGTGCTGACCTGTGATACACTTGAGCAGGCGGTCGAAAGGGCCGGTACCAAGATGGGCAATGCCGGCGCCGAAGCGGCATTGACAGCTATGGAGATGGTCAACGTAATGGAGCAGATTTAAGTTTGTAGCCGGTTTGTTTTCGAGGCCTGCAGGTGGATAACAGGACAAGAGCCAGGGAGCTTGCGATACAGGCGCTTTATCAGCTTGACGTGCAGGGCTCAGGTCTGCTCGAGTTTTTAGACAGTTTTTTCATCGAGACTGAGCCGGATGATTTCGCTCGCAAAATGGCCTCAGACTGGTGCAAAGGTGCATGGGAAAATCTGGCACCTTGCGACGAGCTTATAGTTGCTTCGTCAATTAAATGGGGTCTGTCCCGTCTTTGTCCTGTTGACAGGAGCATTTTGAGACTGGCGGTTTATCAGTTGAAATTCTGCCCTGATATTCCGCCCAAAGTTGTGATAAACGAGGCCATCGAGCTTGCCAGGAAGTTCAGCACCGCTCAGTCACCGGCGTTTGTCAACGGTGTGCTCGATGCCGTTCTGAAGAAACTAAAATGTAAAGCGTAAAACTCAAAAGTTTTTAGCTGCCTATGAGAACGATTGCGGTATTAAACCAGAAAGGCGGTGTGGGCAAGACCACAACGGTGGTCAACATCTCGGCATCGCTTGCTGCTGCGGGCCTTAAGATACTGGCTATCGACCTTGACCCGCAGGCCCATCTGACGATACATCTGGGCATAGAGCCCGACAGTATCGATTCGGGTTCTTATAAGCTTCTGACTCATTCCGCCAAGCTTGAGCAGGAAATCCTGCTTGTGCGTCCAAATCTCTGGCTGCTGCCTGCGAATATCAACCTTGTCGGAGCCGAGTGCGAGCTGGTGAGTGTGGTCGGCCGGGAAACCATCCTCCGGGAAGCCCTCAAAACGGTTAAAGACAAGTTCGATTATTGTATTATCGACTGTCCGCCGTCGCTCGGTTTACTGACCTTAAATGCCCTTGCTGCCGCCGATGAGATATTGATTCCGCTTCAGCCCCATTTCCTGGCACTTCAGGGATTTGGCAAACTGCTGCAGACCGTCGATCTGGTCAACAAAAGGATAAATCCTGATTTGAAGGTCGGAGGTGTTTTGCTGTGTATGTACGACAGCAGGGCCTCACTTCCGAATGAAGTCAGGGCCGATATCGAACAATTCCTCAACGATGCACGCGGGACCAACTGTGCCTGGTCACAGGCCCGGATTTTGCCGGTTTATGTCCGAAGAAACATCAAGCTCGCCGAGGCGCCCAGTTACGGCAAAACAATTTTCGAATACGAGCAAAATTGCCATGGCGCCCAAGACTACGCCAAAGTTGCCGAATTCATACATAATCATCTGCAATCGACTCAGCAGCCTCCTGTTACTGCCCATCCGCTCCCTGAGGAAAATTCCGAAACTGCATCTTCGGAATTTACGCAGACAATCATCGAACAAAAGCCCGCAGAATCTCAATAATCGCTGTCTTTTTACGTCAAATCAACAGTTTTGGGTTTTGCAGTTGGTCTGTAATGAAGCTTAGAAACTCTGCTGCATAGTTGCCGTTTATTACTCTATGGTCGACGGCCAATGTCAGGCTCACCAGCTTACGCACTGTCGGTCTGCCATCATAGGGAACCACTTCCCTGATAACATTTCCGACTGCTAAGATAGTGCTGGACGGCGGCGGCACTATCCCGAAAAATGAATCGATGTCATAGGCACCGAGATTGCTTAGTGCTATTGTTTCGCCTTCCATTTCTTCCAGCGTCAGTTTGTTATCCCGTGCCTTTTCGGTTAGTGATTTCTCTATGCAGGCAATTTCAGCCAGTCTCTTTTTATCGGCATCCTTTACTACCGGCACAACGAGTCCCTGTGGGGCATTTACGGCAAAACCGACGTTAACCGAATCGGCTATTTTTATGTTGTCACCGACGAGTCTGCCCGCCATAACAGGATATTTTTTTACAGCTATGGCCAGGGTGCGAATGTAAAAGGCATTTGTCGTTATCTTGACACCTGATGATTTTCTAAGCCCGCTTCGCATACCCATCAGCTCAGTGACATCTGCTTTCGATTCGAGGTAAAAGCAGGGTTTATTCAGTTTGGACTCCAACATCCTTTTGCCGATGAGTTTCTGGATTCTGGTCAGCTTCAGTGAGCGGGTATGATTTTCTGTCTGATTCTCCAGGATTTTCTGCCTCCCGTTCTCGAAACGAATTATTCGGCTTCCAGGATGGCCTTGATTTCACCCACTGATATTGCCCCGGAAGCAGCCATTTTTATTTTGCCCTGCGGGTCTATAAAGATACTGCACGGGATGTAAGTTACGGTATTGAATGGGTCAGGCAAAGTCCTTATATTGGCGGCGAAGACCGGATAATTGAGCTTTCGATCATCGGCAAATTTTTTCACCAACTGATGGTTTTCGGTTGATATAGCAAGCATTGCCAGTTTATCTTCGCTAATGGAGTTACGCAGAGAAATCAGGTGCGGAACTTCCTGGACGCAGGGCGCACACCACGTCGCCCAGAAAATAATGATGGTATTTTTACCCCTGTAGTCGCTTAGCTTGTGCTCTTTACCGGCAATATCGGTTAGTGTGAAATCCTGTGCAGTTTCGCCGTACCATACGGTATAAGCCGGCCTCCATGTTCTTGCCTTTTTGACAATATCCTCTAAGCTTACCTTCGGCCGGTTGTCGTCAACGGCCTCTTCTGCAACCGATTCGGATTCCGAATGCTCTGTCCGGACTTGTTCAGCAGGCTGCCTTTTGACCACCGCCAAGATTACTACTGCGGCAAGTATAATTATAGTAACAACAATCGCTGACCACAGGAAAGATTGCTTCTTTTTTCCGGACATTATGTTTTTCCCTTATATCAAGGTTTTCCATTTGGATTTCCCGGCTGACGTTCGGTTCTAAATTCTAATAGGCATCGTCGATTAAGTAAACATCTTTTTGACGTGTGTTTTCCGCGGTGGTATAATAGTATCCTCGCAAACACGGTAAGATTCGCCAAGAACCAACCGATATTAAGGAAGTTTAAAAATGATAGCTGGCAAATCATTCGTCAACAACTCGAAAAACATCGGTCTTTCTTTGATTCTAATATTTATCTGTATTGGCATATCTTTTGCTGACGTCAGATTACCCGCTGTCATAAGTGACAATATGGTCCTGCAGCAAGAGATAAAAGTTCCAATATGGGGCTGGGCTGAGCCTAATGAAGATGTTATTGTCAAGGCAAGCTGGCAATCATCCGGCTGCTCCGCCAAAACCGGCCCTGATGGCAAATGGTCAATCAGAATTGATACACCTAAAGCGGGTGGACCGTATGAATTGGTGATTGAAGGCACTAATAAAATTATTCTCAAGGATATTCTAATCGGCGAGGTTTGGGTATGCTCTGGCCAGTCGAATATGGCGATGCCCGTCAAAGGCTGGGAAGCCCAACCCATCCTCAATTCTAAGGAGGAGATTGAGACCGCTGATTATCCCATGATACGTCTGTTTACCGTTCCCCAAAAAGTTGCGGACCAGCCACAGCCCGATTGCACAGGCCGCTGGCAGTTATGCAGCCCACAGACAATTGCTGACTTCTCAGCCGTTGCATATTTTTTTGGTCGTGAATTACACCAAAAGCTCAATGTTCCTATAGGTCTGATTCATACCAGTTGGGGCGGCACCCCTGCCGAGGCATGGACCAGCAGGCAGGTGCTTCAGTCTGACCCTGGTTTTGCCCATTTTCTTGAACGTTTTGAACGAGAGGTTGCAAAATACCCGGAAAACAAGGCAATATACGATAAAAAATTTCAGGAATGGGAAAAATCTGCTGCCGAGGCAAAGACCCGCGGCGAAGCTGTACCGTCCAGGCCCTGGCCGGAGCCACTTAAACACGGCCATCCTCATACTCCATCCGGCCTGTATAATGCTATGATTTGCCCCCTGATTCCTTACGGTATTAAAGGTGCGATATGGTATCAGGGAGAAGCAAACGCAGAGCGTGCATATCAATATCGCAAGCTGTTTCCTGCAATGATTACAAACTGGCGTAATGCCTGGGGACAGGGTGATTTTCCATTTTACTTTGTTCAGCTGGCAAATTTTGTGCTTCATTTCCCCGGCAAAGAGATTATCCCCGAAAGAGGCCTTCCCGGTGATGATAGTTGGGCCGAGCTTCGCGAGGCCCAACTTATGACCCTTAATCTATCCAATACCGGAATGGCGGTAATTATTGATATCGGTGCCGCAAACAATATCCATCCAGGCAACAAACAGGATGTTGGCAAACGTCTTGCCCTATGGGCTTTGGCAAAGGATTACGGCAAAGACATAGTTTACTCCGGCCCGATATACAAAAAGATGGTAACCGAAGGCGATAAAATCCGTCTCTACTTCGATCACGTGGGTGGTGGACTGGTTGCAAAAAACGGGCAACTTGACGGATTTGCTATCGCAGGTTCTGATAAAAAATTCGTCTGGGCCGACGCTGAGATTCAGGGCGATACCGTATTGCTATCGAGCCGGCAAATCTCTGAGCCTGCAGCAGTGCGATATGCCTGGTCGATATTCCCTTTCTGCAACTTATTCAATAAAGAAGGTTTGCCGGCAAGCCCATTTAGAACAGACAGCTGGCCCGGCATCACAATCGGCCAAAACTGACAGTTCTTAAACTGCTTTTGCCGTCGATATTTACCTGCAGCCTTTAGCCCTGCGAGAATATTACAAATGGTTTGACAAGACCGGTTTTGAGATTACTATAAGGTGCTTTCCGAGCAACGTACACCATACATGCGATGTTTTATAGAAAGGCAAGAGGGTTTTGTTAAATGGATTGTCCCTGCAGCAAAAAACCGACAGGATACCCAGGGCTGCGAATCCATAGTACCCAATGTGCGTGATTTGCCCAGGACTATAAAAATGGGATAGCTACATGGTGGAACTTTGAGACGATTTTCTTTTCCGAAGCGAAACAGACTTCTGGCGAGCGGACAGTTCAGGGCCGTTTTGGCCCGTAGTCTGCGTTTCAGCAACGGACTGATTGTACTATATATGGCCGAGAACGATTGCGGCTGGTCGCGGCTGGGGGTCTCTGTCGGGAAATTCTGCGGCGGTGCGGTGGTGCGCAACCGGTTAAAAAGACTTTTACGAGAGGCCTTCCGGCAAAGCCAGGACCAGCTCCCTGCCGGTTTCGATTATTTGCTGATGATTTCGCCTGACTTTGCAAAATCGGTTAAACAGCAGAGCCGGCAGGCAGCAAGCCTCGTAACATCCCGGCGAGTAAAGGCCTCATTGCTGTCTCTGGTGAGCAAAGCTGCAAGCTCAGGCGGTGAAACGGTCGAACAATGACAGTGCAAATCAAATTGATATCTATAGGCATGGCCGCAAAAAAAGCTGGCATTTCCCGGCAATCTCTGCAATATTACCTTATGGTTGGTCTGCTCGAACCGGCGAAAGTTACACCGACCGGAAGACGGCTGTTCGATGAAAAAACAATCGGGCGAATCAGGCTGATAAAAAAACTCAATGACAGCGGCTATCCGCTGCGGGCGATAAGGGAGCTGTTTCTGGAAGGACGGACAGATTTGAAAGGAAACAAAAAGTGACTGATAGTGATTATGAAAGTATCCAGAAAAGTCGTAATATCGTTGTAGGCGTATTTGTGATAGTAGCTGTCTGCTCACTTGTGTGGCTGGTATTCAAGTTCGGGGATTTACCGACAGCCGTCAGCAGGCTCGGTTCTTTCCAGGTTTTTGTTCAGTTTCCCACGGCACCTGGTGTAGAAACCGACACTCCCGTTCGATTTTGCGGTTTTCAGATCGGCAGCGTGACAAAGGTCAAGGCGCCGCAGATTTTGCGGGATTTGAATACCGGCCTGGAATATCATCAAACCGTGGTGGTTCTCAGTATCAACAAAAAATACGTTAATATCCCCTCTAATGTCAAGGTAAAGCTGATGACACGGGGTCTTGGCAGCAGTTATATCGAGCTTGCGATTGACCCTACGAAACCTAAAAAGCCGCTCGACTCGAACCGGCCCGAGACGGTCTATCTGGTTGACAAAATCTCGCTTCAGGGCTCGACCGGGATGACCAGCGAGTTTTTCCCTGAGGAAAGTCAGAAAAAATTAGATGAGCTGGCAGACGACCTGAAAAATTTCATGAAAAATGCCAACGATATTATCGGTGACGCAAACAACAAAGAAAATATCAGGACAACCCTGACCAACCTGTCCCATGCCTCCGAGCAGCTTACAGGATCGCTGAAAGAATTTCGGGAATTTTCCACTGGAGCAACCCATGTCAGCGAGGAACTAAGTAAAACGGTGGTCCAGTTGCGGCTGATTTTAGAGAAGATAAACACCGGCCAAGGCACCGCCGCCAGATTTGTCAACGACGGGCGATTGTACGAGAACCTGCTTGAAAATACTCAGCAGCTGGAGGTGCTGCTCGAACAGCTAAACTCTTTCGTAACTCAATCCCGAGACAAGGGCTTGCCGTTGAAACTAAAGTAACGTGAGGTTTTTACAAATGAACGTTTTGTTAATCGGCAGCGGCGGGCGAGAGCATGCAATCGCCTGGAAGCTGGCCATGTCCAAGCTGCTGGGCAAACTTTATATCGCTCCGGGCAACCCAGGAACAGCGATGTGCGGTCAGAACATACCTATCGGCACCTGTGACAGCGATAAACTCCTGGATTTTGCAAAACAAAACAGTATCAGCCTTGTAATAGTCGGTCCGGAGGACCCGCTTGCAGCGGGCGTGGTCGATGTGTTCGAAGCTGCCGGCATAAAGGCATTCGGGCCGGGTGCCGGTGCCGCCCAGCTTGAAGCTGACAAGGCCTTTGCAAAGCAGCTTATGCGCGCTGCAGCCGTTTCTACCGCCGAGGGCCAGGTCTTTGACAGGTTCAGTGATGCCAAAGCATATATCGCAAGCAGGGACGAACCGGTAGTAATAAAGGCAGCGGGTCTGGCAAAGGGCAAGGGTGTCTTTGTCTGTGACGACCCCGCCGATGGCATTTTAGCCGCAGAGAAAATAATGTGCGACAACATATTCGGCCCTGCGGGCAACAAAATTATTGTCGAAGACAAACTTCTGGGCGAAGAGGCTTCGATACTGGCGTTTGTGGATGGAAGAAACATATATGTTATGGAATCCTCACAGGACCACAAGCCCATCGGCGACGGTGACACCGGCCCCAATACCGGCGGAATGGGCGCATACAGTCCCGCACCGGTAATAACCGAGCCGCTGATGGACCAGATTGTGCGTGAAATCCTTGTGCCGATAGTCGATGGTATGAATCGCAACGGCACACCATATAAGGGCGTGTTATATGCCGGGCTTATGATTACCGCCGGCGGGCCTCGGGTTCTCGAGTTTAACGTTCGTTTCGGCGACCCTGAGACCCAGCCGATTTTAATGCGGCTCAAAAGCGATTTGCTTGAAGTGTCTCTGGCGGTTTGTGACGGCAAACTGGACCAGATAACTCTCGATTGGGACCCCAGACCAGCTGTTTGTGTGGTGATGGCCTCAGGCGGTTATCCCGGCGATTATGAAAATGGCAAAATAATAACAGGCCTCAAGGAGGCCGAACAGATTCAGGATGTTGTCGTATTTCACGCAGGTACCGCTATCCAAAATGGTAATATTGTTACCAGCGGCGGCAGGGTCCTGGGTGTTACCGCCCTGGGCCGGACGGTTGCTGATGCCAAAACAAGGGCATATAGTGCGGTGGGTAAAATAAAATTCGAGAATGCTTATTACCGTAGGGATATTGCAGATAAGGCGATAAAAAAATCCTAAATCACAATATCTAAATCCTAAACAATATCAAATCACCAAAATTCAAATGTTTCAAACAAATGATTTTTAATGTTATGCGACGTTTATGGCTTCAGATTCCAATTTTAGCCGTCCTTTTGTGGCTTTTCTTCATTTTCACCGGCCGGACCCTGTGTAAAATTGCCATCGCCCAGATTGCCGAGCTAACCAATACAAAAATCAAAACTCAATCCGTCGATTTTAATCTTGATGGCTCCGTTCTCATCAAGGGGCTTGTAATTGACCCTGTTCTGCCGAGCGAACATGACCAGACAATACTCAAAGCCGAAACGGTGTATGCTCGTTTCAGCCTGGGCAGTTTACTGTTATTGCGACCCCGTCTCAAAGAGATAAGCGTTAATGATTTTATCTTCGATGCCCTGCATGATTTGGACAAGGACCGCTGGAACATAGCCTCTCTTCGAATCAGCGCCCCTGAGGGTGCATCCGGCAGGATGCCACTTGTCCGGCTCGAAAAGGGAAAGCTCCAATATAGTAAAATATCCCACGGTCAGGTCAAAATCGCTGCGGCGGTACCGCTTGATGCCACATTTGGCTTTGATGAAGAAACGCAGGACGGTTACAGTTTCGATATAACAACAGCCGCAATAGCCGAAGGTCTCGGCAACAGTATATTAACCGGATTCTGGAAGCCAGGCAGGGTTACAATCACCGGCGGAATCTCCTCCACGGATATCCCTGCATTTGAAAAGGCATGGACGATAGATGTCCTTGCTGCTGAATTAAATTATGACCAAAACCGCAGCTATTCGCTCAGGCTCAGGATAAAAGAGCTGTTCAGCCGGCAAAAAAGTCCCATCAGTGCCGCTGCTTTTGACAGGCCGCTGTTTTTGAAAAAGTTCGGTCAATTCACCGCCCTGCAGAGATTTCTCAGCAGGTACCGTCCCTGGGGCAGTGTTGATATTGACCTTGACGCAACGGGCAATATAGACCAGCTAAGCGAAAGCACTTTAGCCGGAAAAGTTTACTGTAAGGATGTCCTGATTTGCGACCGCAGGTTCCCGTATCTTGTAGAACATATCAGCGGTCAAATAGATTTCACCGAAAAAAGCGTGCTGCTTAATAATCTGCAAGGCAGGCACGGCCTGACCGAGCTTTTCTTCAACGGCTGGGTCCTGGATTTCGGCCCTAATCAACGGTACGAAGTCAGGGTTACAAGTGACAATATGGTACTCGATGCCGATTTGTACAATGCTTTAGACCCGCAGCAGAAAAAATTCTGGTCGACTTTTTCTCCGAGGGGCCTTGTGAAAATCGACCAGTGTTTCAGCAAAGAGCCTCCGGCAGATAAAAAAATCGTCCTGGCCGTCGAGCTGCTCGGCATCGAAGCTGCCTGCAGCTATTTTCCCTACACGTTAAACAACCTGTCCGGAACGCTTTTGTTCGACCCCGACAATATAATAACTGTCACGGATTTGGTCTCGAAGTCTGACGACCGTATAATAACTCTTAACGGCAGGATGACAGACTGCAGCACAGATAAGCCGGGATATGACATCTCGGTGAAGGCCAGGAACATCCCATTGGATTCAAAGCTTGTCTCTGCGCTGTCGGACAGACAGAGGAATTTTTTCAGACAATTCGAGATGACCGGTCTGGCCGATGCCGATGTGAAGGTTTTTACACCCGTCGAAAACTCCGACCCCTTCGATTTTGTCGCCGACGTGAATTTTAATCAGGCCTCTCTGAAAATAAGTCAGTCTTCGCTGGTTATCTCCGACATATCTGGAAAGGCCGTTTGTACACCCCAGTTGATAGACATCAAAGATTTTACCGGCCGCTACAGAGCTGGTCTGGTATCACTGACCGGCCGAATCCAGTTGGCGGAAAGCCCCCAGCTTATGCATTATTGGCTCTCCCTGCGTGCCGAACAGGTAGAGTTAAATAACGACTTGTTTGCCCTGCTGCCGCCTCAGCTGGGTAAACTCGCCTCCGGCTTACAACCTAAGGGCATGATAAATTACAATATCAATCTGACCAAAGCCGACAGTAACGACAGCCTTAACTATAAAACCACTGTGGATTGTCGCGGCGGCAGCATCATCTTTGAGCGGTTTCCGTATCCTTTGAAAGACATATCAGGCCGGCTGACCATAACAAAAGACGCTGTCCTGCTGGAAAATCTAAGTGCCGCTGCCGCCGATGGTGTGCAGACGGCTGCGAATACCTCGACCATAAAAATAAATGGCCGGATTGACCTGGCTGATAATGCCTTCAGAAGCGCCCTGTTTGTTATTTGCGCAAATGACATCTGTTTCGATGAAAGACTTGGAGATGCCTTGCCCGAGGATATTCGCAGGTTTTATTTTAACCTCTCCCCTGCCGGCCGTTTCGATTTGGACCTGACCGAGCTAAAGGTTTCCGATGCCGGAATGGACGAAAAATACGTTGATTTCACCGGCGAAGTCAGATTCAAGAGCCGTGATTTCGACACTTCTGCCGCCGTAACCGAGATGGATGCGGTATTGAAAACGGAAGGTCTGTATAAAACCGGCGACGGCTTCCACAAAGGCATCGCTAATCTCGCCGCAGAGCGTCTGAAGATTAAGGGCAAATCCTTGACCCGCGTAAAAGCGGATATCAATTATGACAGCAGACTCCAGAACTGGTCGACGGAGAACTTAACTGCCGACTCTTACGGAGGCCGATTGACGGCTAAAATCGCCTTCAGACAACCATCGCAAGGCCCACCGGAGTATCAGCTTCAGAGCGGTTTCAGCAGCCTCGACCTCGAAAAGTTGCTCAGGCCCGCCGAGCCTGCGGAAAATCATAACCTCGCTCACACCAGCGGCAAAATCTTCGGCTCATTTAGCATTGCCGGCCGGATTGGGGATAATTTTTCACCGACCGGCAGATGCAGAGTAAAAATAACTGATATGAAGGTCGGCAGATTGTCGCCGTTGGCGAAATTATTGCAGTTGAAGCTCGATAACTCAGAATACTATTGTTTTGACCAGATGCTTGTCGATTCTTATATTAAGCCCGATAGTCTGTTTTTCGATAAGGTTGACTTATCCGGCCAGGACACCGCCTTTAACGGCTCAGGCTGGCTGTATCTGCCGGGCCGCAATCTCGATTTAACACTTACCGCCCGGGGCCGCCGGTTTGCCGCTGCCGAGCCAGGCCTTTGGCAGTCTCTGGCCGAAGTTCTTGGCCGGGCAGTTGTCCGAATGGAGATTACAGGCGATTTTTATGACCCCAACGTAATAACCACGTCGCTGCCCGTTATCAAAGATACTCTGGGGATTCTCGGCACGAAGCCTGCCCCGTCCGATTGACAGCCGCCCGTTCTGCTGCTAATCTGTAATTATGGTTCGTATTATTCTTCATATCGCTGTTTTGGGTTCTCTGAGCTTGATGCTGGCTGCCTGCAGCGGCCCCGAAGAAGCTGCCCCCTTATGGGAGCATGTCAAAATAACCGATTTAGCTCCTTCCGGCGGCACCGAACAGCCTCGCTTATTGGAAACAGCAAATTTTAACGTCTATATTTTCGAAATACCCGCCGCAAACATCGCTGTATTAGACAATATTCGCCGGCTGTTGTACACAAAGCCCCTGCAGTTTAACGATTATAATGCTTTCTGCGGCAACTCTTTTTCAGCCGGCTTTGGTCAGTTGCAGTCCTGGGACAATATCGCCGAATTGCTTAGTGACGCCGGCGGCAGAAAGACAGAGACGGTTTCGCTGCTGATTGCGGAGCCTCAGGCCAATGACCTGACGGTCGTCGGATTAGACAAGGAACAAACCGTATTTTATGTCTCCTCCGGCGGCCCAATGGAAGGAGCGACCATTGGTCCTGGCAGCATTGTCCTGCGTATAGAAGCCGAGAAAATCCCCGGCTCAAGAGGCATCTGCAAGGTTACCGCTGTGCCTGTATTTTTGCCGCCGACAAGCAGTTTAATCCCCGAGCTGGCCGCCCGAGAAAAATCCCGGGAATTTGTTTTCGACTCTGCCGGCTTCGGATTGAAAATGGCCCCCGGTGATTTTGTCTTCTTAAGCACGGAAAAATACATCAGCCGACAGATAACTCTGGGCAGTTTGTTCTTTAGCATTCCGGGGCGCCTGCCGATGGTCCGGGCTTATTTATTCGTTTGCACGAGGATAAACTATTAACGCCGGTATAGCGTATGTCCAGCCCTATAGTAGCACTGACTCGATGCAGCGATTACAGCCAAGAGAGAATCGCACAAGCCGTTGCACTGCAGTTTGAGCTTCTCGGCGGCGTGGCCAGATTCGTAAAGCGAGGCGACACCGTACTGCTTAAGCCCAATTTCATTGCCCCGAGGCCCCGCCGTTGTGCCACTCAGACCGACCCTGCCGTGATAGTTGAAATTGCCAGGCTCTTGAAGGATTTCGGCGCAAAACCGGTAGTCGGCGACTCACCCGCCTGGGGCAACGTCTTTAGCTGCGTAAAGGCGCTGAAGCTGCAGGAGCCTTTGCGAAAATTAGCCGTACCCGTCAGGCAGCTCAACAAACCCAGAAACTGTCGAATAGGCTCATCCGGCACAACCGTCGGCATAAGTTCGGTTGCCCTCGACGCCGATGTAATTATCAACCTGCCGAAGCTCAAATCGCATCAGCAGCTGGTAGCGACATTTGCGGTAAAAAACATGTTCGGCTGTGTCAGCGGCAAGCAGAAGGCCTTTTGGCACTTCGCCAAAGGCGGAAGCGCCGATGATTTTTGCCGGTTACTCATCGGGATATTCGGATTCTTGAATCCTGCATTGACCATTATAGATGCTGTCACGGTAATGGACGGCCCCGGCCCGATTCGAGGCCGGCCAAGACCCCTCGGCTGGCTCATCGGCGGCACTGACCCGATTGCCTGTGAAACCATCTGCGCCCGACTGGTCGGTATCGAGCCGATGGACTTGCCGATTATCGAAACAGCCAGGCGAATGGGTTTCGGTACCGCAGATACGGAAAGAATCGAAATTGTCGGTGACAGTTTCCCCCAGCAGACATGCACGGATTTCCAGCTGCCCCAGCCGGTCCCGATAAGGTTTTCCCTGTCACACGTCTGCAGGAGCATCTGCAAGCAGATATTGCTTTTGGCCAAACTGCGCTCAACATCTTAGACTATTTAGCCCCCGAAGTCAAAGACTTCGGGGGTCCCTTCTTTTCTATGTACCCGAAGTCAAAGACTTCGGGGGTCCCTT
>Ga0315284_10004816_pt1 | contig 19173 bp, 15 predicted proteins | sample YL17G09_16_MG_FD_203696 | JGI IMG/M metagenome (GOLD analysis project Ga0315284, IMG submission 203696) | Sediment microbial communities from Yellowstone Lake, YNP, Wyoming, USA - YL17G09_16 | ecosystem: Environmental > Aquatic > Freshwater > Lake > Sediment | place: USA: Wyoming | collected... | reverse complement strand
TAAGCTGCTGACAACAACGAGCGTGACAGTATATACTGCAGATGAATTGTAGCTGTGGGTTGTGCTCGCCCCGCTGCCGCCGGTTCCGTCGCCGAAATTCCAATTGTATGCAATTATTGAGCAGCCGCTGCATGCTGACGCGATCCCAGAGAATGCCACTGTATCATAGACATTGACACTCTGATCCGCTCCTGCATTTGCTGCCGGCTGCGCCATTACGATCGAAGATAAGAATAGCAAAGCTAAGGCAAAGAACCAAATTTTCGCACAAAGTTTAACATTTTCTGCGTTTGATTTGGGATTGTTTTTCATATTTTCATCCTTTTTGTTTTCATTCAGACATAATCTTTTTGTTTCATTTTCGTTTTAGTTTCATTTTCATCAGCCGATGGGGGGAGTATCATTTCCGGTTGTGACGTTAATGTCATAAGTTCCAACTGTGACATCGACGTCTGCCACATCGTATGCCGTTGAGCCAATGACTACAGTCAACTTATACAATCCGCTTCGCAGATTGCTTATTGAATAAAATCCATTCGCGTCAGTGATTCCTGATCCTATGTTGTCCGACCCGCCATACGCAATCACTGTAGCCTTGTTCTGCGCTGATCCATTGATAGTCACAGTTCCGTTCAGCGTGTATGTTGTCTCGCTGTTCACATCTGTAAGAGTAACATCCATCTCCATACTTGATGCGATTTCAACGCTATCGTTGAAATATTCGAAGAATCCGGGAGCAGATATGCGCATTGAATAAGTTCCTGGATCAATTGTCATATTGTAGAAGCCGCTTGCATCCGTGCTGTCCCCCATTCCGATGTATGTGTGCGAATTCCAGACGCTGACCCTGGCGCTTTGGATTGGACCCTCGTCGAGCTTCCAGTATGAAACTATTCCAGCAGGACACTCTGAAGCAGTTTGGCAGAGACTGTTTCCGTTCAATCCGTTCTGGTAATGCTGCTGAATCTCGGATGCATTGAGCGCCATGTTGAAGACCGCAACCTCGTCAAGTAAACCATCCATCCGGTTCCCCCACCACCCGTATCTGCTGCGAGCTCCAAGGACTGCGACGGTAGGCGTTCCAAGATTACCGCTGAGACTAGTTTGACCTGCAAGACCGCCATCTACATACAACGTGAGATAACTTCCATCGTATGTGCCCACTATATGGTGCCAACCTTCTCCGAGTATTTCATAACTAATTTCTGCACTGTCCCCGGTTGCAGTCCAGACTGTGAAATAATTTGAACACAGATTTACTGCAGGGCCGCTTCCCTCAGCATCAAAAATAGTTCTATCAGCTTCCCAAGAGTCTTGGTATACCCATCCCATTACAGTAATAGCCGAAGCACCACTTATATTGTTGAGTATTGATGGGTTTGACAAATCGACATAGTCGTCAATTCCGTCAAAACTTAACGCGTTTCCTACCTTTCCAGCAGTCCAGGCCGGACCATTGACAAGCGTGCCTGGATTCGTGTCAATGCTGTCAGCTGCCATTGTCCCTCTTCCCACATATCCGTATATCGACACGCTGTCAGCAAGCACGAAATCATGCTGCACCTGCGTTGTGTCCACTTCGACTGAAGAGAACTTGTTCGGCAGGCCAAGCTGCCACAAATCTAGCATAACGTCGTAATTCCCTGATGGAAGGCCGGTGATGTTGAAATCTCCGGAGCCGTTTGTCTGGGCCCATCCGAATGCCATCGAATCCTTCGACCACGCATTGACATACGCGTTCGCTATTGAGGAGCCGTTTGCGTATGTCGCAGCCCCATAAATTCCTCCTGTTGCTAGGATGAACGTTATGTCACCGAGCTCTGTGGTCTCGCCGGCAACAACGGAAATGCCTGAAACATATGTTGGCGATTCCATCCCTAACGCAGAGTATTTCCTGATCGTCATAGTGTAATCAGAGGCTGGCACAAGCCCGCTCAGTTCAAATGTCCCGTCTGGACCAGCCATTCCCCATCCGAATGCATGTTGTTCGGATGACCAAAGATCAATGCTTGCCCCTGAAACCGCTGAACCGTCTTTGAGGATTCTTCCCCTTATTCCGCCACCGCTTCCGAGTGTGAAGTTAAGCTCGGCGCTTCCTCCGTCTTCGACCGCAATCTTGTCATGCCCGGACGTCACTCCACTTGTCCACGGATATACTTCGACGTCATATGTTCCTGACGGAAGTCCAGTTATGTTATAATCTCCATTCTCATCTGTGCTGCTCCACCCTCCGCCGCCAGAGGACATTTGCATTCCTTCCTCTTTCGAGGGCATGAACGCGCCGACGCCTGCCTGAACGGGCCCCCCATTAACATTGACAACTCTTCCGTAGATTCTTCCGCCGGTGCTCAGAGTGAAGTTGACTTCAACGCTCCCTCCGACAGGCAGCATAACGTTCGGATTCACTTTCTGCGAGAAACCTGAATCATACGGCGGCTGCACCATGACAACGTAACGTTTCGTATCGCTTCCCTTGAGGCCTGTGATACGATAAAACGCTCTGCTGTCCCAAGCGCATCCCCAATCCGCACACTCTGCATCGTCGGTGTAACTTGTGCATTGGCCATAACAACCGATATTATCGTCCCATGAGCATCCTCCTGGCATGCTGCAGCTTTCCCATGAAGAACTGAACGACGTGCATGGCGGAATTGTTCCCGTGCATTGCCCTGTATCCGTGTCCCCTACCCAAGTGCACTGGACCACGGAACAGTCTCCAGGATTATGGTAATCTGCGCAGGTTGTCGGCGGTACCATGACGCAGCCCACCTCCTGCGCCATTCCCCATCCCCAGTCTTCTGGAGGCGAGAATGGACTTGCTCCTTCAAGAACAACATTGATATACGCGCCCGGAATCGGCGAATCAACCTGGCCGTCATCGACATAACCGTAAATGGAGCTTGAAACTCCGAATGAAACGTTCAACTGCGTTTCCTCTCCTTCTATCACGCTGACGCTCTGGATTGTTGCTTTTGCAAGATCTGAGCCTTGCGGCGGATTCACCTCGACCACGTATGTTCCGGTCGTGAGACCTGTCATTCTGAAGCATGACTGGCTGCCATCCCACGTGCATCCATAACTGGCCGGACAACTGTTTACGTCGTTGTTCCAGTATTCGCACGAGTGCGGCATTCCTGTGCATCCTTTCCAGATGCCGCCGGTGCTTTCGCAGGTTGCTTTGTCTGTGGCTGAACTATCAAAACAATATGCTCCAAGTTCATTTGTGTCGCTCCAGTCGCATCCGAGAGATGTGCACAACACGTTAGCTTCGTATCCCGCATATCCCTCGCACGTCCATACGCCTCCGCTGCAGCCAGTTGGCTGCGTCTGAGCCCAGCCATATCCACCGCCATTCGGCTGGTAGGCGCCTACAGTAACGCCTTGAATCGCATTACCTTGCGAATCTGTCACGCATCCCGTTATTATTCCCGCAGTTCCGATCGTGAGATCACCGATGTTGGTTTCTCCTCCCTCTGTAACAGTCGCAATTCCGGGAAACACTTTGCTTGAATAATCTGTTCCCCACGGCGGCTGCACCTGAAGGTCATACGTTCCGGCTTGCAGCCCTTTGAGTGTAAATATTCCAATATTACTTATGTCCCATACGCATAAAGACGATTCACATGAAGATTGGTCCGATTGGTAAATGCATTGTTCAGCATTCGGCGTTCCTACGCATGGATCTGAATTCCAATAGCATCCGGACGTTACGCAGCCGCCACCTTGATTGCCGCATGACTCAGGTGTTCCGGAACAGAGCGCTTCCTCCCAAAGACATCCAACATCATTGCAGGAGATTCCGTCATAATAACCCCCGCATGCGTAGGGTTCTCCGAAACAGCCTGCTTCGATCCAACCACATCCAGCATAGCTGCAGGAACTCCCGTCAGAATAACTGTCGCATGAATAAGCAGTTCCGTAACAGAGTTCTCCGTCCCATTCGCATCCAACAGAATAACAAGGATCAGACTCGGAATAACCTTCGCATGCATAGGGTTCTCCGGAACAGCCTGCTTCGATCCAACCGCATCCGACACTGCTGCAGGAGCTTCCGTCTGAATAACTGTCGCATGAATAAGATACTCCAGAACAGACTGGTTCAGTAGCCAAACCGCATCCTATAACGGAATTGCAATTTTCTCCGCTTAAGCTCTCGCATGATGCGGGCTCGCCGACGCAAGCTGGAGTCCAAGCGCATCCGGGCACAGTGTCACCGCATCCCGTTTCGCCGCCCTGTGCAGAACAGTCTATTGTATCGCCCTGGCAGATGCCTGTTCCTGAACACCCAGAGATACCATTACAAATCTCTTGACTTATAGGACCGCAATCCGGAGCTCCATGGCAAGGCGCTGTATCCCAGAAGCATCCGCCGTTGTTGCAATCTTCCTCGTTTGAATATGTTCCATAGCATGGAGCAGGATCTCCAGCGCAACCATTCCAATTCCATGTGCATCCAGGAGTGCTGTCGCAGTTTCCTGGGTCTACAGAACCGCAATCCGGAGCTCCTGTGCAGATTTGCAACTCGTTGTCCCAAATGCATCCGCCTAGGCATGACATCGGATCTAAGACACTGCAGTCCACAGTTCCAGTGCAGGACGGATTAGTCCATATGCATCCTAGTTCTGTCGCACAGCTCTGGGCATCTGGCTTTCCGCCGCAACTGCTTGGACTCCCCTGGCAATGCGGGGCATTAATCCAATCACACCCGAGAGTTTGGCAGTCTGTCTCCCCGTAGGAATTGCATTCCACAACTCCGGTGCATGCTGTAACGTCCCATGTGCAGCCGTTGATGTTAGAACAGCTCGCATCCGTGATGTCGCTGCAACTTATTTCGGGCATGCCTGCGCAGGATTGGGAGGCTATCGTGCAGCCGCTCCCGACGCAGTAGTCCCAATTATCGTTGTAAACACTGCATGATGAAACGGGGGAGCACGCGTTGCGGGACATTGCAGACCCGTATCCTCCGTTGTAACCGAACGCATTGACAAAAGCCCCGAATATTCCGCCTCCTGTCGCGTTGATCACTCTTCCAGTTATCTTTGCGCCGGTTATGAGCGTCACATTGTATCCGAGCATCTCGTTTTCTTCAGAGATCACGATGTCGGATATGTCCATCGATGAAAGATCTGTTCCAGCAGCTTCGGCGTGCAAAGTGTATGTGCCGGCCTTGAGGCCGACGATTGAGTAGTATCCGTTTTCATCCGTGTACCCCATCCCGTAGCAGTCTCCAATTCCGCCGCCAGCACTTTCTCCACCCATGCCTGAGCCACCCTGCGAGGATCCTCCCGACTGCGGGAATACATTAACGACAGCATTGGCGATCGCCACATTTGCAGCATCCATCACATATCCATTGATCAATGCGTCTCCTCCGCATCCCATCCCTGCACCATATGGAAGATAGATCAACGGCGCTTGTGTAATGCTGCCTTCGACAACAACAACGCCGCTCACACTGTTAGAGGTATACGTCGGATCTTTCCATGCCGAGATTGTATACGTGCCTGGCGGGATCGCAACGGAATATTCTCCGTTCTCGTTTGTTATCGCTGTGATTTCTGTGTTTTCGACAAGAACATTCGCACCTGCGATCGGGTTTCCGCTCGGATTCAAGACTGCTCCGCTTATCGCTCCGCCGGACTGTAGATAAATGCTAGCTGATCCCTCCGATGGAACTGTCACGCTTGGATGTGCAACTTCTGTTCCTTGGAAAATCGAAGTTACTGTGTAATCTCCTGGAATGAGCCAGGACAGTGTGCATCTTCCGTCCCAGCCTGTTTTGCAGCCCGCGCTTACAAGCTCTCCATGCACAGAGACAAACACGTCGCTGATCCCAGTGGTGTTTGTCACATCCATCACGTACACGTCGATTGATTTTTGAGGGAGGTATAGGTCACGGTACAACTCTCCTCCATCGACATATTCATCTTCGCTCACATTCATTACGGAATAATCGTGCAGATGGTAAGACGTGGTCAGCGTGTCACTCAACACACCACAGTAGCATTCATAATTGCACCAACCGTCATAACATTCACAGCCGTCGGCGCATGCATAATAATTATAATTAAGTTTCAGAGTCCAGTTTGTGGGACCGAGCCATGTCTCATAGTATCCCTCATACCCTTCCCAGTCATTGTAATAGCTGGTGGTGCTTACCGGACTGCTCTTTCCGTCGTCAGCATATGCTGTGACAGTCATACCGCTGACGCCGTCTTCACAATACTCGTCCGGACAGACATAACCGTACAAATCAAGCTGGTTCTCAATAAGATTAAGCTGCATGTTCATCTGAGGCGGCGGAAACTCCCGGATGTCGACCGTTTGCTCGGACGCCGGTTCGTACGTGTACCCTGACGCCTTCACCTTGCCAATCAACCCGTCATAAACATTTTCCACATAAAACGTGCCGCCCGTACCTGTGAGGTTGGCCTCCGCTATACAGGGATGCTCTGCTGTGCATGTGCAGGGATCGGTCGCATTGCATTGCCTCCCGGTCCAGTCCCTGGCGTACTCACTCCTCACGACGCCCCATGATTGCAATACTTCCAACGTGAAGTCGTTGAGCAGGTTACCGTTATCGTCGGTCACGACTCCTAAAACAGTTGTCATTAATGGAATTGGGAAGTCTGTGTAACTAGCCGAAGCGACATAATCCTGATCTTCGGGATTTGGATGACATGACTGCGCCAGGATTGCATATCTCCCGCTTTTCGTGAAATTGATCCACACGATGCCTGAATTGTCGTTCCCATTTGTCATGTTGACCATCTGCACGGTGTTGCTTGTCAGCAGCTCCCAGCCATTGCCGCGGTTGAGATAAACTCCGGCTGCAGCATATTCCTCTGGAGTGACCGGAGAGTCGCGGCAGTCATCGCCGTCGCAATTGTCGGCATCTGCGTATGGGAACGAACAGTCTGGCCCGGCGCAATAGGCCGGAACGTAAATCGCAATCTGGGCCCAGTTTGGTTCATCCGGATAAGTGTCACACGTGTAAATTGCTTGGTTGCCCAGGTAATTCGTGGCGGTGATGTTCAGCTGCACAGCAGTTCCAACCTTCGGCGCATCCATCGCCATGCTGAGCGTCGCTGCAGTTGGAACTGCAAATACGGTGTTCATGCTGATCATCAGAATCATGAGCGCTGCCAAAAGAGGCTTGAATGAGATTAGGGCCCTGGACGTAATTAGAGTTCTGAATGCAATTGAGGGTCTGGATGCAATTCTATCGTCAGAAAAGAGCTGAGTTTCTTCTTTTGTTTTATTTTCCTTTCTTTGTTTTTCTTCCGCTGCGCCGCCCGGAAGGTTTTCCAGCATGCAACCCATACTAATTCTAACGAATCGCTATATTTAAATCTTAAGTATTTACGGTCGCGCTGGTTCGGCGCTTCTTAACGTCCAAGTTTCTTAATTTTCAAAATAGCCCGATATTTCATTGTGCAATCAAATGAAATTAACGTGCATTGGCGGCTCTCCTTTTGGATCTTCTAATTTGAAGTTGCCAAGACCCATCTCATAAAGAGCTTCGTTGCATTTGTGCTGCAAACAAAGAGCACCACAGTCTGTTTTTGGATTGAAGCCACCGGCCGCAAGCTCATCCATAACCTGCCAGTATCTCTTGCCTTGCCATAGCTCTTTGAACGGAGTGTCGGCGATGTTTCCAATGTGATAATTGCTGTATTTCTCATTGAACAGCATTCCGCAAGGAGCAACAAGGCCGGATCCGCTAAGCTGCATTATCAAAGGAGGGCCGAAGCAGTGATCGTAATCCCTCAGGCCTTTGCTCAATATTTTTGACCATTTGACTGCCACAAGATGCGAGGGAGTTGACATGCTTTCAGCTGTTTTCAACACTTCTTTCACCTTTTCTTCCAAGTATGTGTGGTAATCAATTCCGATCTTGTGGTCCTCGCTGTCGCTGCAATGCTTGATTATGGTATAATCCACGCCAAGCTCTTCTCCGAGCTTGACAAGCGGAATCACTTCATCGATATAATCTGTCAGAAGAACCATTTGAAGGCCCAACGTTGTCTGCAGATTCCGTCTCTTCTTTTCGGCAACACAAAAGCTTACGATCTTTTTGAAATTTTCGAAATTCTCCACGACGGTTCCCATCACTTCCGCATACTTCTCAGGAGTTCCTGCCGAAATATTGAAACGGAGATAATCCAGCATGCCCAAAATTTCAGCTGTTTTATCCAAGTTCGAAAGAAAGAGAAGTCCATTTGTCCCGCTGGCCACGCTTATTCCATTGCCCTTTGCACGTTTGATGAACGAGTAAAAATGCTTTGACACGGTGCTTTCTCCGTCAGAAACAAGACTAATCCCTTTCACTCCGATTTCTGCGGCATCGTCCGCAAACCTGAAAAGGATGTCTTCAGTCAAAGGTTTTCCGACATTATGCTGAAGCTGGGAATAACAATATATGCACTTATAATTGCAGGCCCGCGTCAGTGATATGTCCATAGTTATCGGGGCTGGGCCTTCGTCGATTAGTATCTCCACTCGTTCTTTGGGCGGGGCTGCGCGAGCTTTGCTTAGCGTATGCATCCATGCCTCTACGCGATCCTTGTGCCAGTTAAGCTTGTGCCCGTCTAATACGAATTTCCTTGAATTGGCTTGTGTTATTGCTTGCATATTCCCACAGCTGTGTGTGCGCCGTAACTGACGCCCCATATCAAGATTATATAATTATACTATTACAAAATTAATGAATTGAATTATAAAATAGTTTCCATTGACAAAAACTCAGTTGCACAAAAATAACGCTACATTTTTAAACCTGGAATGCTGTCAGATGTGTGCTATGTGTTTTGTAAGCGTTCTAATTTTATGAAAAACGGAGGGATAAACGTGAAGGAAGTATCACTGATAGTGCCGAATAAGGTGGGTGTCCTTGCAGAAGTTACGGAAGTTCTCGGGAACAACGGAGTCAACATTATTTCCATTTCAGCGCAGGGGCTTGAAGAGCACGGAATAATCAGACTAATCACAAGCGATGAAAAGAGTGCTGTGCATGTTCTTACAAAATACATCAAAGGGAAGGGTAGCGAATACGAATTGAGGCTAGGCGATGTTATGATGGTTATACTGCCAGACAAGCCAGGCGAACTCTCGAAGATCGTCAAGCGCATCTCAAGGCTGGGAATCAACATCGAAAGCGTCTATCAGATAGGCCAGCACGGCGGAAAAGTGGACATAGTGCTGAAACCGGAACGTATTCAAGAAGCAATAAGCGAACTTAAACGCCAAGGGGTAAAAGTCAAAGTTTAAGGCTGAAGCTTAAGGTTGAAGTTCAACGGTCAAAGTTTAAGGCTGAAAAAGTCAATAGTATTTTTGTCTACTGCCATTTCAGTTTCTTCAAATGATTTTTTCTTTTCTTTTGCAATGTTTTCAATGACTATTCTTACATCTGCTGGAAATATCATTCTACCCACGGATAATTTTATTGGCGAATCCGTCTCTGCTAAAATTTTATCATCTTCAGCAACTGCCAGTATGTCCTTCAGCTTTTTTGCAGTTGCTATTGTAACTGGGATTGAGAGGTACCAGCCGTACTCCATTATTTCTTTCGTAAAATCTTTTGCACCAAAGTAATGAAACACAACCTTTTTTGCATCATTATTCGAAAGGAGATCTATTGTTTCATGGTATGCATCTCTGCAGTGGATAACCAATGGCAGGCCCAGTTCCTTTGAAAACTCTATGAACTGGATAAAAATGTCTCTGCATCTTTTCTGACTCTCCGGATCTTTGACAAGGAAGAAATCGAGACCAATCTCACCTATTGCCTTTGCGATCTGTCTGTTTTCTTTTATCTGCTCTAAATATTGTTCAATTTCTTTTTCAGAATGCTTTGTCGCTTCGTAGGGATGCAGACCGAAGCAAGCATTGATGAACTCAGGGTGCTTGCTGACAAGCATTGCTGTTTTCTTCAGATCCTCTGGCCTTGCGCACACCGTAATAACTGATCTGAGCTGCTTTCTGCTGTCTGAGATTACCTGCTCAAGATCAAAAAACGTTGGATCCTGCTCAAGATGGCAGTGGCTGTCTATCATAAAATCACACGGCTCTGCATTGGTCTGGCATTATATCGGTCTGGCACTATAAGAGAAGCTAGAAAGAATGTTTATATAGTTTATGACGGATATAATGCTGCTGTTTTCTAACAGTTGAGTTTTATCATGGCAACTATTCCTGGATCTGCAAAAGAATTAAAGATTGGAAAATTTGTGGTAATGGACGACATACCGTGTAAGGTTGTCGAAATACAATCCTCTGCGCCAGGTAAGCATGGTTCTGCAAAGATGAGGATAACCGGTATCGGCATATTTGACGGCTCAAAGCACACATTGCTCAAACCGTCCGATGGGGATATTGACATACCGATTGTTGAAAGAAAGACTGGTCAGGTGATCTCCATCAGCGGAGATTCTGCCCAGCTCATGAACCCGACTTCATATGAAATGTTTGAGCTTCCGATCCCTGACGAACTTAAAGGGCAGGTTGAAGCAGGAAAAGAGATCGAATACATGGAAACGATGGGCAAACGGATGATGCAAAGAGTAAGATGATTAGTGAAGTTATAGACGCACAAATTACAGATAAAGAGTTATAGAAAAAGGTGAAACTGTGGAGATTAAGGTACAAAAAAGGACGGACAACCTTCCGCTTAAACGGGAGGAAGTGGAATGCGTTATAAATTTTGATGAGGGCACCCCGAATAAGGAAGCAATAAAGGAGATTGTCGCCAAGGCACTAACTGCCAATATGAATCTGGTCGTAATCAACCAGATCCTCCAGCAGTTTGGGTCAAAGGAAGTGAATGTTATTGCATGCGTTTACAAGAATCCTGACGCAATGAAAAGAATGCATAAAGAAAAGAAAACTAAGAAAGCGGAAGGCGCAGCGCCGGCAGCTCCGCAATAAAATATAATAAAATACAAAAAAAATAACGAGTTGATTGTTCATGGCAGAAACTAAAGAAAAGAAAAACAAGAAACCGAAACCTTACAAAAAAGGCAAGTACTGCCCGAGATGTGGCGCCCCAAGGCGCTTAGCGGAGCATAAAGACCGTCTCTCATGCGGCAGATGCGGCTACATGGAGAAACGGTAAGACGACGTTTTTCTTTATAGGATTATCTGTTTTCTTAATAGGATTATCTGGTTAGCGCCGGGTATGGGATTTGAACCCATATATGGCAAAGCCAAACTGGTTTTCAAGACCAGCGCACTACCAGATTATGCGAACCCGGCATAATGAATAAGAATAGAAAAGAGAAGAATATAAGTTTGCTTTTTCCGCCTTTTTCAGCCCCGTGCATCCGACTTTTTTCGGTTCTGCATAACAAACAGTTATCTGTAATTGCCGAGGCTGTTGCCGCAATGCGGTGTGACACAGTAAGGTCGATCCCAGCCCATTCCCTTTTCCTGGTGCGAGATGCAGTTGAAATCGACGAGCTCGTCCGTGCCATCGATCAGCATTCCGGCGTAGATGCGCGTCCACACTGTCGCCCACGTGTTGGCGTCGTATTTGTAGAAATTCACTTCCCATTTGTGGTCTCTTTCATACTTCGATCTGAACAGGCCTGCGATATGCTTCGGATGCCACCATCCTTTTCCTGTCATCGCTCTCACGATGGTCTGAATCACAGTCGGCTGCAGGAGCCATGGATTCGGATTGGCCAGCATATGCGATATGCATGGCGGAACCTTCTCCAATTCGAATTTGTCATACCTGTTTTGCCAATCGTTCGGGTCGTCCTCCTTAGTGCTGTCGAAGTCCTTGTGGAACTCGTAGAGTTTTGATTTCTTATATTCGTTAGTCAGTTTTAGAATTCCCTCGCTGCATTCAGGTATTTCCGTATTTATCGCACTCGCATAATTCGCAGCGTGCCTATAATCTCTTCGGTTTTTGAAAAGTTCGTCAAGCGTTAATTCGTTGCCGTTGCAAGGCGTGAATCTTGGAACTGCTATGGCTGTCGGTATATTTTTGATAGAGTCGTCGAAGATTTTCTTCATTTTGTGCTTGTGATGCTTTGAGAACGGCATGCGTATGTCACGCATATAGAGCGGATTTGCAAATGCTGAGAGATCAACTGAGATTGCTTCCATCTTCTCATTTCCTACTACGGCGTCTCCCACGACGATCGGCATCCTGTTCCCATATGCGTATACAGATTTCATTGTTTTATGCAAAACGTATTCGACCAGCTTGCCGAGCGCATCGTAAACTTTCCCTTCCTCATCGGTCACTGGCCGACTTCTTCTGCTTCCGAAGGGCGGATGATGATACTTGCCAAGCAACGTGTCTTCGATATGTCCGATTTTCTCTAGTTCTTTGTATACCGGATTGTCTTTTCCTTCCTTCTTTTTGTCCACTCTGAAGCCGATGTGATAGCCCTGTCCAGTTGCGGTTATCAACGGCCGGATGCCATAACTGAAGAAAGTTGATTTCATGCACTGAAGCGTAGGTTCCAGCTCCCAGAACACGCGAATCGGATTGATATATGTCTCGCCTGGATATTTTTTTGAGAAATATTCGACATCAATGACACATAAATTGCTTTCTTTGTCCCAGATAGACCTGAAGATATCAGTTCTTCCATATTCCGAACTTAGCAGCCATCCGAGGCTGTGGTTTGGCAGAGATCTGAATTCACCGTTGCCTGCATTCTTCATTCCTTCGCCCCAGCCAACTAGGTATTCGCATGTTTTGTGCTTGGCCATCTCCGTCAGAGCATTGCAGTCCTTCGGCCACGTTCCCTGGGGTAAATTAAATGTTTTAGTAACATTGGTGGGCACTCCGCAATATTCCAGCAGCCTTCGGATTACGCTGGTATTTGAATAAAATTCACGTCCGCCGATCGTATGTTCTATCAATGGAAGCGGGGCTGGCGGTTGTGTTTTTTTATCTGCTGTTTCTTTAGGCGTTTCTTTAGATATTTTGTTTATTTTCTTAGAATCAGGCATGTCTCTGCTTAGCGGTAAAAATATTTAAACAGTTCGCTGAGCGTTTAAAGAGGCGGTCGACAATTCTGCTGCAAATGAACTGATCTTGATGCCGATCTTAGCTGATTTAACTTATTTTTATCTCGATTAACTTATCTTAGCGAGTTAATCTTAGCGAGTTAATCTTAGCGAATTAACTTATTTATCTCGATTAACTAATCTTAATCTCTATTTTTACAGTATCAGGCACTCTTACACGCATGATCTGACGAAGCGTGCGCTCGTCGCCCGCAACCTCGATAATCCGCTTATAGATTCGCATGTGCCAGCGCTCGTAGGTGTCGCTTCCGTCGCCGCACGGAGTACGCCTTGTTGCGACTACGAGCCTTTGCGTCGGTAAAGGAATAGGTCCGCTAACTGCGACTCCTGTCGCTTTCGCCACGTCAACAATCTGCTTGCTGACTTCTTCGAGCTCTTTCGGGTCACGCCCGACCAACTTAATACGAACTTTTCCCATCGGACGTCTCCCATTCAACGAACTTATAGTGTCTTCTTCTGGATGTCAAGAATGACTCCAGCAGCGACTGTCGCACCCATATCTCTGATCGCAAAGCGACCGAGAGGCGGGAACTCTGAATACTTCTCAAGCGAAACATTCTTCAGCGGCTTGATTTTGACAACTGCGACGTCTCCTGCCTTGATGAAGTCAGGATTCTTCTGCAGCGTCTGCCCTGTTTTTGGGTCCTTCTTCTCTATAATCTCCATAAACTGGCCGGCAAACTGCGCTGTGTGCGCATGGAAGACTGGCGTGTAGTTGATAGCGATTGCAGTAGGATGCGAGAGAACAACGATCTGCGCCGTGAACGTGTCAACGACTGTCGGCGGATTGCTTACTGGGCCGACGACGTCACCTCTGCTGATCTGCGTCTTGTCGACACCCTTGACATTGAATCCGACGTTGTCGCCGGGAATTGCCTGCGTCAATTGCTGGTGGTGCATTTCGATTGACTTCACTTCAGCTGTCACATTCGACGGCATGAAAATGACTTTGTCTCCTGGCTTCATTACGCCAGTTTCGACACGCCCTACTGGAACAGTTCCGAATCCAGTGATGCTGAAAACTTCCTGCACTGGAAGGCGGAGAGACTTTTCTGTGAACTTCGTTGGAACCTGAAGGTTGTCGAACGCAGCAAGGAGTGTTATTCCTTGGTACCATTCCATCTTGTCAGGTTTCTTTGTTACGTTTTGGCCTTCATAGGCAGAAAGAGGGATGTACTGTATCGCTTCAGGTTTGAAGCCGATATTCTTAAGGAATGTTGACATCTGCGCCTTAAGATCCTCGAACTTCACGCGGTCGTAGGCGATTGCGTCCATCTTGTTGATGCCGACGATCAGCTGATTGATTCCGAGCACTTTCGCAAGGAATGCGTGCTCTCTTGTCTGCGGCTGGATTCCGTCCTTAGCGCTGCAGATGAGAACGGCTGCATCGGCCTGCGATGCGCCCGTAATCATGTTCTTGACGAAGTCCCTGTGTCCGGGCGCGTCAATGATTGTGAAATAATATTTCGGAGTTTGGAACTCACGGTGAGCAATGTCAATAGTGACTCCTCTTTCACGTTCCTCCTTCAGCCTGTCCATTGCGAACGCGAATTCGAATGTCGCTTTTCCTACTAGCTCCGCTTCCTCTTTCAGTTTCTTGAGCTCCTGCTCAGTCAATGCTCCTGTTTCGTACAGGACACGACCTACTGTCGTTGACTTTCCATGGTCGACGTGACCTATGAAAATCAAATTCATGTGTTCTTTTGCGGCCATATTGAATCCCTCACAAATTATTATACGTTATACAAACTCAAATACAAAATGTACTTCTATCTACTGTTATGCTCAGTCCTTAAGAAAGAGCAATGTACGTCAACTATTACGATGAAAGTATTTATAAACTTTCCCAAGATTAATCGGGGTTTTTTAACTAAAGAAAGATAATTATTTTACAAATTCAACATACTGTTTTCCTTTAAAATGCAGATCTCCCGTCAATATAGGCGATTCAGCTGTTGCATAGCTATAGAGCATTGCGTCAAGAAAGTGTAATTTTTCCTTTTTCACTATCTTTGCTGTTTTGAATGCATTTTCGTATTCGAAGTCGAGAACAACCCCCTTAGCCCTTATAAAGTTCAAGATGTTTTCAACTTGTATTTCGGAAACCCCCCTTCTGAAAAGAACTTTACCAACTTCTGCAATTATCACTGAGGGAGTGTTAATAGCATTCTCTTCTATCATGCCTTTGTAATCTCGGTTACCATCAAGATAAGCCAACCATGCATAAGAATCAGCGATAAAGCTTTTCATGTTCTTTTTCCTCTTGTTCCTGTTCTTTCTCTAATTCCTTCCACGCGGTTGTAAGGCGTTTTCCTTTTAGAGCACCGAACATGCTCTCCTTTTTCTCTTCAAACAAATGCTCTTTGACAACAATGTTTATTCCCTTGGAGAGATTCTTGTATTCCTGTCGCAATTTCTTAGCTAAGTTTTCATCCAGCATTATGGAAGTCCTAATATATGTCATAATATATATTACATAATAAGTATTATAAATTCGTGCGTTTGGACGTGTGGGATTTAGTTCGCAGGAACAAGGCCGGAGAAGTTTCCGATTGTTGTTGTGATGTTGAGAGATGCGTTGTAAACAGCTGAAACGGAATCTTTTGTTGTCCTGTTGACGGAGATTGTCACTGATGGAAATGAGTCGTCGCTTTGGTTGAACATGAAAGAATTGTTTTTACCATCGATAAGGCCTGCTGTAATTTGTGTCTTCATGAGCGCACTAGGCAGTCGGATTGTCATTGTATTTGTGACAGACGGATCGACGTATCCGGCCGTGTAGAATGATTTTGCTGGAACTGGATCTGTATAATTTACAACCATGTACGTGCCGCTTGCAACAAATGTCGGATTCGTAACTGCACCGCGTGTCGTCGTGGACCTGACATCAATCTTATACATTGTGACTAAAGCATTTGCACCGGTTGAATTGAAAATTTTGATCAATCTATTGCTGTAATCTGACTGATAGGCCAAACCGTTTGAAAATATTATCTCAAACGGTGCTGGCATATTAAACGAGAAGTTGGTGTTTGTTCTTGTAGAATAATTTGCAACGAACGAGGGATAAGTGCTGAAAAACGCTGTTTTGTTTATTGTCATATTTTCAACAAAAATAATCGTTGTTGAATTAGCCGGCGTATCGACTGCAACAATATTCCGCAGGTCTGACGCAACATCATCAACGTAGTAGCCAATCTTTTCCGCCAGGAACAGCCTGGACATCGCCGAAACAATGTTCGATTTCGCCACCTGGATGTTTGTTGCATACTGAACAAGCAGCGTGAACAGAAGAACTGTCACCAGCGAAAGAACGATGCCCTTTTTCATTTTTTCACCCATATTGCAAGCTTGACTGTCTTAAACCTGCCACCGGCCGTAGAAGTTCGCCAGACAACGCTCTCGTCTGAATTGGCTGCGGGACATCCTGCCTTAACAAAGCTTGCATCCATTGTTGCGCTTGTTCCGTTGTAAACCTCGAGCCGCGTGCAATACGAATCGCTTGTCTCTGCAAATACGCTGCTCGGGGAATAGAATCGATTCAGATTTTCAAGAACTGTGAGCACGTCCATTCCTTGCCGCTGCATCTGAATCGGCGGCGCCACTGGTTCTTTGAGGATAGTGTTAGCTATTAGGACCACAAGAAAGAATCCTATCATTAATGCAAACACCGCATCAAGTGAAAATACGAAACCTTTCCTAAAATTAGTCGTCATTGTGGCCCCCCTGAAACCTGCAGCCGCAGCTTGCATGGCGCATTGTTGTAAATGCAGACTCTTTCAACCTGAATAACGCTTGTTGAAGAATTGATAAACCCTGTTTGAAAGATTGTCGAAGTACCTGAAGTGATGTTAAGCGAAATATTGTATGCACCAAGTCCTAAAAGTTCGCTGTAAGCAGTTTGATTGAACATTCTTAGCTTCGCCATATCAAGAGTATTTCTTCTCAGTGCCAGGCCGAGCGCCTGCGTGTTTGAAACATTCTGATCCCAGTCTGCAGGATAACCTCTAGACAGCAGAAGGGTGCTTGCTGCGTCCTCTGCAATAAGATTTGCACGCAGAGTCTTTGTTTTGTAGATATTGATGGCGTTCAGCGTCAGAAAGAAAAACATAACTAGCATTATCACAGCTGTTGAAATAAGGAACATTTCAATAAGGAAACTCTGGCCTTTAGCCATTGATATACACCATTCCATTCTGGTTCACAATTGTAAGAGCTGTCGCATTTTCTGAGGTGATATTTATTGTGACGTTGGACGTCATTGTCGAAAATGATCCGCTGTAATTATTTTGGTCTGTTGCAATAATGCCGCGCGGCTGGAATGAGATTGTGTAGCCGAACGGAACAGATACGGCGGCAGCTGCCCCGTTTGCAGAAGTGAAAACTGTATTGACTGTGTGTGCAACACTGAAAGCGACTGCGCGGTTGTTTTCAAGCGCTGCCGAAATGTCGGCTGTCCGCTTGAATTCATTTGAAAAATAAATGAAAAAGACAAAGATTGTTATTAGAAAAACGAAGAGAAAAAAATACTCGATTGAGACCTGGCCTCTTTGCCCTTTTTTTCCGGCGTTGTGCATTTTTCTCCTCATTGGACCACGAAAGATCTTGTGTTTGTCACATTTCCGACTGTCGCCTTTGCAGCATGGCTTCCAATCACGGCGGTGTAGTTGTATTGGTATGTGCCGTTGATCTCCACTGTGGATGAAGTGACATTCGTGCTGTCTAACTGAACTGTAATGTTGCTTGGCAATAGTCCGGTTATCCTTTCTCCTGCAAAATTGTACGGAGTAAAGTTCATTGAGATATTTGTGCCTACTGAATAGACGATCTGATCCGGCGCGAAGGCGATGTCAATCTTCCACACTCCTCCTGCGCCCGTGCCTACAAGAAATGTCTTTGTGCCCTTGATCGTCAGTGCGATCGCTTCTATCAGCCAGTTGCCAAGCTGCGCAGCTGTTTGGAGCGTGTAGCTGCCAAGATAAACTCCGATGCCGCCGTTCCCTGTCGTTGTGTTGGTCTCTGACTGCAGAATGCTTGACGGATCGGTTGTCTTAATGTCAATGTCTGCATCGATTGGTTGGTTGCTGACGTCATAAACTGAAACTTTGTAATACACCACATTACATGTACTGACTGTGGTTCTGTCGGTTATCAGATATTCGTTTCTTGAACGTATTGTGAAATTAGACGTGACGTTCTGCGTCTGGTAATGGGTCTTTGCACAATAAACTGAGAAACCGTATGTGCCAGAAACAGTGAACGACTGTGCGTATTCGTACATTTTTGACGTTCCGTTGTATGTCATTGCTGCAGGGACTGTCCAGTTCCCGGAGGTGTTGAATGAGATGTTGCATGAAGCACCTGTCACCGGGCCGCCCACTGCGGCGCTTGAATAGTTGGCGTAGAAGATTATGGAATCATTGATGAACCTGGACGCATTGTCCGTCTGATCGGAGAGCACAAGCGTTGTCGGATGATAGATGTGGAACTGAGTTGTTTGGGTTGCATTCAGGTTTCCTAACGTATCATTCGCATAGGTCCTGACAGTATAATCCCCTTCAAGATCCGTATCAAGGAATGTGTAGGTATAGTTGAAATTGTTAATGCGCTGGTATATTGATACATAATCCTCAATAGTTTCATTCGTCAAGCTTTTTGCAACGCTCCAGTTGAGCCCTGCATTGCTTGAGTTGTACGTATGCGTTGCATTTGGATTTAATGGGTTTGAACTGTGGAGCGCCCAATCGCTTTCGGAAGAGATCGTATAAGTCAGCGTGAGGTCATAATCGACCGAAGAGATATTCCATGTCGTAGCAGTTGTATTATACTCGGACATTCCTGCGGCAGGAGTATCCGTCTGCATTGAAAGGTAGGTGTTTGCCTTGGTCTTGATCATCCCAAGGATAACTGTATAATTCCCGATGCCGCTGTGGGCGCTTGCATCTGAACAGGATATAGTCTGGTATGCGGTTGCAGATATCTTATTTGCAGCAAACTGGCATTTTGGAGCTGTCGCAGCAGTCCATGTCGCAAGCTGTGATGCATTAAGAATCCAAACATTGAGTTTGGCGCCCGCTCCAAGGTTTCCCACCCGTTCCAGGTGCGTTGTAACTGAAAATGAAGCTG
>Ga0315284_10004815_pt1 | contig 19176 bp, 24 predicted proteins | sample YL17G09_16_MG_FD_203696 | JGI IMG/M metagenome (GOLD analysis project Ga0315284, IMG submission 203696) | Sediment microbial communities from Yellowstone Lake, YNP, Wyoming, USA - YL17G09_16 | ecosystem: Environmental > Aquatic > Freshwater > Lake > Sediment | place: USA: Wyoming | collected... | reverse complement strand
GTAATTCTCCTGCTTGACGTCCCGCTCGAGACCTGCGTCGAACGGGATGCCAAACGCGAGCGCACCGTTGGCCGCCAAGTCATCGAGCGGCAGTACCAGATCTGCGAGCAGGTCAAATCCTCAATCAAGCAGGAGGGATTCGATCAGGTAATCGAACTGCGCGACGAAGATTTGGACAATGTGCGGTTCGAAATCGTCTTCCGCCCCGTGCCACGCCCCGCGACGCCCGCGGCACAGCCCGACCGCCGGCGCTTCGCGCCCCGGCCTCCGCAGGTTGCGGTCGAGAGCCCCCAGGCCTCTCGCGACGTCCGTGCGCCTTCCGAGCCGAATGGCAGGCCCCCTGAATCATCGTGATTGTATGTGGGGGTAGCAAGTAGGGAGTAGGGGGCCAAGAAGCAGGGATCGTCCTCTGATCCCTTTCCTGCTGACTCCTCACGCCCGGCTCCCAACTCTCGTGCGCTAACGGAACGGCGAGCTGACCGGAATCCTTCCAAAACATTGAAAAAGGAATGTTGCGCTACTTGTCTGGCCGGCCGTGAAGGCGGTCGTAGGCGGAGCGGGCGCTGGTCGAGCCCAGCGACTCGTGGTAGAGGGACTTGAGGCCCAGGAGGGCGCGGGCTTCCTCGTCGAAGTGATGGAGGGTTCTGAGATCGCTGACGCGCACGGGGAAACGCCGCCCGAGGTGGAACCAGAATTTCTGATACCCGCGATCTTCGAGCTCGCAATCAAGCCCGCGGACGTTGAACGTCGGGCGACCGGCAATCGACCAGGCGCCGGTTGCGTTGGGCTCAATCAGATGGGTGCAGTTAAACTTCTTCACCGCAAAGGTGTGGGGATTGCCTGGCACTTCGGCCACCTCGAATCCCGCTCGGCGGAATTCCGTTTGCACATCCACAGCGCCCTTTGGCTTTTTTCCCATCCCGTTTCCGGCCCCCTTGGTTGACACTTCCTGAATCCGCCCCGTAGAATGAAAGTTTAGTGTACTCGCGGCGGAAAGCACAAGGGCGACGGTCGCTGATAATTCACGAATGATACAAGGTCCCAAAAACGTTCTGGACCTGATCGGGAACACGCCGCTGCTGCGCCTGGAGCGGCTGGGCGCGGCGTTCCCGGAGGTCGAGTTCTACACCAAGGCGGAGTGGGAAAACCCCGGCGGCTCGGTGAAGGACCGCCCGGCGCTGAACATCATCCGGGAGGCCGAGCGCGCCGGCCTGCTGACCAAAGACAAGATTCTTATCGACTCGACCTCCGGCAATACCGGCATAGCCTATGCGATGATCGGCGCGGCGCGGGGCTACCGCGTTCGGCTCTGTATGCCCTCGAACGTCAGCCTGGAGCGCAAGCGCATCCTGAAGGCTTACGGCGCGGAAATCGTTTACACCGACCCCATGGAAGGCTCGGACGGCGCCATCCGCAAAGTGCGCGAGATGGCGGCCGAAAATCCCGAGCTCTATTTCTACGCCAACCAGTACGATAATGCGGCCAACTGGCGCGCCCATTACATGACCACCGGGGCGGAAATCTTCGCGCAGACGGAAGGCCGCGTAACGCACTTTGTGGCTGGTCTCGGGACCAGCGGCACTTTCGTCGGTACTGCGCGGAAGCTGAAGGAACTGAATCCGAAAATCCGCTGCATTTCCTTTCAGCCGGACTCGCCGTTTCACGGACTCGAGGGCATGAAACACATGGCGACGGCCATCGTGCCAAAGATTTATGACCCGAGCGTGGCCGACGAGGATTTGGCCATCTCGACGGAAGAAGCTTACGCCATGACATTGCGCCTGGCGCGCGAAGAAGGGTTGCTGGCCGGGATCTCCGCCGGTGCGGCCACGGTCGCGGCGCTCCAGGTGGCGAAAGCCGCGGGCCGCGGCGTCATCGTCACCATTTTCCCCGATAGCGGTGACAAGTATCTGAGCGAACGATTCTGGGACGAGGGGAACTAATTGATCGGGCCATTGAATCATCGGGCCATCGAGCCATTGGCCTTTCCAGGTGCTTGATTGGTTCGATGAACCGATCACCCGATGGACCGATGACCCGATAACCACAATGTCTATCAAACTCACCCACCATCACGTTAACGCCATGCGTGAGCACGCAGCGCGCGAATACCCCAGCGAATGCTGCGGCATGTTGCTTGGCCACGCCGATGGGGACGTCAAGCAGGTGAGCGAGGTGGTAGCGTTGCGCAACCTGCGGCACGACGCCGCCCGAGCCCAGGAGTTGCTCCCCCTCGATTCACCGGAGAGAGAAACGGACCGGAACCGCTTTCTTATCGACCCCCTGGAGCAGTTGAAGGTTGAAAAAGACGCCCGGGTGCGGGGCCTGGACGTGCTGGGCTACTACCATTCCCATCCCGACCATCCCGCGCGGCCCTCAAATTATGACCGCGAGCACGCCTGGCCGTGGTATTCTTATATTATCCTGTCGGTTGAGAAGGGCACGCCGGCGGAGATGACCTCCTGGGTCCTGAGTGACAATCGAGGCCGTTTTGACCCGGAAGTCGTGGAAATCGTGAACCCGTAGGATTTCTCGCGCATCCAAATCAGTCAGGGCGAGAAATCTCACGCGGGTTCGAGAGTTTAAAACAAAAGGAGACCGAATGCCGGTTCGAGTGATCATCCCGACCCCCCTGCGACAATATGCAGGGAAGAAGGATGCGGTCGAGATTGAGGCGAAGACCGTCGCCGAAGCGCTGGCGGGTCTGACCACGCAGTACGGCGACCTGCGCCGGCACCTCTTTACCGACGACGGCAAACTGCGGAGTTTTGTGAACGTCTACCTGAACGACGAAGACATCCGGTACCTGCAAAAAGAAGCGACGCCCGTCCGCGAGAACGACATCCTCAGCATCGTGCCCTCGATTGCCGGCGGCATGGCCGTGCACTGTATCTGTAGCTAGCCTGGGTTCCCCCCCGACTTGTCGGCGTGGGGCATCCCGGGCGCGCCTCTCACCCGAAACCCTAGTAGAGAACGTAGAGACGGCCCGGTGGGTCGTCTTTCAAAGTCGCCGAATGGGCCAGTGGCCCGCAAGGCGCAACATCTCAAGATTCAGGATGAAAAGGCATGGCTACATTGACAGCAACTCCAACCACCCAACTGAGCAAGGATGAAATCCTCCGCTACAGCCGTCACCTCATCATGCCGGAAGTGGGCATGGAAGGTCAGCTCAAGCTGAAGCGGGCGAAGGTGCTCTGCGTGGGCACGGGCGGGCTCGGCTCGCCACTGGCGCTGTATTTGGCGGCGGCGGGCATCGGCAAGCTCGGCATCGTGGATTTCGACGTGGTGGATTTCACCAACCTGCAGCGCCAGGTGATCCACGGCACAAGCGACGTCGGCCGGCCCAAGCTGCACTCGGCGCGCGAAACCATTCACGAAATCAATCCCAACGTCGAGGTCGTGACCTACGAGACGCGGCTGACCTCCGAGAACGCCCTCGACATCGTCCGGGACTACGATATCGTCGCCGACGGCACGGATAACTTCCCCACGCGGTATCTCGTGAACGACGCGTGCGTCCTGCTGGGCAAGCCCAACGTCTACGGCAGCATCTTCCGCTTCGAGGGTCAGGCTTCGGTGTTCTACGCCAAGGAGGGCCCGTGCTACCGCTGCTTGTATCCCGAACCCCCTCCGCCCGGGCTCGTTCCAAGTTGCGCCGAGGGCGGCGTGCTGGGAGTGCTGCCGGGGATCATCGGCTGCATCCAGGCGCTGCAGACCATCAAGCTCGTTCTGGGCAAGGGGAAGACGCTCGTCGGCCGGCTGCTGCTCTTCGACGCGCTCAATCTGAAATTCCGGGAACTCAAGTTGCGCAAGAATCCTGGCTGCCCGATCTGCGGCGCCGAGCCGACCATCAAAGAACTGATCGACTACGATGAATTTTGCGGAATCCGAGGGGAGGAACACGTGCCGCCCACCAAAGTGCCGGAGATTACGGCGGTGGAAGTGAAGAAGATGATGGACGAGAAGAAGGCGTTCGTCCTCATCGACGTGCGCGAGCCGCACGAATTCCAGATCTGCAGCATTCCGGGTTCGAAACTTATTCCCCTTGGGGAAGTTCCGCGGCGGATGCACGAGCTGAATTCCGCGGATGAGATTGTGGTCCACTGCCGCTCCGGTATGCGGAGCGCCCAGGCCGTCGAGCTGCTGATTAAGTCAGGCTTCCGCAAGATCCATAATCTCAAGGGCGGCATCCTGGCGTGGTCGGACCAGGTGGATGCCAGCGTGCCCAAGTATTGAGCCGTGGCACGGGCGTTCCCCCCGTGGCCGAGCATGGACAAGATGTCCGCGCAACGTCACTGGCTCAGACGATTTGGCGGGCAAATTGCCGATCAATGCGGTTCGGCACGTTTTCTGGGGGAAAGCCCGCAGGTTTTGTTGACGCGCCTCAGAAAATGAGTTGTGGTAAGACTTGTTGTCTGAAATGAATGTGAATAGCCAGAATTCTCAAACTTACCGGTTTTCCCTGCCTGCCTGTGGCGGCACGGGCTTGACGCGCTCCTTGGGTGGCGCGATGGCCATGTGTTGCATCTGTAGCTAGCCTGGGTTCTCCGCCATCGCGGAGAGTTCCAAGGCGCATTCCCTGTTCGAGATTCAACGCAATCCAGCGGAGTTTACGAGCCGAGGCGGTAGTTCCGCACGGCAATCTCAATCTTAATTGAGGAGGAAACATGGCAATCAAAGTAGCAATCCCTTCACCGCTCCAGCCTTTCACCGATTCGCAGGATACGATTGACCTCAACGCCGGAACGGTCGGCGAAGCCCTGGCGCAACTCTCGGCGCGTTACGCGGGCCTGCGCAAACACCTGTTTACCGACGCGGGGAAATTGCGTACCTTTGTGAATCTGTACTTGAACGACGAAGACGTGCGGTTCCTCGCCCGGGAGGCGACGCCACTCGAAGACAACGACGTGCTCGCCATCATCCCGACCATCGCGGGCGGTTCAGGCGCGTAGCGCGCCGCGCCCTTTGCGGTGGGGAACGCGCGAGATTAACCGTCATTCTGAGACCCGAGCCTCGCAGCCCCGAAGGAACAGCGTTCGGCCTGTATTGATTCGCAAGCCGGGACGCTGATTCTTCCTTCGGCAAACCCGTTTTAGGATGGAAAAATGGCCACTCCGGCTCTCTCGATCCCAACTCAACTCAGCGAAGATGAGATCACGCGCTATGCGCGCCATCTTATTACCCCCGAAGTGGGTCTAGCCGGCCAGCTCAAGCTGAAGCAGGCGAAAGTGGTCTGCATCGGCACGGGCGGCCTGGGCTCGCCCATCAGCATTTACCTGGCCGCGGCGGGCGTGGGGACGCTGGGACTGGTGGATTCCGACGTCGTCGAGACCTCGAACCTTCAGCGGCAGGTGCTGCACGGGACGGGCGACGTCGGCCGCCTGAAGATCGACTCCGCGCGCGACACCTTGCTCGAAATCAACCCGTATGTGCAACTGCAAACCTACAACACGCGTTTCTCCCGGCAGAACGCCCTCGAGATCCTCAAGGACTACGACGTGGTTGTCGACGGCACGGACAACCTTCCGACGCGCTACCTGCTGAGCGATGCCTGCGTGCTGCTCGGAAAGCCGCTCGTCCACGGGAGCGTTTATCGCTTTCAGGGCCACGCGACGGTCTTCGATGCGAAGCGTGGGCCGTGCTACCGCTGCGTCTATCCTGAGCCCGCGCCGCCCGAGCTGGTGCAGCGGATCAGCGTCGGCGGAATTCTGGGTGTCCAGCCCGGAATCATCGGGTGCATCCAGGCGCTGGAGGTCATCAAGCTAATTCTGGGGAAAGGTCAGCCGCTTATCGGACGGCTGCTGGTCTTCGACGGTGTGAGCCTGAAATTCCGCGAAGTGAAGCTGCGCAAGGATCCGGCGTGCGCGGCATGCGGTGCGCATCCGACGATCACCCGGGAGTTGATGGACTACGAAGCCTTCTGCGGAATCAAACCCGTGCCACCGCCGGCGGCCGGCGCAGCGATTACCGCGCAGGAGCTCGAGGCTTTCCGCGCCGAAGAGAAGCCACTGGTCCTGCTCGACGTCCGCGAACCGAAGGAATATCAAGCGGGCCACATCGAGGGCGCGCGCTCAGTTCCACTCGGAGAGTTGCTCTATCACCTGCACGAGTTTTCCTGGGCGGACGATTTCGTGGTTTACAGCGGGGCCGACACACGCGCCGAGCAGGCCGCGCGCACGCTCGTGAAATTCAACTTCCGCCGCACGCGCGTGCTCGTGGGCGGATTCCCGGCTTGGCGGAAGACCGCGTAGCGAATCGAGCGGGTAGCGGATAGCCACTGTCAGCGCCTTCCTGACCGTGGGTTTTTGTCGATGGGAAATGCCCACGGTCAATCCCGCTCTGAGCGGGACGATTGACTGTGGCTACCGGCTCACGAGCGAAATGGTATGATTCCTGCTGATGAGTCCAACGATCTTGCGGCACGGTGGCTTTCGTTTCTATTTTTTCTCGCGTGAAGAGACTCGAATGCACGTGCACGTTTACCGGGCCGGCGGTGAAGCCAAGTTCTGGGTAGACCCGAAGATCGAGTTGGCTCAAAACTACGGTTTGACGGTGCGTCAGCTAAACACCGCACGCCGCCTGATCAGGGAGCACGAAGATGAAATCCGCGCAGCTTGGAAAGCTCACTTCAGAAGTTGAAGTCACCAACATCTCGAAGCATGGATTCTGGCTGCTCCTCGGGGGGCGGGAACTTTTCCTGCCTTTTGCGGAGTTTCCCTGGTTCCGGGATGTTCCCGTCGGAAAGCTGCTGAACGTGCAGCTCCCGCATGCGCATCATTTGTACTGGCCCGATCTTGACGTGGACCTTGCCGTGGAATCAATCGAGCATCCAGAACGCTACCCACTTGTCAGCAAAATGCCTCACAAAGGGACTTAGATGGGAAAAGCCCACTTTGGGCTAGAATAACGCCTCGCAATCGAACGGGCTTTGGTTTCGAGAAAAGAATTCATCGTGTATCAAGCGTGGCAGCGTTGGTAAATGCTGTGTGCGCGGATATGACGATTCCACAGGGAGGTTCCACATGGCGTTGAAAGCAGGGGATGCGGCGCCCGATTTCAAACTGGGTTCCGCGACCGGTGAGAAGCAGGGCGAGTTCCAGCTCTCTGCCCACAAAGGCAAGAACGTTGTCATCTTTTTCTACGCGCTCGATTTCACTCCGGTTTGACAGAGCGAACTGTCGGCAATCCAGGCGGACCTCGCCAAGTTTGCCGGCTTGAACGCCCAGGTCGTGGGCGTCAATACGGACACCGTTCCGTCGCACATTGCGTTTCAGAAGTCCCTTGGCAACCTGAGCTACCCGCTGGCGAGTGACCGCTGGCCCTACGCACAGGCCGCCCAGGCGTACGGTATTTTTCCCCCGTCGAAGCACCCGGTTCCTTTCATCAACGACCGGGCCGTTTTCATTGTGGACAAAAACGGTAAAGTCGCTTGGGCCAAGGTGTACGAACTCAAACAGGAGCCGGACCTGGTGGAGATTTTGGACGCCTTGAAGAAGCTCATCTAGCGTTCAAGCGTCGAGTTTCCACGGCTGGCCGTTCTCCGAGACGCGTTGTGGCCCCGAGAAATCGAGCGGTGGCACACCATGAACCTTGCGGCCGCGGTCAAACGCTACCTGGAAGTTGCCGGCGGCTTTGACCGGCCCCTCCACCTTTCGCAGTTCGGGCTCCCCAAGGCCGAGATCGAGAAGCTCGTCTCGCCCTGGGACGAGGACTACCAGATCAGCCGCTACATGCTTGTATCACGGGAGAGGGACGAAGACTTGAAACCCTATCCGCCCGAAGCGCGCGTCTTCCTCATCAACGGCTTCGAGTGCACGCACCTCACCTTTCACCCGGACATCCAAAAGCTGGTTTGAGCCGCAGGCTCTGTGTTTCGGACCGTGACCGTGCGCACAATTATGCGCCCTTGTCTGGTTCATCTCCTGGTTTGGGGCGGGAGTCTGGTCCCAAGCCCGCTCAAGCTGCTTTCGCGGCGCGGGTGGGAAAGAGAAGGTCTAATCGATGTACTTGCCGTAGTTTTCGATCGAGAGGTGAATTCCCTGCGGTTCTTCGTCGAGCGTGCGTGCAATGACGGACATCGTGCGGGCGACGGCCTGGCGCTTGTCGCGCACGTCGGGATCCTTCTGCAAGGTGGTGTTGAGGTCGTAGCAGCGAGCGGCTTGGTACATCACGCGGAACAGTTCAAATTCCTCTTCGAGTGAAACGGGCTTGCCGTTCCCCTGCGAGAAGAGCGCGTAGAGGCTGCTGCCCGCCGAAGCTTTCGTCTCTCTTTCCAGGCCCTCGATGAAAGCGCGTTCCGCTTTGTCGTCGACGGCGCGATAGGCGTTGTAGGCGGTCTCGCGTTTCTTGTCGGGAGTCTCGCCGATGAGCAGGCGGTCCATAAACTGTTCGAGCGAGAGGTGCTCGAGCACCGTCGGGTCGTCGGCGTTGCGTTCCAGGAGCATCACCGCCACCAGGCGCACGGGCTCCATAGGGTTGGCGTAGACGCGGTCGGCGGGCAATACTTTGGTGATGTCGAGCATGGAGCGCGCATTGTCAAAGGCAATCAGCCGCCCGCAGATTTCCGCCAGCTCCGCATCCGACCGGCGTTGAAGTTCGTGGAGGAAGCGCCCGTCCCGCGCCGCGCGCAGGTCGCGCAGCACGTTACTGAGGATTGTCCGGTGCTCGTTGAGGAACGCCCCCGAGACATCCGGAACATTCTCTTCCTTGGAGGCCAGGATCTGGCAGGCCGAGAGTGGGAAGTTTTCCGCGAGGTTTGTGCGCAGATAGAAGACTTTTTCCGAAGTATAGGCGTAAGCCTGGATCGGCGCGGTCAGGTCCAGGTCGCCAAGCGGCAGGCTGACCGGCTGGTTATCGAGGGTCATGGCGGTGAGGCGCGCTTGGACGTCGTGCCGGTGGCCTTCGATCCAGCGATAGACCTGATAGCCGCGGGCCTCGGTGCCGTCCGACCCTTCGCCGCGCAACACGAATACGCGGCGGCCATCGCGCGTCGCGTAGGTGTAGCGGACGTAAACCCAGTCGTCGGAATGGAAGCGCGTCTTCGGGTAGTCCATCAGGCCGTAGGAACTGGTCGACTTGCCCGTGCCGGTGGGCGCGATGTAGAGCACGCCTTTGCCGTTCTTCTCGACGCACGCGCCGTGAATGGAGTGAATGCCGTATTCCGCCGCCAGAATCCGTCCCACCGCGCCCAGCACCCAACTCTTGAGCTGGCCGTAGTAAGAGGTGTTGAAGAAGGCGATGGTGTTCGAGTCGTGGCTGTAGTAGGCGGCTTCCGGCTCGTTCTTCACACCGTGCAGGGCGTAGACGTTCACGCGCGGCTCCGCGGGCGGCGCCTGGCCGGTCACCTTCTGCCACTCGTCCAGGCTGTACCAGTTGTCCACCCAGAAATCGTAAAGGTGCTGGCTGTTGGTCGTGGCGCGAACGCGGATGCCATGGATCATCACGTCGTGCTGGTGGACGGGTTCCTTACCTTCGATGGCGTTCAGATGTCCATGCGCGCTCGCGAGAAGCTTTTCGACCAGGCCCGGAGTCGCGTCCAGGGTCTTGTCGTGCACCGCCGTCCGCCCCTTGGTGCGCGTGATGGTGTTGGAGACTCCCGCGGGCGATCCAGCCCACTCCGTCAGGCCCACGGTGGGCGCAGGGGGAAAAGTGTAAAGCGCGTCTTGCGGCATTCGAGAGACTCCTACTGACTGCTCGGTCGGCGGCGTCTGCTGTCGCCCCAGCTTAGGTGCTTATCGAGAAGGATACAACGTTGCAGAACGGAGAAGCCGACTTTCTGACATCGAAAATACTTATGCTGCGCCAAAGTCCTGCTGATGCTCGGTCGCCTCGCGGCTCCTGCCGAGGTCGTCGCTGGGCCCATCGCCTGCTGCGTGAGCTGACAATCGGCGAAGACGACGCAAGCAGCCCCAACCCTATTGTCACCCTATGATAGCATGGGTTCACACGTCAAGTCATCGAGGCGAGAAATGAGGGTAGCGATTACCGGTGCGGCGGGTTTGTTCGGATGTGGTCTGGTTCAAGTCATCTCAACCCGGCACAAGGTTTTCGCGCTGACGCGTGCCGAGGCCGATATCACGAACGCCGGCGAAGTGAAGGCTGCTTTAGAGAAGATTGCGCCCGACGTCATCGTTCACCCCGCGGGCATACCGGATCTCGACATCTGCGACGCTGACCCGGCGAAGGGTTTCCTGGTGAATTACCACGGCGTACGGAACGTTGTCGAGGCGGCGCGTGAAATCGGCGCTGGAATCGCCTACATTTCAACGGATGCCGTGTTCGATGGCAAGAAACGTGCGCCTTACAATGAGCTTGACCCCACGTTTCCTCAGACAGTGTATGGCCGCACCAAGCTGCGGGGCGAACAAGCAGTAAAGACGCTGCCCGCGCATTGGATCTTTCGTGTCTCAGTATTGTTCGGGCCGGGGAAAGCGAATTTCGTCGAGAAAGGCCTGCGCAAAATCGCGGCGGGGGAGTCATATGCAGTCGCAGTTGACCAGGTCGGCTCAGCTACTTACACCGTTGACGCGGCCGCCAAAATTATGGAGGTTATTGAGGCGCGCCGCTACGGGCTCTATCATCTCTCGAACCAGGGCGCGTGCAGCCGTTACGAGCTGGCCGTAAAGGCTGCTGAACTTGCAGGACTGGATCCGTCCAAGGTCATCGGCAAGCCCGATGCTGAGATGGGCCGTCGCGCCCCGAGGCTCAAGTACTCCGTGATGGCCTTGAACGCCCTCGCAGCCGCCGGGTTCGCTCCACCCCGCCCCTGGCAGGAGGCCCTGGCCGAATACGTCCACTTAGCTGGCACTTCGCACGCGACAGCCGCGCGTAGGGTTGAGACCTAGGGACTCAGGACGGAAGGGTGCCCGGGGAGGTGCTCAAGCCGAGGATTCCTCGCAGTTGGCCCCAGAGATCTGGCATGAGGCGGCTTCGCGAAATAGAAGGCAGGAGGTGCCGACTGACCATATCCAGGGTCTGGGGGTCGGTAACCTCGCTGGTTATGACCAGCACGCGGCCAACCAAATTGGGGCGGAGTTCCTTGATTTGCAGAACGACTTCTTCGGCCGGAAAGTTGGAGCAGCGGAGGTCGAGCAGGACGGCGTCGAACCGCTCACGGCTGATCATCGCAAGGGCTTGCTGGCCAGTGTAAGCCACGTCGCCCTCGCAGCCCAGGCCGGCCAATAACACGAAGAGGGCGTTGCGAATAGAGGGCTCGTCTTCGATGATAAGCACTTTCCGCTGGGCAATAGGGCCCTTCACGTCCCGCTCCACCTTGCCCCTCGAGGAATTCTCCACTGCCCGAGGGTTTCCTGGATGCCAACCTCGCGGAAGGCCAGTATTCCGCTTGTTGATTTACTATACAGGGCTCACAATGTCAAGTGCTATTAGCCCCGCCTAAGAAGGACCACTTTGACGCTCCCGCGGCGACATAGGTGGTCTAACTTATTACATGATGGTAGTTTAGGAGTGTCGTGGTTATCTCAATTAAGACTGCGTGGTAGCGCTTTCACCACCTAAGGTGCACCACTCGCCACGTCGGGTGACGCCAAGAATCCCTTGTCGTGACCCGGAATGATGTAGCCCGCGAAATCAAGGATGCGCGCGCGGTCCGCCAGATACTGGGCGCGGTTGTAGGGGATCATGGTCAGCACTTGTTCGTCGTGTTCGCGGCTCAGCAACGCGTCCGCAGCAATCACCGTCGAATTGATTTCGCCGTGAACGATAAACGAGGCGTGTCCGGGGACGTGCCCCGAGGTGATGAGGCTCTCGATACCCTCTGGGAGAGGCTGGTTTTCAATCCAGCGATACTGCGCATGGTCGCCCAACCGTTTCGTGTCCCACCAGCGCAAGACGAACTTGCGTAGTTTGCTTATATTCTCTGCTGATCTCTCATAATCGTGGGTCTCCGGATAATACTTCAACACCTTTCTCTCCCATCCTGCCTCGTTCTGGATGTCGGAGTAGAGCGACCGGCACCAATCAAACGACTGCTGGGTGGCAAAGATGACGCTGGAAGGGAAGAGGTTGTTGTTCAGCACGTGGTCAACGTGGAAATGGGTGTTGAGGACGGTTCCGATGTCCCCCGGTTCAAGCTGCCGGGCCTTCAGGGCACCGACCAGTTGATGGGCTTCGTGTGGAAGTCCCGTGTCCACGACGATGTGGTGACGGCCCTTCGAAAGCAGAACGGAGGTCGCGCCCCGCCAGCTACCCGTCAGCAAAACTTCCGTTGTCCAGCCTGATTGGCCCATTTCAGTTCGGCATTCTACCAGAACAGGCAGGAGGTGCGGAGGAGAGCGGAGTGGCAGCATCACGGCGCCATGGCATGACTTCGGCGGAGATGATTTCAGGAGCCATTGGATCGATCCAGTGGGCTCACTTGAACCGTCAGGCGGCGAAAGCAGTTGACAAATCGGGCTGATTCCATTAGTAATATAGTTTCGCATTTTGCCAAATTGTGTGGAGAGTGGAGTGGGGACTTACTTTCTGAAAACGCGTCGTGGAAGGGTTCGCTGGCAGCTCCTCGACGCCGAAGGTTTGGTGCTGGGACGCTTGGCGGCGAGGGCTGCGCGAGTTTTGACGGGGAAGGCCCGGCCCGACTTTACGCCACACGCAGAGCCTCGTGACGGCGTCATCGTAGTGAACGCCGAAAAGGTTCGGTTGACCGGAAGGAAGCTCGACGAGAAGCTTTACCGGCATTACACCGGGTACCCGGGCGGGCTGAGAGAGATCTCGGCACGCCAGGTTCTGGCCACGATGCCGGAGCGGTTGGTACGTGACGCCATTCTCGGCATGCTCCCCAAGACACGCCTGGGTGACCGCCTGGCTCGCCGGCTGAAAGTTTACGTCGGGCCGACGCACCCCCACCAGGCGCAGAGTCCGGAGCCGCTCTCCCTGAACCGGTAGTCCTCATTCCTGCGGAATCTAATTTCGCATAAGGAGTTCTGGTGACAGATCAAGTCCAGTTTCGTGCCACGGGCCGTCGCAAAACGTCGGTTGCGCGGGTCATCCTCAGGCCGGGCGAAGGCAAAGTGGTCGTCAACGGCCGGCCCTTCGATCAGTACTTCCCCTCCGAAGCTCTGCGCGCCGAAGTTCAGCAGCCGCTCGTCGAGACGGAGAGCTCGGGGAAGTTCGACATTCTAATCAACGCCTGCGGAGGCGGCATTCATGGCCAGGTGGGAGCGGCCCGGCTGGGCATCGCGCGCGCCCTGCTGGTCTTCAACCCGGAACTGCGCCCCCGGTTGCGGCAAGGTGGGTATTTGACGCGCGATCCGCGCGCCAAGGAACGGAAGAAGTACGGGCAGAAAGGCGCCCGCAAACGGTTCCAGTTCTCGAAGCGTTAGGAGAAGCTCTTAGCGTTCAGCTATCAGCCCTCAGCAGGCCGCAAGACATGAGGTATGAGTTCTGCTGACGGCCGAATGCTGAAGGCTGGAAGCAGCGAAGCAAGGAGGATTTTTGTCGAACATTACGATGAAGGAATTTCTGGAGGCAGGAGTTCATTTCGGCCACCAGACCCGCCGCTGGAACCCCAAGATGAAGGATTACATCTATGGGGAACGGAACGGGATCTACATCATCGACCTGCAGAAGACCCTCAAGCTGTTCAAGGAAGCGGCCAAGTTTGTTTCCGATCTTGCCGGTGAAGGTAAGACGATCTTGTTCGTCGGGACCAAGCGGCAGGCGCAGGAAGCGATCGCGGAGGAATCAACGCGCTGCGGGATGTTCCATGTGAACCATCGCTGGCTGGGCGGGCTGCTCACCAACAACGCCACGATTCAAAAGTCCATTCAACGGCTGAGGGAGCTCGACGAAATGAGCAAGGACGGCCGCTATGACCTCTTGACGAAGAAGGAAGTGCAGCGGCTGGAGCGCGAGCGGAAACGCCTGGAGCTGAACCTGGCGGGGATCAAGGACATGTCGGGGCTGCCGGACGCGCTGTTCGTGGTCGATTCCAGCAAAGAGGATATTGCCATCAAGGAAGCCCGCAAGCTGGGCATTCCGGTGGCGGCGATCGTAGACACCAACTGCGATCCGGACCTGGTCAACTACGTGATTCCCGGCAACGATGACGCCTTGCGCGCCATCCGCTTGTTTACCTCGCGGATTGCCGACGCCGTGCTGGAAGGCAAAGACGCAGCGGTGCAGAAACAGCTCGAGGCCGAGAAGATCGCAGCGGAGAAAGCCGCCGAGGAGTTGGAAGCCGCGCGCGAGGCGGCGGCGGTCGCCGCCGGAGAGGCTTTGGCTGCGGCGCGTGGCGGCGGCGAAGAAACGCCCGCGGAGGACTTCTCGGGCGGGCCCTCATCTGCCGTGGTTGCGGCGGAGGAGGTTGCCGACGGCCGGGTCCGGGTTCCCAAGCTGAAGCGCAAGTTGCCGGAAGCCAAAGGTCGGCCGCGCAAGGGTGACGATGCGGATGACCAGTTGACTACCGAAACAGTTTAGCGCCCAGGAAATTGAATCGTGACCCAAAGGTAGGCGGACCGAATGAGGGCGCCTACCTTTTTCGTGTCGGGAGGATGGTTGACGGAATGAACGTTTCCCCTGAGCTTGTGAAAAAGCTGCGCGAGATGAGCGGCGCGCCCATGATGGAGTGCAAGAAGGCCCTTGACGAAGCCCAGGCAGACCTGGAGCAGGCCTTCACCATCCTGCGCAAGCGCGGACAGGCGACGGCAGCCAAGAAGGCTGGCCGCCTGGCTTCCGAAGGGCTGGTGGGCGCCTACGTTCACGCCGGCGGCAAAATCGGTGTGCTCGTGGAAGTGAACTGCGAATCGGATTTCGTGGCTCGCAACGACGAGTTCCAGCAGTTAGTGCACGACCTGGCGATGCAGATCTGCGCCACGGACCCACGTTTCATCCGCAAGGAAGAGGTGTCCGCAGAAGTCCTGGAGCGGGAGAAGGAAATCCTGCGCGTGCAAGCGGCAGCTTCCGGGAAGCCCGAGGCGGTCCTGAACCGCATTGTGGAAGGCAAATTGGAAAAATTCTACGAAGATTCCTGCTTGTACGAGCAGCACTTCATCAAGGATCTCTCGGGGAGCCAGACGGTCCGCGAGCTGATCAACTCGAAGATCGCGAAGTTCGGCGAGAACATCATGGTGCGGCGGTTCGCCCGCTTCAAGGTGGGCGAAGGTCTGGCACAAGCCGCCGCGGAAAGCCCGGCAGCGGCGTGAAACTCGGCGCGGGGTACGGCGCAGCGCGAAAGGGCGAAGGCGCCCGAAGGGGACTATGAACGGCCTGGCGTATCACCGCATTCTCCTCAAGTTGAGCGGCGAGGCCCTGATGGGCAAGCAGGGTTTCGGAGTCGACCCGGGCGTCGCCAACCGCATCGCCCAAGAAGTTCATGAGGTCCACGATCTCGGCCTCCAGATCGCCATCGTCGTGGGAGGCGGGAATTTCATCCGGGGCGTGGCGGCATCCGCGCACGGCATCGACCGTGTCGTGGCCGACCACATGGGCATGCTGGCGACGATCATCAACGCCCTCGCCTTGCAGGATGCGCTGGAGAAACAGGGTTCGAACACCCGCGTCGTGACCGCCATCGAGATGCGCGAAATCGCGGAGCCGTTCATTCGCCGGCGCGCCACCCGCCACCTGGAGAAAGGCCGCGTCGTAGTCCTGGCGGGCGGAACGGGCAACCCCTACTTTTCCACGGACACTGCGGCGGCACTCCGCGCCATGGAGGTCAAGGCGGAAGTCATCCTCAAGGCCACTAAAGTGAACGGAGTGTACGACGCGGATCCAAACAAGGTGCCCGACGCCAAGCTCTATGATCGGATCTCCTATCTTGAAGTGCTCTCACGCGGGCTTGCCGTCATGGACACGACGGCGATTTCGATGTGCATGGATAACAGTTTGCCCATCGTGGTGTTTAACTTGAATGTTCCCGGCAATCTCAAGCGGGTGGTGCTGGGCGAAAAGGTGGGATCGCTGGTTGCCCGTTGAAACTCCCGCCGGGGGGGGTCGTATGGTCAAAGAAACGATGGCGCAAGCAAAAACCCGCATGGGAAAGGCGCTGGAGGATTTCCGGCACGACCTGGCCACCGTTCGTACCGGACGGGCCTCCGCGTCGCTTCTCGACCACATCAAGGTGGAGTATTACGGCACTCCTACGCCCCTCAACCAGGTGGCAACGCTGGGTGTGCCTGAACCCAGCATGCTGACGGTCCAGCCTTGGGACCCCAGCTTACTGTCGCTCATCGACAAAGCGATCCGCTCCTCTGACCTGGGGCTGAATCCCGTGAACGATGGCAAGGTTCTGCGCGTGCCCATTCCGCCTCTCACCGAAGAGCGGCGAAAAGAACTGGTGAAACACCTTCACAAGGTTCTGGAAAATCACCGCACGGCTATTCGGAACATCCGGCGCGATTCGAACGAGGAATTGAAACGCCTGCTGAAGGACAAGAGGATCTCCGAAGACGAGGAGAAGCGGGCCTTGGAGGATGTTCAGAAACTGACGGATGAATTCATTGGCAAGTTGGATTCCCAGGGAGTGAGCAAGGAGAGGGAGATCATGGAAATGCGCTAGAGTTCGTGTGGCATTTCCGGAAACTGCAAGATTCTTCCTTGACACCCAGACGCACCCTCCGGTATATTTGTAGGGTTTGCGCGAGAACAATTTTCCGCTCCGTGTGCAGGCCTGGAAATTGCCGGGCAGGGGCGGGGGTGGGTGAGAGCAACGGATGCCGACCTTTAACCAATTGGTTCGTCTTGGAAGGAGCAGGCCGCGGTATAAGACCTCCAGCCCCGCTCTCGATAGTTGTCCGCAGAAGCGTGGGGTGTGTGTTCGCGTCTATACCCAGACGCCCAAGAAACCCAATTCCGCGCTGCGGAAAGTGGCGCGCGTGCGACTAACTAACCAGATCGAAGTGACGACATACATTCCGGGAGTGGGGCACAACTTGCAGGAGCACTCGATTGTGCTGATCCGGGGTGGGCGCGTGAAAGACCTGCCGGGAGTGCGGTATCACGTGATTCGAGGCACGCTGGATTCCGCCGGGGTGAGCGACCGGCGCCAGGGGCGATCCAAGTACGGCGCCAAGAGGCCAAAAGCTTCCTAGTTGCGGAGCAACGGAATTATTCTATGCCACGTAAGGGGACAGTTGAACGAAGAGAGTTGGGTCCGGATCCGATTTACAGCAGTCCGCTGGTGCGAAAATTCATCAACTGCGTGATGTTTGAGGGAAAGAGGACGATAGCGCAGCAGGCCGTCTACGGCGCCCTGGACCTGGTCAAGGAACGCGCCAATGATGACCCGCTGAAGGTTTTCAAGAAGGCTGTGGACAATGTGAAGCCGGTCCTGGAAGTGAAGACCCGCCGCGTGGGCGGCGCCAACTACCAGGTGCCGGTGGAAGTGAATCGGAATCGTCAGACCTCGTTAAGTCTCCGCTGGATCATCGGCTATGCGCGCGAGCGGGGCGAGAAGTCAATAAGAGAGCGGCTGGCCGCGGAACTGCTGGATGCTGCCAACAACCGCGGCGGGGCCATCAAGAAGCGCGACGATACGCACCGCATGGCCGAGGCCAACAAGGCTTTTGCCCACTACCGCTGGTAATCCGTCGGGTGACGGATGTGCTATGGCGAGGCGGGATGTGGCTCCACCCTGGACCACGATCCGCCTTGTGCTCCGCGTCTGCGGAGCCCCATTGCTCAACAAGCTAGGGGGTACCTGATCTGGGTCCGCGGGATCGAGATCAGGTGGGAGTTTGTTTCTCTAAACTGTTTATGCCGCGAACTGCACCGCTCGAGAAAACCCGGAACATCGGCATCATGGCGCACATCGATGCCGGGAAGACGACCACCACGGAGCGGGTCCTCTATTACACGGGGATCACGCACAAGATGGGTGAGGTGCACGAAGGCACCGCCGTCATGGACTGGATGGAGCAGGAGCAGGAGCGCGGCATCACCATCACCTCGGCGGCCACAACGTGTTTCTGGAACGACATCCGCATCAACATCATCGATACGCCGGGTCACGTGGATTTCACGGCGGAAGTTGAACGGTCGCTCCGGGTTCTTGACGGAGCGATTGCCATTTTAGGGGCCGTCGAGGGCGTCGAGCCGCAGACGGAAGCCGTCTGGCGGCAGGCGGACAAGTACCGCGTCCCGCGCATCGTCTTCGTCAACAAAATGGACCGCGTGGGTGCCGACTACGAGGCTTGCCTCGCGCAACTTCGCTCCAAGCTGCACGCTGTGCCGGTTGCCGTCCAGTTGCCGCTCTGCGCCGAAGACGAATTCCGCGGCGTCATCGACCTCATCGAGGAAAGGGCGATCGTCTACAAAGACGAGACTCTGGGCGCCATGTATGACGTGGCGGAGATTCCGGCCGAGTACCGCGACAAAGTGCGCCAGTACCGCGAACAGATGATTGAGGCCCTCGGCGAAGTCGACGATCACATTATGAGCAAGTACGTGCACGGCGAAGCGGTCACGGCCGAGGAACTCCACGCCGCCCTGCGCCGGGGCACGGTGGACCTCAAGATATTCCCGGTACTGTGCGGCTCGGCGTTCAAGAATAAGGGCATCCAGCCCTTACTCGATGCCGTGGTCGATTACCTCCCCTCGCCGATGGATATTCCCCCCGCCGAAGGCCAGTCCCCGGATGGAGAACAGACCCTGACGCGCGCCCCGGACGACGATGCGCCGTTTGCCGCGCTGGTATTCAAGATCATGACCGACCCGTTCGTCGGCCAACTAGCCTTCCTGCGGGTCTATTCCGGGTCGCTGAAGGTCGGTGAGTTCGTCTATAACTCGCGGCGCGACCGCCGGGAGCGCGTCAGCCGGCTGCTCAAAATGCACGCCAACAAGCGCGAGGAGATCACGGACGTTTACGCCGGCGATATCGCCGCGGCCGTGGGGCTCAAGACGGTTTCGACGGGTGATACGGTGTGCGCCGAAAGCGATCTGATCGTCTTCGAGTCAATGGATTTCCCCACCCCGGTCATCTCCGTCGCCATCGAGCCGAAGACCAAGGCCGACCAGGACAAGATGGGACTGGCTCTCTCCAAGTTAACGCAGGAAGACCCCACTTTCAAAGTTCACACGGACCCGGACACGGGGCAGACGCTGATCTCCGGCATGGGCGAATTGCATTTGGAGATCATCGTGGACCGCATGATGCGCGAGTTCAACGTCGGCGCGAACGTCGGCCGGCCGCAGGTGGCGTATCGCGAAACCATCAGCGCT
>Ga0315284_10004813_pt1 | contig 19178 bp, 20 predicted proteins | sample YL17G09_16_MG_FD_203696 | JGI IMG/M metagenome (GOLD analysis project Ga0315284, IMG submission 203696) | Sediment microbial communities from Yellowstone Lake, YNP, Wyoming, USA - YL17G09_16 | ecosystem: Environmental > Aquatic > Freshwater > Lake > Sediment | place: USA: Wyoming | collected... | reverse complement strand
GGGAGTGGACAAAACAAAGATCCTCCACGGTGGGTTCGTGCATGCCGATGTGCAGGTTACGATCCCCAAGGTACTGAAGTCCAATGTCATCCAGATCCTGCTCATCGTCGAAGCGATGTTTGAAGCCATGCAGACTGGTCGCTTTCGGTGGCTATTGAAAAAGAGGACGTACTATCGGTATGCGACCTTTATATTTTCCATCATACAGCATGGCTACCTCATGCAGGAGAATGATCCGTTTGACACGACATTTACTCGGGCATATGGATCCCCCCGACGTTCCCGTAAGCGGAGACACTCTCGTCCGAAACGACAAGGCGCTCTGGCTTGAAGATTCTCCATGGGATTGGTTATGTAAGTCCATGAGTTCGCCCTCTGAGCGACTCACCGATCAAATGGCGTAGCGTGGCATGTCTTGCTTCTCCAGGAGCTCCCGGGGGAAAAGGGTGGGATGTGGGAAGAACCATTCCACATAAGAAGCAAGTAGAATAGGCAGTGACTGTGGTCCCCCTATGGTAAAAACCACACATGTCATATGCGTACGCTTCCCGTTTTCTTGGATAACAATTGGAAATCATGGGAAATTTATACGAAGCCATCATTGGCATGATGGATGCATACAATGGTTCCTTGAAAAGGGAGAAAGGTCATGAGCAGAAGAGGAAGCTTGGATATGGTCATGAGGAATATGGATCCTGAAAGGGCTACGAGGATACTGGCGCGCTCATTGTATAAGGAGCTCAGAAAGAACGGGTTTACAGACAAGGACGTGATCAACTTTTCACGCGAGATCATCGAGTGCATGTCTCAGGAAATGAGGAAACAGACGGCAACCAAGGCTGCTCATGAGAATGATCGTCTCCTAATCGGCTAACCTTTCCCTTATAATCTTCATCACCTCCTGTATCACCCCATCCAGCGTCATGTGTGTCGTATCTACCACAAAGGCGTGTTCAGGGATGATGAGCGGGGAATGGACCCTTGATGCATCCCGCTGGTCTCTCTTTTCCATATCTTTAAGGACCTTATTATAGGCAATATCCATCCTTTTTGTTTTCAGCTCCAGATGTCTTCTTCGTGCCCTCTCCTGGAGTGATGCATCGAGGAAGAGCTTGATGTCTGCATCCGGGAACACAATCGACCCAGTGTCCCTTCCCTCTATGACCAGGGATCTCTTTAAGGCAAATGACCTTTGCACATCGAGAAGCTTCTTTCGCACTGTGGGATGTACAGCAATTTTTGACGCCAGGGAGCTGATATGGTTCGACCTGATATCGCTCGTTATATCTCTCCTGTTGAGAAGGACTTTGCCCCCCAAAAAACAGATGTCAATCTGCGAGATAATTTGTCCGCAGATGGCGTTATTATTGATATCAGCGTGTTGCATGTCGACGGCCAGGGCCGCGGCTCGATAAAGGGCTCCCGTGTCGAGAAAGAGGAATCCCAGTTTCTTTGCCACCACTCGAGCGACCGTTGATTTTCCTGTCCCAGATGGTCCGTCGATTGTAATGATGGTATTCTTCATGAGATCCCTTCGATATCCCTGAAGAAGCCCGGGTAGGAGATATTGACGCAGCCTGTATCGTCGAGTATGATATCTATGTCTGCTACCCTGGAGAGGATATGGAAAGACATGGCTATCCTGTGGTCGGAGCATGTTTTGATATGTCCGCTTTTTAGCTTGAGCGGACCCTCAATGACCATGCCATCATCGAGCTCTTGCACGAAGGCACCAAGCGCAGAGAATCCGTTTATCAGCGCCTTAATCCTGTTTGTCTCCTTTACCCTCAATTCCTTGGCATCCCTGATAATTGTTGTACCTTCAGCAAGGGCCGCCGCTATGGCAAGGATGGGGATCTCATCGATCAAGCTTGGTATCTCCTGTCCTTCAATAATCGTCTCTTTGAGTCCCTGTCCCTTTATCATTATATCACCGACAGTCTCCCCGGCCATTTCCCTCGTGTTTTCAATGGATATTGATGTCCCCATGCGTCTGAGGACATCGAGAAATGCTGTCCGCGTGGGATTGAGGCAGACGCCTTTTATAAGGAGTTGAGAACCCGGTTTAGCAGCTGCCAGCACGGCCGGAAATGCTGCTGAAGAAGGGTCTCCTGGCACGACGATCTCTCTTGCCTCAAGCTTCTGCTGACCTGCTATATTGATACTGTTTCCGGTCTCTTTAAGCGTGGCACCGAAGTAGGTGAGCATCCTCTCCGTGTGGTCTCTGCTCTTCATAGGCTCAATTATTTGGGTAACGCCCTGAGCATGAAGTCCAGCCAGCAGGAGGGCGGATTTCACCTGAGCGGAGGCAATCTCCATATCATGGGAGATTCCCCTGAGGCTCCCCCCCTTGATTGCCATAGGAAGGAATCCCCCCTGCCGCGCCATGAAGTGCGCCCCCATGCATTCGAGTGGATTGAGGACGCGTGCCATGGGCCTATTTACCAGGGATGCATCTCCGGTGACGACGCTCACGCCGTCGAGACTGGCAAGGATACCGCTCAATAGCCGAGCTGTGGTCCCTGAATTGCCAGCATCAATGACTGTCACGGGCTCCTGCAGGGTGCCTCCTGTAATCAGCCAGGCATATCTATCCTTCTTGATCGCAACACCGAGAGCCTGTAAAGCTTCCCGGGTACTCCTGATATCCATGGACTCCAATGCCCCTCGGATGACTGTTGTTCCTGTTGCCAGAGCTCCCAGCATGAAAGCCCTGTGCGATATAGACTTGTCTCCCGGAGGGGTTATCTCACCGTGGAATTTCATATAACGCTCTCATGATAATCGAGTATGCTCTCAGTTTCTCCTCTATTTCCTCATTCCCCCCATTCGCAACGAAACCACGCATCAGCCATCCAGGGACAGGTCATTTCCTTCCCAGAAAATGATATCATCCTTGATGGCGGCATCTGTCCTGAATTAGATCCCACTCTCAGACTCCGTGCCTTGAAGGGTTCTGGCAATAGATGAGCCAATGTGTCTAAGCCCTACGATGCTTATCTGCATAGGAGCTCTTCCAAATTCGTGATGAGGACATTGTTCTCTTCGGGCAATCCGATACTGATTCTAATATATTCTTCGAGACCTTTCCCCCGCAGGTAGCGTGTGATGATACCCTTCTTCAGTAATTCCTCATAGACCCTCTGCGCCTCTTTGCCGATCCTTACCAGGACAAAGTTAGTTTGCGACTCCACATAGGGAAGGCCTAGTCTGGCAAACTCGCCGTAAAGGTAGTCCAATCCATCCCATGTGACCTGAAGGGTCTTTTTCAGGAATCCACTATCCGAGAGTGCTGCTGCCCCTGCCTTGATGGCAAGCAGGTTGAGATTGAACGGCGGCTTTATACGGTAGAGCTTGTCCAGCACATATCCAGTCGCTATTCCGAAGCCCACCCTTAAACCCGCAAGTCCGTGCGATTTTGAGAGGGTATGTAAGATAATGAGATTTTCGCACTGCTCAATCAGATCCATTGCGCTTGAGAAGTCGGATGCCCTGGAAAATATACCATAGGCCTCATCGATCACCAGGAGGGTATCGACCGGAATGCACGTGACAAGCCGCTGGATACTCTCCCTGTGCAGATAGGTTCCGGTCGGGTTGTTGGGGTTCGCAATGAAGACGATCTTGATCCGCTGGTTCAATGCCTGCTCAATGCTTGCTCCATCAATACGCATCCCGTCCATGGCGGTATGGATAATGTGCGCCCCGCAAGCAAGAGATGCAATCTTATAGTAACTGAACGTGAGTTCTGGGATGAGCACCTTGTCGCCGGGGAAGATGAATGCCTTGCAGATGAGGTCGATGATCTCGTCCGACCCATTGCCGGCAATGATACGATCCGCTTCACACCCGAAATACCGTGCAGCAGCCTGTCTCAGCTCTCCTGCTGTGGGATCGGGATAGAGATGTACCTGATCTCTGAGATCATTGATCACCTCTTGGGCCAGCGGACTTGGCCCCAGGGCGTTCTCATTTGATGCCAGCTTCACTGGTTTTTCCACACCAAATTGCCGTGAGATCTCTTCCTTGGAGAGTCCAGGAGCATAAGGTGGGATATGCATGATCCAGGGCACAGGTTCGGGTCTTTTCAATCTGGGATCCCTCCCTCAGGGTATGAGCCAAGGACGATGACATCGCTAGTATAGGTCTTGATATCCTGCATCGCTTTCTGTACATGCTCTTCATGGAGCCCGCCCTGGAAATCGATGAAGGTGATGTGTTTCCAGGGGTCTTTCTGCGAGGGCCTTGATTCGATCTTGCTAAGGTTGATTCCTTGTGATGCAAATGCACCCAAGACATGGTAGAGGGAGCCGGGTTTATTTTCCAGCAAGAGGATGAGGGATGTCTTTACCTTCCCCTGTACTGATAGGATGTTCCGAGAGAGGACCCAAAAACGGGTGATGCTTTTCGGGTAATCATTGATATTGGCGGCAAGGATGGTGAGCCCGTAGCGTTGTCCCGCATGGGCCGAGGCAATGGCGGCGCTTGATTCTTGCGCAGCAGCTGCACAGGCGGCATCCACAACGCTTGCTGTTTCCACGAGCACTGCCTGGGACAGGTTCGCCCGCAAGTACTGTCTACACTGGGCCAATGCCTGCGGGGGTGAGAATACTCTTTCTATTTTGCCCATGCTCGTTCTGGATAAGAGGCAATGGCTTATGGCCAGGAGGATCTCCCTTACTACAAAGAGTCTCGCTGAAACCATCAGATCAAGGGTTTGCGAGATCATGCCCTCGCTGGAATTCTCCACTGGAACGATCCCGAGGTCGGCCCGTTCAGCAATAACGTCCTGGATCACTTCCTCGATAGAATTCCGGGGGAGGAGGATCGCATCACAGGGGAACACGGAGGTTGCAGCTTCATAACTGTAGCTCTCTTCAGGACCCAGATAAGCAATCTTCCGCTGCTCCTGGAGTGCTCTCGATATACTAAATATGACTTGAAACAGGGAAGAAACCATCGTGTTGGTGAGGGGGGGATGAATCTCGGTACAGAGACGACTCAAGATCGAGAGTTCCCGATCCGGATCGAAGGTGCCCTTTCCGTTTGCCTGCTTCAGCCTGCCCATTTGGACAGCGAGCTCAGCCCTTTTTTGAAGCAAGGCAATGAACTCATTATCAAGGGCGTCTATGCTGTTTCTGAGAGATTCGATTTCCTCGTTCATATATATGCCCTGCCATCCTTAATTCTCAGTAGTTGCTCACCCTAGCAGAAAACTCCATGATTTTCAAGAAAAGTGCGTGCCTGTCTGTAATCATTCAGTGGAGTGCACATAGTCAGGATCTCCTCGACCCCTTGTCCCACTATGGCGGATCAGGGTGTGGCAATGCACCATAGATGGGTAGATGTCTAGCTTGCCAACAGTTCACATCAGGTGGATAAGGATGAAGGGAGGCCAGGTTGCCCACGGAGGCGCTTCTGTCTGGATCCATTTGGCGTTCAGGCAATGAAAATGGGGGAAAAAAAGTGGAGATGATTTTTGCTGGTGTGAAATATAGTAATTTTACCCCTATTAACGCTTGACAACAGGGATTTATCCAATTACATGTTGCAGGTAACTGGAAAGATTATCAGGTAAACCAAGGTAAACCCTCTGTAAGTTTCCTGCGTTTACAGGTAATGTTCCAGAAAAAAGAAAGGGATCTGCCAGCGTTGCCAGGCGACAGATCTAGAGGTGGAGGTGTTTTAATGGCTCAAGGAACAGTTAAATGGTTTAACGAGAAAAAGGGTTTTGGTTTCATCACCGAGGATGGCGGCTCTGATGTCTTTGTACATTTCTCAGCCATCAAACAGGAGGGGTTCAAGACACTTGTAGAGGGAGATAAAGTCATATTCGATATCGTGCAGGGGCCGAAAGGTCCACAAGCAGCTAATGTAATGAAAGCCTAGAACTTTCCTGGGGAGGGCAGGACCTGCCCCTCATTCAATCATTGAAAATCTTTGTTGTTTCTATTCTAAAGATAATCAATTGAGGCAAGCCAGGTGGTGAAAGCTAACTCTTCCCTTTGCAGGAGGACACTTCTTTTCATCTTTTTGGGGACATCGGGCGTGGGGAAGATTCCGAAATTGATGTTCATGGGCTGAAATACGGAGATGTGCTCATCGGTAATGTAGTGGAGAAGTGCACCGATTGCCGACTCCGGAAGTGGCGGGGTAAAGGGTTTGCCCTTGAGGACCGCGAGCATGGAATAGGCCGCCATGATCCCTGTCGCGGCCGATTCCATATAGCCTTCAACACCCGTAATTTGTCCGGCAAAGATGATATGCCTGTGCCCTTTGAGGCTCAAATCTTTTCCAAGCACCTGTGGTGATTCTATGAAGGTGTTCCTGTGCATGGATCCGAAGCGTAAGAATCTCACTGCATGCAGGGCCGGAATAAGCCGTAATACTCTCTGTTGCTCCGCATAGGTAAGTCTGGTTTGGAAACCAACCAGATTATAGGCATCACCTTTGAGATCCTCTTTCCGCAGCTGGAGCACGGCATACGGCCTTTTCCCAGTGTGTGGATTGATGAGCCCAACGGGCCGCATGGGACCGAACCTGAGGCTGTCATGACCCCTGGCTGCTATGACCTCGATGGGAAGGCACCCTTCAAAGAAGCGTATATCTTCAAAGGGATGCGGTGAGACCTTGTCTGCCTTCAGGAGTGCCTGCACCAAGGTTGTATATGCATCCCTGTCCAGAGAACAATTTAGGTAATCCCTATCATCGCCTGACCACCGCGATCCGAAGAATGCGCGAGAATAGTCGATGCTCTCCGCATCCACAATCGGCGAGATGGCATCGTAGAAGAAAAGCCTTTCCCTGTCTGTGATTTGGGCAATGTTCCCTGCCAGGGTCTCTGAGGTGAGCGGTCCTGTGGCAATAATCGTGGGGATATCAAGGTTAAGGGACAGTACCTCTTTTCTGATAACTTCGATGCGAGGGTGAGCCGTGATGATCGCGGTAATCCGTTGGGCAAAGGCACGTCGATCAACCGCTAGTGCCTTCCCGGACGGCACCCGGGTCGCATGGGCGGCAGTAAGCACGAGCGATCTGAGTTCAGAAAGTTCCTTTTTCAAAAGGCCGTGTGCTGTGACCGGGTCAGCACCTTTGAAGGAGTTGCTGCAAATGAGCTCAGACAGGAGGTCGGTTTTATGTGCTGGCGTCATGGAAACCGGTCGCATCTCCCAGAGCATGACAGGAATATCAGATTGTGCCAGGCAGTAGGCAGCCTCGACCCCGGCAAGCCCCCCGCCGATGACATGCACCGTCTTAGGCATCTTCCCTATAATCGCATTTCGGGTTCGGACAGGAGTTTTGTTTGCCCTTTTTCAATAAGAAATCCGCCTTGCATTTTGGGCATTTTTTATCAAGGGGTCTTGTCCAGCTCATGAACGTACAACCCTTCCTCGAGCAGGTGTAGAATAATTTACCTTTTTTCGTCCTCTGTTGTCTGATCTCACCCGAACAACCCGGTATAGGGCATTTCAGTCCCAGGGTATAGGGTTGGATATGCTTACAGGTAGGGTAATTGCTGCAGGCAAGGAACAGACCAAATCTTCCGCGTTTTACCACCAGGGCAGAGCCGCACTTGTCGCAGCGTTTGTCTGTTGTTTCGTTCTGCTGCATCGGCAGGGTGTGCATGCATTCGGGGTATCTGCTGCAGGCAAGGAACGATCCGAATCTCCCCTTTTTCACCACCATGGGAGATCCGCATTTGTCGCAGACGGCGTGTGTTTCCCCCGGCCATGAGGGTTCTTTAACAATGACATTCCCCGCTTCATCCCGTGTGAACTCCCGGGTGTTACTGCACGCGGGGTAGCCAGAACAACCGAGAAAATAGCCGCTTTTCCCGAGCTTAATGAGCATCTCGGAGCCACAGACATCACACAGTATGCCCGATGGCTTGTGCTCCACTTTGATATTCTGCATCTCTTTCAGGGCCGACGCATGTTCCTTCCTGAAGGTCTCATAAAAATTCTCCATGGCTTCGAGATAACCGGCTTTGCCTTCCTCAATTTCATCCAGCTCATCCTCCATCCGAGCGGTGAAGCCGACATCAAGGATGTTGGGGTAATGCTTTACGAGCAGGCGGTTAACGTCTCGGCCGAGTTCGGTCGGGGCGAAGGCCCCTCCCTCTAGTTTGACATATTCCCGTTCCTGGATTGTGGAGATGATGGGAGCATAGGTGCTTGGTCTGCCGATCCCCTTTTCTTCGAGCTCCTTGATAAGACTTGCCTCGTTATACCTGGCCAGCGGTTGGGTGAAATGCTGTTCAGGGTTGACGTCGGAAAGTCTCAGCCGATCCCCTTCGTTCAGGTTTTTCGGGAGGAGGGTGTCGTTCTCTTCCTGGACCTCGTACACCTTGAGGAAACCGTCGAACTTCAGGACCGATCCCGTTGCCCTGAGGCCGATGCCATTCGCCTTAATGTCGATAGCGGTCTGATCGTAGAGGGCGCTCTTCATCTGGGAGGCGATGAACCGCTTCCAGATCATTTCATAGAGGTTGAACTGGTCTCTGCTCAGATAGGGTTTTACAGATTCAGGAGTGTTTTCAACACTAGTCGGACGTATTGCTTCGTGGGCTTCCTGTGCTGACTTCTTGGCCTTATAGTGCAATGGTCTTTCCGAGAGGTAATCCTTTCCGTAACGCTGTGGTATGAATTCTCGAGCGAGGGTAATAGCATCTTTGGATACTGCAGGAGAATCGGTGCGCATGTAGGTAATGAGACCGGAGAGTTCATCCCCTTTCCCGATAGAAAGCCCCTCATAGAGCTGCTGGGCGATGAGCATCGTCTTTTTGGCAGAGAATCTCAGTCTCCGAGATGCCTCCTGTTGCAGGGTGGAAGTGATGAACGGGGGCAAGGGATGACGATTCCGCACCTTCTTCTTGAATTGTGTAATGACGATCTCAGCGGCGTGGCGTATCTTCTCGGCGATATCAAGCGCGGTTTTCTCATCCGGCATGTCCTTTGGTTCAACCACCTTGGCGGGGATTGCATCGTTGGCCACCGTGATGAGCGTCACATCGATGGTCCAATACTCCTGCGGCCTGAATGCCTCTATCTCCGCCTGCCGTTCGCAAATGAGCCTGACAGCCACGGACTGGACCCTGCCTCCGGAAAGTCCCCGCTTTACCTTTCTCCACAAAAGAGGGCTCATAGTGTATCCGACGATCCGGTCCATGGAACGCCGCGCCATCTGTGCATGATAAAGGTGTTTATCAAGCTCCTTCGGTTGTGCGATCGCCTCGTCGATGGCCTTCTTGGTGATCTCGTGAAATATGATCCGCCCAATCTTTACATTAGGTTTCTTCAGCTCTTCTGCCACATGCCAGGCGATCGCCTCCCCCTCCCTGTCTGGGTCGCTTGCGAGATAGATATACTGTGCGGTATCCGCAGCTTCCTTCAACCGCTTCACGATATGCTTCTTTTCAGGCTTCACTTTGTAACTCGGCTGGAATCCTTTTTCTATGTCCACGCCCAGGGATGTCTTTGGGAGGTCCTTGATATGGCCAAGGGTGGCTTCAACATCGAAACCTTTACCGAGGAACCTCTGTATTGTCCGTGCCTTGGTGGGAGATTCAACGATGACGAGCGATTTAGGCATGTTTTCTCCTTGCGGTAAACCTGTTCCCCTCTATCCTCTCAATATCACCCTTCAGCTCAAGGAGGGTTATGGCCTTGGCGGCCTCCATGATGTCGGTTTTCAGAGCAACGGCGATCTCCTCAAGGTTCATGGGTTGTCCCGATATGAGATCAATAATGCCGCCCTGGTGAGCCTTTGCCTGCTCCTGCAGCATACCCTTCAACTGGGGCGCGATCTCCGTGATGACATCATTGGCACTCTCCACTAGGAGCGCCCCCTGGCGGATCAGGCTATGCGGACCTCTTGAGCGGATATTGTTTATCGCGCCGGGGACTGCCATGCAAAGACGGCCCTGTTCAAGGGCATGTCGGGCCGTTATCAGGGCACCCGACTGCTGTGTTGCCTCAACAATGATGACCGCTGAACACAGACCAGATATGATCCTGTTCCTGCGAGGAAAATTTTCGGCCTTAGGGCTGAAGCCGGGGGGGAACTCGGAGATGATGGCCCCTTTTTGGGCGATCTCTTCGGTCAACTGCTTGTTCTCCTGCGGATAGATAATATCTATGCCTGAGCCCAGCACTGCGACCGTCTTCGAAATACCCTGGAGCGCACCCAAGTGCGCCTGGGTATCGATACCCCGTGCCAAACCCGATACGATCGAAATGCCCTGGAGGCTGAGATCCCTCGCCAGTGAAAAGGCAACCTCCACTCCATAATGCGAGGGTGAACGAGTACCGACAATGGCTACTGCAGGCTGCAGATCTTCGAGCGAGCCCTTTACATATAGGACACTGGGAGGATCGACAATTTCTTTTAAAATAGGCGGATAATCCGGATCAGTCAGGCATACTGCATAGGCATGCATCTCTTCAAGCCACCGTAACACCTTTTTCACCGCGTTCATGTCGGGCCCGGTTGACAACGCATTAATCTGCAGGGTGTTGAGGAAGCCGATAGCTCTGATGGCAGATGGCTTCGCCTTCATGATCCCTTCCGGGCTTCCAAATACTTCGATGAGTCTCGAGACGGTCCTTGGACCGATATGCGACATGAGATCTAGGGCTATCCACGCCTCTATACTATCCATATCCCTCCAGGGAAAGTGAGGCTATATAAAATCAATGGTTAATGTCAAGCAGAAAAGGCCCCCATCGCAATCTCTAACTCCGCATCCCTCACTGAATCTCCGGGAAGAGAGACATTTGATGGATTCTTTATTCTGTCAGGAATGGCCAAATGCGATGGACGATGTCATATCCACCACAGCGATACGTTTTGGAAATGGGACCTGGGATGTCCTGAGTCGAAAAGGCGCGTTCATTTGTATGTGCTTTTTTTCGCGCCCAACCCTGTGTGGCAGCATGCGGGCCCGGATGTTGAAAGTTCCCTGGTCAAAATGTCCCGTGTTTGCCTTGGCCTTGTTTGAATTTTTCAGCACCATGGCGGGCTTCACCAGCCTTGAGCGTGTGCATGCCCCGCCTGAATTCATTTTCCATGGCATCTTTGAAATCGAGATTGAATCCTTCGTATAGGGATAGACGGTCATTTCTCAGGCAGACTTGGGGGAAACGGGCGATCTCTTTCGCTAGGGCTATGGCTTCTTCCAGCGACCTGCCCTCCGGGACAATCCGGTTGGCAAGACCCATTTGGAAGGCTTCCTCCGCTTTCACCGGCCTTCCAGTCAGGATCATATCGAGTGCGCGGCTCACTCCGATGAGCCGGGCGAGCCTGACGGTGCCGCCATCGATGAGAGGCACCCCGAACCGCCTGCAGAAGACGCCCAATACGGCATTTTCCTCAACAACCCTGAGATCGCACCAAAGTGCAAGTTCCAACCCCCCCGCCACGGCATAGCCTGAGACGGCCGCAATTATGGGTTTGCTCAGGAGCAGCCTAGATGGACCCATAGGGGCACTGCCTTCCGGTTCGACACGATTCGAACTTCCCTCAGCAATGGCCTTAAGATCGGCCCCGGCACAAAAATGGCCGCCCGTGCCGTAGAGAACGGCCACCGAGGCCGTATCATCCCCCTCGAATGCCGTAAAGGCATCATACAGCAGCTGGGCGCTCTCACAATCCACGGCGTTCCTCACCTCGGGCCGGTTGATGATGACCGTGCATACGTTCCCCTCTCTCTCAATCTTCACCTTCATTTTCTCTCTCCCCCAAAGAGATTATCCCTCATTATCCACCTTGAATAAAAGGGATCCTAATATTTCCAAAATAATAAAAATATTACATTTTGGTAATAAAAGGAGTACCACTCTCATTATAAACGAGTTCCTCAAAAAAATGTCAAGGGCAGAGATCGATGATATACTCTTCCATGCCCTTATGGCTTTCTACCGGTTTGAATCGGAGAAGATAAAACGATTCGGGTTGGGGTACCTGGAGATACTTGCTTTGCAGATCCTCAGGAGGCGATCCCCTTTACGGATGAGGGAACTCGTGAAGGATCTCGGTATCCCCTTCAGTAGTGCAACTCGTCTTTTTGCGCGACTCGAGGATTCTGGCTATGTGAAGAGGATATATGCCCATGAGGATAGGAGAGGGGTGCATATCCACCTCGCGAAAGAGGGCGAAGACGTGGTTAAGAGGATTGAGGACCACTCCTTTGAGGTAATATCCGATAACGTAAAGAATTTCAGCACAGAGAGTCTGTCCTATTTCATCGCTACAGTCCGGAATATGGATAAACTACTGGCAGTAAAAGGGGGTATTCTGCCGGAAGAGAATTTTGAAAAGAAGAACTGTGATGTAAGCATATGATGTATTGCAAGATGGCGGATCTCAGCGAAAAGAACGTCCTCATCACGGGCGGCGCTCTTGGAATGGCGAGGTCTTTGGCAGGCCTGTTCTTCAAGGAAGGGGCAAGGGTTGCGATTGTCGATATTCGTGAGGAGGATCTCGAGAAGACGCAAAGCCAACTGGCATGCCTGGGAATATCAAGGCCTATGTATGCGATATTTCCGATAAGAATAAGGTTTACCTCGCTGAGAAGGTGAAGACCGAATTAGGGATCATAGACATCCTACTCAACAACGCGGGTGTCGTGAGATCCGACCCCTTCCTGGACAAGCCTGATGCGGCGATTGAAAGGATGGTCGCGGTGAAACTTCTTGCTCTTTTCTGGACAACGAAGGCCTTCCTACCGGGGACGATGGCCAAAGGCGTGGGGTATGTGGTGAATATCTCCTCAGCGGGCGGACTCCTCACGCTGCTCTTCATCTCGGACTATTGCACCACCAAGTTCGGTGTCGTTGGCTTCACCGAATCCCTGCGGCAGGAGGTGAAGCTCAAGGGCTACAAGAAAATCAATTTTATCTATGTCTGTCCGAATACGGTCAATACGGGGTGTTCCATGGGACCCAAGCGGTTAAGGGGAACAAGATGCTCACTGCCGAGGACGTAACGGTAAAGATTATAGAGGGGATTAAGAAAGGCAAGGCCATGGTCGGCGTGCCAGATTTTGTCTATATCCTGCCGCTGGTCAAGGCAATCCTCCCCCTCCCCATCATGGATCTGCTTTGCAGGGTTCTCGGCATCGCAATCTCGTCGCAGAACATGACGGGCACCGAGATTCTATCATTTTTAAAATAAAATCGAACCCCCCCTTCCCCAGAAGATCAAGGAGGATTAGGATTCAAAAAAAGCAATACATGGGTCAACCACCCATACCTGCAAGTTTTATGGCCGGAGAAGCTCGCCGGTAAGGGAGTTCTTGTTGGCACGCAAGACACGCACGCGTATGGTCGTACCGATGAGGGAAGTGGATCCGATGAAATTGACGATTGTGTTATGTGTAGTCCTGCCATAAACTTGGTCTTCTTGCCGAGGACTCGTGCCATCCACGAGAACATCGTAGACCCTTCCGACCCGTGCTTGGTTGTTCTCCAGGGAGATGGTGTTCTGCAGAGTTTGGAGAATGTGCAATCGTGACCGCTTCTCTTCGGGGGTGACGCCGTCCTCGATCCCTGCCGCGAAAGTCTTCGGCCGGGGTGAGTATTTGAACGAATACAAGACATCGAAGCGCACGGCCTGCATGAGATCGAGCGTTTGCTCGAAATCCCCTTGCGTCTCTCCGGGGAATCCGACCATGACATCCGCACTGAAGACAATATCAGCACGCGCCTCACTCAGATCATGGATGAGCTCGAGGTAACCCTTCTTTGTATAATCTCTGTTCATGGCCTTGAGCACGGTGTCTGATCCAGCCTGGAACGGCAGGTGGATGTGGCTGCAGATCTTGGCAAGTGTGGCAAAACATCCTATGAACTCCGGGTTTACATCCTTGGGATGCGATGTGGTAAAACGGATGCGCTCGATGCCTTCAATGGTATGGACTTCCTTGAGGAGGGCCGGGAAGGTGACTCCGCCAGCATAGGAATTGACATTCTGGCCGAGGAGAAAAATTTCCTTTACCCCGCGCGCTGCATGCAGCCTGACCTCGTCGAGAATGCTTGTATGGTTCCTGCTGATCTCCCGACCCCTCACATAGGGTACGATGCAGTAGGAGCAGTAATTGTTGCAGCCCTGCATGATGTTTATGTATGCCCTATGCGGGGGCTCCATGAACGACTTTTCCGGAACGATGTCTATGGAGGGTATGCAACTCCCATACATGGTGTCCACAAAATGTGCTTTATGTTGCCGTACTTCTCCCAGTATGTCGCTCAGTCGGTGGAGTTGATGGGTGCCGAGCACAATGTCCACGTGCGGCATGCGTTCTATCAACGCCGTCCCCTCCTGCTGGGCTACGCACCCGACCACGGCAATGATGAGAGACGGCGTGCGCCTCTTGAGGAGTTTGAGCCGGCCGAGATTGCTGAAAGCCTTCTCCTGGGCCTTTTGCCTGACGGAGCAGGTGTTCAGGATAATGATATCCGCCTTAGTGGTCTCTTCCGTTCGCGCATAACCCCGTTTGAACAGTTCGGAGTAGAGCTTCTGGGTGTCCAGGTCATTCATCTGACAACCATAGGTGAAGATCTTCACGAAGCCTTTCATGGCCGTATGCATATATTGGAGATGATATTCAGTCAAGACTATCTCCTTGCTGTGGGAGTACCCCTGTATTTGTGGAGGGATTTTCTGAAAAAATAATCCTCTTGTTGAATTCTTAACTTGCCGATAAAATAAATGTATTATGTGGAGGTTTATCATGGAGAAGAAAGGCTTTACCCTAACGGAACTCATGATCACGGTGGCCATCATCGGAATCCTTGCGGCGGTCGCCATACCGATTTATACAGGACATGTCCAGCGGGCACGGATGGCGGATGCCTACAGCGCGGTACAGACCGTTGCCTTGGCTGAAGAAAAGGGTTTTGCCGAGAGAGGAGGCTATACCAGTCTTGCCCTGCTCCAAACTACTTTCGGTTTGCGCGACCCCAATACCGCCAATTACAATATCACGATCACACGCTTCCAGGCAGATGGAGCGACCGTAGTAGCTGGAAACAACTATAATGGCGTTCTCTATTATGTCATGGCTACCCCAATAAACAATGCATTCAGGCGCAATCCCTGCATGCGATCCGATGGGGTTCAAGGATATAATAATGCTGCTGGTGGAGCCTACGCTAACTGCGCTGAGGAGCAATGGAAATAGAATTATTTACATGCATGTATATAATAAGTAACTGATCGCCATTAAAGATTTATCCGGCAGAAATCGATACGATGCCATATGAGCAGACTCTGTCATACACTTTCGGTCTTTTTATTAACGACCTTATATATAGGCTGTGCCCATGTCCAGCCCAATTATACCCTCACTATGGAAGGGAGCGCCGGCAGGATAGCCCAGGCCATCATCAAAGGCATGCCGCCCGCATACAGGGGAATCACCATGCTGGTCGCTACACCCGTAGAGGCAACTACGCTCGATGTCGGGGATTTCGGACTTGCCATGCAGGAACTCTTCATCGGGGCAATGACCCAGAAGGGGGCCAATGTCGTGGAAGTACAGCTCCGGAAGGTCCCGTATATCAGCAATGACAAAGGCCTTATATACCTGAGCAGGGATGCAACCAAGCTTCGGAATGAGTACAAGGCTGGTATGATCCTGGTGAGCTCCTATGTAAAGAGGAAGCATGATGTGGTGATCACAGCGCGTATTGTAGACTTGAGCAATAATGATATCATCGCATCAGCAACGACCGCACTCTACCGGTCTTCTTCCGTGAATGAACTCCTCGAGGCCAAAGGAGGCGAAAAGGTCTATGAGAGGTAGCTGTATTAAGCCTATTAGGAAAGTCCTCATTCATCTCCTGCTGAGCCTGCTCCTTTCCGGGTGCGCGATCGTAAAACCCCACCTAGATTATCAAGCGGACACGCCCATTGACTGGGGTCTGGGAGGGGGTTTCGAGTCCGCCATAACCGTTTTGCCCTTCGATACCGGCGAGTTTGAACCAAAGTGGGGCGTCTACGCCGCCAAGCGGATGCAGGAGTATCTTCTTGAGGAGAAAGCATTCCGGAGGGTGGTCTATGGGGACAAAGAGCCTGTTACGACCCCCTATGTCCTCAAGGGCGAGATCAATAACCTGTACTATGGAGGCACTTTCACTCCCACCAAAGTGTATGTCACGATACGTATAGTCGAGAGATCCGACGGCCAGACCAGGTTCATGCGTAAAGGATCGGCAGAATGCGAGAAAAGGGCCTTCAGATTTGATTTTCTCTCCCGGCTCTATGTGTCATCCCCCTATCCGGAAGAGCTCCTCAACGGGATACTCAAAACTACGGCCAAGGATGTTGCCAGGCGAACGACCCTTGCGGGCAGATATGCACCGGAGCAGTAGACACAAGTTATCCGCATGCTACGGATGGCCCTACTGAGGAGATTTGCCCCATACTATCAACTTTTCTTGTGTAGTCCTTAAATAGAGGAGACCTTCGGGGCTCACTATGGACGATTCAATCGGGTCATCAATGCCAGTTTTATCAGACCAGGTGGTTCCATTCCAAGAATACTTGCCGCACCAAATATTGCCGAGAGGATCCTTATCCAGACTGTTTACCACCTCTGGAATGTTGAAAGTAATATCGAACGGGTTGCTGCCATCCTTATTGTACTGCATTATTTTTTTGCCCGCTGTAACACCCAGAATTGTAAGATTTCCGCTGGTGTCCTGATATGTGGTCACCGCCGTGGTATCTCCAGTGCTAGGTACCGGTGTCCAGTCTGTACCGGCGTTTTCCGAGTAGTAGATCCCCGATGTGGTGGCAACGCAGGTCAAGTCTTCACCCACATAGAGGTCTTTAACCTTCGTTTCTGGTATACCGGTGGCTTTGTTCCCCCATGTCGTACTCGATGTGTTGAACCGGAACAGGCCGTTGTCAGAACCGACCCAGAGGGTATTCCCGTCGAGTTTCTGGCTGTTGATACTCGTGCAGGTATCGCAGGTATAGGTAGTGTCGCCGCCTGATCCATGGGATACGACCTCCCATATGCCGCTATCGATGTTGTTTCTTGCTGTCCAGATGATGTTCCAGACATAGTAATAGGAGGAATAGGTGGACGGCTGCAGGGCGGTTATGGTCTCCCCGGATGCCCATCGGAAGAAATCCTTTCCCCAGCCAATGTCGGTGTTTGTCGTGGAGGAGTAGTATTGAATATTATCGTTGGAGACAGCCACCCATATGCCCCCAGACTTGACCTTACTGTCCTTTGCCATACACACCACCCCCGAATTCAAGAGGTATATGATCTGTCTTGGTCCGACATTAATGGCATATGCAATAGTCTCCTCCTGGTCATCGTCATCGACGACCTTGCAGGTGACGGTATAGGTGCCCTGAATATCGGGTGCGGTCCAGTATACATAGTATTGATCGGTCATGGCTCCGTCCTCGATAATGCCGGAACTCCCTTCCAGCCTACCGTCTGAGCAATTCCAGATGTATTTGAAAGGCGGGTTGTCGGTCACGGCGAGCACCTGGATGAGCACCCTCTGCCCGGTAACGGGTTTCTGGTCCGAAATGCTCACCCTGGTGATCTCCGGTCCGGATGCCGAGCATCCGGAAATTCCGATGATCAGCAGCATGGTTGCAATACATGGAAAATACCTGTTCAAATATACCTCCCCACGCTTGAATTCACCCCTTCCTAGCAGATACAAAACGACACTGCAAGCCCTATCCCCTCTCTTCCCTTCAGACCCCTGTCTGGCTCCCTCGTCCATGATCGCAGGGCCGATTGCGGTATGCCCACCTGTGAAGAGGGGGGGGGGCATATCCCCCGGTGATTGCCGTTTTCCCCATTAATTGCTATGGGTATGGCATGGATTTATCCTATTCGATCCCGATTGCGTGGCATTGTGGGGCATGTGTGATCCGGTAGCGATGGAGCAAAGGGTCTTATGATACTCGGCCTAGACATCGGAGGGACCCATATGGATGCGGTATGCATCAAGGAGGGCGAGGTAGTCACCACCGCCAAGGTCTCCACTGCTCATGATCTTGTCGGGTCCATTATCGGGTCGATCAGCGCTCTCGATATCGACCATGAGGCCTTGCAGCGAGTGGTCCTGTCCACGACGCTTTCCACGAATGCCATTGTGGAGAAGAAGTATGCACGGTCAGGCATGATCGTTTCTGCCGGCCCCGGAATGGAACCGAGGGGTTATTTCCTATCGGATGATTTCTTCCAGGTTCAGGGCGCCATAGATCACAGGGGGAGGGAGTACATACCGATCCGGGAGGATCAGATCATTGCCGTTACGCGGGAATTGCAGAGCAGGGGGATAAAGGGCGTCGGCGTTGTTTCGAAGTTCGCGGTGAGGAATCCAGCACATGAGCTTGCCGTGCACGCGTTTATAGAGAGGTCGTTCACCCATATTACCATAGGGCATCAGATGAGCGGAAACCTGAACTTCCCCCGGAGGATCCATACGACCTATTTCAATACTGCTGTGATGCCGATCCAGGAGGCATTCGTAAGGTCCGTGAAGCAAGCCCTGGGTGAATTGCGTATCCGGGCACGGCTGCTCTTCCTCAAGGCCGACGGTGGGACATACTCGACATATGCTGCGGACCGGTTGCCGGTTGAGACCATTCTCTCGGGACCAGCCGCGAGCATGATGGGATCCGTGGCGCTGAGCCAGGATTCAGATCACACGTGCACCCTGGTCCTCGATATTGGAGGTACGACTACCGACATGGGGATCCTCGTTGACGGTTCCCCGATTATGGAGCCGAGTGGCATAAGCGTCGGAGGGCTAAAGACCCTTGTTAGGGGGCTCAAGATGTTCACTGTAGGGGCGGGTGGGGACTCCGTCGTCCATATCGATGAAGGGAAGCTCCGTGTCGGTCCGCAGAGAGACGGTCCCCCGGCATGCATGGGGGGATTACAGCCCACTCCCATGGATGCGCTGCGGGTATTGGATGAATTTGCCATAGGGGATAAACGGAGAGCAGAGGAAGCGCTAACGGTTGTCGCCCGACACCTTGGAAAAAACAGCAAAGAGGTCGCAAGACTTGTTATTGAAGCCCTAATGCATACCATCTGGGAGGCCTATCATGCCTTCATTGAGGAGGTAAACGTACACCCTCTGTGTATACGATCCAGGAGATGCTCCATCCGGATATAGTCAAGCCGCAGCAGG
>Ga0315284_10004812_pt1 | contig 19178 bp, 10 predicted proteins | sample YL17G09_16_MG_FD_203696 | JGI IMG/M metagenome (GOLD analysis project Ga0315284, IMG submission 203696) | Sediment microbial communities from Yellowstone Lake, YNP, Wyoming, USA - YL17G09_16 | ecosystem: Environmental > Aquatic > Freshwater > Lake > Sediment | place: USA: Wyoming | collected... | reverse complement strand
TGGGGGAATCGAACCCCCGCTTCCGGCGTGAGAGGCCAGCGTCCTGACCACTAGACGAACGGGCCCACCGTGGGCGCGGAGCCTATCACGAAGGCAGAATCTGTGCAAACCCCTCATCAGATTGAAGCCCAGGGCCTTGCGTCCCGGTCAGGCGGGCACCCGACAACTCCGACGCCGGGTTTGCGCCGGGTGGCAAACCCGCTATACTTTGCCCGGCGCAGGGCGCGCTGATAGCTCAATTGGATAGAGCATCTGACTACGGATCAGAAGGTTGGGGGTTCGAGTCCCTCTCGGCGCGCCAGTCTAAGCTCCTCCAATCTGAGAACTTACAATCCTAAGAACCTCGACCACTGAGTTGGCAACTTCTTTGCCGTCGTACCCCCGTCGTACAGGAACGTGAGCTCCCCACAAGGGACTGATCGCAGCCGACGCCGAGCTCCGGAAGGAGACCCTGCCGAACTCGGGCAAGCTGCACCACAAGGTGCTCGTCCTCGACGGGAAGGTCGTCATCGGTGGCAGCTTCAACTACACGGGGGAAGCCAATCAGTACAATGACGAGAACCTGTTCATCATTCGCGACACGGCAATCGCCAGTCATTTCCAAGCAGAGGTCGAGCGGGTGTTCGAAGATGACGCGCTCTCGGCCGACTCAACCTTGGAACTTGCCGCTTCGCGAGGTGGGATGAAAGACCGCCTCGGCGTCGTGACCTCTGGGCTACCATCGCTCCACGCGATGGTGAGAGGAGACAGTCCACGCAATAGTTGTGTTTCGAGAGTGGGAGGAACAGAAGCCGTTGGTCAGGTTCGACTAGGCGTTGTTCAAGCGTTTGGTAAGGCCTCCGTTCGACAGTGGTAGGCAAAGGCGAGACGCAACTCTTCTTTCGTGAGTGAGTTCGGGGGACGGGCTGTTTCGTGTAGTGGCTACGTCTTTTCGGTCTGTGGCGCGATCTTTCGGACCGCCACGGGTGGCTTGATCTGCAGCTTCTTGAGGATGTTGCGCTGAGCGTCGGTGAGTAGGCTGACGATTTCCGAGCGCCCATCTTTTGTCGAGAGGCGGGTCAGGGTGAGCTCGTCGAGTTCCTCCCGCATCGCGGCCCACGTCATCCCGCTTTCCGTCTCGGCGACCCGGACCACGAGCAACGCCAGCCAGCACAGGAGCACATGCGCTCGGATGCGGTCCTCCAAGCGGTGGTAGATCGGCCGCAGCTCCAGGGTTGTCTTCAGCGTCCGGAAGCCGGCCTCCACCTCGGCAAGCTGCTTGTAGCCCAGGACCACGTCCTCGGGGGACAGCGTGGGGTCGCTGGTGAAGATCAGGTACTTCCCATCGAGCGCCTCGTCGGCCTTCACCTGCGCGGTGTCGACGACGAGCGTGCCTCCCTTGAGCTCCTTGACGTAGCGCCCGTAGGCGGCATGGCTCTTGAGCGCACACACCGCCTTGGAGTGCGCCGCGCCCTGAGGTCCCCTCCGGCGGTTGAGCCGCTCGATCTCGACAGCGAGGGCTTTGAGGATGTTCTCCCGGACCTTGAGGTCGTGCTGGGCTTCTCTGGGGTTGCGCACGACGATGTACCGGCGCTTGAGGCTGCCCCCGGTGATCACCACCTCCTTGATCTCGAGGTCCTCGCGGATGACCCGGAAGCGTCCGGCCCTCGAGAGCGCCGGGTGCAGCTTCCCGCTCGAGGAGCGCAGCTTCTCCCCCACGATCACCTGCCCACCGCCACGCTGGAAGGCGATCTCCTGCGCCTGCCCGCCAAAGCCACGGTCGACCACCCACACCACCCGCGACAGCCGCCACCCGGCCAGGTCCTTCTGCACCTGCTCGACGGTGGAAGCGTCCGCCGTGTGGCCCGGCCATACCCAACAGCGCACCGGAATCCCGTCCCGGGTGACCGCCAGCCCGATCGACGCCTGCGGCAGGTCGCCGCGCTTGTCCCGCGAGTATCCGTACTGCCTCAAGCCCCCTTCATCGTCGGCTTCGTCAAGCTCGAAGTAGGTCGAGGTGGTGTCGAAGAAGATGAGGTCGACCTCGAGGTTGAACAGGTTCGCCACCGAAAAGAACACCGCCCTCTGCACCTCCTCGGCGTGCTCGAGCAGGAAGTCCATGGCCCGATACAACGTCTGCGCGTGGACTTGAGCAAGCCCTTCGATGTGGACCTTGCGGCCGACCCACCGCTCGACGCCAAGCTTGGAGCGGGGATCCAGCGCCCGGTTGGCCACCAGGGCGAACAGCACCCGCTCCACATCGGAGCCAAAGGCGCGATCGCCAAGGAGCTTCGCCAGGGTCCCATCCAGCTCCAGCCGGCGCCACAGCGCATCCAGCACGAAGCTTCCCCCGTACGACACGCTCTTCTCGATCTCGAGCTCGTCCTCGGCGGCGAACAGCCGCCCCTGCACCTCGGCCTTGTCGTCTGGAGCAAGGAAGCGCGACAGGCTGATCGCCAGCCGCTTGAGCTGCTCCTTGTCGAGGTGATCCTCCCGGCCGAAGTGGTAGAGCACCTTGTCGGTGGGCCTTCCGGTCTTGGGGTCTCTGACCTTGTGGGCGAGCTGCAGGTAGCGAACCCGGGTGCCATCCTTGCGGGCCTGCGAGATCTGGCGGATGTACATGCCTACACAGATAGCACTACACACAACACATGTCAAGCCAAAAACACTTGTCACTAGTGGCTACGTCGTTCTCGAGCCACACTCACACCGCTACTGATGACACACGACTTACGAGCCACAACGACCCCGAAATGCCCCTACCGCTGTCGAACGCGGGTAAGGCTCCACGGTCCTTTTGCCCACAAACGAGAGGCACCGCCGGACGCGAGACGTTGCCCAGCCAAGGGCCTGCCCCGTGCTTCGCTTCAAATCCGGCTCCTCAGGAAGCCCCAAAGGGAAGGGCCCGGCGGTCGGCCGGGCCCCGGACGAGTTGATATCGGCGGCAACTAGAACGTGAAGCGGACGCCGAGCCGAAACAGCCGCGGTGGCTGGACGGCCATTGCCCGCTGGAACTCACCCTGACCGGCGACGAATGATTGGTCGGCCGGGTTGTAGCTGCCGGTAAAGCCATTCTTAGATGTTGCGCTGTTTTCGTTGAAGACGTTGAAGACGTCCAGGATCAGGCCTAGCGACATGTGGGAGCCGAAGGTGAAGGCCTTCTCCGCCCGCAGATCGAGCCTGGAGAAGTGGTCGCCCCTCCATGTGTCCCAGTCATCGGCAAAGACAGTGGTAGTTCCTTGGGTGACCGCCACCGTGTACGTCCGGTAAAGCGGCAGCCCCGTGGCGTACTGGTAGAAACCGCCGAACGAGAAGCCGAGCGGTGCGAAGTACGTGCCACCAACCTTGAACTGCCACTCACGGTCAAGTGAAGTCGCGCCACCGCGGTTAATGAATGAGTTCTTGTCAACCAGGGAGGTGGACCATCCAAGGGCCTCTCCGCCGCTCCCCCAACTGGTTCTGAGATTGCCGGTGGCGCGCCCCCAGACGATGGAGCCAAACCCCTGCCAGTTGTTGGACAGCCGCTTGTTGGCGATCAGCTCGACGCCCTTGTACTTGCGTTCGAGCCCTTTCGGGTTGGTGATTGTGAGAGCGACTGGATTCGAAGTGACGCGGTTGTAGACGGTGAGAGTCTTGTCGTCGGCGGTGCCGAAAAGCTGGTCCGGGCCGGGGTCCGGCACCTCCATCGGCGACCATGCCGAGGGATCATCGATCGACCCGTCAACGTCCTCGATCAGGTCCTTCTCCTCGCGCCAGGTCGCGTTGACGGTGAGCGCGAAGTTGGAGAAGAGCTCCTTCTCAAAGCCGATCATGATTTCGTCCGCATACGGCTGCTTGAGGTCCGGGTCCACGTTCTCGTTACCGCCTGCGTAGGAAATCGCGGGCCCAAGCTCGTCAGCGTCGCCATAGAGGTTGCCGTTGGTGTCAGTCCAGGTATGGAGCTGAAGTGATCGGAAGTTGGGATTGCCCTGCATCAGGTAGGTGATGGCCATCTGCTCGTGGTATCGGGAGAAGCTGAAGCGCAGCTGGCTCTTTCCTTGATCATCAAGGGCAAACGTTGCGGCGAGGCGCGGGTCAAACGTCTGCCAGTCTACGACGGTCTTCCTGGGAGTCTGGAGAGCTGGGAAGTATACGTTCGCGCCGTAACTGAATTCGTCGTGGGATTGAGCGGGGTAGATCGCTTCCCAATTGTTCATTCTCAAGCCCAAATTCAGCGTTATGCCGCTGGTTACCATCCATGTGTCCTGAACATACCCATTCAGACCACTGACCTTCGTCAGCGACTCGATGGGATCGTTCGCCACCCACACGAGGATCGGGTATCCGGCCCAAAGCAAGTGCAGCCAGATCGGTTGGAGCGTGTACTCGCGGATCTCGAAGCCGCTGTCCTCGTACTCGACGCCGAGCTTGAAGGCGTGCGACCCTGCCCAGTCGTCCTTGAAGAACGACAGCGAGGCTTTGGCCTGGTCACGGGACTGGACGTCATCCTGGTAGAACCAGGCACTACCCCAGGTGTAGCCAGACGTGAGTTCTAGGTAAGGCGCCCACGCGCCCGTTTGCGGGCGCTGGTGATCGGTGATGCGGGAGCGGGCAACGGCGATCTCGGAAAATACGTTTGGCGAGAAGACGGCAGTCCACTGCGCCTTGCCCAGTTGGTGGATGACGGTCGCGTTCCAATTGCCCTCGACCGCAACAAGGGGGCCGGCGTGCCAGTACGGGACCCGTTGGTCGGTGTAGTTGTACATCGCGAACAGGTTGTGGCTGGGGCTCGGCTGCCAGGTGAGCTTGCCAAAATAAGTATCGTTGTCATTGACATAGCCCGGTGGGAAACCGTTCACCGAGGTAGTCTGGTCATTCATCCAGTAGCCCACGTTGAACCACAGCTTGTCCCTCGCGATCGGACCGCCGAGGTTAAAGGAGTAGTCGTTGGAGCTCGTGATGGTCGGCGTTTCCGTCACACCCTGGTCTTTCAGTTCATCGTTCAGGTTGTTGCCCTGCCAGCTTTCGCTGTTGAAGTACGCTCCCAGCTGGCCGCTGAACTCGTTGCCTCCTGACTTTGTGACCACGTTGATATAGGCCCCTCCCACGTTGCCAACCTCGGCCGGCAGCCCGCCGGTGATGACTTGGATCTCCGCCACGGACTCGTTGATGAGCGGCTGGCGGCTGGTATGGAAAACGGGGTCGGTATTGGCCACACCGTCGATGGCGGTCTCGTTCGCAAGAACAGAACCCCCACGCACCGAGGCAAACATCGTGTTGTCCGCTTCGGCCACAATTCCCGGCGTGTAGACAAGGACATCCGCAAAATCGCGGCGGTTGGGCAAGTTGTCGAATAATTTGGGGTCGAAGTGGGAGGACGATGCGGCAGAGGTGCTATCCACCATGGGCGTGTTGCCGACCACCGTCATCTCCGCCTTCACCGTGGCCGGCGCCATTGTGACCAAGAGGGTTGTGGTCTGCCCCACCGAGACGCGGATGTTCTCGCGATTCACGGTGGCGAAGCCCGCGAGCGCGAACTGAACCCGGTAGTCCTCAGCTGGCAAAAGCGACGGGAATCGGAATGATCCCGCGGTTCCGGTGGTCGCCGTTTTGGTGCCCATGACCGAAACGCCGAAGACCGTCACGATCACGCCGGGCAGTGCTGCGCCTTGCGGATCCGCAACGGTGCCGCTGATGTTGCCCGTCTGGGTCTGGGCGAGCGCCGGTGAGGCACTCACCAGGCAGACTGCGACCAGAAGAGAAAGGACGCGCTCACAACGATTCCTTCCCATGGCTGAACCCCCTTTCTGTTGCGGTTCGTTCCCGTTCACTCCGCGCTTATTTGCCACGTGACCACACACACCTCTAGGCCGAACGGATACACCTCGGTTCAGGGGGAACCTGTCGGCCCTCGGTTCTCTCAGCCCGTGACAGACCCCATGCGGATCTGGGGCCGCCGCATCAGTCTGAGCCGACTGCCTCACCGAATCGACCCTCTCTTTGACGCCACTGTCGCCCATAGGTCTTTCTGTTACACATAATATCATGACTAAGTGTTGTCAACCCCAACGGAACCCGCCGGAAGAACGTCGGTAAATTATCCCGCACGGTCGCCAACCTCCTCGGTGGGCCGAGGAAACGTGTCATACGTGCTCGGAGGCCCCCCTGACTACTCTGGACACCTCTATCGTGCCGTGCACCACGTCGACGAACGGTTTGCCTCCGCGGAGACCCACTGTTCCGTACCCCGTTGCGGTGCTGAGAAAGAAGCGGCAATCAGGCTGGAGGCCTGGGGCGAGGTACAGTGTCTTGTCCACAGCGTCGTAGCGAGCGCCTGTAAACCCCTGCAGCAGAGCATAGGATGCCAACGCGCGCGCGTACCAGTGACCGCATTCGATCTGGTCGAACGGATTCCGCAGCCGTCCGTCATAGCGAGCACGGACTGTGCGGACGATCTCGCGCGCCCTGTCGGTGTGGCCAAACATGGCCAGGTGCGAGGCGACTTGGTACTCGATCCCGGTCCACACCTCGAACGCGTAGACGAAGGGTAGCGTTGGCTCCCCTCCCCTGGGCCAGGTGCACAGGAGCAGCCCGCCCTCGGGGCCGAACGCGTATGACGGGCGGATCGGGTTGGCGCACTCGGAGAGGTCTTTCTTGAAGTTGTAACGGTAGACGGACAAAAGATGCTTCTCTACCTTTTCCCGGTCAAGGATCTCACCTATGCCGCAGACCTCCGCAAGCCATGCGCCTATGACCCCGTCAGAGAGGCACCCCTCTCCGTACTGATAGTGCGGCCCCTCGTGCTCGATGAGGTCTAAGGCCTCCGACGACTTGACGCCAGTCGACCACACTGTCGGCGTCCTTGGTGGGAACTCGGCCCGGAGCCCCTTCCACCTCACCTTCTGAACAAAGTACTCGCCGTTCCACAGCTCGGACTCCACGTAGGCTCTACCCTTCGCGTACAGCTCCTGGTAGGTGCGTGTATCGTCCCCGAGGAACCTGCCCATCTCAACCGCGGCCTTCAGCGCGGCCAAGTAGCAGGTGGAGGTCATGCTGTCCGGCCCCCAGAACTCGATGTCGTAGGTGTTGTGATGCGGCTCCTCGGGCACCCCGACGCCGCGGGGATCCCAGGTCTCGATACAGAAATCGAGGCTGCGACGTACTTTGGGCCACAAGGCCCGAAGCCAGTCCGAATCGCCGCTGATCCGCCAGTCCCGGAACACCTTCATGATGCCGCCAAGCTGGCCGTCGCTCGCGGCATGGAAGTTGTGGACGGTATTCCGGATCGGGAGGTTGACGCGGTACTGTTGATGGCCATGCTCGTCCTGCGCTTCACCGAACTCGGTCTCTCGGAGACTGCGCTCGAGGCGTGGAAACAGGTGTGGAATCGCCTGAGCGTAGTTCAATACGTGTGTGCACGAACCGGGGCAGCAACCGCCCTCGTCGAAACAGCCCTCCCAAATCCATAAACGGCCGTCCGGTTGGCGCAAGACTGTGGGAGATTTCAGGATGCCAAGATTGGCCGCGACGGACTCAACGATCTCCGGCGGCAAGGTCGTGTCGTAGAGACAATCGAAAAACGCGAGGGACCTGCTTCTGAGAGTGTCGTAGTTCTCGCGCCAATGCGCGCCGACCGCCTCCACGTCACTGAAAACGGCACTGTACCAGGGCCGATGCCGCTCCTTGGCTTGTGGGTCAGGGGAGTCGCTGTTGCCTTCTTTGCGTGTGTCGGGATCATCCCCTTCGCGCAGGTTGGTCCATGGTACGTACCATGCAAGGCGGAGTCCCAAAACCTTCCGCTCGCCGGCGCGAAGCCTAAACGGTACGTAGATGCTGCCACCCGGACTCGAGTGCTCAGACTCGGCGACTGGTTCGTTCTGCGGCATCAGGCCCTCGCTGATGTGCCGCCATACCATTAGGAACGGGTCGAAGGGGGAGTCGCCGCGGAACCAGCGGTAGTCGCATCGCGTTTCAGGGTCGTCCACTGCAGCTGCGAACGACCGCTCCACCCACGGTTCCTCGCTTGAACCGTCAAGACGAAGCACAAAACCGTTCCGCATGCGTCCGACGCGGAATCGTGTCCCGATGGGGTTTCTGATCAGCCGCGCTAACTCGCTGGGGGAGAGGAGATTCTGAGCATGGAAGGAAAAAACGGCTTCAATAGGCCTATCGGTCGCGTTCCGGAGGGTGTACTCGAGCGCCGCGACGGGTAGCGACGAGGCGTCCTCATCACCGGGGATGAACGGGCTCCAGGCGCAGATCGACGCATCGAGAGCGAAGCCTGGGTCCGACAGACGCACGTGTGCGAAAGGAAACCTGGCCTCGAACTCAGCAGCGGCGAAGCGGGGCAGGCCGTAGTTCTTGGTGGGTGCGCCGGTACCCGAACCCATATGCCCAGGGCCCCTCGGAAACATTGGTTTCCAACTCGGAACGGGGCCCTCTAAGACCTTGGCCTGCTTGGCCTCCCCCTTGATGCAGACGGCCGCTGTGAGGTACGGCTCGTTATTGACCTCCGCGACCCCCCGGATCGACACGTGTGTAAGTGCGCCCGTACCGGACAGGCATACCATGCCGGCCCCGATCCCCCCGAGTGGAAACGCTACGTGGTTCAGCCGCTCACCGGAGTAGGTCGTGTTGTAGGTTGAGTCTCCGGAGGCCGCCATCAGATGTTCCTCCAGTCAAACCCTCCGTCGGGCATCGAGCATGGTCAAATCCGGCGATGCTGCGGGCCACGCGGGGTCGTAAAGTCCCCGTGGTTGGCGGTGTTTAGGTGCCTCTACCAGGCTTCGGCAAAGAGCGAGCCCATCAAATGACCTGGGTTCATCGTCGCGCGATTCAAAGGGCAAGGCGCGCAAGCACAGAGCTGCCAGTTTGAGGTCGGTGCTGGTAAACATCGCCGTCCGTGCCATGGATGGTTTCTTCCCCTGCGCCGAGTTGCCTTGACAAGGCTATCATAATGTCATTACATGTGTGTCAAGGCCCACGAAACAAGGACGAGGGCCCGGGAGTCTTGTGCGCGAGTTCTGGCGGTTTGCGGTATGGTTCGTGTGTGGGCTACCTGTTGCGCTGATAGGGTTGGCTCTCGTCGGCTTGGCTGGTCGAGTTCATGAGGGGGGCGCCATGCCTCAGGAGACGATCGTACGATTCCCCGAGCAGCGGATCGTCGTAAGGCTCAGCAAGCGCACGACTTTGAACGACGGCACCCGCCTCGGTCTGCGCTTCTTCCCCGACCAGAACCCTGTCGTCCTCGGGACCGCGCCAAAACTGCGAGTTCTCATGGCTGCTGAGAATCGTACCTACTTGGTCGAGGGTAATGACTGGATGAGTCTTGACACCGCCAGAGAGGTCCTTACACCCGAGAAGCGCAATGAATACGACAACGGGTACGTTGGGATCGCTGGAGTCTATCGCACCGCAAGGGGCCGGCTGTACGCGATCTACCATGCGGAGGACCATGTGGGAGTCCCGCGGTTCCCCTCTGGTGTACCCGGCTACTATGCGTCAATAGCCATGGCAGTCTCCGACGATGGCGGGGTCACGTGGCAGCGGCTTGGCCCAGTGATCAAGTCGGCGAAGGACAAGTCGTGGACAGCACGTCCAGTACAATGCGATCGCGGCGTTGGCGAACCAAGCCTTGCCCTGGATCGTTCCGGCAAATGGTTATACGTGTACTACACAGACCACTCCCGGGTCAGTACGGCGGGCGTGAGCATAGCCATGGCCCGCGCCTCAACCGATATCACAGAGAACTCGGCGATCAGATTCTTCAAGTACCATCAGGGCGTGTTCTCCGAACCGGGACTGGGAGGGGCGGAGACTCCTATCATCCTGTTGTCGACTGGGTCAACAACTGAAGCACTCTTGCCGCACGTTGTGTTCGTCCGCGCCCTCAATCGATACGTGATGACTCTCAGCGTCAACAACTGGAGCGACTACAGGACCGCTCAAGGCCTCACGAACAGCGGCGTCTATGTGGCGTTTTCCAGGGACGGAGTGGCGTGGAGCACGCCCGCGCTGCTGCTTCGTGAATACACGGTGCCGTTGCCTGGGAAGCCGTTCTGCTGGGGCGCAACCATCGTGCTGGACGGCAACGACCAGCGGACCGGCTGGCTCCTGTATGGATACAGTTCGAACTGGGGTCACCCGGATCTGGGTGCAACGCCTCACCACCTTGCGGGTCAAAGGATCCGGTTCGATGAGTACTAGAGTGGACCCCACCAGGGGGATATGCCCGGGAGCTGCTGTTCCGGAGGGGCGTTTGCATGATACTTCCGGCTCGAGCAGAGCATTGATAATACCAGCCTCTCAAAACAAACATCGATCCTCTGTTGTGCTTTTCGATTTAGCGCCGGGGTCGACGCATGACGGCTCGCGGCCGACCTTTCCTGTCCACACCAGGGTGCGTGTGCCCAAATCACGAACGGAGATGGGACCGAGAGGGAGTTGCCTGTGGCCAAATTAACGGTGCTCGGCAGCTACATCATGGACCTCACCTGTCAGGTACCCCACATACCCGCGGTCAACGAGACGGTGCTTTCCGGACCCTTCGTGATGGGACCGGGCGGAAAAGGGTTCAATCAGGCAGTCGCGGCACTGCTGTCCGGCCTCGAAGTCGCGTTCATCACGAAGATAGGCAAGGACCTATTCAACCCGTTCGTCCACAACGCGTTTCAGAGATTCGGCCTCGCTCGAGACTATCTGTTCGAGACCGACGAGGCCGCCACGGGTGCCGCCCTGATAGCCGTTGAAAAGGGTACGGGTAGAAACGCGATCGCAGTGGCCCCTGGTGCGTGCGAAGCGCTTACGGTCGCGGATGTCGACAGCGCGAGCAGCGCGTTCGGCCGCGCTTCGGTGTTCCTAACGCAACTCGAGAGCAACCTTGAGGCCACGCTTGCAGGGATCAGGAAGGCACACACGATCGGAGCGACGGTCATTCTGAACCCGGCGCCCTATCAGCCGGTTTCCGATACCTTTCTTGAGCACGTCGACATCCTGGTGCCGAATGAGGTCGAGTGCGCCTACATGACCGGCGTGGAGGTGAATGATGACGTCAGCGCGCGCGAGGCCGCACGCAAGCTGTCAGGATTGGCGAGTACGGTGATCATCACCCTCGGTGGTCGCGGAGTGTTCTGTCCACAGATTAGCGACACTATCATCCCCGCAATGAGGGTCAACACTGTCGACACGACTGGAGCTGGTGACGCATTTGCAGGGATCTTCGCTGCGTACCTGGCAAGGGGATGCGGTATCTCGGAGGCAGTCAGGTTTGCGATCGCCGGCGCTGCACTGTCGACCACCAAGTTCGGCACGTCTCCCTCGATGCCCACGCGATCGGAGATTGAAGATTCGGCTAGCTCCTTGACCATCTGAAGCAGCCAAAGTGCTGCTGTTGTTGTTGACTGTGGTGTGGCAGAGTTGGATGTGATCCTCCCAAAGGGGGGAGGCAACAGCATGAGCGTGAGAAGGCCACTGTTCCATAAGGACGAGCGCCTCGCCATCGACCTTGACTCTGGTGTGCCTCTATATCGGCAGGTCGAAGAGCGGATGGTCACCCTCATCGGGAAGAGCGGACAGGCGGACAGCTTCATCCCCACCGATGAAGAGTTGACAGAGATCTTTGGCGTGAGTCGCATCACCATACGGAAGGCGGTCGAGTCCCTGGTTTCGAAGGGCCTTCTGGGGCGCCGACGCGGCGTTGGTACACGGATCCTCCGAACCAAGATGGTGGAGGACCTTGGGCGTCTGCGCAGCTATACGGAAGAAGTCGAGAGCGAGGGCTACGAGGTCGTCACCAAAGTCCTGAGCGTCCGGAAGATGGTTCCGCGTAGGGATGTGCGCGCCGCGCTCAGACTCAAAGAGGGCGAACGTACGGTCCGCATCCACCGGGTGCGCGGAACCAACGCCGTTTTCCCGGTATTCGTCCTGGAGTCTTTCTTCCCCGAGAAGACAGGCATGGACGAGAATGAGAACTTCTCGCTGTCAACGTATGACCTTCTCACCAAGAAACACAAGGTTCCCATGCTGTGGGCCAGACAGCGAATCACAGCGTGCAATGCCTCGCCCGCGGAGGCAAGGCTCTTGCAGGTAAAGAGCGGCGAGGCAGTCCTCGTCTTCTTTCGCACGACCTACGGTGTCGGTGACGAGCCCATTGAGTTTGCTAAAGGCGTGTTCAATCCACGCCTCTACAGTTTCTCGATCTCGATGCAACGCTAGGCGGGTCCCGCGTTTGCTCAAAGCGGCGCTGCCTTTTGAATCAATGGGGACCAGAGCCTGGTGTACGCACCGTTTCTTGCGGTAAGCGCATCATGCGTTCCTTCCTCGACGACTTCACCATCCTCGAGAACATAGATGTGGTCCGCCTTGCGGGCATTGAGAACGTTGTGTGCGACAACGATGACCGTCCGATCCCGGTATGCTTCGTACAGGTTCTCCATAACCCGGCTTTCCGTGACTGCATCGAGGGCAGAGGTAGCCTCGTCGAGCACCAACACGTCGGCATTGCGCACAAGCGCACGGGCGAGGCACAAGCGCTGTTTCTGGCCACCTGAAAGCGAGCCGCCCTCAGCGAGGACTGTGTCGTAACGATCCTCCATCTTCGAGACGAACTCGTCGACCTCTGCCAGCCGGGCCGCCTCCAGCACCTCTACCTCATCGGCGAGGGGCTTGGCGTATCGGATATTCTCTCGAATGCTCTGAGCAAGGGTGTTCTGGGCCTGCATGGCTATCGCCATGTGCTCTCGCAGTTGCTCCTGCGGCACATCCCTGTAGCGAGCGCCGTCGATGAGGATCTCGCCCCTCCGCGGGTCGATGAGGCGCAGGATCAGATTGCAGATCGTCGACTTGCCTGCACCCGTTGGGCCTACGATGGCAACCTTCTCCCCGGCGTGAGCAATCAGAGAAACATTCTTGAGCGCGTCACGCTGCCCATCGTACGAGAACCAGACGTTCTTCAGCTCGATCTGTCCCCTGACCTTGCCTAGGTGGACCGGCGTGTCCGGGTCCACTATTTCGGGTTGCACCGCTAGCGTTTCTTCCATGCGCTCCGCAGGAATGAGCTTCTGCCGAACCAACTGTATAAGGGTCACTGCATCCTGGAACGGCGGCAAGAACTGCGAAGCGAGAAGGCCCACTGCGGTGAGGTCCCCCAGTGTCAAAGTGCCGTTCAGGATGCTTGCGCCAATGAACAGCTGCAGAAACGCGAGATACGCGGGCAGGAAGAACCAGTTGAGAAACATGTCCCACACCCAGTAAACGCCACGCGTAAAGCCGATTCTCGTGGTCCGCGATGCCTGTGCGTAGTACCACCGCCATGCCGTCCGTTGGCGGGCGTAAGCCCAAACGAGCCGGAACGCAAACAGGATCTCGCGCAACACCGCTTCAAGGGCCTGGAACTCGGCGCGCCATCGCCGGTCGTTTTGCCGGACCCGAGTGGTCAGCCAGTGTTTGATTGCGAAGAACGCAACCACGTACGAGAGGACAGCCAGGGTGACCCACGGTGGCATGAGGTACCGGAGAACGGCATAGAGGACTAGGATGCGAATGGCTGCTGCCAGGAGCTTTGGAATCGTCTCTGAAGCGAGGAACGCCGCCTCGTCAGTGTCCTGCATGGATCGGAAGATGTGTTCGCCAATAGGCCTGCTGAGGTAAAACCTCACGGACTGCTTTTGGACGTGCCGATAGAACTTACGTTTGAGGTCAAGCCCAATACGGGCCATCGTGTAGGCAGACATGATGTTGCCGGGGAGGGCCTGCCCATCCATGCGGGCCCCTCCACCGATGATTGCGAGAATGTCGGCAAGCAAATGGGCGCCGACCATGAGGACGCCGATCACAAGCAGTTCCGAGACGTTTCTTCCCGGCACTGTCACGTCGACCAGACGACGGCCGAGCAGAGCGGGCACTACCATCAGCAGCGCCATCGCCAGGGAGCACACGATGCGGAGCAGGACCTTGTCCCAATAGGGGACCGCATACTTCTGAAAGCGCAGCAACAGCTTCAGCCGGGCTCGGTTCGAGAGTTGGCTCGAATCGATGATCCCCTCGCCTTTAACGTTGAGATGGATCATGCTGAAGATCTCCCGCTCACGGCGCTACGCTCTAGCGAAATGCCTCCTCGTGTCTGCTGCAACCAACTCCGCGTAGGGGCCCTCCGTGCTGATGAGGTCCATGTGGCGGCCTCGCTGCACACATCTCCCATCCTCCATAACCAAGATCTCGTCCGCGTCCGCGATGGAGTTGATGTGATGGGCGATCACCAGGCGCGTCCGACCCGCTTCGAGCTCCCCCAGTTCCTTCAAGATGCTTTGCTCGGTGGCTGGATCAAGAAGCGATGTGGCCTCATCGAGCAGGAGAAACTCGGGGTCTCGGATGAGCGCGCGCGCGATACCAATGCGCTGTTTCTGGCCCGCCGAGAGGTTACCCCCCTCAAGAAGGACGGTGTCGAGGCCGTCTTGGCAGGCGCGCACCGTGGGCCAGAGGCCCGCGCGCTCGATTGCCTCGTGTAGGTGCTGTTCAGTAGCGTTGATGTTGCCGAAGAGGATATTGTCTCGGATCGACGCAGAGAACAAGAAGTTCTCCTGAAGCACGACGCCCACACGCCCGAGGTAGGAGTCGAGGTCTGCATCCCTGAGGTCGTGGCCGTCGATACGAATGCTTCCCCGAGTGGGGTCGTAGAGGCGGAGTAGCAGGTTGAAGATCGTAGTCTTGCCTCCGCCAGACGCTCCGACGATGGCGACCTTCTGCCCAGGGTGTACCTTGAAGGAAACATCCTGGAGAACGTCCGGGCCGTCAGGTTGATATCTGAAGGACACGTTGGCGAACTCGATCTCGCCGCGGGCTCCGTTCAGGCGACGGCCGTCCGGCGGACGCTGCGGAGCCGGCCTGAGATCCAGGGTTTCAAAGACGCGTTGAACCGGAACAGCGCTCACCCTGAGGCGCTGGATGGACCAGATCAACTGATAGATTGGAGTGTTGACGGCGAGGATAAGCGCTTGTGTTGCGATCCACTCTCCGATGGTGAGCATGCCCTGCATCGTCAAGTAACCGCAAATGCAATTGTAGGAGACGATGAACCACACGGAGGAGATGGAGGTCCCGCCGTGCTGCCAAAACATCTCGCTCACGAAAAACGAGATTGCCGCGCGTGCTTGGCGCGCAAGGGCGGTGAAGTAGCGGCGGAGGTCGGAGCGCTCGCGCGAGAACGCTTTGCCGATCGGGAAGAAATCCAAGATCTCTTGGAGGACGGCCGTGACTCTCTGCACGCTCCGAAGAAACACGTGCTGGAACCTATACATCATCCCGACGACGATGAGCGAGTACCCAAGGTAGAGCACGAGGTAGGCGAGGATGAGAAGCAGGATAAATGGACGGAGTGCGAGGACCAGAGAAACTGTGGTGGCGATGGCAAAGAGCCTCTCGGCAATCTCTGGGATCGAGTTCCCCACAAGATCGGCGGACAACAGGGTGTCTCTGTTGACCCGAAAGAGGTTTTCCCCCACAGGTCGGGACTGATGAAATGCCATCCCCATCTGCGTGAGACGCCGGAATACAGCCTGCTTGAGGCGCAGCTCCACGCGCATAGCGACATACATGACCATGGTGCCGTAGATCCACATGTGAACGAGTGCAAGGAGACCAAGAGCGGCACCCGTGCCAGCCCAGGCGAAGAACGCTCGAGCGTCACCAAGGCCAATGCCGTCGTCAATGGCGCGCTGAATAGCGATGACGCCAAACACTGAGATGAACGCATTTGCCTGGGTGATGACCACGCGAAGCAGCAGCTTGTCCCAATATGGAAGAGCAAACGGCGCGATCTTTCGGAAAAGGCCTAGGTAACCTCGGATTCCTCCCAGCGTGTGCGCAGGACCGTTGGTGGGAGCCTGATGGCCGATCATGCTGGCCAACAACCGCCTCCCAGAGGGTCAGTCAGCTGTCGCAAAGCCACCAGTCGAGGTCCTCTATTTTCCACGACGAAACATCTCCATGAACAGGCTTCGCCGCCCGACGATGATTTCAGCTTGCAGCGTGAGGGGATTGCCGTCAGTTGAATTCATGAACCGCTTACGGATGAAGTTCTGGGTGGCGGACGGAGTTTGGGTAAACTCAAGTCGAAAGTCAGTCCCGTCCGGTCCGTGTCGGGCCTCCACAACCCGACCAGTCAGGACCCCGCCCAGCTCCCCGGCGAAAGCCCGCGCGCGCTGCCCAACCGCCAGCTTGGCGGCTACCGCGGTCGTTATGAGTCGACCTTTCATCTCGAGTGTCTGGAATTCGCAGACGAGTGCGGCAGCGGTTCCTCCCGGCAGCACCCCGTCCTCCCAGGGAACGTGAATGTGCCGAAGGAACCCGGGGTATGAAGTGGTGATCGTCTCGAAATCCTCGCTCAACGGCAGGTGCGCTAGAGCCTCTCTCAGTCGCTTGGCAGCAACAGCGGCGCCTGACCCTGGCTCAGCCTCCAGAAGGGACAGGCTCGCGCGAAGTTGCCTGCGAGCGAGGCTCCGCTGCTGGGCGGCCTTGTCCACGAGGACACGTGCCACGGGCTGTCCTGCGACGACGTTTTCACCGTTGGCGACGAGGTACTCCACTAGCAGGAAAGGCTCCGCGCTCGTTACGTCCTGACAGATAGGGCGGAGCTCGGCCGTCGCTTTCACACTGACGTCAACGTGGATGAAAAGAGTGGCGATCACGCCGATGAAAACCGCGCTGGCCAGGGCGTAGCCAAGCACCTCGCTCAAGATGACGAATTTCCTTTTCACCCACCTCTGACGCTCCGTGGGCATCTTTTCAGTCCTCCTCCTGTTGTGCTGTGGGCTCAGCGGGTAGGTGCTCGTCATTCGGTGGCGCCTCTGGAAACGATGCAATCGACCACGTGGTGATCGCAGGAAAACCGAGCCTGAGATCCGCGCGCAGTCGCGCACCATGAAAGCCAGGACGCGGGCAAACCAGCACCTCGGATCTCGTTCGAATGGGCTGGAAGAGACCGCGCGGTGCTCGCCTGCGGTAAGAGGCCGCGACAGAGGACGAGCCCCCGTCCTTGTTGTTCTGCAACGGGAGCGCTTCCGTCAGAGCGGCCCTGATCACCGTGGTCCATCTTACTAAGACGATCCGCGGCGGGATCGGATTCCACTTCACCAGTGTTTCTTATATCATCATTGCATAGGGACAATAGCGAGTAGCTTTCTCATAGCAGCCGATGGCACCCCCACTGATAAAGGGTCAGAAGGTTGGGGGTTCGAGTCCCTCTCGGCGCGCCAGTCGTAAAATGCCCTTCCACAGCACTTCCACACCGCAAGTGATCCCACCCGACCTCATGGTGAGTTCCGCCGTCGCAGCAGTGTCGCAGTCGGGCTTCAAGCTGACGCCCGCCGTCGCCCCCCACGCGGCCCTCGCTATTCCTGGTTGACCCCCGGAAATTAGCGCGTTGTCTTGAAACCTCGGGTCGTGGGCGAGGCGTCCGGGCGAGTCGGCCCACGATGCCAGCACTCGCCCCCGGTCCTATGCTCAGCCCGATTGTTCATTCCGGGGGTGAGATGTGGGCACCGGCTCAGGACGTAGGCGAACAGACTGCTCTCGGGAAAGAGGTCGCCGGACCAACCCCCGCACCTGAGAAGGACAAGAATCGGGTCCGGGAAGGACCAGGACAGCGGAACCCGGCGCTCGCTTGGGTCCGCACGAGATCGTCGCCTTTATCGGCGCGAGGGGAAGGGGAGGACTAGCATTGAAACCTGTACGGTCACCTGGCGTAGATGACTCAGTGGAGGATGCCATGAAGACCATCATCATGCTTTGCGGAGCGATCCTCGTGGCCGGCTGCACCTCTAGTGGCGGGCCCGGAGCTAGCCCGCCCGCCCAGACGCAGGCCGCCGAGCACGAAGCCGACCTCGCTGCGGCGCTGAGTGGCAGGATCGCCGGCCCGCCGCAGGATTGCGTCAGCGAGGCCGATCTGGGAAGCAACAAATCCTATGGCAGGGACGTGATTCTGTTCAGCGGTCGCACGGACGATGTGGTCTATGTGAACAGGCCGACCGCCGGTTGCCCCGGCCTCGACTTCGGGCGGGCCATCAAGATCAAGACCCCGGCGGCGAGGCTTTGCCGTGGCGACATCGTCACCTTGTTCGACCCTGTCAGCGGCGTCGAATTCGGCAGCTGCAGCCTCGGCGAGTTCACGCGCTACCGCCGCGCCCGCTAGAGAAGCGATTGCCGAGCCGGGTGTTTCACCTCAAACCCGGATCGTCGGCTCTCGTGGCGTCATGCTATCGGCCGAACGTGTCGCCGGCATTCTTCACGCGTGGCGCTCGCACTCATGTGGCGTTCACACCCGTGTTGGGACACGAAGTGGTGCGCACGGCGACATGCAGTGAGGCACCGCGCGTCGTGCCGACGCTCTGGGGTCTGCGTTGACGTTTGGGCTCACTGACTGAGGGATCTCGCGCCCCGGTGGGTCCGGACCCGCACGAAGCAGTTGCCGGCCTGCCCTGGGAACGTCCGCTTCGCCACACTAGGCGCGCTGCAGCCGTGGTAGCGCTCTGTCGGATTCGACCCCCACTTCAAAACCCGAGGGTCCCCGGTTGCGTAGACTTGGCGGGCCGCCGGACCGGGCGGCCGACCTTTGCGTGAGGAGGCAGAATGATCGGGACGGGACGTGGCCGGAATACAGCGGTGTTGGGAATCCTCCTGGGGGCCTGCCTGGCGCTCGCAGCATCGGCACCGGCGGCACAGCCTGCCATTTGGCTGCGTTACCCTGCGATCTCACCGGACGGCACGACCGTGGTCTTCTGCTACCACGGCAACCTCTGGAAAGTAGCGTCGACGGGTGGGACCGCAGAGCCGCTGACGGTGAGCGATGCCCACAACACAATGCCGGTCTGGTCGGCGGACGGGACGAAGATCGCGTTCGCGTCTGACCGTTACGGGAACTTCGACGTCTTCGTCATGCCAGTCGAAGGGGGCGAGGCCAAGAGGTTGACGTTCCACTCGGCGGACGAGACTCCCACCAGCTTCACCCTGGACGGCAGAGCTGTGTTGTTCAGTGCGGCGATCCTCGACTCGGCGAGTAATGTGCTGTTCCCGACCGGGGCGCAGCCCGAGTTGTACGAGGTCAGCCTCAACGGTGGGATGCCGAGGCAGGTGCTGACCACTCCGGCGATCTACGCCGTCTACGAAAGGGATGGCAAGCGCCTCGCGTACTCCAACCAGAAGGGGTACGAGCACGAGTGGCGCAAGCA
>Ga0315284_10004809_pt1 | contig 19190 bp, 18 predicted proteins | sample YL17G09_16_MG_FD_203696 | JGI IMG/M metagenome (GOLD analysis project Ga0315284, IMG submission 203696) | Sediment microbial communities from Yellowstone Lake, YNP, Wyoming, USA - YL17G09_16 | ecosystem: Environmental > Aquatic > Freshwater > Lake > Sediment | place: USA: Wyoming | collected... | reverse complement strand
CCGGCCATCTATGAAATCAGGGTCAAAGGAATTCTGGACAGCAAATGGGCGGATTGGTTCGACGGCTTCACCATCGCCCCCCAGCCCGACGGCGATAGCGTGCTGACCGGCCCGGTCGCCGATCAGGCCGCCTTGCATGGCTTGCTCAGCAAAGTCCGCGATTTGGGCTTACCTTTACTGTCGGTCAAGCGAGTGGGCAGCACAAGCGCTACGGTTTGACCCATGTGAGCCAGATTGAACGGAAACGCGGCGTGAGAGTATAATAGGGAGAGTATTACCGCCGCCGGACCACCAGGTCCGGCGGCAGGAAAGTCACGTCCGCGAAGTGCGCGAATTCGACCGGGACACTTTTAACGTCATCGGCTTCATCCCCGGCACCGGCTCTTTCACGGCGTCGCGCCAGGGAGCAGGCATGGACAGCCAGGCCATCATCGTCAGCGCCTACTACGACGGGCTGGGAGTGGGGCCCGCTGGCACGCTCTACCCCGGCGCGAACGACAATGCCAGCGGCGTGGCCGCCATGCTGGAGATGGCCCGCCTCCTCAATCACAGCCCCTACCAGCCCAAGCGGACCGTCGTGTTCATCGCCTGGGCCGGTGGCGAACGGGGCGAGGGCCTGAGCCTGGAAAATGTGATGGGCGCCCGACCCGGCTTCAGCCTGTTTACCCCGGAAGCGGTGCTCGAACTGAGCGGCCTGGGGGCCGGCAGCGGGGAGAGTATCGCCCTGGGAGATGGGAGCAGTTTCCGCCTGGTGCGGCTCTATCAGGATGCCGCCGGCCGGGCCGGCGCGTCCACCACCACGCGCGGGCGCGGCCCCCACTATCGCCTGTACGCCCCGCCGGGCTTCGGCGGCCGCTCGGCCCTCAGCCTCTACGCCAGTTGGGATGGCTCCGACCGCACCGCCCACACGCCGGCGGACGACGTCGAAGCGCTTGACCCCGACAAACTGAAGCGAGTTGGACAGTCCACGCTGCTCACGCTGCTGGTCTTGAGCCGCGAGGTGAACTACTAGGACGCCTGGCCACTTGACCAGGTGAAAAATCGGCCACCTGGCCAGTCCAAGACTGTCCCGCTGGCCGATGTGCTGGAGAACCACTTGTGATACACTATAGAACATAGCGCACCTTTAGTCACGACCTGCTACGTGCTTCGTGTTCCGTGCAACGTTGTATGCCCGGATACGGTTAATCAATAGTCGCCTGGGGACGGGACTCGCAGCAGATTCTTGTGTGAATGGGAGCGGACGAGAGGGAGGAAGACTGTGATGGAAACGAATGGCCATGGCGCACTGATTGACCTGCGCGACGTAGTCAAGACCTACGAAACCGGGGCAGGGGGCGTGAATGTCCTCCAGGACATCACCCTGCACGTGCATCCCGGCGAGTTCGTCAGCGTGGTGGGGCCTTCCGGGTCGGGCAAGTCCACGCTCTTGAACATGATCACCGGCATAGACCGGCCGACCAGTGGCGAAGTGTTCGTCAGCGGCGAGGCCGTGCACAGCCTGAGCGAGAACCAGTTGGCCCGTTGGCGCGGGCGCAACGTCGGCGTGATCTTCCAGTTCTTCCAACTCCTGCCCACCTTGACCATCCTGGAGAACGTGATGCTGCCGATGGACTTTTGCAACGTGTACCGGCGGCGCGAGCGCAAGGACCGGGGCCTGCACCTGTTGGATCACGTGAGCATCGCCGACCAGGCGCACAAACTGCCCAGCGCGCTCAGCGGCGGGCAGCAGCAGCGGGCCGCCATCGCCCGGGCCCTGGCCAACGATCCCTCCCTGGTCGTCGCCGACGAGCCGACCGGCAACCTGGACTCCCAGACTGCCGGTGAAATGTTTGCCTTGTTCGAGGAACTGGTGAGCGAGGGTAAGACCCTGGTAGTCGTCACCCACGACCGCAGCCTGAGCCAGCGCTCCAAGCGCGTGCTCCACCTCCTCGACGGCCGCCTCTCCAAAGACGTCAACAACGGCCACTACACCCGGTAGGGAGCGGTGATCGGTGATCAGGGCCACGTGTTTCGTGTTCCGTGTTTCGTGACGCACCACGCATCACGTTTTACGCATTACGGATTACGGATTACGCATTACGAATTACGAATTACGCATTACGTTTCACAGAGGAGTCCTGCAATGAGCATCATCTGGCATAAAGTCTGGCGCGACCTCTGGCGCAACAAGTTCCGCACAATCCTGGTGATACTCTCCACTGCGGTGGGAGTGTTCGCCCTCGGATTCGTCTACGGCACGTCTGGCGTGCTGACTGCCCGCATGACCGAGAGCCACCAGGCCAGCCTGTTCCCGCACATCACGCTCTACACGACCCTGTTCGATCAAGAAGCGCTTGAGACGATCCGGCACGAAGCGGGCGTGGCCGACGTGGAAGGGGAGCAGGTCGCCTCCATCCGCTGGAAACGTGAGGGGGAGACGGATTTCCGCGACGGGTCAGTGATCGCCCGCACCGACTACCAGGAGCAGCGCATGGACCTGTTTGACCTGCTGGACGGCAGTTGGCCGGCCGGGCGCACGCTGGCCGTGGAGCGACTGGCCTCCCCGTACTTTCGGGTAATGCCTGGCAAGGCCATCCTGGTCGAGTTTGGGCGCGGCGAGCGGCGCCTGCCGGTCGAGGGCATCGTGCGCCAGAGCCAGGTCCTTCCCCCGCAGTGGGGGGGCAATGCCACCTTTTACGCCACCATGGAGACCGTCGCCTGGCTGAGCGACCAGGAGCAGGGCTTCAACCGGCTCAACGTCCGCCTGGAGTCGTTCAGCGAGGAGGGGGCGGAAGAGACCGCCGAGCGCATTCAGGATCGGCTGGAACGCATGGGCTTGAGCGTGGGTGGATATCAGATTAATGATCCGCAAGTCCACTGGCTCCAAGGGACGATTGACTCGATCTTGCTCATTTTGAAGGTGCTGGGGGCGCTGTCCTTGGGGCTGAGCGCCTTCCTGATCGTCAACATGATGAACGCCACGGTGGCCCAGCAGGTATGGCAGATCGGCGTGATGAAGGTCGTGGGCGCTAGCGCTGGGCGCGTGATGCGTGTGTACCTGGTCATGGCCTCCGTCTATGGCCTGCTCTCCTTCTTCCTGGCCGTCTTGCCAGGCGCGCTGGCCGCCTACCTGCTGGCGAACTGGATGCTGGGGCTGATGAACATCGTCAACAACCCGTTCCGCGTGATGCCGGCCGCGGTGGGCATCCAGGCCGCAGTGGGACTGGGGGTACCCTTGCTCGCGGCGCTGCTGCCGGTCATCGGCGCTGCCCGCATCACCCCCCACCGGGCCATCAGCAACTATGGCCTGGGGGCCGGGTTCGGACGCAGTGCGTTCGACCGGCTGATCGGCCGGATACGCCGGTTGCCGCGCCCGCTGGCGCTCAGCCTGCGCAATACCTTCCGGCGCAAGACGCGCATCGCCTTGACGCTGGCGACGCTCGTCATCGGCGGGGCGATGTTCATCGTCGTCTTGAGCGTGGGCTCCTCGATGAGCAACACCATCGAGGTGCTGCTCAACGACTTTGGCTTCGACGTCCTGGTCGTCTTCGACCGTGCGCATCGCGTGCCCCGCCTGCTCGAGGCGACCCACAGCGTGGCCGGCGTGACGCGCGCCGAGGTGTGGGACGTGCGCGGGGCAGCGCTAGAGTTGGACGGCGGCGAGGAGATCCAGGGGCAACTGTGGGGCATCCCGGACAACTCTGAGATGTTCCATCCCCGCCTCACCAGCGGCCGCGCCCTGCTGCCCGATGACAATCGTGCCATCTTGCTCAACAACAAGATCGCCGCCGACGAAGACATTCGGGTGGGGGACACGGTCACGCTCACCGTGGAGGGACAAGAGACGACCTGGACGGTGGTGGGCCTGATCATCAACATGAACAACCTGCAACGCGATAACTTTGTGCCCTTCGACACGCTGACGCGCGAGATCGGCAACACCAACCGTGGAGCCTTCGTCATGATGGCGACCCAGGAGCACGATTTCGCCAACAACCAGGGGACGATCCGCGACTTGCGCACCGTGTACGCGGCCAACCGGCTCAAGCCGGTGTTCTTTCAGAGCGGCGGCGAATTGCGGAAGCAGACGCAAGCGCAGTTCGACATGATCACCTACCTCATGCTGGCGATGGCCATCCTGGCCGCCATCGTGGGCAGCATCGGTCTCATGAGCACCATGTCCATCAACGTGGTGGAGCGTGGGCGCGAGATCGGCGTGATGCGCGCCATCGGCGCCAGGTCGGGAGCCATACTTGGCATTTTCGTCGTCGAGGGTATACTGGTGGGTGTGCTGTCCTGGTTGATCTCCATACCACTCAGTTACCCTGGAGCGCGCATATTCTGCGGCCTGCTCGGCAAAGCGTTGTTCCAGATGCCGCTCGACTTTACCTACTCCGTAAGCGGGATGGGGCTCTGGCTGATCATCGTGGTAGTGCTGTCGGCGTTGGCCAGCCTCTGGCCGGCCCTCAGTGCAACGCAGGTCAGTGTGCGGGAGGCGTTGGCGTACGAATAGTAATGCGTAATACGTAATGCGTGAAACGTGAAACGTGAAGCGTGAGGTCTTTTAGTGAAATAGTAAGGAGGACTGGAATGAAGCAGATGCAGATTCTGACAGGGTTGCCGTCATTCCGAGCGAACATGGATGTACTCATCCACGGAATCTTTTTGGTGCTGGCGGCGGTAGTGTTGCTGGCCGGGTGCGGCGGAGCACAGTCCACCGGGGCCGCGCCCACCGGTGAGGAGCCGCTGGTCTCCGACACCAGCGATGGCAAGGTCGTGGCCGAGGCCGTCATCGAGCCCGCCCGCTCGAGCGAACTGCGCTTCGACGCCGCCGGTCACGTGATCGAGGTGCTGGTGCAGGAAGGGGACGCCGTGGCCGCCGGTGACGTGCTGGCCCGCCTGGAGACGGCCGACCTGGAGCGGGCGGTAGCCCAGAGCGAACTGGCCTTGCAGCAGGCCCAACTGCGCCTGGAACAACTCCAGGAGCCGCCCAGGGAGGCCGACGTCGAAGCGGCCCGCGCCGCGCTCAGCGACGCCCAGGCCGCCTACCAGCAGGCCCGGCAGAACCAGACCCTGACCGGGTACAGCGTCTCGGTCGGCGACGAGGTGCGGGCGGCGCGCTACGCCCGCGACGAGACCTACCGCGTTTACCAGGACCTGGTCAACCACCTGAAGGAAGATGACTCCAGGCTGGCGGCGGCCCACGACGCCTACCTGAACGCGCTGGGCGCCTACAACCGGGCGGTCGAGAACGCCGACCTGCAAGTGACCAACGCCAAGAACGAGCTGACGCGCGCCTACCACGCCACCCAGGAAGCGCAGAACGGGCTGGACGCGCTGCTGGAGGGGGTGGACGAGCAAGAGGTCGAGGCCGCCCGCCTGGAGGTGCAGACGGCGGAACTGAGCCTGGACGCGGCGCGCAGCAACCTGGAGCAGGCCGTCTTGGTGGCCCCCTTCGCGGGCGTCGTGACGGCGGCCAACGTGGAGCCTGGCGACGCGGCGGCGCCCGGCGAGGTCGCCTTCGTGCTGGCGACGCTGGAGCAACTGCAGGCGCGCACGACCGACCTGACGGAACTGGACGTGGCGCGGGTGGCGCAGGGGCAGGCGGTGGTGGTGACGGTGGACGCCCTGCCCGACCTCAAGTTGCCGGGGCAGGTGGTGCGCATCGGCCTGCAAGCGGTGGACTATCGGGGGGACGTGACGTATCCCGTCTACGTGGCGCTGGACCAGCCCGCTCCCGAACTACGCTGGGGCATGACGGCGCTGGTCGAGATCGAGGCGGAGTAAAGCGTGTGCAGACCCAGAAACCCGGTTTTTCCCAAAAACCGGGTTTCTCGGCCCAAACGTGAACCGTGGTGCGTGGTCCGTGATACGCCCGTCATTCCGAGCGAAGCGAGGAATCTATGGAACACGCACCACGAAACACGACTCACACAGGAGGTGACACGTGGCTGGTAGCGGTCCCCGGCCTCAGCCCCGAGCAGATGCAGCAGTTGGAACAACTGGCCGAACAGGGCATGGATGCGAAGACCGTCGTCGCCCTATCCTCGATTCCGAGCCTGCTCTGTGTGATGGGGATTGGCGCGGGGCTGGCGGCCATCGGCGGCGCCATCCTCGGCGCGGTCAAGCCGGACTAGCAAGTGGGCAATGGGCGGGAGTAGAAGTAGTGACGTGCCGCGCCCCGGCCCACCTCAAACGGAGCCCTCCCGTCTACGACGCGCCAGTGCACTGTAGACTTCGACCATAGTGATGCGTGCTGTCAGCAACGTATGCCCTGCCGCTGGGGCGACTAAAGCGCGCACCCACGCTGTTCCGATTTCCTGCACGTATCGTTTGCTCAGCGCGCTGGTGTCCAGATAGTATGTTGTCATCGCTCATTCCGCTCCGCGATGACGAGTTCCGAAAGAGGGCCCGCTGCCGCCAATACCTTGGCTGCTGCTACCAACTGTGTTTCAGGAATGGGTTGGATGGGTTCGGCTGGCGGGCGTGGCCGGATCACGCCCGCATCTAGCAGAGCCTGACGTACACGGTGACGTTCATCTTCAGAAACAGGAGACGGACTCACAATTTGGATCTGGATGCACGTATGTTCAGGCAGATAGAGTGGTGTCAGCAAGCGCAATATACCTCGTTCGTAGATTGCAGTGACTGTTTCGCTCATTTACCCCTCCCGCTTTGGGTTCGTACCTCCAATTGTAATACGCCCGACCGCATATGTCAATAGAGTGGCACTCACAAGCACCTACTGATGATTAAGGGGAGGGCTGTGACAAGCCAGAGTGCTGGTGCATACTATCTGAAGCCGATAAGCTCAGAACTCGGATGGTCAGACATAAGGCAAAAGCCACCGGCCCGTGACCAGGCTGGTGGCTTTCCTCTTAGCCTCCGAGCGCGGATTTCGCTGCGCAGATCGTGGCCCTGTACGCACGGTAACACGAGAACCTACCGCAGGCCTAAAACCTGCGGTAGCTCTTCAGAACCCACGGCAGGTAGACGCGGTATCCTGCAGCCCCAGGCCAGAAGCCGCTGAGGAGCGTATACCCCCCACCCCGCACAGCCGCCCCTGGCTCCGGTTGGCCAGCGGTGCCGATCAGCGTGTAGCCCTCACCGCTGGCCATCCCTCCGCCGTTGTCTATGGTGAACCAGGACAGGTCATAGCCTGCACTGGGCAAGGCCGAAGCGCCATTCACCGCTGCGCGGGCCAGGACCGTCGAGACGGCCAGGAGCAGGGCGACTGCTGCCAGCGGCACCACCAGGCTTGGCATGGTCAAGTGTCTCATCTTCCCATCCCACCTTCCTACGGGCACGTGCTGGCGCGGAACACATAGTTCTCGTCGTAGACGCCGGCGCAGGTCACAGTGCCGCCGCCGGTGACTACGGCCCTGCCGGCCAACTGAGAAGCACCCACGCGCGTAGTGAACTCGGCGTCGTTGACGATGGTGTTGTTGAGACTCGTAATCTGTGAGTTGTCTATCCTCACCGTGTATGAGCCGCTGTCGGCCTCGTTGTAGACACCGTAGGTATCCTCCCCATAATCACTGCCTGCGCTAATGGTCACGTTCGTCAGCGTAGACGAGGAGGCCTCGTTGTACACACCGTAGGTATCCCCATAATCACTGCCTGTGCTAATGGTCACGTTCGTCAGCGTGGCCGACGAGGTATGGTTGTATACACCGTACGCATGGAGTCCTCCTCCAACACGAACAACCATTTGGCTCATCGTAGGCGACGAGGCCTCGTTGTCTACGCCGATACCCGTTGTTCCCCCCGCCGTAATCACCACATTCACCATCGTTGGCGAGTAGGAATAGGAGGAGGAATAGTTGGACACGCCACAAGCGGTGCTTATCGCGCTTGCACCAATGACCACGTCTATCATCCTCGGCGCGGAAGTGTGGTTGTGCACTCCACAACTGCTCCCCCCGTGGACTGAGATACTCACATTCGTCATTGTCGGTGAGGAGTCCGTGCGGTTCTCTACGCCTATGGCGTAGTTCGCATCATCCATTACAGCGACGAGGTCGACCGAGATCTTCACGTCCTCCATCCACGGCGAGGAACGATTGCGGTTGCACACACCCCAGCCGACGAAGAATTCAAGATTGCCTCCACCCCCAACACGGATGGTCACCCCTGTCATCGTGGGCGAGGAGGCCTCGTTGTATACGCCGTAGACCTCACCGGATTCTATGGGCCCTGAGGCTACAACGGTAACGTGAGTGAGCCGGGGTGCGGCGGAATCGTTGTACATGGCAATCGTATATGCGTTCCCGCCGGTGTTTTCGACGGTCAGGAAGCGCAGTTCGGCGTCGTCCGCCCCTACCACGGTGCCGGTGTTGGCCGAAGCGCTGCCGCCGGCGATGATTTTGGTCGCCAACTCCCCTGCCCCCTGGATGTCCACGTAGGGCTTCATCGTCACCGTCCCGGTATAGGTGCCCGGCGCTACCCACACCAGGTAGCGATTGGCCTCGTCGTTGTCGCCGATGCTGTTCAACGCCGCCTGGATGGAGGTAAAGTCGCCGCCGCCCCTGGCCACGACGATCACGTTCTGATAGTCTCCCCCGTTGTCCACGCCGTCCGCAAAGCCGGCCGGCACCCCTGCCAGCCCACTCCAGGGGGCGCTCCTGGCGTACAGTGCATAGGGCGCAGCAGACAGCACCGCCCGCCCGCTCAGCGGGACGAAGGTGCTGTCGCCGCTGCATTTCGCGGCGATCTGCAAATAACGCTCGTTGCCAGCAAAGGCACCACTGCCAAACTCGTCGGCGTCGTTGAGCAGCACGGTTAAGTAGCCGTCGCTCACGCTCACGCCACTGGCGGTCTGGATGTTGCCGATCCGGTTGCCGCCGTTGCCAGCGTCCCACAGGCTGAACTGGAACGCGCACGTGTCGGTCACGGCATTACCGTCTTTGACCAACCGCCCCTGGTAGGTGAATGCACCGCCCAGCACGTCCTGGGGCTGTACGCCCTGGGCGCCGGCCGCTCCTGGCAGGCCGGTGAGCAAGAAGCCCAGGGTCAGAGCCAGGCCCAGGGCAGGTATCAGGTTGAGCGAGTTCTTGCGTTTCATCCCCTTTCCTCCTTCCACCGTATACGGAGAAACCAGGCTTTTGCCCAAAAACCTGGTTTCTATGCCGGAACGAAGAGTACACCACGTCTCAATGATGGGCGGACTTATTATAGCACGAATACAGGTCAAGTGCGAACTTGTTCAGCATACCGGTCGTCTCCAGGTGCTCCTCCAGCCACTGGGGGAATCTGGCAAGCAAAAGGCCCCTCGTTGCCGAGGGGCCTTTTGCTTACCAGTTATCCAAGCAGGTTACTCGCGCTCTGCTTGCTGTCCTAGTACTCCGGCATGGGAGGCGTCGAGCCGGCCTTTTCTTTCTCTGGGATGTCGGTGATCAACGCCTCGGTGGAGAGAATCATGGCCGCGATGGAGGCCGCATTGGACAGCGCGCCCTTGGTCACCTTGGCCGGGTCAATGATGCCCGACTCCAGCATGTCCAGGAACTCGCTCCGCATCACGTCGTAGCCAATGTGCTTGTTGTCCTTCTCCTTCTGGATGCGCCGCACAGAGTCGAGGATCACAGCACCGTCCTCGCCCGCGTTCTCGGCGATCTTGCGCATGGGCATCTCCAGCGCCGTGCGCAGGATAGAGACACCGGTCTGCTCGTCGGGGTACGCCATCTTGACCCCCTCGAGCGCGGAGATGGCATTGATCAGCGCGACGCCGCCGCCCGGCACGATCCCTTCCTCAACCGCTGCGCGCGTGGCAGACAGGGCATCCTCGACGCGGTGCTTCTTCTCCTTCAGTTCGGTCTCGGTGGCGGCACCGACGCGGATGATAGCCACGCCACCGGCCAACTTGGCCAGCCGCTCCTGCAGCTTTTCCTTATCATAGTCAGAGGTTGACTTGTCTATCTCGACCTTGATCTGCTCCATGCGGCCCTTGATCTCCGCCTCTTTGCCGCGGCCACCGATGATGGTCGTATCGTCCTTGGTGGCCACCACCTTGTCGGCCCGCCCCAGGTCTTCGAGGGTGGCGCTATCCAGTTTGCGGCCTTCCTCTTCGGTGATGACGTGGCCGCTGGTCAGAACCGCAACGTCCTGCAACATGGCCTTGCGGCGGTCGCCGAAGCCGGGGGCCTTGATCGCCAGGCAGTTCAACAGGCCTCGCAACCGGTTCAGCACCAGCGTCGCCAGCGCTTCGCCGTCTACGTCCTCGGCGATCACGACCAGGTTGCGTGCACCCCGCTGCACCAACTTTTCCAGGACCGGCACCATGTCCTGCGCAGCCGAGATCTTTTTGTCGTGGATCAGGATGTAGGGCTCCTCGATCATTGATTCCATCGCCTCAGGGCTGGTGATAAAGTACGGGGAGATGTAGCCCCGGTCGAACTGCATGCCTTCCACGTACTCGGTCTCGAACTCCAGTCCCTTGCTCTCCTCGACGGTGATGACGCCGTCCTTGCCGACCTTGTCCATCACCTCCGCGATCAGTTCGCCGATCTCGCGGTCCTGCGCCGAGATGGCCGCCACGTTGGCGATCTCTTCCTTGGTGGTCAGTTCAACCGCCTGGTCGGCGACCGCCTTGACCACGGCCTCCGTGCCGGCCAGGATGCCGCGCTTGAGCAGCATGGCGTTGGCACCCGCCGCCACGTTCTTCATGCCCTCGGTGATGATCGCGTGGGCCAGCAGCGTGGCCGTCGTGGTCCCGTCACCGGCGATGTCGTTCGTCTTGGTCGCTGCTTCCTCCAGCAGTTGTGCCCCCATGTTCTCGAAGGGGTCTTCCAGTTCGATCTCCTTCGCCACCGTCACGCCGTCGTGGGTGATGGTGGGCGCGCCCCACTTCTTATCGAGCGCGACGTTACGCCCCTTGGGGCCCAGCGTGGTGACGACCGCGTTGGCCATCACGTCAATCCCGCGCTTGAGGGAACGGCGGGCGTCCTCACTAAAAACCAATTGCTTTGCCATATCTATTCCTCCTCGTGCAGATCAGAGTTTACTGCTGCTACTTGATGATGGCCAGGATGTCGCCCTCTTTCAGGAAGAGGATCTCCTTGCTGCCTTCCATCTTGAACGACGTGCCAGCGTACCTGGCATAGACGACCGTGTCCCCGACCTTGACCTCCATCGGGATGCGGTCCCCGTCCTCGTCAAGACGGCCCTCTCCCACGGCCAGTACCTTGCCCTGCTGGGGCTTCTCTTTGGCGGTGTCGGGGAGTACCAACTGGCCACCGGCGAAGGTCTCGACGTCCTTCTCCAATGGCTCAATCACCACCCGATCACCCAACGGTTTGATGTTCAGTGCCATCTCGCCACCTCCTGATTGGTTTGATTTGTGTCTGAATTTGACGATGGTTTGGGTTAGCACTCAGAACGCGAGAGTGCTAACCCAGACGTAAATATACCACACATGTCGCGCCGTGTCAAGGGCCGGCGCGGAAGAAATCTTATAACTTGCTGCGGCGGCCTGCATCCTCGGCGGCCAACGTGCGCAGCAGGTCTTCTGCTTCCTCCTGGCCCATCAGCCACGTAATGTGGAACGCAAAGCCACGCCCGCCCAACTCCCGTACGATCGTGCGCGCCCCCTGGGGGGTGATGGCAAGTTGGCACAGCTTGCCCGCATCCCGCATGCGCTTGAGCAGCGGCAGCCATTCCTCGGCCGGCGGCTGGCCATCCCCGGGCACCCACTGGATGCCCCGCAACCGTTCCAGCGACAGCAGCATACCCAGGTGCGGAATCTCCCCTTTGCCGTCGAGGTGGTAAAAGCCGTGCTCCATCGCTTCGCAGCAGGCCGCCATGTCCGGCAGCACGAAGCGCTCGAACATCCTGGGCGAGATCATGTAGGAAAAATCGCTCTGCATCATGTAACACCGCCCCGGCGACCAGATCGGTGCCCACGCGGTCGTCCCCCGCCCGGCTTGCTGGATGATGGCGTCGAGTTCATCATAGTAGCGCAGCCACAGCCGGGTGATTTCGCCCACCAGGCGCTCGACCTCGTCGGGACTGTCGCACACGTCCAGCAGCAGTTGCTGGGTGGTGCGCAACGAGGCCAGGATGTCGAGGTTGCCGCCCAGGTCGGTGTAGGCCACGGTGACCCCATTCCCCCAGCGCTCCACCGCCGTGCGGGTCAGTTCCCGCACCCGCCGCCACCACGCATTGTCCGGGTCGTAGGCCAGGTGCAGGTCCTCGATCAGCGAAGCGGCGTTCACCTGCCTGGCCGGCTCATACCAGACGGTCTCCGGGACGGGGTGCACGTGCGCGCCCAGGAACCCGGCCACGATGCCCGGGCCAAAGTTCGGCCACCACCTGGGCCAGGCGTCGCCGTAAAAGCGCGTGACTTCCAGGTGCGCCCGGTAAGAGGCGATCACCTCGTCGGCCGGCACCTCCAGCGGAAAGTTGGCCGTGAACGCGTGCGCCACCGGCAGCGTGCCCTCCGCCGGCATCTCCAGCCCCTCAATCACCACCATGGGGCGCTCCAGTTCGTGAGCCCACCAGGCCGTCCAATCGCGCTCGATGCGCTCCCAGTCTTCGTCGGTAAAATGCAGGTTGATCGCCATCTGGTTGCCTCCTCGCTTTCGTGCTTGATCAGGAAATCAGCTCCGCCGGCAAGTGCTCCACCCGGTTCACGTATTGCACGTCCAGGTGGCCGTCGCCCTGGAAATCAATCCGGGTGATTGCCGTATTGCGGTGATGGTAGTAGACGCCCCGCTCCGGCGCCAGGCGGAACAGCGCGTGCAGCAGCCCATTGCTGAAATCGCCGTGCGACACGATGGCGATCCGTTCGTCGTCGGCGGCCCATTGGCGCATTACCTCCGCCACCCGGGCCACACGTTCGGTAAAGGCCGCTCGCTCCTCACGTCCCCCGCGCCACCACCCCTGCTCCGTGATCCCCTCCGGCAAGCGGTAGTGCGGGAACTCGGCCAGGATTTCGGAGCGCGTCTTGCCCGGGTATGCGACGACGCCGGTGGGTTCCCCACGATGCCGAACGCTCCAGGCCCCGTCCCGGGGCGCCCCACTGGGTTCCCCATAATGCCGAACGCTCCCAGCCCCGTCCCGGGGCGCCCCACTGGGTTCCCCATAATCCAGGTAGATGCCCCCAAACTCGTGGATGTCTATCCAGACCTCGGGCACCACCCCCAGTGCCCGCCCAATCGGCTGGGCAGTCTCCAGCGCCCGCCGCATCGGGCTGCAATACAGCCGCGCGATGCCGCAGCCACGCCGGTCGTGGCCGTCCGCTGCCCACGGCGTCCGGCTCGTCGCGCTGGCCAGGTGTTGGGCCACCAGTGCCACCTGGCGCTGGCCCAGTTCCGTCAGCGGTGGATCGCAGACCCGCCCCCGCGGGTCGTTCAAGGTGTTGTTGGTGGATTGACCGTGGCGAATGATGTACAGTTCCATCCTTCCTTACTCGTCCAATACTCCTTCCATCAATCCCAACGGCAGGGGAGCGGGGCGGCTGCAGGTGCTGGCGATCTCGACGTGCCGGCCTTCCTGGGAAGCCTGGTGGAAAGCGTGCATGACGTCCAGCACGTGGTAGGCCATGTCGCCGTTGGCGCGATGAACCCGGCCGGAGCGCAGCGCGTAGGCCATGTCCGCCACCCCGATCCCTCTCGATTGTTGGGTGTATCCGTGCGTCAGCGGCACCTGGCTCCACTCGCTCGCGCCGGCGCGCCGGACGAGGACGGGACCACCGAAACCGTTGGGGTCCGGCACCGCCAGCGAGCCCTCTGTCCCGTACACCTCGATCCAGGGCAGGTGGGCCGCCCACACGTCGAAACTGGTGATGATGGTGCCCACGGCCCCGTTTGCAAAATCCATCACGCCCGCCACGTGGGTCGGCGTCTGTACCTTGATGCGGGTGCCGGACCGGGGCTGGCTCGTGATGACCCGTTCGGGGAACGTGATGCGCGCCGACCCCGTCACCCGGCGCAGCGGGCCCATCAGGTGCACCAGCGCCGTCAGATAGTACGGCCCCATGTCGAACATCGGCCCGCCGCCGGGTTGGTAGTAAAACTCAGGCTCTGGGTGCCAGCCTTCGTGGCCGTGGCACGTCATGAAGGCAGTGGCGGCCACCGGCTCTCCGATCCAGCCATCGTCTATCAGTTTGCGGCAGGTCTGCAAACCGCCCCCCAGGAAAGTGTCCGGCGCACACCCCACCAGCAGCCCTTTCTGGCGAGCCACCTCCAACAACCGGCGCCCGTCCTCGCGGGTGATGGCCAGCGGTTTCTCGTTGTACAGCGACTTGCCCGCCTCCAGCGCCGCCAGCCCCACCTCGGCGTGTGCCTTGGGGATGGTCAGGTTGACCACGATCTCGATTTCTGGATCGGCCAGCAGTTCTTCCACGCGGCACGCTTTCGCTACCTGGTATTCCGCCGCTTTGGCGGCGGCTCTCTCGTGCATGAGGTCCGCACAGGCCACGACCTCGAGCACGTCAAAGACCTTCCCCGCCTCGAAATAGACCCCGCTGATGTTGCCACAACCGACGATGCCGACCCTGGTCGGGTTGTCTTTCACTGATGGCATAAGATGCACTCTCTCTTTCTCGGACCCAGAAACCACCAGAAACCGGGTTTTCCGGAGAAACCGGGTTTTTCCCAAAAACCCGGTTTCTTGGCTTCGTTTCTCGCTACCGGCTCGCCCACAGCATCCCGCGCCGGACGATCTCTCGCGCCTCCGGCACGTCGAAATCCTTCGCCACGTGCCCGACCGAGCAATAGAACACCCGCCCCTGCCCCCATCTCCGCTTCCACACCGTTGGGATGGTCACGCCCGCGACCCAGGGCACGTACTCGCCGGCGAAGGTCGTCGTGGCCAGCACCTCGTTGGACGGGTCCACGTGCATGTAATACTGCTCGGATTCCACCCGAAAGTCCCCGATCCCGGCGGTGATTGGGTCGTCGTGGTTGACGACATTGACGCCGTATTCGATGACCCCACCCGGGTGGGCCACCCACTGGCCGCCCACCATGAACTGATAGTTCACGTTGTTACGAAACGAGTCCGCCATGCCGCCGTGCCAGCCGGCGAACCCGACGCCGCTTTCGATGGCTTCCAGCAAGGCCCTCTCCTGCGCGTCGGTGATGGTGCCCATGGTCCAGACCTGCACCACCAGGCTCAGAGACTGCATCTTGCTTGGGTCGAGGTAAGAGTCGAGCGTGTCGGAGATCTCGACTTCATACCCCTGTTCCTGCAACAGGGGGGCAAAGATGTCCACGCACTGCTTTGGTTCGTGGCCATCCCAGCCACCCCACACGAACAGCGCTGATTTCATACCTCATCTCCTTTAACCTGTTTTCAGCATGTGGGGCAGGCTTTCTGGCCTGCCAGGCGGCAGAATGGAAAGCCTGCCCCACTAGTAGAGCACGGAGTTAGCACGGACACGCTAGCGGTTAAATTGACAACCTCAGACTAAACACAGGTACACGGATCATGTCGGTCGGTTGGACCTGCTGAGTCTTCTCAGGATTCAACAGACCTTCAATGCGATCGAGTGTCTTTTCCAGGATATACTCGTGTCCATTTAGACACCGAAGCGCCGGTACATCGCGGAACACCCAGAGGTGTCCTTTATTCCATAGGACGGATTCGATTGTGACTTCCTCCAATTCGCGCTGGCAGCGAGGGCAATGCTCAGGCCGATGGGTCAAGATGACCAACCTGGGGTGGAGCAGGTTCTGGTGGAGATCAACGTCAAATGTGGCCTCCTCCAGTTCTGCCCAGTAATCAGCAGAATCATGGGTTTCCCAGAACTCAACCGCCTCGTCCAAAGTCTTGAAATCAGATATCATGGTGATTTGCCCTAATTATATCCAACAGTAGCAATTGGACAAATGAACAGGCCCGCTGCCACGCCTTTTCATCCCAACCAGCACCAACGGGCGAGGCACAACAGAATGTCGGGTGGCCGTTTGATATTCCTGGCTGTACAGGGCTCAATGTGGGCGAAGCCAGGGAGTGAATCGCCAATCGGCACACTACTGCCACAACCATTTTGCTGCACTTGTTCAGTGATAAACTGGTCCACTAATACTACAACCTCACTTCACGCCCGAGTGGGGCGAGACCTAGGCCCAGGCGGTCATTTCGACCGCCTCCGTGGGGAATGAGCATTGAAAACCCTACTCAGGTGGGCGACTAGGAAGCCCATTTTGGTTATCTGAGGCTGTAGTACTAATGAGCATCACGAAACCCTATGCCACGGGCAACATCACTTCCGGTTTACTGGTGTGCATCTCTCGCTTCGATCAGCTGGGATGGCACATCAGTAACTAGTCAAGAATCCACCTGTCCATTGACACAGTACCCACCACGCAGCCCAAGCAACGAGTGACACTACAATTAACAGGAGACCACGTTCTCTGCTTTGTGACTTCAGCAGATAGAAGACAGCAACGATTAAGCCAACAATAGGTAGAGCGAATGCTAACAAAACATCCGCAGCAGTCAGGCTCTGCTTTTTCACTTCGGGTTGAGCAGCCTTTGCATAGAGCAGTGCTGGCGGGCTAGGTGCAACTCGTAAGTCTCGCCCACAATAGCGACAAATAATGGCCTCATATTGAATATCCTCGGCACAGTATGGACACCTCCTAACCTGTACTTGCCTTTTGGCAAATTCTCCAGTTTCTGTGACTGGCCGCGTCACAGATTCGCCTCTAGGGGATTCGGCATCCGGTGCTGGCGATGAGGCTGTATTCGACGGCTGCAAACCTTCATTGGCGAGCAGGTATTCCAACCCTCGTTTCGCTCCACTGTTGTTTGGATTAATTGCCAGAACATTCTCCAGGCAGGCGCAACGCTCCTCATCGGTATCTACTGCACCGCTCAGCCACAGCCAAGCCAGCTCATTATGTTTGTCATGCTCTACAATTTGCATGAGCAGACGACGCGCTTCTACCTTATGCCCGGCTTTGAGAGCGGCAATCCCTTGCTTTAAGAGATCGTCGGTAATCATCTTGTGCTCCTGGGAGGTCCCATGCTGGCAGAACACTCACCAATGCGAATGGGCGTACCTATTCGCGTTTTCAGCGACTATTGCCACACGATCCAGTTCGTTTGCCGCACGAACTAGTTCGTCTGCCACACGATCTAACCCGTTTGCCAGTATTACGGTCTGGGCCTGAGTTTCGGTCAGTGCTTTTTCCAGTCGGGAGATGCGCTCGAACGTCCAAACCTGGGCACCAGCGAGCAATAGTATCAGACACAGGGTCATCCAGTTTGCTACTGACCAACGATGAGGTCGTCTCGAAGGTTCACCCACGCGCTTCTGTGCTATGACCATCTCTTTGCCGGTTGACGATTTGCGATCGTCACGCGCAATGTTACCGTAACGTTCTGTACTTCTCGAGCCAACCCTTTCGTCTTCCGCTTGTGGCGTGGACCTATGGCTCTCAGTGTCTGGCTGAGACTTGGCGGCATTGCTCGTTTCTGCAACTGGCCGCGTGGTAGGCATGCCCCCGAGAGACATGGCATCTGTCGTGGAGGATGACCCTGGCGAACTCTTTCGTAATATCTGGATCCCCTGTTGTGCGCTCTCGCTACTTGGATTGATGGCCAGCACGTTCTCCAGGCAGACACGGCGGTCCTCATCTGTATCCACCGCACCACTCAACCATAGCCAGCCCATCTCATTACGTTCGTCCTGCTGGACAAATCGCATCAACAGGCGACGTGCCTCTTCCTTCCGCCCCGCGTTGAGGGCAGCGATCCCTTGTTTCAGAAGATCACCAGTCATCACTCTGTTCCTCTTAAGCCCCTGGCCGAAAAAACGAAAAACGGGGCAGATTCACTCCCGCCCCGTCGTCCCCACCCTATCGTAGCACACTTGTGTTTACGTAACGTCAAAAAAATATGAGATGTTGGCTAGAACTCGCTGCTCGAGCGCGGCTTCGGACAAAGAAACCAGGTTCTATCAAAAAACCTGGTTTCTTGCGGCCCTGTGGCCGACCGTGCCATAGGATACTAGGCATTGAGCAGCGTGACCGCCAGCGTCTGGCCCGCGAGCAGTAACCAGGGGCGGCCCAGCGTGAGGACCACGTCCCCCTCGGCCTCCCCCATCGTCACCGGCACCGGCTGGCCATCCACCGTCACACTGGCCGAGCGCACCGATCCACCGCACCGGAACCGCAACGCCTTCACCGCCAGCGAGCCGTAGACGGGCGTGATCGTCTCCACCTGCACACCCCCGCTCACGCGCTGGGTGAACGTACCCCAGCCATCCCGCGCCACGAAGGGTGCCCGATAGTCCTCCGGCGTGAGCACGGGCGCAAAGCCGATCTCCGCCGCGCCCGCATCGTAGCGAAAGCCAGAGGCCGCCTCCAGTAGCGCCCACGAAGCGAGCGCCCGCACGTAGTGGTCGCCACATTCAATGTCGTTCCACGGGTTCTGCTTGCGGCCATCGTAGCGGGCGCGCGCTGCTTCCAGGATACGCAGGGCCGGTTCCACCTCCCCCTCGTACAACAGCAGGCCCGCCACCTCGTACTCCAGGCCGGTCCACACCTCGTCCGAATACAGGGTGGGGACCTGCGGGCGGCCGCCGCGAGGCCAGGTGCAGACCAGCAGCCCCTGGTCGTCGTCCGTGACGAAGGCCCGCGGCTGTTGCCGGTGGCCGTGGAAATCCTCCCGGAAGTTGTGCCGGAAGATGGAGAGCGCCGCCGTGCGCACGTGCTCTTTTTCCAGCAGGTGACCCAGTCCCAGGACGTGCGCCCACCATTGCCCCAACAACTGGTCGGCGTGGCAGCCGGTGGCCCAGTTCTGCTCCGGGTGCGCCTCCAGGTCCACCTCCTGGACGTAGTACTCGCCGTTCCACAGCCGCTCCTCCAGCGCTGCCCGCCCGCGCCGGTAGACCTCCTGGCACGCGGCCGCCGCGTCGCCGTCCCCGCACAGGCCGGCCATCACCTCCGCCGCCCGCAAGGCCGCCAGGTAGAGCGTGCCGGTGAAGGTGTTGGCCCCGTAGATAGAGATGTCGTAGGTGTTCGGCTGTTCCCCCTCGATTACGCCTGCCTGGCTGGGGTCGTGCACACTCCACACGTAGGTTAGGGCCTTCTTCACGGCCGGCCACACGCGCTCGAGCCATGCCCGGTCGCCGCCCGCCCGGTACTCGCGGTACGTCTTCAGCATGGCACCCAGCAGGCCATCCAACGCCGGGCGGGCCGGCCCGCCGATCTCGCACTCCCACGGGCGCGGCAGGTCGGTGGGCAGGGTCACGCGGTGGG